>Ga0181518_10000330_pt1 | contig 54363 bp, 44 predicted proteins | sample PEATcosm2014_Bin_28_FD_119751 | JGI IMG/M metagenome (GOLD analysis project Ga0181518, IMG submission 119751) | Peatland microbial communities from MTU Mesocosm Facility, Houghton, MI, USA - PEATcosm2014_Bin01_60_metaG | ecosystem: Environmental > Terrestrial > Soil > Wetlands > Peat | place...
ACCCCAACCTTCGTGCGCACCCTTTCAATTACCCGTCGAGACCGTCCCGCAGCTCCCTCTCCGTCGGAGAACTGCCTTCCCTCGGCGCTCTCAGCCATCCACGAAAACGTCAGGAGAGCCGAAATTCTGGAGGTTCTTGCCCCGCACTTCACCGTCGAGCATCGGTCCTTTTTCCCGCTGGTCGTGCCGGTAGTCACCATCAACCTCTGCATCGGGCTCACGCTGAAGCCTCGCTGATTTCGCGCCGACCGCGGGCCGGCAGTGCGCTGCCGGCTACATGTTGTAGCGCAGGAATCTTACGCGCGGCGCCCCGGAGACCTCGACATAGAAGCCGAAATCGAAGTCGATGAGACCTCCCCGCACCAACTGGTGTGGCGGATTGGGAAACGGCTGAGCCTGCTTGAACGCCTCGATGGCCGTGTCGTCGAGGAAGTCCACCCCGGAGGTCTGGCGGACCGATGCCTTGGCCAGCGAGCCATCGGGATGAAGCTGGATGTGGACCAGGGTGAAACGATCCTGCGCCCCGTAGATGGCGCCGGTGGGATCGCGGCGCTGGTACTCCTGGCCCGCCTTCCAGTGGTTCTGCACCTGTTCCTTGACCCGGTTGAAGAAGGTGGCGAACTTCCAACGCTTGGCATTGAGCGCAGTTTCCTCGCCCTCGTCCACGTCGCGCAGGTAATCCTGGGTCCCGCTGCCCACGGCGCGCGCGACCTCTTGTTCCGAGGGAATGAGCGAAGCCGCGCCCTGGCCAGGCTCCAGCAGAGGCCCACCCTCGCTCGCCAGCGGCTGGAGTCGGCGCGGCCCACCACCGCCGGGCGGGGCAAACAGTCCCTCGGGATCCGACGGCCCCGGGTACCGTTCACCCGACTCGCCAGGATCCTTGTCGGGATCGCCCAGTGTGGACAGTGCCCTCCTGTGCACAGGCATGCGCATGGCCAAAGCCCCCGCCGATCCCGGCGCGCTCGCCTGCTCAGGCACCGCCGCGCGGTTGCGATCGCTGTCGCCGCGTGACCTCTGCAACTCGTTGGGATCGAACTTCCCGTACTTGCGCGTTTCGTGCTCGACCGAGGAGTCGTACTCCGCGGCGAAGCGTGCGTTGTCGGGCCGCTTTTCTTCGCGCGGCCGGGCCAGGTCCACCACCTGCCCGGGCGCCTTGGGCGACTCTTCCTCCTTCTTCAACTGCTCCTGTTTCGCCTTTTCCTCCAGCCGCTCCATGTCCGCGATGAGCCTCCTCGCCGTATCATCGTCGACCGTGCTCACCGAGATGGGTTCGGCCGAGCCGGCGGCTGCGGCACGTTGGCGCGCCGCCAAGATGTCGGCATCTCGCGGGGCCCAGATGCGGAGCACCACCCCGGCGACCAGCAGGAGCTGCAGGTGGATGAGCACGGCCAGCGCGGCCCATCGGCCGAGCGAGGAGCCCTTCCGTCGCTGGGATGAATCGAAGATGGCCATGGCGCGAAACCCGCCTACACCTTTAGTGTAGCCACTTTTTCTCATGGTCCAACCATCGAGGCTCGTGCGCGCGCCACGGGATTCCCGCAAGGAATGCGCACGGGGGGGCCTTGCCGGTTGGTCCGCCCGCGAACGCACACTTGCCTCGTTCGCGGAGCAGCACTTGCGGGCAAGCACCTGCCCTGGCCCCGGGCTTCACCACGCGCCTGGATCCGCGGCGCTCTATTCTCTACAGTAGCACGTCCACATGATGAGCCGCCCCGCGCAACCTGGAAGCCCCACGCAGCCTGGGGGCCGCTCCGCGCAGGTTATCGAGCGCGGCCTCATTCGTGATGTGGGACGCGCCGTGGCTGACTTCGACCTCATCTCAGAGGGAGACCGGATCCTGGTGGCGGTTTCTGGCGGAAAAGACAGCTATTCCCTGCTGGTTCTGCTGGAAGCCCTGCGCAGGCGTGCACCGGTGCACTTCGATCTGCTGGCCCTGCACCTCGACCAGGGCCAGCCGGGGCACGACCCCGCGCCGCTTGCCGACTGGCTGCGTAGCAATGGCTTCGACCACCGCATCGTGCGCGAAGACACCTACTCGATCGTGGTCGACAAGATCCCCGAAGGCCGAACCTACTGCTCAATGTGCGCGCGCCTGCGCCGCGGGATCCTCTACCGTCTGGCCAGCCAGCTCCAGTGCACAAAGATCGCGCTCGGGCACCACCGGGACGACGCGGTGGAGACACTGCTGCTCAACGTCTTCTTCGCAGGAAAGCTGGCAGCCATCCCCGCGCGCCTGGTCAGCGATGATGGCGCGTCCGTGGTGATCCGGCCGCTCATTTACTGCGCAGAAGAGACATTGGCCAGCTTCGCCGAGAGCAGGCGCTTTCCCATCCTGCCGTGTAACCTGTGCGGCTCACAGCCCGATGCCCAGCGCAAGCAGATGAAGGCGCTGCTCTCCCGTCTGGAATGCGAGCATCCCAACCTGCGCCAGAACATGCTGGCGGCGCTGGGCAACGTGAATTTGTCCCATCTGTTGGATCGCCAAGCGAAAGCGTTCGTTCAGATCGACAGCCACCCGGCGCCGAAAACGCAGAGGTGAGAGGGGGAGAACGCGGAGCCGGAACTGGTCGGGGCGACCGACGGAATTCAAGCGATACATTTGATATGTCGTCTATCTGCATGTAGTTATAAGATATTTTAAGTCAACTGCCGATGGCTAGTTCACTCTGAAGGAACCGGGGCTTTGTCGCGAGTCTTTCCCGCTCCAGCCTCGAAATCCGTTATGATCCAGGTGGCCGCGACACACGCGCAAATGCAGGGGTGAGATCATGAAAGCAAAGCGTTCAACTCTATGGCTGACTCTTTCACTCCTGGTCGTGACGACGGGATGCGCGGCACGAACGCCGCTTGACGATTTCCAGCCGGCCAATCCAACCGGGGGCGCCACTTCTCAGGGTGGCGGAGCAGGCGGTAGCAGTGCGGGTTACGTTCCGGCAGGCGGGTCCGGTGAAACGGTCGGCGGGGGGGGCACCGTGCCGTTCGGCGGCACCACAGACGGCGGCAGTTCTGGCCCACTAGGCGGTACTGTTTCAATTGGTGGCTCACGTGGGACCGTCCCGTACGGCGGCAGCTCGTTCCTCGGCAGCAGCGGGGGCAACGGCGTTTCGTTCGGCGGCACGGGCGGGACCATCCCGTACTGCACCCCAGGCGTGATTGTCCCAGTCTGCATCGGAACCGGGACCGCCCCATCCGGCGGGTCGGGCGGCACCATCCCTTTGGGTAGTAGCACCATCGCCGGCGCCCGCAGCGGTCGAGGCGGGTCGGGCGGCACTGTCCCGTTCGGCGGCACCACAGACGGCGGGGGTGGCGAACCGACCGGGGGCACCGTCCCGCACGGCGGCAGCATCGTCATCGGTGGCAGCTCGGGCTCGGGCGGGACCGTCCCATACGGCGGCAGCTCAATCCTCGGCAGCAGCGGTGGCAACGGCGTTTCTTTTGGCGGCACGGGCGGGACCATCCCATACTGCACGCCAGGCGTGCTTGTCCCAGTCTGCATCGGAACCGGGACCGCCCCATCCGGTGGTTCGGGTGGCACCGTCCCGTTCGGCGGCAGCACGATTATCGGCAGCTCGGGCGGGACAGCCGGAACCACGTGTCAAGGGTTGGACCCCATCCATGAAGAGCTAATCGACAACATGAATGACGGCAGTCGCTACATCCCGCAGATCAACGGCCGTGCCGGGGCCTGGAGCGACAGCGACGACAGCACCCCGGGATCGAGCATGTTTCCCGATCCAGCGGGACCGTTCACCATGACTTGGACCGGCGATCCATGTCGCCAGTACGCGGCCTACGTGTACGGTGGGCCCTTCGTGGACTGGGGCGCGGATTTCTGGTTCGGGCTCGGCAGCCCCTACAACGCGTCCGCGTACACTGGGATCGATTTCTGGGCCAAGATCGATGCTGGTACTACTTCGGTCCTGCGGGTCGCGTTTCCCGACAAGGACACAGACCCTGACGGTGGACTTTGCCAGACCAACGTCACCGGCCCGACACAATGCTACGACCACTACGGCGCACGCATAACCCTTACCACCACGTGGACCAAGTACACCGTGCCTTTCAGTTCTCTCAGCCAGGATGGGTGGGGCCGCCCAGGGCTGGCTTTCGACCCGTCGACCCTCTACGAAGTACTGTTTCAGATTCCGGTCGACGCCAGGTTCGGAGTCTGGATCGACGACGTCGCATTCACAGGTTACTTCGGCCCTATCCTCTATTGACCGCGGCCGCCTGACAGCGGCCTCTCTCTCCCGACCTACGCGCTCGATAGTGGGCTCGCAGCCTACGCCGCGCCACCGCGCCGGGGCGGCGTCACGACTCTGGCGGCAGGCGCGACACCGTGGCCAGCGGGCTTGGCATGGGCCAACGGTCGGGTCAACGCGACGACCAGGGCTTCATCCACGTTGTGCACCAGATGAATCTTGATTCGCTGGCGCAGGTGACTGGGAATCTCGCTCAGCTCCGCCATGTTGGTGGCAGGCACGATGGCCATACGCATACCGGCGCGCACCGCCGCCAGCAACTTTTCTTTCAGGCCCCCGACCGGCAATACCCGGCCGCGCAGGGTGATCTCGCCGGTCATGGCCACGTCCCGCCGCACGGGAATCCCGGCCACCAGTGACACCAGCACACAGGCCATGGTGACACCGGCCGACGGGCCATCCTTGGGCACGCCACCCGCGGGCACGTGAATGTGGATCTCGCGGTCGGAAAGGAAGTCGCTGCGCAGGCCCAGCCGCGTAGCCTGCACCCGCGCGAACGACAGGGCTGCCTGCGCCGATTCCTTCATCACCTCGCCCAGCTGCCCGGTCAGGATCAGGTTGCCCTTGCCCGGCATCATCTGCGCCTCGACGTGCAGCACTTCGCCGCCCGCCTGGGTCCAGGCCAGACCGTTCGCGATGCCGACCTCGTCAGCGCGCTGGCGCTCGTCGGGAATGAACTTGGGCGGTCCCAGCAGCTTGGCCAGATCTTCCGCAGCCACCCCCGCGCGACTGTTGCTGACCTTGCGCCCGCGCGCAGGCGTCTGGCCACTCTCGACCAGACGCCGCGCCATCTTGCGCGCCAGCTGCGCGATCTGCCGTTCCAGCTCGCGCAGGCCGGCCTCGCGCGTGTATTCGGATATGATTCTGCGCAGCGCCGGCCGCCCCAGCGAAAGATCGCGCTCGCTCAGCCCGGCCTCGGCGATCTGCTTGGGCACCAGGAATTTCTCGGCGATGGCCAGCTTCTCTTCCTCGCTGTAGCCGGACAGGCGCAAGGTTTCCATGCGATCGCGCAACGGCGCCGGGATGGTGTCCGCCAGATTGGCGGTGGCGATGAACATGACCTTGGACAGGTCATAGGGCACGCCCAGATAGTGATCGCGGAAGGCGTGGTTCTGTTCGGGGTCGAGCACCTCGAGCAGGGCCGCTGAGGGATCGCCCCGGTAGTCGGAACCCAGCTTGTCGACCTCGTCGAGCATGAACACCGGATTCTTGCTGCCCGCCTGTTTCATCCCCTGCAGGATGCGCCCCGGCAGCGCGCCCACGTAGGTGCGACGGTGGCCGCGGATCTCGGCCTCGTCGCGCACGCCGCCCAGGGAGATGCGCACGAACTTGCGGCCCAGCGCCCGCGCGATGGAGCGACCGAGCGAGGTCTTTCCCACGCCGGGCGGGCCGAGAAAGCAGAGCAGCGGTCCGTGGGCCCCGCGGCGCAGCTTGTGCACCGCCAGGTAGTCGAGGATGCGTTCCTTGACGTGCTCCAGGTTGTAGTGATCCTCGTCGAGCACGGCGCGCGCGGCGCGCAGATCCACCGGATCCTCGCCCGGTTCTTTCCACGGCAGCTCGACCATGACGTCGATGTAGCTGCGCACCACCGCCGCCTCGGCACTCTCGGGGCTCATCTGTTCCAGGCGACGCAACTGCTTGTCCGCCTCGGCGCGGGCCTCGGCCGGCAGTCCCCCGGCCTCGATTCTCTGGCGCAGATCCTCGATCTCGTCGCGGAAGGAATCCGCGTCACCCAGCTCGTGCCGGATCTGGCGCAACTGCTCGCGCAGGTAGTAGTCGCGCTGGGTCTTGGACATCTCCTCCTTGGCGCGGCTCTGGATGCGGTTCTGCACCTCCAGGATTCCGACCTCATTTTCCAGGGCCTGATTCACCCTGGCCAGGCGCTGCACCGGATCGTCCATCTCCAGGATGGCCTGCGCGTCGGCCAGCTTGAGCGTCAGATTAGACGCCACCAGATCCGCCATGCGGCCCGGCTCGTCCACGTTTTGCAACACCAGCGCCAGTTCGGGCTGCACGGTGCGGCCCAACTCGGCGACCCGCTCCACGTTCTGCTTCACCGTACGCGCCAGCGCTTCCAGTTCCACCGTGGACGCCGGCGTCGCTTCCTCCATGATGTCCAGGCGGACCCGGTAGCTGGGTTGCTCCGCGATGAAGCGCTGGATGCGCGCGCGGCACAGACCCTGGATGAGAATCTTCAGCCCGCCGTCGGACAGCTTGCGCATGCGCATGATGATCCCGACCGTGCCCGTGCGGTACAGCGAGCTGGGCTTGGGATCCTCTTCGGCCGATTCGCGCTGGGCGACGATGAAACACAGACGCTGGTCGTTCTGCAGCGCCGCCTGCACGGCATCCAGCGAAATCGGCCGCGACACGCGCAGCGGAGCAATCATGTAGGGAAAAACCACCAAATCCCTGACCGGCAGCAGTGGCAGGACATCGGGTATCTCGTGACCCAGGCTGGGCCCCTTGCCTTCGCCCTCGGCGCTCATGCCTGGCACACTAGCAGAAACGATCCAGGCGTAACAAAAATCGCTCGCCGTGACACGCTTGACAGTCCCAAAGGCGAAGACTAGCTTGACGCCGCACTGACAACTGAATAGCGACACGGGCGCGGGGCCTCGACGGCCCCGCTGAAAAAGGGAAGCCGGTGCGCACCCCAGGGTGTCATCCCGGCGCGGTCCCGCCACTGTGAGTGGGAAGTCTTTTCCGATTGGGCCACTGGAGGACAACCTCTGGGAAGGCTGGAAAAGGCGATGCAGCATTGCCGCAAGACCCACGAGCCAGGAGACCTGCCCGTGTCAACCACGATGCCTTCCCGAGGAGGAACGGGCGCCGAGCTTGCAGCCATGGCCCCCGCTTCCGCCGACGGAACGGGGGTTTTTCATGTGGTCGAAACGGGTGACGGCCGGCGCGGAGATCGCCGGGACGGCCCACACACACATTCCTTTCCACATCGGCGCCGCGTTCGCGGCGGCGGCCCTGTGCACGGCGGCGGGCGCCGCCCAGGCCGAACCGCTCTACGACACCGTGGTGGTGGCCGAGCCAGCGGTCGACAACCGCGCGCGCCAAGATGATGCGGCCTCGTCCTCCGTCGTCACGGCCACGCGCACCCCGCGCAGTGCCGAGGATCTGCCCCAACTCCTCTCGGAGTTGCCGGGCGTCTCGGTCACGCGCCTGGGCGGGCTTGGCTCCTTTGCCACGCTGTCGCTGCGCGGATCGTCGGCCAACCAGGTAGAGGTCTACTTCGATGGCGTGCCGCTCTCGGCGGCCTCGGGCGGCGGTGTGGACATCGGGCTCATCCCCGTCGTGGATCTGGAGTCCGTCGAGGTCTACCGGGGCATGAGCCCCATCGGGTTCGGCACCTCGGCCATGGGCGGCATCGTGTCGTTGTCGAGCGCCAGCGCAGCCGACTCGGGTACACGCGCCTATGTGGGCGGAGGCTCGTTCGGCACCGAGTTCGGCGGGGTGCAGGCACGCTGGGCTCGCAACAAACTGCGCGCGCTTGCCAGCGTGAACGAGTTTGGCTCAGCCGGCGACTTCACCTATCACAACGACAACGCAACCAGTTTCACCCCCGGCGACGATTCCATCAGTCGCCGCGAGAACAATGCCCTCCAACAGATGGATGGCCTGGTGCACGTGGTCGGCCTGCTGCCTGAGCGTCGACAGATCTGGGGCACAGCCAGCTTCCTTTTCCGAAATCAGGGCGTGCCACCCGCGGGCTCGGTGCAAGCGCACGGAGCATCGCTCGGCACCGACCGGCTGCTCGCCACGGCTGCCTACCAGGCGCGTGATAACCTCGGCCCAGGCAGCCGCCTGCGCGCCCAGCTCTACACCGTCGCCACCTGGCAGCGCCTCGACGATCCGTACGGCGATCTGTCGAGCGGCGTGCCCACGCAGACGCGGGATCTCTCGGCCAGCTCCGGCCTCACGCTCGCCGGCTCGAAGCCAGTAAGCGGGTGGCTGACCCTCTCAGCCGTCGGCGATGGCCGCTATGAACAGTTCGATCCTTCCAGCACTCTGCCTGGCGCCGCTTCCATTCCGCCTGGCTCGCGCGTTTTTGGAGCTGGAGGCGTGGAGGCGCGCTTCGTGGCGCAACCCCTGCGTCTGGCTGTGATCCCATCGCTGCGCCTGGAGGCCGCCAAGGACGAGATCACGCGCCCAGAACGCTATCGCCTGATGGGCGCCGATACCAGTTCCGCCAACTACCTTCTACCCAACGCGCGCTTGGCCCTTGCGCAATGGGCGAGTGAACAGCTCACCCTGCGCGCAAATCTGGGACGCTACGGCCGTCTGCCCTCGATGGTCGAACGCTACGGCAACACCGGCCAGTTGCTGGGCAATCCCGATCTGGTGCCCGAGACCGGCACCAACGCGGACGCGGGCGCGAACTGGACCTGCACGGGCGCGCGCCTGCGACTTTCTCTTGACGGTGCCCTGTTTGCCGACTGGGCGCGCAACCTCATCTATTTCCGCCAGGTCGGGACCTACATGCGGCCGGGCAATCTGGGCAGCGCGCGCATCCTGGGCGCGGAGGCCTCGGCCACGCTCGACTGGCGAAACCGTTTTCGCTTCTTCGGGCAAACCACTTTCACCGATGCCCGCGACACGGAAGACGCGAGTGGAAGCTACGGCAAACAGCTCCCCGACCGGCCGCGTTTGCGCGCCTACGCGCGCCCTGAACTGAGCAATCTTCGTCTCGCGGGTCGCTGGCGCTGGGGTCTCTACGCCGATCTGGACGCAACCAGCGGCAACTACCTCGACTCGGCCAATCTGGTCGAAGTCAACCCGCGCGTGCTCTTCGGCGTGGGCGGCCAGATCGAAGCGCCCCAGTGGGGGCTGCGCCTGGTGGCCAGCGCACACAATCTGGCCAACACGCCGGTCGTCGATTTCACCGGGTATCCCCTGCCCGGCCGCTCTGTGTTCTTCACCCTGCAATGGTCCACGCCCGACGCAAACAAGGAGACCCCGGAATGAACAAAACATCTCGCCACATCGCTCTCTCTTCGATCTTTTCGCTACCCACGCTATTCGGCCTCGCCTGCGGCAGCGGCAACGTCAGCCCCGCCCAGGACGCGGCCAGCGCGGCTGACGTCACCGCAACACCCGACGTCGCGACCGATTCTGCCAGCGCGGCCGACAGCGGCACGGCACCCGAGGTTGCGACTGATTCTGCCCCCAATGGACTGGCCGTCATTCACGGCAGCATCGACTACACTTCGTCGCTACTGTCGCTGGTAGATCCTGCAACCGCCACGCTGGTGCACGACAACTGCCTCAATTCTGGCAGCGTCGCGCCGCAACTTTCGGAGGCACTGTCCGGCGACGTGGTGCTGCCCAGCGCGCCTCTGCCCGGCCATCCCCTGATCCTCATCGATCGAGGGAACAACGCCCTGGTGTGGGTGGATCCCGCGAGCTGCACGGTAACCCGGCAAGTGAGCGTCAGCACTGGATTCGCGGCCAACCCACACGACGTGGTGGCAATCGCGCCCAACAGGCTCTACGTGACTCGCTATGCGACCAACCCCCAACCGAGCGCGGACCCGTCTAGCCTCGACGCAGGCGGTGATCTCTTGATCCTGGATCTCGACCTCGGCAAGGCTGTGTCCCGCATTGACCTTTCCCCCTACGCCACGGGCGGCACCGGCATCAATCCCAACCCCGACCGCGCCCAGTCTCTAGGCGGCAAGATCTACGTCACGCTCAACAGCCTCAGCGCCGACCTGGTCAGCCAGGCCGGGCCAGGCCGCGTGGTCGTCGTGGATCCCGCGACCGACACGGTCAGCTCGGTCATCGATCTGCCCGGCTTCAAAGACTGCAGCGCCATCGTGCCGGTGCCCGGACAGGATGGAGCATTGGCTGTGGTTTGCTCCGGGTTCTTCTCCGACGGTGCCAATCAGATCAATGGCTCAGGCGTGGCGCTCATCGATACATCGGTGTCGCCCGTTTCGGTGCAGCCTCTGATGGCCGCTGCATTTGGCCGGCCGCTTTCAGGAACCGATCTGGCCGTTGTAAGCTCCACCCTCGCCTTTGCCATCGTGCCCGGCGATGTCACGGGTTCGCCACCTGATCAATTCTGGCAGTTCGATTTCACCCGCGGCGTGCCGCAAAAGCTGCTCGACGCCAGCGGCGCCTGGGTGCTGGGAGGTCTGGCCTTTGACCCGGATTCCCAGCGCGTGTTCCTGGGCGATGCCGATGCCCAATCGCCCAAGTTGCACGTGTTTGACGTGAGTGTCTGGCCACCCGCCGAGATGCCTTCTCTGGTCAGCGATCCCGCCAGGGGCCTGCTGCCGCGGACTCTCGCATTGTATTGATCCATGAAGACCACGCTCACGTACCTGGTCCTGCTCGCGCTGCTGATCGGCGCGGTGGCGCTGGCCTTGCTGGTCGGGCACGGCAGCCTCGCCGATCCCGCGCTGCGCTCGACGCTGCTCGGCCTGCGCGCCACGCGCGTGGGGGCCGCCTTGCTGGCAGGCGCGGCCCTGGCCACCGGCGGCGCCGTGGTCCAGGGCGTGTTTCGCGACCCACTGGTCAGCCCTTCTATCCTCGGCACGACCGCGGGCGCCAGCCTGGGCGGACAGTTGGCCATGTTGGCACTCGTTTCCGGCTCGCCCCTGGCTAGCTTGGCGGTCAGCGCCGAGATGGTGTTGCCTCTAGGCTGTCTTTTGGGCGCGGGCCTGTCGCTGGCCATCGTGCTCAGCTTCTGTCGCGAGCGTACCGGCACGCTGACTCTCATTCTCACCGGCTTCATCCTGTCGTCGCTGTTCCTCGCGCTGTCCAGCTTCATCACCAGCCTGGCGCAGGATTCCTGGGACATGAGCCGGGCCGTGGTGTCCTTCACCTTGGGCGGCGTGGGCGGCGTCAGCTCGCGCCAGCTTTTCGCGGCCCTGCCCCTGGTCGGCATCGGCATGGTTGCCTGCTGGCTGTGGAGCGACAACCTCGACCTGCTGCTTTCTGGCGAGGACGAGGCCGCCACATTGGGCGTCGAGGTGGGCCGCGCCCGACGCTGGGCCGTGACCTGGGTGGCGGTGCTGGCCGCTGCCGCTATCGCCGTGGGCGGCAACGTGGGATTCGTGGGTCTCATCGTTCCGCACACCCTGCGGCCCCTGGTGGGCGTGCGCCATGGACGCCTGATTCCGGCCTGTGCCCTGCTGGGCGGCGCGTTTCTCGTCGCCTGTGACGTCATCGCGCGCGTCTTCCCCAGCCGGTCCGAGCTGCCCCTGGGCGTGATCACCGGCATCATTGGGGCGCCCGTGTTCCTGTTCTTGCTGGCGCGTTCGCAGCGCGAGGTCAGCCATGGCTGACGCGACATTTGTCGAGGCGCAGGGGCTCACTGTGCGACGGGGAGATCACTTGCTGCTCGACGAGATTTCTTTTTCGTTGGGTGCAGGACAGGTTGTGGCGTTGCTGGGGCCCAACGGCGCAGGCAAGAGCACGCTGCTCAAGACACTGGCGGGCCTGCTTCCGTTTTCGGGCGGGCTGCGGCTCGACGGGCGCGAGGCGGTCCGGCTTGGCCGAGCAGAACGCGCGCGCCTTGTGGCTTATGTTCCCCAGCATTCGGCGCTGGATGTGGCGCTGCCGGCGCGCGACGTGGTGGCGCACGGCCGCTTCGCCCATCGAGATGTCTGGGGCCGGCCAGGTCGCGGCGACGATGCGGCCATCGATCGCGCCATGGAACTGACCGACACGCGCCGTCTGGCTGGCCGCGCGTTCTGTCGCCTGTCCTATGGCGAGCGACGACTGGTGCTGCTGGCGCGCGCCCTGGCTACGCAGGCGCGCGTGCTGTTACTCGACGAGCCCACGGCGGCGCTGGACGTTACCCATGCGCTTGGTCTGCTTCACTTGCTGCGCGGCCTGGCGAGCCGCGGATCGCTGGTCATGGTCGCGCTCCATCAACTCAACGAAGCCGCTCAGACGAGCGATCGGGCGTTGTTGCTCGCGGGCGGCCGTCTGGTCGCCGCGGGCCCAGCGGCAGAAGTCATTTCGGCCGAGCCCGTGCGTCGGGTCTACGGCGTCGAGATGGTGCCCGCGGCCCAGTTCGGCTATCGCATGCCGGCCCCGAAGGACACAGCGTCATGAAGCGCGTGACCATGGCCAATGCCTCCGCCCTGGCCGCGGCAATCGCACTGACCATTCACCTTGGCAGTGGCCACGGCCGGGCAGGTCGCGCGGCTGGCAGCGCAAGTATCGTCGATGCCGCTTTCCACTCGGTGCCGTTGCGGCGCTACACGCGCATCGTATCGACCAATCTGGTCACCGATCGCCTGCTGCTAGAACTCGCCGAGCCCGACCGCATCCTCGCGTTCAGTCGCGCCGCCGCCGAGCGGCCACAGGACGGATATCGCTATGCAGGCAAGCCGATCGTCGACGGCTTCGGACCGGTCGAGGCGCTGATTGCGCTGGGGCCGGATCTGGTGCTGACCAACAGCTTCGGCACGCCCGGGCGGTCGGCCAAGCTGCGTTCGGCTGGCATCGAGGTCTTCGACCTGGGCGAACTTCGCGGAGTCGGCAGTCTGGTCAGCACGGCCAAGACCTTGGCTGAACTGCTGGGCCAGCCCGAGCGAGGCCGGAACTTCGCGCGCACCTTTGTGCAGCGGATGAACAGCGTGGCCGCTGGCCTGGCAGGGCGTCCGCGCAAGACTGCTCTATTTCTGTCGATAATCGGCAATCAGGTTCAGGGCGGCACGACCGGAACTGCGTTGCACGACGTTCTGACCGCAGGCGGTTTGATCGATGTCGCGGCGGTCCGCTATCGCGACTGGCCGGCGTTCTCGGCTGAGCAGTTGCTGGACCTGGCGCCTGACCTGATCGTGACCAAGCAGGGAATGTCCGCCGCAGTCTGTGCCTTTCCTGGCGCCGACCACTTGCCCGCTTGCCACGAGCCCGACCGGATCGTCGAGCTTCCCGCCGAGCTGCTAGACGAGCCCGGCCCCGCCATGCTGGAAGCCGCCGAGGCGATCTACCGTGGGGTCTACGGCGAGATTCGCTGAGTATTGAGAACGGCGTCCCGCTGGGGCGCGCGCATCTCATCAAGGTACTTGCGCGCCGCCGGTAGATCGGGATCGTCGACTCTTGCTCGCTGGACGAACCTCGCGCAGGCAATGGCCAGGCGGGCAGCATACCTGCCGTCGCTGCGAGCCAGGACTTGGTAGGCCAGACCAAGATTCTTCCAGAGGGCTGCACCCGGTTCGATCTTGCGCATTTCCGGTGCCGCGGCGATGCCAAGCTCGCCGTCGCCGCCAGACTGGGCCACGACTTCCTCGAGAATGCGAAGTGCATAACGCGCGGGCTCCAAGGCACCTCCGCGCTCGTCGCTGTAAACAAGCGCGAGGTGCGCGCGCCCGACTTGCGAATCAATGACCCGCCGACCGAGACCATTTTCCCAGGACTCGTCTGGCGCGCGCAGGGCCGGCGCAATGTCGTATGTGCCGATGGCCTGACGATCTCGTTCGACCCATTCCTCGTAGGTTGGAAACTCGGCCGGCCGAACCAGCCAGCGAAGCAAGCCGTAGGTGACCAGCTTGTATCCGTCTTGCCAGCTTGTGTCCCAATCGTCCACATGACCGATGACGACGACCGGCCGGTGGGGATTACCGTCGAGCAGTTGCTTGAGGGTCCAGCCACCTGAGCCATGAGCACCTTGCGGCAGGTACACATCAGGATGAAGACGCCGCCTCCGTGCCATGTACCAGGACATGGCCAGGTAGTCGCTATCCAGGTGAACAACGTCGGTGCGGAGTTGCTCCACCTCTTGAAAATAGAAGACAGCGCCCGTGACATCGTCCCCCATCGCCGTGATCACGAGGGCATTGGCTGGAAGCGACGCGAACGCAGTCGTCACGAAATCGCGATACACGGTGTTGTGGCGCCCGCTGGCTTGCCCCGCATGAAGAGCGACGCCGAGCGCGAACGCCGCCACAACCGCGACAGGAGCCAGGCGTGGCCAGGAAACGCGCGCGCCCAGTCTTTGCAAAAGACCAGCAAACCCAACCCCGGCGGCAATTGCCAACAGCAGATCGGATTCGATGCAGAACCGGCCGAGCACAGCCAGCAAGTGCGGTCTTGGCGTCGACAGGTTGGACAGAGCAGAAAAGGTCAGGCTGTAGAAGCAGAGGACGAGAAGAAGCATGACGGTCGTGGTGCGGGTTGGGCGATTCTTCACGCCGAGATAGAAACCCGTTACAGCCAGGACAGGACCAAACCAAAGAAGACGAGGAAACGCGTATCCCCACATGCGCCAGAGGGTCGGGAAGAACGTGCCGTGCGCGACGAAGACGGTTTGCGCACCGGCCCGGCCCATGCCGAAAGTTCCATAATCACGGCGCAGGATATGGGCGACCAGGCCGGCGATGCTGCTTTCATCTCCCCACGAAACGGCCGCTGCTGAAGTAGAGGCCGACATCAAATAGAGGTACGGGGCCAATCCGAGCAGCCCAAGTGCGCAAGCCATGGCCACACCCGTCGCGCCAAGATTGCGCCGTGCCACCCAAAGCGACCGGATGACCAAGGGTGCCGCGACGAACACAAGGCTGTGGTGGTTGCACATGCCAAGCCCGCTGGCAAAGACCAGCGCAAATACCGCGCGGCGAGAAAGCGTGCGCTCGACCCACAACCACAGCGTGAAAACCAGGGCTACGAACATGGCATTGAGCCCGAACACCTCTGCGCTGGTCGCATGCGACCAGACCAGTGAATTCGCGCCAAACAGCGCGGCTGCCAGAATCCCCGCCCAGGTATTGCGGATCCACGACTGGACCACGGCGCACACCAACCCGCCTGCCGCTGCGGTCGACAAAGCGGAAAGCAAGTTCACGCGCCAGGCAGGCGAGTGCCCGAGCGGTAGCGCGGCGAAGAAGCGCGCCAGCATCGCGAACAGCGGATAGCCCGAGGGATGGGGAACCCCGCCGGTGAGCGCCGCGGCCGTGATCTCACCGCTATCGCCGCCCGCCACCGATGGATTCAAGGTCGCGATGTAGAGCGCTGCCAGGGCGAGAAACACCAGAAAAGGAGCGAGCCGGAGCCGCGTAGCCGACTGGCTAGCGGCGGCCACATCCACGCCCTTCGCCCCGTCAGCAGCGGCGTGCGTGCCTTTTCTCGGTGCGGACCTGCGTTTCCCCATAGCCTGGCCGAGCGAAAGCCCCTATTCCCCCAACGCGATCAGTTCCTCGGGCCGAAGCAAGCCGTGGGTATCGGAAATCACGCCGACCGTGGTGGAGGCCATGGGGCCATCATACCGCAGCCCTGCAACTGCGACCCTTCGCACTTGGCCCGCGAATCTGACAGATTCATCGGCAGCGTAGCCATCCCATGCCGACGCCCACTGGCAAAAACCCTGTGTCGCCTGCTTCTGCCCGCTGGCAGATTGTCTCGCCCAGCCGACTGCCCTCCACCCTGTTCGCGCGGCGCAAGTACTGGGCGCATCGCTTCGGCGTGGCGCCGGTCCTGCCCGTGTCGCGCGCCGAGCTGGACCGGCTCGGCTGGGAATGCTGCGACGTCATCCTGGTGACCGGCGACGCCTACGTCGATCACCCGAGCTTCGGGGCGGCGCTGATCGGCCGCGTGCTGGAGGAACAGGGCTTTCGCGTCGGCATCATCGCCCAGCCCGAGTGGCGCTCGGCCACCGCGTTCGCCTCGCTCGGCCGCCCGGCCCTCATGTTCGGCGTGACCGGCGGGAACATGGACTCGATGGTGAACCTGTACACCGCGGAGAAACGTTCGCGCAGCGACGACGCGTATGCGCCGGACGCCAAGCCCGGCCTGCGACCGGAACGCGCGGTCACGGTCTACTCCCAGCGCTGCCGCGAAGCCTTTCCCGACGTGCCCATCGTCATCGGCGGCATCGAGGCCAGCCTGCGCCGGGTCGCCCACTATGACTACTGGTCGGACAAGGTGCGGCGCTCAGTGCTCCTCGATTGCAAGGCTGACCTGCTGGTCTACGGCAACGGCGAGCGCCAGGTGGTCGAGATCGCTCATCGCCTCGCCGCAGGCGAGCCGGTCGCCGCGATCGCCGACGTGCGCGGCACTGCGATCGCGTTGTCGGCCAAGGCCACGCGACCCGATCGGGATTCTGAGATCGACGCTACCACCGTCGGTCGCGCCAGGGCGTCCAAGGGCCAGGTCGTCCGCCTGCCCAGCTTCGAGGCGGTGGCCGAGGATCCGGTCCTCTACGCCCACGCCTCGCGCATCGTGCATCTCGAATCCAACCCGGGCAACGCGCGCGCCTTGGTGCAACGCCACGGCAGCCGCGACCTGTGGGTGAACCCGCCGGCCCTGCCGCTGACCACGGCCGAACTGGACGCAGTCTACGATCTGCCGTTTTCGCGCCGGCCCCACCCGAGCTATGGCGACTCGCGCATCCCGGCCTACGAGATGATCAAGTGCTCGATCGCCATCATGCGCGGATGCTTCGGCGGCTGCACCTTCTGCTCGCTCACCGAGCACGAAGGCCGCATCATCCAGAGCCGCTCGCCTGCGTCGATCTTGCGCGAAATAGCGTCGGTGCGCGACAAGACGCCGGGGTTCACGGGCGTGATCTCCGATCTGGGCGGGCCGACCGCCAATATGTATCGGCTCGCGTGCAAGGACCCCGCGATCGAGGCCGCGTGCCGCCGGCTCTCGTGTCTTTTCCCGGGCATCTGCCCCAATCTCGACACCAATCACGGCCCGCTCATTGATCTCTACCAGCGGGCGCGCCAGGCCGCGGGGGTGAAGAAAATCACCATCGGATCAGGCGTGCGCTACGACCTGGCCCTGGTCTCGCCCGCCTACGTCGAGGAGTTGGTCAGGCACCATGTCGGCGGTTATCTCAAGGTCGCCCCCGAGCACAGCGAGCCCGGGCCGCTGGCCAAGATGTGCAAGCCGGGCATCACTGCGTTCGACGAGTTTCGCGTGCTCTTCGAGCGCTTCTCGCGCCAGGCCGGCAAGGAGCAGTACCTCATCCCCTATTTCATCGCCGCGCACCCGGGCACCTCGTTGCGGGACATGGTGGCGCTCGCGCTCTGGTGCAAGCGCAACAACTTCCGGCCCGACCAGGTGCAGGCCTTTCTGCCCTCGCCCATGGCCATGGCCACGGCCATGTACCATTCGGGCAAGAACCCCTTGCGTCCCCTGCGCCGACGCGGCGGCGAGGAAGTCTGCGTGGCCCGCGGCGAGAAGCAACGCCGGTTGCACAAGGCCTTTCTGCGCTACCACGATTCCGAGAACTGGCCGCAGATTCGCGCTGCGCTTCTTCATCTGGGCCGGCCAGACCTCATCGGCCACGGACGGAATTGTCTGGTTCCACCTGACCACAATCAGGCCCGCACAGCCCGTCCTGCCATGAACAAGCCGCGACACCGTCGGCATCGATCGCGTCCCCCCGGTTCGACGCGTCGGTCTTGAGTTGCGCAGTTTCAACGCCCAGGCGTTGACAGCGACAGCCACGGGCAAGAAATCCGCGTAGGTCTGCCTTGCGCAAATCCATGGCAAGCAGAGTGGTGTCTTCCCAAATACGTTGGAGATCGCTAGTCTGGTCGCATGGCTTTGACCCCGGCTACACGACCGCCACGTTCCTCTCCCAAGTCCGAGTCTTCGATTCGTTGTCGGCTCACAGTGGCGACGGGTCTGTGCGGGTTGATGCTAGCCGCCGGGGCGTGCGCCAAGACGACAGCCGTTGGGTCTGGCAATGGCGGATCGACGACAACCAAACCGGCGGGGGGAAACACCAGCAGCGAAGGTTCTTCGGGAAACGGCGGCTCCACTGGCTCTGCAAGCGTATCGTCCGCCGCCGGAGGAAACGGCGGTTCAGGGACCACCTCTATGGGTGGCTCCACCAATACCGGCGGCTCCACCAACACCGGCGGCTCCACCAGCACTGCCACCTCGTCGAGCAAAGGCGGTTCCTCGCTCGCTGGTGGAACGACCGTTGCCGGTGGGTCGTCGGCCCCAGGAAGCTCCGGCAGAACCGGGGGCGCCAGCAGTTCCAGCACTCCCGCCGACGCAGGACCAGCCCCGCTCAGCTACGCACTGCCGGCCCCCAAGCAGTGCGACAATCAATTTTTCGTCCAGAACTGCACCTGGAACGATGCCAGTTCCGCCTGTGGTGGAAAGTGCTCGTCGGTCAACGCCTGTCAGGACACCCCCTCGTCCAAGCCAGGCGCCGACATCACCTTCGCCTGCCCGCGCTGGATGTTGTTCAGCGACGAGATGCTCCAGGCCGCCATCGACGATGGCAACACGGCCTTCAACTACGCAGTGGTCGGCCACGACCGGGACACCGGTGGTATTGATGGCTCCGACAAGACGAGCTGCTGCCAATGTTACCAACTGGTCTACGACTACCCTGCGGAGAATCAGTGCAACGTGAATGCGAGCAATACCGGTCCCTCGGCCATCCCCATTCCGCCGCCGCTTATCGTACAAAGTTTCAACACGGCAACCAATGGACCCGATGATTTTGACGTATTCATGGGTGCCGGTGGTTATGGCGGAAACAACGCCTGTCGGCCCAACTACTCAATGACAGATGCCGCCGGCCTGTACATGTATACGACATTTCCAGACAACGGCCAATCGGGTGGCATCAAGGGCGCCGGAACCTACACTGATTGCAAAACGACCATACAGTGGGTGACCACGGCCTCGCTCTCGTCGGCAGCTTGCCAGAACGACATCGCGGCTGCGTGCAACCAGACCAGTTCGAACTCGACGCTGATGACCAACGAAACCATCAACTCCTGCATCAAATCGAATGACCCCAACACCTACTACCATCTCAACTGGTTTGTTCATGTCATGAAGGTCGAATGCCCCACCCACCTCACCCAGGTCACTGGGTGCAAACTGGCCCCGCAGGGACTTCCCCAGGTCGACCCCACGGTCACGACCGCAGCTCAAGCCGCCAACAATCCCGCTTTCAAGGCAACTGCCGCCAATGGAAATCACTTCTCAACCACGACCATGCAGGACTGCTGCAAGCCTTCGTGCGCGTGGCAAGACTGGGTCACGGGGAGCAGCGGTGGACTGACGGCGGTCGGCGACTACAACTCGTTCTACTCCTGCGACCAGAACGGCGTCCCGATCACCGAATCGCCGTGACCTTCACGCTCTTGCGCGCAGGATCTTGGCGGCGGCGTCCGCGGTGATGTCGCCCTGCTCGCCGAAGGCCGACTTGCGACTGGCAAAGCGCTCGCCCACCTTGCGGGCCGCATCCTCGGCATCGATGCCGAAGTCCTTCAGGCGCGTGGGCATGTTGAGCGAATGGAAGAATGCCTCGGTCTTGTCAACGGCGGCCTTTGCATCGCCAACATTCCAAATGCGACGGCCGTACTGAGCGAGCTTGGCCGACTTGGCGGCCAGCTTGTAGGTCCACACGCCAGGCATGACCACGGCCAGCGATTCGGCGTGATCGATGCCGTAAAACGCAGTTAGTTCATGGCCAATCATGTGGGTCGCCCAGTCGCCGGGCACGCCGCAGGAAAGCAAGTTGTTGAGCGCGATGGTGGCCGACCACATGAAGTCCGCGCGGCTGGCGTAGTCGCGCGGGCTCTCCAACGTGCGTGGCCCGACATCAACCAGGGTTTGCAGCACGCTTTCCGCCAGGCGGTCTTGCAAAAGCGATTGCGCGGGCAAAGTCATGTACTGCTCGCACACGTGGACAAAGGCGTCCACGATGCCGTTGCGCACCTGTTTGGCCGGCAACGAGAACGTGGTCTCGGGATCCAGCACCGAGAACACCGGATAGACGTGGTCCGAGGCAAAGTGCAGCTTCTCGCTGCTGCTCTTGCGCGAGATGACCGCGTTGCCATTGGACTCGGATCCGGTGGCGGGCAGGGTCAGCACCGCACCCACAGGCAAGGCGCCGGTCACGGTGCTGCCATTCGTGCGCAGGATGTCCCATGGGTCGACGCCGGGGAACACGGCCGCGGCCGCGACGTACTTGGCGGCGTCCAGCACGGAGCCGCCGCCCACCGCGAGCAAGAACTTGATGCCCTTGTCCTTCACCACGGCCAGCGCCTTCATGCACGTCTCGTGCAAAGGATTGGGCTCGATGCCGCCGAACTCGACCAGTTTGTGCCTGGCCAGCGGGGCCTTCACTTGCTCGTACACGCCGTTCTTCTTGATGGACCCGCCGCCCCACACCATCAGCACCGGCCGATCCGCCGGCACGCGCGAGGCGATTTCGGCAATCATGCCCTTGCCGAACAGGATCTCCGTCGGGTTGCGATAGATGAAGTTTTCCATGGTGCAATCTCTTCCTCGATCTGAGGACGAGGTTGTCCGATGCGACCTTCGAGGTCAAGTGAGGGGACGAACCTACGAACTCAGGAAGCGACTGCGCTAACCATTGGACTCCGCCGCTCTTCCGCTTCCGCCCCGCTGTCAGGTCGGGTACGATGCTTCACGAGATGTCGCCGGCTGTTGATGCCTTCGTGAAGAGATGGGCCGCGTCCGGCGCGGCGGAGCGGAATCTTCCTGAAAAGCCATTCCAACGGCGCCACCTGTGAGAGCGTGGTACGATTGCAATTTAGGCCAATGCAGCAGCCCAAAGAGATAGTGGAAGCCGCCATGAAGCTTTCGCCCGAGCAGCGCGAGGAGATCATCAACGATCTATGGGCCAGCCTCGATGGGAGTCTTGGGAACGAGTGGGAAGAGGAGATCCAGCGACGGGTCCAGGACGTAGACGCCGGGCACGTGAAAACCATCCCCGCCGAGGAAGTTTTCTCGCGGCTCGAGCATCGCTTCCGTGTCCGGTAGGCGGCTACGTTTCAATCCGCTGGCCGAGGCGGAGATCTTGGAGGCGGCACGCTGGTACGAGGATCGCTCACCCGGATTGGGCGCGGCTTTCGTCGATACCGTCCGTGATGCGACCACGACGGTGCTGGAGGCACCAAAGCGGTGGCGCCTGGTCCGCGGGACGCGCAGATACCTGATGGGGAGATTCCCCTTTGCTGTCGTCTACCGCGAGACCTCGGAAGAAGAAGTCGAGGTCGTGGCGGTGGCGCACTTGAAGCGACAGCAACGGTACTGGTCGAAGCGGTAGAAGACTGGACAGCCTTGCAAGAGTTCAGATCTTCGGAAGATCGGGACTTGGCCCGTCGCCCATACAGGTTAGAATCACTCCCACGGCCCCGTAGCTCAGGTGGATAGAGCGGCGGTTTCCTAAACCGTAGGTCGCCTGTTCGAATCAGGCCGGGGTCACCATCATGATCGCCATTGTCCAGAGAGTCTCCCGTGCCGAAGTCCGGGTCTCCGCCGAGGTTGTCGGACGCATCGCCAAGGGCGTGCTCTTGCTGGTCGGCGTCGAGCGAGGCGACCGCGAGGCCGATGCCGAGGTGCTGGCGCGCAAGCTGGTTGCCCTTCGCATCTTTCCCGGCCGCACGCCCATGGATCTCAGCCTCAAGGACGCGGGCGGGGCTTGCCTGGTAGTCAGCCAGTTCACGCTGGCCGGCTCGATCCGCAAAGGCAATCGACCCAGTTTCGACCGCGCCGAGGATCCGGCACTGGCGCAGGCTCTTTACCAGCGGGTCGCCGATCGCATCGCCGCCGACGGCATCCCGGTGTCTTGCGGACGGTTTGCCGCTGACATGGATGTGGAACTGGTGAACGACGGCCCGGTCACCTTCATCATCGAAACCCGCGACGGCGCGCTGGCCGGGCACTGATGATCAGGGATACGTGATCAGCGCTTCGACCGGCACCTTGCCAAGTTTCGCCCGGCCGTTCAGCCCGGCTAGCTCGATCACAAAAGTCGCCAGGACGACCTGCCCACCCAGGTCTTGCAACAAACGACAGGCCGCGGCCGCTGTACCGCCGGTGGCGAGAAGATCATCGACCAGGGCCACGCGCGTGCCCGCAGCCACCGCGTCCTCGTGGATCTCGATGCCGTCGCTGCCGTATTCGAGCTGGTAGCGCTGCTGCCGCGTTTTCCAGGGCAGCTTGCCCGGTTTGCGCACGGGCACGAAGCCGATCCCCAGCACAGCGGCCGCGGCTGCGCCAAAGATGAAGCCGCGCGACTCGATGCCGGCGATCACGGCCGGCCGCGCCTTCGCGATCCCATCACACAGACGTTCCACACAGCAGCGAAAGCCAGGACCGTGCTGCAGCAGCGGCGTCACATCGCGGAAGAGGATCCCCTGCTTGGGAAAGTCGGGGACGTCGCGAATCAGGGAACGAAGATCACCTGTGAACCTTTCGGGTGCGGCTGGCATGGCCTGTTTCTACTTCAGGGGCGGCAGAAATTGCAGTGGATCTTGCGGCTCCTGCCTGCGCCGCACCTCGAAGTGCAGGTGCGGGCCGGTGGCGTGACCGGTGTCGCCCACGCGCGAGATCTCCTGGCCCGTGGTGATGTGATCACCAACGTGTACCAAGAGGAGCGAGTTGTGGGCATATACGGTCACCAGATCCCCCGCGTGCTGGAGCACGACCATGTTCCCGTAGCCTCGCACCTTGTCACCCGCGTAAATAACCTCGCCATCGGCCGCGGCCAGCACCGGCGTCCCGATGGTTGCTTTCATGTCGATGCCTTCGTGGTCGCGGCCCCAGCGCTTGCCAAACGGCGAGGTGAGAATGGGCCTGGCCAGCGGCCAGCGTAGGGGCGCCTTGCTGCTCGGCTCGCTCTGCGCGGCGGGCGCGTTGGGCAGCGCTGTGGTCGCAGGCGTGGCATCGGGCGGAATGGTGCCGGCCTGGGCCGAGGCGCCCAGCACGAACACCAGCCGACCGGGCTCGAGCAACTGGCTCCGTCGCAGTCCGTTGATCTCCAGCAGATCCTCCAGCGGGATCCCAGCCTCCTTGGCGATCTTGGCCGGAGTTTCGCCCGACTTGACCACGTGCCAGGTTCCCGGCGGGTTGTCGTCGTGCAACGGGCGCGCGGTGGTGGCGCAGGCTCCCAGGCCGAGCAGCACGAACGCAGCCCAGAGGGCACATCGTCTGCACGCGACCCCGCGACTACGCCTGCGGCTTGTCACGGCCCACCCCATAGCGTCCAATCAAATTCACGTAACGGCAGGGAACATCCTGCATGGTCTCGAATGCGTCGCCCCGGCGCCGCACGCGGGTCAGGATCTGTTCATCGAAGCCGCCCACTGGTGCCACCAGACGGCCGCCGTCGCGCAATTCATCGAGCAGCAGCGCGGGAATCTGTGGAGTCGCGGCCGAGACGATGATGATGTCGTAGGGCGCGTGCTCGGGCCAGCCGCAACTCCCGTCGAACGCGGCCAGGGTGACGTTCTGGCAGCCCGCACCGGCCAGGTGCGCCCGCGCCTTGTCCACCAGCTCGGAAACTACATCCACGGCAAAAACCTGCGCGCACAGCAGCGCCAGCACAGCCGTCTGATAGCCTGAGCCCACCCCGATCTCGAGAGCGACGTCGCCCGCGTCCGGCACTGCCAGCTCGGTGGCGCGCGCCACCATGTACGGCTGCGAAATCGTCTGACCGAACCCGATGGGCAAGGGTCGATCGTCGTAGGCAAGATCCACCTGCTCCCGGTCAACGAAGAGATGGCGCGCGGCCCGACTCATGGCATCGAGCACGCGCGCGTCGGTGATGCCGCGACGGACGAGTTGCTCCGCCACCATCGTCGCGCGCAGACTGACGAATGGATCCGGCGGCCCCGCTGGGCCTGGCGTATCGCCGGATCGGCGTCCTGCGCTCACGATGCTATTTCCCGGCGTTGAGCGCTGCGCCTTCTGCGAACGTGCCCAGGTTCCAGGTGGACATCCGTTGCAAGGCCGGACGGTGGGTGAGGTCCAGGCTGAGCGGTGTGATCGACGCCAGGCCGGAACGCACGGCCGCGCTGTCCGAGCCCGGAACGTCCTCGCCCTTCTCCTCGGGCCCACCGATCCAGTAGTAGGCCCGGCCGCGCAGATCCTCGCGCACGTCCACCTGGTCCCGGTACAGCCGCTTTCCCATGCTGGTCATGGAATATCCGCGCACCGGGCCAGCGGGCAGGTTCACGTTCAGCAGGGTGCCCGCTTCGATGGCGTCCGGCCCCTGGGCCAGCACCTGCCGCACCAACGCCCGTGCAAAGCCCGCCGCCGGCGCGAAGTCCTGCGGCCAGCGCCGCTCGACCGACAGGGCGATGGCAGGAATCCCCCGCACGGCGGCCTCCAGGGCCGCGCCCACGGTGCCCGAATAGAACACGTCCGAGCCCAGGTTGAACCCGTTGTTGATCCCCGACACGCACAGGCCCGGCCTGCGCGGCACCAGGTGCAGAAGCGCGAGATACACGCAATCCACCGGTGTCCCGTCGATGGCGTACACGTTGGACCGGATCTGATCCACGCGCAGCGGGCGATCCAAGCTGATGGAATGCGAGGCCGCGCTTCGCTCGCGGTCAGGCGCGGCCACCATCACGTCACCCAGATCCACCAGCGCCTCCGCGAGCGCAGAGATCCCCGGCGCCATCACGCCATCGTCATTGCTGAGGAGAATGAATGGCTTCGACGACACGGTATTTGTCGGGGCGACTGGATTTGAACCAGCGACCCCCTGACCCCCAGTCAGGTGCGCTAACCAGGCTGCGCCACGCCCCGATATTTGTTTCTATTCTTCCACGAGTCGTATCAGATCCAGAAGCCCTTGCTTGATTTTTCTCATGGTCTCGACGTCGATTTCCGGCGGCGGCACCGGCGGCGGCGTGCCCTCGTCGTGTCCCAGTTCCCGCAGCCGCGCGCGCGCACCCTGGATGGTAAAGCGCTGCCCGTATAGCAGATCGCGTATGGTGAGCAACAGCTCAATGTCCTTGCGCCGGTACAGCCGCTGCTGCGAGCGCGTCTTCTGCGGCCGGATGGAATGAAACTCGGTTTCCCAGTAGCGCAGCACGTACGGCTTGACCGCGCACAGGCGGGCCGCCTCGCCGATCTTGAAGAAGGGCTTGTCCGGGATCGTGCTCGGATCGACGGGAGCGGAGGCACGCCGGGGCAACGGGTTCCTGCTGGTCTAGGAGTTGAGCGCGCTCTTCAGCACCTGGCTGGGCTTGAAGGTCAACACGCGACGGGCGCTGATCGTGATCTCTTGACCGGTCTGCGGGTTGCGACCGGCGCGCGCGTTCTTCTCCCTGACCACGAAGTTCCCGAAACCGGAGATCTTGATCTTTTCGCCCTTTTCCAAGGTCTCTTTGACGGTGTCGAAAACGGTCTCCACGATCTCGGCGGCCTCTTTCTTCGAGAATCCGCCGACCTTCTCGTAGACCGTTTCAACTATGTCGGCCTTGGTCATACGCCTATGTTGTCCACAAATCCCTTTGATGTCAAAGGGTTGCCTAGACCTATCTGATGTCGATGGCGTGAAGAGCAGTCAGCGCCTTGACAACCCGGGCATGTGCGACGTCGGCCTCGGCGTCGGTCAAGGTGCGATCGGCAGCCCGGTAGGTCATCGTCCACAGCATCCCCTTCTTGCCGGCCGGGACGTACTTGGGGTCGCGGAAATCCTCCAGCACAGCCAGCTCGCGCAAGAGCGGCTCATCCGCCGACAGGAATCCCGCGCGCTGGGCATTCGCAGAGAGATCGACGTCGCTCCAGAACGACACATCACGGGTCACGGCGGGGAACCGCGGGGGCGCCTCGGCGCGCAGCGGTGCCGTGGCCGCGGCGAGGGGCGCGATGGCCAACTCGAAATAGAAGGCGCGCGGCTCGATGCCTAGGCGCCGCGCGATCGCCGGGTGCAGTTCGCCCAGGGTGCCAAGTTCGGCACCGGCGGGACTCGTGACCAGGGCCGAGACACCCGGGTGCAGAAAGGGCACGCCGGCCTGGGCACAGTACCGCGCGTCCTGCAGGCCGAAACCGCGCAACAGGTCCTCGACGATGCGCTTGAGATCGTAGAAGTCGACCGGCTCGCCGGGCTTGAGCCATTCGGCCCGTCGGCCGGCGATCAGCCCTGCGGCGTGAGTCTTCTCGATCGGCGCCTCGCTTGCCTGGGCCGACCGCCGCACCACGCGACCCACCTCGAACAACCAGGCGTCACTGACCCCGCGCGCGAGATTGCGTTTGAGGGCATCGGCCAGCCCCGGCAGCAAGGTGGTGCGCATGACCTCGTAGTCTGCCGAGATGGGGTTCTGCACCGCGATGCCGTCGGCCAGCTCCTGGTGCGCGCCGTCGGCGCTCACCGTCGCCAGAGCGCTTCGCGGAACGAAGGCCCAGCTCACGATCTCGTGCAGGCCGGCGCTCGCCAGCAACGCGCGTGCGCGATCCGCGGGCGCCTCGGGATTCGCAAGCGAGGTGGCGTTGCTGCGGATGCGCTGCTTGTGCGCGGGCTTGCCATACTCGCCCATGCGTAGGATCTCCTCGATGAGATCCTCCTCGATGGTGAGGTCGGGGCGGAAAGTGGGCACCGTGGCGACGAGGCCATCGTCCGTCTTCTCGCACGCGATGCCGAGTCGAGCAAGCTGGTCCTGCGCGAAGTTCGTGGAATAGTCCACCCCGGTCACTCGCCGCAGGTGGCTGGTGCGCAGTTTCACCTTGGCAGGCAGCGCCGGCCGCGGGTAGCGATCCACCATGCCCGCCACCACATGGCCACCGCCCAGCTTGCCCAAAAGAGCCGCGGCCCTGCGCGCAGCCAAGGGAATGCTGTTCGCGTCCACGCCGCGCTCGAAGCGATAGGACGCCTCCGAGATCAGCCCCAGACGGCGGCTGGTGCGGCGAATGCTGCGCGGCTCGAAGGTCGCTGCCTCGAGCAGAACATTTCGGGTGGACGCGGAGATCTCGCTGCTATTTCCACCCATGACACCGGCCAGCGCCACCGGCCCGCTGCCATCGGTGATCACGATGTCTTCCGCCAGCAGGGTCCGGCCGAGGCCGTCGAGCGTTGTCATGTCTTCACCAGGCCTCGCCCGCCGCACCACGATGGGCCCGACCAGCTTGTCGAAATCGAAGGCGTGCAAGGGATGCCCGGTCTCGAGCAGCACGTAGTTGGTCACGTCGACCAGATTCGAGATGGCGCGAATCCCGCAGTACTGCAGGCGCAGGCGCATCGTCACGGGACTAGGCGCAACCGTGACACCGGCGACGAAGCTGGCCGTGTAGCGCGGACAGGCCACCGGGTCGTCGATGCGCACGTCCGTGGTGATCCCGCCGGCCTGTTCGGAACCCGCGGGAGGATCGATGGGGCGCAGGCGGGTGCCGAAGTGCGCGGCCAGCTCGCGCGCGATCCCGAGGTGAGACAAGGCATCGGGACGGTTGGGCGTGACGTTCACCTCCAGCACGTCGTCCACCACGCCCAGATACTGGGCCACCTCGACGCCGGACTCGGCAGTCGGCGGCAGAATCAAGATCCCGTCGGCCTGTTCGGAGAGGCCCATCTCGATCTCGCTGCAGATCATGCCGGGCGAGAACACACCGCGAATCTCGCGGGCATCCAGGGTGTGCCCGCCGGGCAGCCGCGCGCCGGGCGGGGCCCAGCACACGCGATTGCCGGGCGGGGGCACGTTGGGTGCTCCGCACACCACGCTCTCCTCGCGCTGGCCCGCGCGCACGCGCACGATGCGCAGCTTGTTGGCGTTCGGGTGCGGCTTGATGTCCAGCACCTCGGCCACCAGCACGCCCGTCAACTCGCGGCCCTTTGCCTCGCTGCCTTCGACCTCCAGCCCTTGGTCGGTCAGCGCCCAGGTCACGGCCTCGATATCGGCGCCCGCCGGTAGCTCGACCAGTTCCCGCAGCCAGTTCAACGAGATCTTCATGATTCGTCCCTAACTCGCTGGAAATTGGCGCAAAAACCGCAGGTCATTCTCGTAAAAGAGGCGCAGGTCCTGCACCCCGTACTTGAGCATCGCCATGCGCGACAGGCCCATGCCAAAGGCGAATCCAGTCACGTTGTACTTGTCGTAACCGACAGCCTTGAGCACGTTGGGGTGAACCATCCCGGAGCCACCGATCTCCAGCCATCCGGTGCCCTTGCACAGCCGGCAGGTTGAGCGCGCGGGCTGCCTGCCTTCACACAGGAAACAGGAGGCGTCTACCTCGGCCGAAGGCTCGGTGAAGGGGAAGAAGCTGGGCCGCAGCCGGATCTGGGTGTCAGGCCCGAAGAACCGCTGCACGAACACGATCAGCGTGGCCTTGAGGTCTTCGAAGCTGACGTTGCGATCCACGTGCAGCCCCTCGCACTGCGGGAACATGGGCGTGTGGGTGGCGTCGTCGTCACGGCGAAATACGTTGCCGGGCGCGATGATCTTCACCGGAGGCGGGCCGGCCAGCATGGTGCGAATCTGCACCGGCGAGGTGTGCGAGCGCAGGATGAAGCCACCCTCGACATAGAAGGTGTCCTGCATGTCACGCGCCGGGTGGTCAGCCGGCGTGTTGAGCGCGTCGAAGTTGTTCCATTCGGTCTCGATCCAGGGGCCGGTGCGCACCTCGAAGCCCATGCCGTGGAAGATCTGCTCGATTTCCAGCCGCACCCGCGTGAGCGGATGCAGGGTTCCAGCGCGGCGGCCGCGGCCTGGCAGGGTCACGTCGATCTTGCGCTCCAGATCGGCGGCCAAGTCGGCGCCAGCCAGATCCTGCAAGCGAGCCTGCACAGCCTGTTCGATAGCGGCACGCGCTCGATTGGCGGATTCGCCCACTGCCGGTCGGTCGGATGGCGGCAGCCTGCCCAGGCCCTTCATCAGTTCGGTGGCCTTGCCCTTCTTGCCCAGGTAGCGCGCCTGAACCGCGCGCATATCCTGCTCGCTGGAAAGTGAGGCGATCTCAGCCGAAAATTCCGCGATCAAGCGCTCGAAGGCTGAAATCAGATCCTGGGCCGCTGGGGTTCCTTCGCCGGAAGTCACGACGGAACCGCTGCCAAAGGAGCCTAGGATGCCACGCCGGCAGCCTCAACGACCTTCTTAAAGGCGTTGGGGTCGCTGATGGCCAGGTCCGCGAGGATCTTGCGGTCGAGAGTGATGCCCTGCTTGTCTAGCCCGGCGAAGAGCCGCGAGTAGGCAACACCGAGTTCGCGGCTGGCGGCATTGATACGCGCGATCCACACTCCCCGAAAATCGCCCTTCCTCTTGCGCCGATGGAAGAGTGAGAAGCGCCACTTGCGATGGACGGCTTCTACCGCTGCCTTCCACAGCTTGGAGCGGCCGCCGCGAAAGCCCTTGGCATGCTTCCGAATGCGGTCCCGGCGTCGCTTTGTCTTGAATCCACCTTTAGCGCGAGGCATGGGTCAACTCCTAGAGTCCGTACGGAATCATCGCCTTGATCTGATGTTCCTGAGTCTTGGCGATGTAGCCGCCCCGACGCAGTTTCCGCTTGTTCTTGGTTCGCTTGGGCGTGAGGATGTGCCGCAGATAGGCACGCTTCCTCTTGATGCGTCCCTTGGCCGTCAGCTTGAAGCGCTTCTTCACGCTGCTCTTGGTCTTCATTTTGAGCTTGGGCATGGGAGGCGCGGAGTATATCCGTCCCGCCGGGCAGTGCAAGAGTCTAGTGCCCTGAAGCGGAACCAACCTTTGGCACTAGCTTTTCTGCGACGGGGGCGCCCCAAAACGCGGCCCGCTGGAAGGCGCCGCTGGCGCGTCGCTCGCATTGGGTCCGTTCTCCTGGTCGCCCGGCCTGGACGGCGACGCCGTTGGACCGGACGAACTGGCCGGTCGGATCACACCGGCGCGCGGGCCGATGATCATGACCATTCGGCGTCCTTCCATGATGGGTTTCTGCTCGACCGCTGCGATGTCCAGACACCCCTTGACGACTTGGTCCAGCATGGCCTGGCCGGTCTCGGGGTGAACGATCTCGCGTCCGCGAAAAACGATCACCAATTTGCACTTGTTACCCTCGCCCAGGAAGCGATGGATGTGCTTGAGCTTGAAGGCCAAGTCGTGCTTGTCGGTCTTGGGCCGAAGCTTTATTTCCTTGATGACGACCGTGGACTGGTGCCGCCGCGACGCCTTTTCCTTCTTCGATTCCTCATACTTGAACTTGCCGAAGTCCATGATCCGGCAAACCGGCGGGACAGCCCGCGGGCTCACCTCCACCAGATCAAGGTTCTGTTCGTCAGCGAGTTTCAGTGCTTCATAGGTCGGCAAGATGCCGACCTGAGAGCCGTCCGCTCCGATGACTCGCACCTCGGGCACGCGAATGCGTCGCCCAACGCGATAGTTGTCTGCAGCACTTCCGCTGGAACCCGAATACCCGCCTGGCCTTGGGATGGTCTTTTCTCCTGGTTGGTCGCCGCGCTAACTGATCGGTTTCTTCTCTGCCGAGGGAGCGCCGAGCACAGGGGGCACGGCTTCGGACGCCAACCTTTGCGCCAACTCATCGAGTGGCGTGGCCGGCATCTGCTGGCCGTCCCGCGTCCGCGGCGAAACCACGCGGGCAGCCATGTCTCTCTCGCCCACTACCAGCATGTATGGAATCTTTTCCATCTGCGCGCGCCGGATCTTGGCGCCGAGCTTGTCGGCCGACAGATCGGCGTCCGCGCGCAGGTCGGCCGCCAAGAGGCGCGCCTGCACCTCGCGGCCCCAGACATCGGCCTTTTCACTCACGGTGAGCACGCGCGCCTGTACCGGCGCGAGCCAGAGCGGGAAGGCACCAGCAAAGTGCTCGATGAGAACCGCCATGAAGCGCTCCATCGATCCGAACAGCGCGCGGTGGATCATGACTGGCCGCTGGCGCGAACCGTCGGGCGCCACGTACTCCAGCGCGAAGCGCTCGGGAAGCTGGAAATCGAGCTGGAAGGTGGTGCACTGCCATTCGCGGCCGAGGGCGTCGCGGATCTTCAGATCGATCTTGGGGCCGTAGAAGGCGCCGCCGCCTTCATCCACCTCGAAGGGCATGCCCGCAGCCTCCAGCACGCGCCGGATGGCGGCCTCGGCCCGGTCCCAGGCCGCCCTGTCGCCCATGAAATTCTCCGGACGGGTCGCCAAAAATGCCTTCACATCGGCAAAGCCGAAGACCTTGAGGATGTCGAGGCCGAAGCGCACGCAGGCGGCCATTTCTTCCTCAATCTGCTCTTCACGCAGAAATAGGTGGGCGTCATCCTGGGTGAATCCGCGCACGCGCAGCAGGCCGTGCAGCACGCCCGAGCGCTCGTAGCGGTACACGGTTCCCAGCTCGGCGTAGCGGATGGGCAACTCGCGGTGCGAGCGAAGCTGCGACCGGTAGATGGCGATGTGGAAGGGGCAGTTCATGGGCCGGACCAGATAGCGCTGGCCTTCCAGTTCCATGCCGCCGAACAGGTTCTCTTTGTAGTGCGCCATGTGGCCGGATTTCTCCAGCAACTGCTCGCGTGCCACATGCGGGGTGAACACGACCTGATAGCCTCGGCGTACCAACTCGCGACGGATGAGATCCTCGAGCACGGTGCGCACGATGGCGCCCTTGGGGTGCCAGAGCACGAAGCCCGGGCCCACCAGCTCGTCGACGGAGAACAGGTCCAGTTGCTTGCCCAGCACGCGGTGATCGCGGCGCTTAGCCTCTTCAAGACGATCCAGGTGGGCTTTCAGATCGTCCTTGGACGCGAACGCCGTGCCGTACACGCGCTGGAGTTGCGGATTGCGCTCGTCGCCGCGCCAGTAGGCACCCGCGAACGACAGCACCTTGAAAGCCTCGATCTGCCCGGTGCGTTCGATGTGCGGCCCGGCGCACAGGTCCACGAAGTCGCCGTGCTGGTACAGCGAAATCTCTTCGCCCTCGGGAATCGACTGGATGATTTCGACCTTGTAGCTCTCGCCCTTGTCGGCAAACAGACGCAGGGCCTCTGGCCGCGAAACCACCTTGCGCACGAAGGGTAGATCCTGCGCGACGATCTTGGCCATCTCGGCCTCGATCTTCTCGATGTCCTCGGGCGCGAACGGCTCGGTGTCGAAGTCGTAGTAGAATCCGTTCTCGATGGCCGGTCCGATGGTCACTTTGGCCTTGGGCCGCAGGCGCTGAACCGCATCAGCCATCACGTGGGAGGCTGAATGGCGCATGCGGGACAGCGGATCATCAGGCACATCCCCCTTGTCGCGGGGGCGGATCACCGGGCGTTCACTCACGGTCTTTGGTCTCCGAACGCAAACATCCGGCTGACAGGGGATAGGCGCTCGCTGGCGGGGGCCGGTCGGCGCGGACTGCGTGGGCAAGGGTCGCGGGTTGCAACGGCGGAAGGATAGCACCGACGCCCCCCGGCGCTGAAGCCTGAATACAAATGGTAGGCACGGGCGGGATTGAACCGCCGACCCCTACCGTGTCAAGGTAGTGCTCTCCCACTGAGCTACGTGCCTGTGAGTCTGTTTGGTTCAGGCGGGCTACGTTAGCGACGGCGACGGTAGAGTCAAGCAGAGAATCAGTCGACTCTGGCCAATGCCGCCACTTGCACCTCGGCGGCTCCGGCCTGAAGCAAGACGCGCGTGCATTCGGCCAACGTGGCGCCCGTGGTCATGACATCGTCCACCAGCAAGATCCGCCGACCCCGAACCCATCCCGGCCGCTCGACGGCAAAGGCCCCGGCCACGATCCGCCGCCGCGACGCCGGCGACTCCCAGCCCAGCGCCGGCGTATCGCGAATCCGGCGCAAGCCGTTGAAAGCCACCAGCGGTCGGGACGCTGGCCGGCGGGAGAGCTTTTCCGCCACGCGCAGGAGTTCCAGCGCCTGGTTGAATCCTCTCTGGCGCAGACGGCGGGGGTGCAGGGGGACCGGGCACAGCGCGTCCACTCCGCTGTCGAGCGCGGCTGCGACGGCAGGCGCGAGCAAGGCGCCCAAGGGTCGCGCCAGGTGGCGACGCCTTCCGTGTTTCAGGTGAAGAACCGCTTCGGTGGTAGCGCCCCCGTAGGCCAGCACCGTCCAAACCCGCGAAAAGGGCAGCGGCCTGGCCTGGCAACCCTGACAGCGCCTGCTCTCATCGCGGCCGTCATCTACAGGCAAACCACATCCGTGACAGGGACGATCGACTGCCGCTACCGTAACCGCACAGCTCTCGCAAAACGCCCTGCCTTCGGGCACGAAGGCGTTACAGGCAGCACAGCGCGCGGGCCAGAGAAGACCTGCGGCGAGCCGAAGCAGCATGCAGGGTTATCGGCTGCGACGGGTTCCAGGTTGCGTGCGGACAGTGCTATACAGGCTTCTCGTACAGGACATCGACGATGTGAGCGTAGCGGCTCCGCACCACATCCCGCTTGACCTTGAGGCTGGGGGTCAGCTCGCCCGCGGCTTCGGAAAAATCGGCTGGCAGGATGGCGAAGTTCTTGATGGTCTCGTAGGAGGCCAGGGTCCGGTTGATCGCGGCCACCGCGTCTTCCACGGCCACACGCAACTCGGACCGTGAAGCGGCACGGGCCAGGTTTCCGCCTCCAAACTGACGTGCGGCGGTCTCCGACAGCGTGACGATGGCTACGCAGTGCGGGCGTTTGTCGCCGAACACCACCACCTGACTGATCAGCGGGCAGTGGGCCTTTAGTGCGGTTTCGACCATCTGGGGCGCCACGTTCTTCCCACCTGCCGTCACGATGATGTCCTTCTTGCGATCCACGATGCTCAAGAACCCATCCTCGACCCGGCCGATGTCGCCCGAATGAAACCAGCCCTCGGCATCGATGGCCTCGGCCGTGGCGGCTGCATCGTTGTGATAGCGGGTGAAGACCGACGGCCCGCGCACCAGGATCTCGCCGTCCTCGGCAATGCGATACTGAATCACGTCGATGGCGGGTCCCACGGTGCCGAAGCGAAAGCGGTTCCAGCGGTTGACGAACGCGGCGGCCACGGTCTCGGTCAGACCGTACCCTTCGAGTACCAGGAGCCCGATGCCATGGAAGAATTCCGCAATCTCGGCAGACAGCGGCGCGCCGCCCGAGATCAGGAAGCGACAGCGGTCGAAACCCAGACGAGCGCGCAGCTTGGACAGGACCAGCCGGTCGGCCAAGGCGTGCTCGATGCGCACGCCGAACCGAGGCGACTCGCCCCGGCGCAAACCGCCCGCGTACCGCGCTCCGACCTTGAATGCCCATCCGACCAGAGCGCGTTTGGGCCAACTCCCCTGCCCCGTTGCCGTGGTGATCGCCGTGTGCAGTTTTTCGAAGACGCGCGGCACGCCGGCCATGAACGTGGGCCGCACGTCCACCAGGTCGAACTTGATGCGAGACGCTCCGGTGGAAAACGCGATCGATGAGCCCGCCAGAATGGGCGCCCATTCCATCTCACGACCGAGTACGTGAGCTAGGGGCAAGAAGAGAAGCTGCACGTCCGTGTCGCGCAGATCGAAGGCGCGGATGGCGCTGGCAAAAGACTCGACCATGTTTCGGTGGGTCAGCACCACCCCCTTGGGCCGTCCCGTCGTGCCCGAGGTGTAGACGATGGTGAACACATCGTCGGGCCCGATCTCAGCTAAGCGCTGCTCCAACTCTGCCAAATGGCCCGCCAGCCACGCCTGGCCTGCCTGGCGCAATGCCGCCAGCGACAGAGGCGTCAGCCCACCAGCCTTTTCCACTGCAACCAGTACCTCATGCAACCGAGGTTTCTTTCCGCTCCGGGCATCGGAATGTTCGAGGTTGGAGCTACCATCGAAGAAGACGAGACGCAGCTTCGGGTTCTGCGCCAGGAGAGGCACCAGCTTGTCCATCTGCGCGGCGTCCTCGACGATCACCGTCCGGGCGCCGCTGTCTTTTACAATGGAGGCACACTGCTCGGGCGTGCTTGATGGGTATATGGGCACCGACACCGCGCCGGCGAGGACCAGCCCGACATCACAGAGCACCCATTCGAGCCGCGTCTGGGCCAGAATGCAAACGCACTCACCCGCGCCGATTCCCAAGCACGCCAGCCCGCCGGCAATCTGGCGTGCCATCACGTCCGCCTGCTGCCAGGTGATGCCGCGCCAGTCGTCCCCATCGCGAACCCGAAACGCGATGCTGTCTCCGGCCAGGGCTGCGCGGACGCGCCAGATGTCGCCAGCAGTCCGCGCGGAGAAAGCGGAATTGGACGTTTTCACATTGCCGGATCCCATGAATCGGCAGATAGTCGTCTCGGCTCGTCTTGGGGTCAACCTGTAGCTCCCACGCAACGCGCTGAGTTGTTGGTTGTATGTGGGGCCTTCGTCTCGTAGTATCGAACGCCTAGCCTAGTCCTGCTGGCCTTGTCGTCGTGTGGTGACTATGGTTCCCAACCCCCTGCCATCGCGATATCGAATCATTGAGGAAGTCGGCCAGGGCGGCATGGCGGTGGTCTATCGTGCGCAGGACGAAACCCTGCGGCGCGAGGTGGCGGTCAAGGTGCTGCACCCGCACTTGCTGGCCGAGGCCGAATCAAGGGCACGCCTGCAGCGTGAGGCGCGGGCCGTCGCCAAACTGAACCACGACGGCATCCTGCAGATTTTCGACTACTCGGGAGACGACGCGGAGTCATCCTTCATCGTCACGGAGTTCATCGATGGCCAGACCCTGAAACAATTTCTGGCCAACCGAAAGTTGCCCGTGCCCGAACTGGCGGCGCTCATCGTGCTGGAGGTCGGCAGCGCCCTGGCCCACGCGCACTCGTTTGGCATCATCCACCGCGACGTCAAGCCCGAGAACGTGATGGTCCGCAAGGACGGGGCCATCAAGCTGATGGACTTTGGTGTGGCGCAGGTCGTGGACCTGGAGCGGATGACCGTGACGGGACAGATCTTGGGCTCGCCAGCCTACATGGCGCCCGAGGTGCTCGACGGCAAGACTCTCGATTTTCGCAGCGACGTTTTTTCGCTGGGGGTCATGTTGTATCAGATGGCGACCGGCGTGTTGCCTTTCGCGGGGAAGAACCCGCACGAGGTGCTGAAGCGCATCGGTGAGGGCCGTTTCGCTGACCCGCGCACGGTGAGCCCGCGGATATCCGACCATCTGGCCAAGGTCATCACGCGCTCGCTGGCGCGACATCCCGACGACCGCTATCCGCGCCTTACCCTCATGCTGGATGACCTGCGCACCTTCGTGGCCGACGCGGGTCTTGAAAACGTTCGCGAGGAACTGCGCCAGTACCTCACGAACCCCGAAAGCTACGACAAGGGCCTGGAGCACCGTCTCGCGACGGCCCTGGTGGCGTCAGGCCAGCGTGAGCAGGCGGCTGGCCGCAGCGCTCGCTCGCTGGAACTTTGGAACCGCGCCCTGGCCCTGGAACCAGAGAATCCCACCGTTCTGGCCGAGCTACGACGGCTGGAGCGAGGCGAACGCGTCCGGCGCTGGGTGACCCTAGCCGTCGTGCTGGCGGTTCTCGCGGGGATAGGGGCCGGAACTTTTGCAATCTGGCGACGGGCGGTGCGGGCTAATCAGGGCGGCAGCGGTGAGAGGATGGCCGGCAGCATGCAACCTCCGGGGCCAAGCAGCCCGACCACCGTCGGAGAGCCGAAGTCTCCGTCGCCGCTCGCCAAGTTGGTGGCCCGCCCGCAGAGTGCGACCGCTACAGCGAGCCGCGCGCAACGGGAGTCAAGAAGACCGCCGACGTCTGCCGAGCGGCCTGACCCACGCGATGAAACCGCACGCGAGTCGCCCCGTGGCGCGGCCACGGCCAACCCTCAGCGAGTCGAGTTGACCTTGGGACCTCATCCCCCAAAGGTCGAAGTCTGGATGGACGGCCAGAAACGTTTTGATTTCGGTCCCCGGCAGGACCGCATCGCGATTCCGTGGGACGGGCCTCACATCTTGGAGTTCCGCAACGACACTTGCTGTAACCGAAAGGAAGTGACCGTGGGGCCGCAGGTGTACCGGCCGCCCGGGGATCACCTCTACGTCAACCTCGACCCCAAGCCAGCCCGCCTGTCGGTCAACTTGCAGCCGGTGCGCGCCGAGGCCAGCATTCTGGTGCGCGAGGTGAGTGATGGACGGCCGAACCCCTGGCGCACCACGGTTCGTGCGGGCGAAAGAGTTCCGGTTCCCTTTGACGTCGGCGACGAGATGCGCAAGAGTCTGGACGTCGTGGTCTTTCTTGGAGAAAAAACCCTCACTGAGCGTGTCAACATCACCGCGGGAGAATCGCGGCAAGTAACCGTGCGGTTGGATCAGTAACGTGTGCGTGGGAATCGTCGTTCTCCTGCTCTTCCAGGCAGCGCCCAACGCCGCTCCGTTGCCGGCGGCCGACGAGCTTCGGCGTGGCAAGACATCATTTGACCGTGGCGAGTATGCCCGGGCCATCGAGATCCTGCGGCCCCTGCTCTACCCCGAAATCCGCCTGGAATCGGAGGGCCAGATAGTGCAGGCCCACCGCATGCTCGGGGTGGCCGAACTGTTTCAGGGCCACAACGACGCTGCCGCCCAGGAGTTCCGCAGCCTCCTGCAACTGCGGCCCGACTACCGCTTCGATCCTTTGCTCGATCCGCCCCAGGTGGTGGATCTCTTCAATGGGGTTCTGCGTGCCCATGAGGCCGAAGTCGAGACCCTGGAGGCAAGGCAGCGAGAGGCGGTGCTGGCGCGCCAGCGCGACCGCGAGGAGTGCGAGAAACTGCGGGCCGGGCCGGCCATCATCGAGAAGCGCTTCGGCCGCAATTCCTTCGCAGTCAACTTCGTCCCCTTCGGCGCGGGACAGTTTCAGAATGGCCATCGGATCAAGGGTTGGACCTTTCTGACGGTGGAGGTCCTGCTGGCCGCGGTCTCCGTGGCGGCCTTCTCGACCAACTTCGCGCTGTACGGGTCGCAGCCCAAACGGGGCTGTCGCTATGACAGCGGGGCCAACCCCTGCCTGCCGGAGGACATCGACTATACCGACGAGAACCGGTCGCGCTGGCTTTTGCGCACGCAGGTCGCGAGCGGCGCGGCGTTCTTTGTCGCCGTCGGCCTGGGCATCGCCGACGCCCTGTACTACTTCCGGCCCGAAATCCCGCTGGCGCCGATTTCTTCCGGCCACCTCGCCATCCAGTCAAGCGCGCCGCACATTCTGCCCGTCCTGGTCGGCGACGCGCTTGGCCCCGGTCTGTACTTCCGTTTCTGACCAGAACCGGAGAAACTGCGAGCCATGGCGACCCTGCGCATCCACATGCCCGGAACGGGCGTGAAGGTGTACCACATCTACAAGAAGCTCACTTCACTCGGGAAGGGTGAAGGGGTCGACATCCTTCTCCCTGATCCACTGTTGGCTGACACGCACGCGCACATCCACTTCGACGGCCGCGACTTCAACATCTCGGTCACCGACAAGGACGCAGACCTGCACGTCAACGGACGGCGGCGCAGCAAGCACCGTCTGGCCCAGGAGGACCGTATCCGGGTGGGCAGTGTCGAGCTGGAGTTTTCCCTGTACGACGAACCAGTCACCGACGACATCGCCGCCAAGACCATGGCCGAGCTGAACTCATACAAGCGCTTGTTGGAGTTCTCGCAGAAGCTGATGGCGAGCTACGAGATTTCGACCCTGTTCGATCAGTTGCTCGACGTCGTCGTCCAGGTCACCAACGCCGACAAGGGCTTCATCGTGCTGGTCGAATCGGGCGAGCCGGTGGTCAAGGTGGCGCGCAACCTGCGCCACGAAACCATTTCGGACGCCGTCAGCCATCTGTCGGATGCGATCCTGGCGCGTGTGATGTCCACCAAAAAACCGCTCATCATCTCGGACGCGCTCAACGACACCGAGTTCAAGAATTCGCTTTCAGTGATGAACCTGCGTCTGACCTCGGTGATGTGCGTGCCCTTGCTCGAACGCGGCAACCTGATCGGGATGATCTACGTGGGCAACGACAATGTGGCGCAGCTCTTCGACGAGGCGGCGCTGGAGATCCTGACCATCTTCGCGTCGCAGGCCTCGCTGCTCATCCGCAACGCGCTTCTGGTCAACGAGTTGCAACTCGACAAACGATCGCTGCAAGAACGCATCGAACGCATGCGCTTCGGCGAGATCCTCGGCTCCTCGCCCGCCATGCAGGAGGTTTTTCGCAAGGTCGAGCGGGTGGCCGGGACGGACATCACCGTGCTGGTCACCGGCGAAACCGGCACGGGCAAGGAGCTCATCGCGCGAGAGATCCACAACCGCTCGCCGCGCGCCAAGGGTCCCTTTGTCAGCATCAACTGCGGCGCGATTCCCGAGAACCTGCTGGAATCCGAGCTGTTCGGGCACGTGCGCGGGGCGTTCACCGGCGCGGTGGCCAGCAAGCCCGGCCGCTTCCAGGTGGCCAACAAGGGCACCTTGCTGCTCGACGAGATCGGCGAGATGCCAGTGGCCTTGCAGGTGAAGATCCTGCGCGCCTTGCAGGACCGCACCGTGACCCGCGTGGGCGACACGGCGAACGAGCCGATAGACATCCGGGTCATCGCCGCCACCAACCGGGATCTGGAGGCCGAGACCAAGGCCGGTCATTTCCGCGAGGATCTCTACTACCGGCTCAACGTCGTGCACCTGCTGCTGCCGCCTCTGCGCGATCGCGGTGATGACGTGGTGGTGCTGGCGCGCTACCTCCTGTCGCGCTACGCGCAGGAACTGGCCAGCAAGGTGCGCGGTTTCACCCCTGGCGCGATCTCCGCCATCAAGCGCTACCCCTGGCCGGGCAACATCCGCGAACTGGAAAACCGCATCAAGAAGGCGCTGGTGCTGGCTGACAAGGCCCTGCTCGGCCCCGATGATCTCGGCATCAACTCCGACGAACTGCCCGCTATTTTGACCCTGGCCGAGGCGCGCGAGCGCTGGCAGCGGCAGTACATCAACGAGGTGCTCAGCCTCAACGGCGGCAACCGCACCCGCAGCGCGCGTGATTTGGGCGTCGATCCGCGCACCATCTTCCGACACCTGGAGCGCGAGGAATCGGGCGCTGGCCCCGACGACATCTTGCCCCCTGGCGACGACACAGGACGGCTTCCGTGACCTGGCAAGCCGGATTTTCATCGCGATTTTGGCTGGCCGCCCTGCCCCTGTGGGCCTGCGCCTGCGTTGTCCCGGTGGCGCCGCAGTTCGAGGATCCGTCTGAGAACTACCCACCCTTCGTGGTCAGCAGCGTCCCGACCGCAGGCGCGCAGCTGCCCACTTCCACAGACCCGACAGACACCATTCAAGTCACTCTTGGCGACCCCAACCTGGACGACATCCTCGTGGCTCGTTGGCTCATCGACTACCCGCCCTATGACGCTTCCATCTCGCGCCTGGCACTCGAGGCAAGGTTGCCACCCAGCGGTGCCGTCAATCGCGAGACCATCCAGTTTGCTCCTAGCTGCTCGGACGACCAGATCGCCTCGGGGCTGGCCTCGCACCGAGTGACGCTGTCAGTGGCAGACCGGCCGTTCCTGTCGCCCGATCAGGCGCCCGCTGACTTGCAGCTCGATTCGTTGCCCGCCAAATCGCCTGGCTTCGTGGTGCGCACGACCTGGGTCGTCGATCTGACGTGCCCGTAGCGGTGCGACCTGCGGTCGCCCGATGAATCACGATGAAGTTTGACAAGGGGCCTTTGGCCTCGTAACTTGTACCTACTCGCCGGCGCTCCGGCGACGCGCGCTCCTCGCTGGGAGCCCCCTTCGACGGGCAGGGGTGGATTTCTCGTCGCCCCCAAGAACCGTGTCTTTACCTACAAAACAACCAGCCCAAGAATTCCGGCAATATCGAAAACTGGTTTCCTGGACGATCCTTTCAGTCATTGCACTCGGCAGCCTGTACCTTTTGCTGTCGGTGAGCGTGAGCCTGTACCGGCGGCGGCACGCGCTTCCAGCCGGCGACGAGATTGGCGCTCGGGTGTCGAAGGCAGAGATGGCCAATTGCTTCGGCGAACTGCGGGACGTGTCAGTCGCGCTGCGGAAGTACCTGGAACGATCTCATCACCTTCTGGCCAACGACGATGCCGATGAACTGCAGCGCTGGGCCGACGAAGGTGCGGTTTGGCGGGCGCAGTGGCTGGGACTAGGACGACGCTGCCGGCTGGTGACCGGGACGCGACCCACTCCGGTGCGCAAGGAAATGGAAGCTATGGCCGCAGCCCATGAGGAGCTTGGCAGTATTCAAACCACGTACACAGAAGAGCTGAAGCGCTTTGCCCAGGACCTGGTTCCTCGCATGGGACGACTGGACAAGCGCCTCGACAAACTCGGCGAAGCCATCGGTACGACCGGCTCGCCATCAGGAGAGAAAGAATGATCGATCCAGTAGAAGCCAGAGACAGTTCCGACGTGCCGTCCACCGCGGCCGCTGCGGCGGGTGACAGCCCTGTCGAGAAGAAGACTTCCTTTGCCGACCTGGGCCTTCGGCCCGAGGTCCTGCAGGCCTTGGCGGACATGGGATTTGTCGAACCGATGGAGGTTCAGTCAGTGACCCTGCCGCTGGTGCGCGCCGGCCGCGACATCATGGTGCAGTCCCGCACCGGTTCAGGCAAGACGGCGGCCTTCGGAATTCCCTTCGCCGACGGGATGGTCGACCCCAAGCAGAAGTCGGTGCAGGCCATCGTGCTCCTTCCCACGCGTGAACTGGCGCTGCAGGTGGCGGCCGAGATCGCGCGCATCAGCACCCAGTCGGGATTGTCGATAGTTCCCGTGTACGGCGGCGCGCCCATGGGCCGCCAGATCGAACAACTCCGCGCCGGCGGGCAGATTGTCTGCGGCACGCCGGGACGTATCCTCGACCATCTGCGACGAGGAACCTTGCACCTGGACAAGGTCAAGTGCGCCGTGCTCGACGAGTGCGACGAGATGCTGTCCATGGGCTTTCAGGAGGACATCGAGGCCATCCTGGAACGGACACCGCAGGAGCGGCAGACCATGTTGTTCTCCGCTACCCTGCCCGAGGGTATTCAGCGGCTCGCGCGGCGCTACATGCGCCAGCCCGAAATGGTGACCCTGTCGGCCGACTTTGTGGGCGTGCACGAGATTCACCACATCTACTACTCCATCCCCGGCGGGCAGCGCGAAGCCGAGCTGTCGCGCGTGCTCGCCTTCGAAAATCCCGAACGCGCGCTCATCTTCTGCAACACCCGTGAAGAGACCGGCCGGGTGGCTGAGTTCTTGCGCCGTCAGGGACTGGACGCCGAGGCCATCTCATCGGACCTTTCGCAGTCGGAACGCGAAACTGTCATGGCGCGCATGCGTGCCGGCAACATCCGCTTCCTGGTGGCCACCGACGTGGCGGCACGCGGAATCGACATAGAAAACTTGCCCTGCGTGATCAACTACACCTTCCCGGAGTCGCCCGAGGCGTACATCCACCGCACCGGTCGAACCGGTCGGGCCGGCCGCTCGGGTCACGCGGTGTCGCTCATCGGCCCCACCGAGGTCGGTTCGTTCTACTACCTGAAGTTGCTCTACAAGATCCGGCCCGAGGAGCGAGCGCTGCCCTCCGAGGCGGAACTGCGTTCCAAGAGCGAGGGCGAAAGCGTGTTGCGACTGCGCAGCCTGCTTCCCGGCGACGTGGGCGCTGAGTGGCGTTCGCTGGCCCGGCGGATCATGGGCGCAGGTGACGGTGAACGTCTGGTCGGATGCCTGCTGCATCAGGCACTGGCCGACAAAGCGGCTCATGTCGAACACGTCAAGCCACCTCGTCACGACGACAGCGGGCAGTCCGAAACCGCGCCAGCCGACAACGTCGGCGGCCAATCTACCCGGTCATCGCGCGAGCCGGCCGAGGAACGCCATGGGCGTGGCTACCGGGATCGCGAACGATCCAGACCGGATCGCGGCCGGCCCCCGCGTGACCGTGAGCGCGCCTCATCGGATCGCCCGCGATCCGGGGGTGAGCGACGGGAGCGGGCCGAGCGCAGCCCGCAGCCCGCCAAGGCGGCCCGCCCCCCGCAGCCAACGCCTGCGTCCACGGCCCCACCGAATGATGGCCGAGAATTCTGGGAGGTGTGGAGCGAGGAGGTCGGACGCACGCCCACGGCAAGTGCCGCCCCTTCGCCGGAGCCGACCGAGGCGCCCGAACAATCATCGGCGCCGCCCAGCCAACAGCCCGTGGCTGGCACGCAAGCTCCTGCGGCCGGCTACCAGGCTCCGGCGCCCGGCCAGGTCCGGTTGTATCTCAACCTGGGTCGCAAGGATGGCGTCTCGACCGACGAGATCGCCGCCCTGCTGGCCAGCACGGGCGTGTCAGTGCCGACGCCGGCCATCGACGTGATGAACACGCACAGCTACATCAACGTCGACTCCGCCGACGGGGAAAAGTTGTGCGCCGGGCTGGTCGGGAAGGAACGCAACGGGCGGGCGATCATGTGCGAGCCCGCGCGTCCGCCGCGGCGGAGGTAGCTTGATCTTTACTTGCCTGGGCTCTGATCACATCCCGGGGAACGGCTTGAGGTCCGCGGGCGGTGCCGGCGGCTTCGGCTTGGGCGGCGGAGGCCCGGCAACCGGAGGAGGAGAGAGACCGGCGCCTGGCTTCACCGCCGCGGCCGACGCGTGTGCGTGGCCAGGCTTGGGCTTGTGGGCCGCTGACGGGTGTCCCAACTTGGCTGGCGCCGTGCTCTCCGCAGCGACAGGTGGTTCCGCGGCTGGCGCCGCAGGAACAGGTGCAGCCGGCGCCGGCGGGACAGTCGGCGCAACGGCCTGCGCTGCCACGGACGCGGCGGCGACCGGAGCCGCAACCGGCGTCAGAGTCGGAGCCGCCGTCGGAGCCGGAATCACTTTCGCCTCGCCCGCAGCCGGGGCCGACGGTGAAGGCGCGCTGCCGCGGGAAAGAGCAAACCACACGGCTCCCGCCACGCCCAGGGCCACGCCCACCGCGGCCAAAATGAGCTTCGGGTTGGGGCGGCCACCCAGCGGCCGGTCCCCGATTTCTGATGCCGCGGCTTCCTCCCAGCCACGCGGCACCAACTCGGTGTCGGAGGCACGCTCCGCCGGCTTGGCCACCTTGAGTGCCACCTTGGCGTGGGCGCCCCCCATCTCGCGCGTGTAACCCGCGACCGAGCGCTGGCCCGTTGCCTTGTCTGGCCCCCGGCAGATCGACAAGGCTTCCAGAAACTCCGCCATGCTCTGGTAGCGATTGTCGCGGTCCTTCTCCAGCGCTTTCAGCACCAGGGCGTCCATCTCGGGCGTGATGGCCAGATCGGGCCGGCGCACGCTGGGCGGCACCGGGTCTTCCATCATGTGCTTGGTCAGAATCGCCATGAAATTGTCGGCGATAAAAGGAGTTTGACCGGTCATCAGGTGGTAAGCGATGCAGCCGACGGCATAGACGTCCACTCGATGATCGGCTTCCTTGCCCTCGGCCTGTTCGGGCGCCATGTACTCGGGCGTGCCGAAGATCATCCCGGTGCGGGTCAGGCGTGGGCCATTCGGATCGAGTCCCATGACCTTGGCGATGCCGAAGTCGAGAATCTTCACGAACTCGGGCCGCCCCTCGCGCTGGATGAGGAAAATGTTCTCGGGTTTCATGTCCCGGTGGACGATGCCCTTGTCGTGCGCCGCCCGCAGGGCCCGACAGATCTGCATCACGATGTCGCGCGTGCGCGACCAGGCCAGTGCCCCTTCCGCCCGCACCACTTCGCCCAGATCCTTGCCGTCCAGGTACTCCATGGCGATGTAGACGTAGCCTTCAGCGGACTGACCGAAATCGGAGATGTCGATGACGTTCTCGTGGCAGATGCGCGAGGCGCTGCGCGCCTCCTGCAGAAAACGCGCGACCAGATCCTCCCTCCGCGCGAGTTCGGGAGCGAGCACCTTGAGCACGAGCTTCTTCTCGATGACCACGTGCTCGGCCAGGTACACGGAGCCCATCCCGCCCTCGCCCAGCTTGCGAATCACCCGGTAGCGATCCGCGACAAGCTGCGAGATGAGCGGGTCCGTGCCCAGAGGGGGGCTCTCGCCAACGGTCATGCTTGTTCCACCACTTTACCACGGACCCCGGTACAATGGTCGCTCGGCTCGTATGGCCAGCATCATTGCCTACATGGAAATTCGGGACGCGGCGATCACCGCTGCGTCCCGCTTCGCGCTGGCCGAGGCGCGACGAGTTGCCGACGATCTCGGCGCGACGGTGTATGCGCTTCTGGCACTTGGGCCTACCAACCCCGACGAACTCGCGACTCTGGCTGGTCGAGTGGGGACAGCAGGCGCGGATCGCATCTTGTGCTGTTCAGATGAGGCGCTCGCTGGCCCGCCACTGGATGCAACCCATGGCCCCTTGCTCGGCTCCGTGGCCGAACGTCTGAAGCCGGTCCTCGTGTTGTTCCCGGAGGGAGAAACCGGCCCCAACCTGGGTCCTCCTTTGGCCGATCGCATGAACGCGGCCTTCCTTGGCTGCTCGGCCCTCGCCATCCAGGCAGCCACTGACCTGGAGCCCGCGCAGGTCGTCGTGCGCTGTTTGCAGGACGACCGCGGCGAAGATCGCGTCGTGAGGCTGCGCGAGATCGAGAAGCCCGTGGTCGCCACGCTGCGCGCGGGCACCGCCCCGCTCGCTCTTGGCGAACCGGCTTCCGAGATGGAAATGCTGCCCTACCCGGTGCCTAGCGTGCCGCCACCTCGGGAATGAGCCGCTCCAGTGTCTCCTTTTGATTGAGCGCCGGATCGTCGAGCACGCGCTCCAGCAGACGGTTGAGTACCTGCCCCACCTGAGGTCCTGGCCCCACGCCCAGCACGCGCATGACGTCGGCGCCGCTCACGGCCAGATCCTTGACCCGCAAGACCGCATCCTCGGCCGCCACCCGCGCGATGCGGGCGCGCAGTTCGCGCGTTTCGCACTCGGGATCTTCTCCCCGCCCGCGGCTGACGATGTCGGCCTCACGCAAGGAAAACAGCGGTGGAATGCGTTCCGCATGCACGCGGTTGACGAAACGCCGAACCGTGCCGTCGGTCCACGCGGGTGTGTAGAAGAACATGTGGTGTGCCACCAGTGCGACCAGCAACTCGGTTTCCGCGCCCGACAGGCGCAATCGGCCGGCGATGGCTTCCGCCATCTCTGCTCCCACTGATTCGTGCTTGAAGAAACCAAACTCACCCGGCGCATCTGCCTGCGGTGTCTGCGTGCGCGGCTTGCCCACGTCGTGCAGCAACGCCGCCAGACGCAGGATGGGTTCGGGACGGACGGCATCCAGAGCGGCAAGGCTGTGCTGGTAGACGTCGTCCTTGTGAAAACGGTTTTGTCGGCACCCGACCGCGGCCAGCAGTTCGGGCAATATCTCGGCGAGCAATCCCGTCTGGCGCATCAACTCGATGCCGCGTGACGGGACGGGCGCGCGCAACAACTTGAAAAGCTCGTCGCGCACGCGTTCGGCCGAGACCTTGCGGAAGACCTCCAGTGTGGCCGGTATGGCGGCCAGTGTGGCGGCGTCCACCTCGAAACCAAGCTGTGTCGCCTGTCGCACGGCGCGCATGGGACGCAGGCCATCCTCGGAGAAGCGCTGGACGGCATCGCCCACGGTGCGCACCACCCGGCGTGCGATGTCCTGCTGGCCCTGGTGAAGATCGATGATCGCACCCGCCTGTGGCTCATAGGCGATGGCGTTCATGGTGAAATCCCGGCGCGACAGATCCTCGGCCAGGGTCGCGCCAAAAGTCACCACCGAGGGATGGCGTCCGTCGAGATACACACCCTCGCCGCGAAAGGTCGTGACGTCCACATGGCGCGGGGTCGCGCCGGCCAGCACGGTCACCGTGCCATGCTGGAGCCCGGTCGGGACACTGAACCGCGAACCGAAGACACGCAGAATCTCTTCTGGGCGGGCGCTGGTCGCCACATCGAAATCGCCTGAGCTTCGGCCCAGCAGCAGATCGCGCACGGAGCCGCCCACCAGATACGCCTCGAACCCGGCCTGGCGCAGCCGGCGACACACCGCAAGCACATCGTCGGGAATCTGCGTGGCATCGATCAAGCTAGAAGTCCCCGCTCGGCGTGCAACGCCGCCAGCGCCAGTTCAGCCGCATTCTGCTGGGCCTCTTTCTTCGACTTTCCGCGGGCGCGGCCGTACTCCTTGTCGCCGAGCAAAATGGCTATCTCGAAGATCTTGTCGTGATCCGGCCCGTGCTCGGCGACGATGGTGTAGCGGGGCTGGAGTTGCATGCGGGCCTGCGAAACTTCCTGCAATCGCGACTTGAAATCGCGGGCAGTGCTGGCCGGTGTGTCGGCCAGCGCGGGCTGGAACAGCCTCTCCACGACGCCCCTGGCGGCGGCGAAGCCCCCGTCGAGATAGACCGCGCCCAACAGTGCCTCCAGCGCATTGGACAAGAGCGACCGCTTCTGTCGTCCGCCCGCCTGTTCCTCACCACGCCCGAGGAAGATCCACTGCCCCAGCAAGAGATCGTCGGACACGCGCGCCAAGCCTGCCTCGTTGACCAGGGCCGACCGAGCTTTCGACAACTCGCCCTCGGGATGCTCGGGATAGCGTCGCATCAGCATGTCGCTGATGGCCAACGACAGCACCGAGTCACCCAGAAATTCCAGCCGTTCATTGTCCGAGCGATCAGTCTCGTGCGTCTCGTTCATCCACGATCTGTGAGTCAGCGCGGTCTCGCACAGAGTGGGATCGCGAAAAACATAGCCGAGCTTGTCCTCGAGCGCGGCATAGGGCGACGGCCTGTCGGTAGACGTCATTCGTTGAGAGTGGGACAATCATAGCCTTCCCAGATGGTGCGAGCCACTTTCACCAATACGCGGCTCCTTCTCCGCGCTCTGACCATCCTTGTCCTGTTCCTGCAGCAAGGGTTGCACTGGCTCGTGGGTTGGCTGTGGTTGCTCATCACCTTCGCGGGGCGCAAACGCCGTCAGGCCTGGTTTGGCCGCTGTGTGCTCGATCTTTTTCGCAGACTGGGCGCCACCTTCATCAAGGTCGGACAGATCATGAGTACGCGCCCCGATCTGCTTCCCGAACACATCACTCACGCGCTTGAGCACCTGCAGGACGACGTGGGACCCTTTCCCTTCGCCCACGTGGTGCGCACCATCGAGGAGGATCTGCACCGGCCGTTGCGCGAGATCTTCAGCGAGTTTGCCCCGATTCCCCTCGCCTCGGCCTCGGTCGCGCAGGTGCACAAGGCGCGCCTGCCCGACGGCCGCGTGGTGGCGGTCAAGGTGCGGCGGCCCAATCTGGTCGAGTTGTGTACCTTCGACCTCGCGGTCATGCGCACGGTGGCGCATTGGCTGGGCAAGCTGCCTCCCCTGGTCCCCGTGGAACCCGAGTTCGCGGTCGAGGAATTCGGACGCGCGGTGTTCGCCCAGCTCGACTTCTGCATCGAGGCGCGCAACAACCAACGCTTTCGCGAGAACTTCCGCGACGAGCACGAGGTGGTCTTTCCCCAGGTGCTGGCCGAACTGTCGAGCGAGCGCATTCTGTGCATGTCTTTCATCGAAGGGACCAAGATCCTGGGCGTGGGCCACACGCGATCGGATCCCAAACGCATCGCCCGTCTGGGCATGCACGCTCTCATGAAGATGATCTTCGAGGACGGTTTCGTGCATGCTGACCTGCACCCCGGGAACATCCTCATCACCACGGACGATCGGGTGGCCCTGCTCGATTTGGGCTTGGTCGGGGAACTCGACCCGCTCCACCGTGCCGCCCTGGCGCGCTTCTTTGCAGCCTGGGCCCAGCGGGATGGCGACACGATGGCCAAGCAGATGTACTCGCTGTCAACCAGCCACGCGGACGATCAGAAGACCTACGAGGCTTTTCGTGTTTCCGTCATCGATTTTGTGGGCCGCTACTGGGGCCAGCGCCTCGCCGACGTCCAGGTGGGCAAGGTGCTCATCGACATGCTGGGCATCCTGCGCCGCCACCGCATTCGCATGACTCCGGCGTTCACCATCGTGAACATCGCCATCGCGGTCACCGAGGGCATCGGCAAGCAACTCGATCCCGATCTCGACCTGATGGCCGAGGCCATCCCATTCTTCATCTCGCACCCCTCGCTGGCTGCGCCAGGGTAGACGATGAATGTTTCTATCGTCGCTTTTGCGCAATCGGCGCCGGGGGCGTGGCGGTGGCGCCGTCTTCGGGCCATGCATGGCGCGGGTAGCGACGGCACAGCTCGCGGCGGATCTTGGGGTAGTGCTGGCGCCAAAAGTTGGACAGATCGCTGGTGACCTGCACGGCTCGCCGGTTGGGCGCCAGCAAGTGCAGCGTGAGCGGTACCCGCCCCTTGCAGATGCTCGGCCCTGCGGCCATGCCGAAGAAGTCTTGCAGACGCGACTCGATCCAGGGTGTCTGGCCCGTTTGATAGTGCAACGGAACCACACGCCCGCTGGCCAGGCGGATCCGCTCCGGCACCTCCTCGCGCAGCAGCCGGGCCACCTGCGGCGGCAGGCTGGCCAGCCAGCGATCCTCGATCGGGCTCGCTTGCAGTTCGGCCAGGCTGGTTATGCCTTCGCACGCCGCCACCACCATGGCTTGCCACTCCTGGGCGTCCAGCACAGGAACGTCGGCCTCGGGAAAGGCCTGGCGCAGAATTTCCAGTTTGGCTTGCAACTCCACGGGGACCTCGCCGTGTTCCTGTCCGCGCGGCGCGCTTGTCAAAGCGGCCTCCGCGAGCAGACGGCTTGCCTCGGGCGAAGGCGGCGCGACCTGGCGCGATTCCTCCAGCGTGAGCGCGCCGTAGAGCAGGCGACTGACCCGTTCCACTCGCTGGCGATCCGCATTCCACTGGAGCTCGTCACGCTCCGTCAGTTCGCCGGGTGCGATGTCAAGCAGCCATTCGGGACGGATGCCCACGGCGAGGCGCACAGACACCGTCCGGCCGCGGCCCCCGGTCGCGCTGCGCTCCTCGACGTCCACGGCGCAGAGCAGGTCATCGGGTGGCTGTGCCCCGACAGCGCCGACACCGCCCGAGGCCAGAAGCGCCTCGCTGCTGCCCGGACTGCGTCGGCGCATCACCCGATCGGGAAAGGCCGCCAGCGTCGCCATGGCCAGTGCCTCGTCGACGGCGTCTGCCTGAGATGGGAACCCTGGGAGGGTTCGCTCCGCCCTTCGGCCCCCCACGCACCCGCAGGGGGAACCGGCAGGCTCCCCACGCGACTCCGTCGGCTGCTTTACCGGTCCATCGCGCCGCAAAGCTGCTGCGAGCTGCCGACGCGCCAACTCGGCTGCCTCGGCTGCGCGGACATCCACTCCCAGGCCACGCAGCCGTTCCCGCGCAAAGCGCGCCGCGCGCGCCTGGCGGAAGCGGTCCAGCCTATCGAGCAGATCGGCACCTTCCGGCGCGCCCGCGCGTGGGCTCTGACCCGCGAACCGCGTTCGCGCGATTTCGCTGATGTCACCCTCCGCGACCAGGGCTGCCAGCGCCGCTGCGTCCTCGCCCACACCTCGGCGCTCACCTTCGACGATCAGCCTCGCCAGCCGGGGATGAACCGGGAAGCGAAGCATCTGTCGGCCCGTATCGGTCAGCCTGCCCTGGCCGTCCAGGGAGCCCAGGCGCCGGAGCAAATCACGCCCTGCCTGCAGCGCCGGCGCGGCCGGCCGTTCGAACCAGTCGAAGCCCTCGCCATCGCGCACGCCCAGTGCCGCCAGGGTCAGGAGCGCCTCTGCAAGATCGAGGCGCGCGATCTCGGGAATCTCGTGCGGTCGGCGCGAATCGAAATCGTGTCTGGTGTACAAGCGAAGGGCTCGCCCGGGCTGGGTGCGGCCCGCCCGGCCGGCGCGCTGGACAGCCGAGGCCTGGCTGATCTTGCCCACCGTCAAGACGGGCAGGCCGCTCCACGGTGAGTGCGAGGCGATTCTGGCCAACCCCGAATCGATCACGGCGACCACGCCATCGATGGTGACCGAACTCTCGGCGACATTGGTGGAGAGAATCACCTTGCGGCGCGAGGCGGGCTCCACCGCGCGCCGCTGTTCAGCAGGCGGTAAGTCGCCGTGCAGCGGCAGAACCAAGAGATCGCGGGGCTCGGCCAACGACGCAAGTTTCTCGGTCGCGCGGCGTATTTCCGCCGCGCCAGGAAGAAACACCAGCACGTCGCCGTCGAGGCCCTCCTGGTATAGCCGGCGCACGGCGCTCGCGACTTGATCGGCCAGCGGCCTCGCGTCGGGCTGGGCCAGGTGCTCGACGACGATTTCAAACAGGCGACCCTCGCTGCGCAGCAGCGGGCAGTCCCCCAAGAACTCGCACACGGGCTCCGTGTCCAGGGTCGCCGACATGACCAGCAGCCCGAGGTCAGGGCGCTCGCCAAGCTGCAGGCGTCGCAAGAGCGCCAGGGCCAAGTCACTGGCCAGATGCCGCTCGTGGAACTCGTCGAGAACCACCACCTCCACTCCGGGGAGATTCGGCTCGCTCAACAGGCGGCGCAGAAGGATCCCTTCGGTGATGAAGCGAATGCGTGTGTGCGGGCCAGCCTCCTCGGCGAAACGCACGGTGTAGCCGACGGTTTCGCCGATTCGCTCGCCCCGTTCGCTGGCCACGCGTTCGGCCGCCAGGCGCGCCGGTAGCCGGCGGGGTTGCAACACGACGATCTCTCCCCGGTGGCCAAAACCTGCATCGAGCAGGGCCGGCGGAACGCGGGTGGTCTTCCCGGCGCCGGGGGGCGCTTCGATCGCGACAGCGCCGCGTGCGCGCAGCGACGTGGCCATCCCGGGCAAGAGGGGATCGATGGGCAGGGCGGCGAGTGAAGGCCGGCCCATCAGGGAAACATCTGCGCGCCCTGCCCTCGCTGGAGGTCGAAATCAAACCACCCGGTGAGCGAGCCCCCTATGTCGGGGTTGGGCGGTGGCTCCAGATCCTCTTCTGCAGTCACCACCTTTTCGTCCTGCAGGGTCAGCGAGAACGCCGAGGCGTGCAACCGGTCTTCAAGCTCGATCTTGAACGTGAGGCTGACCGGCGTGCGGGCGGTGGGGTCCAACTGATCGTTCTGTGCCGCCGAGCCGAAATCCGCGAATTCGACCCACGACTCCCAAGCTCCGCCAGTCACGGTCTGCACCACGCCATCGTCCGAAAACACATCGTCGGCGGTCGCGTCCACCGGACGGGTGCAAGTCGTGCGCGGGCTCAGCGTCGAGTGGATGATGCCACTCACCACGGAAATGCGCACGCGCGCCGGCCCGGTGGTCGAGGCACGAAAGCAATAACGGTCGTCGTAGTCGTGCTGGTTGGGCTGGCCGGCGACCGCGATCTCGCGACCTCGCACGCAGCGAGCCACTTCATACTCATTCACCACGTCGAAGAACAGCGCGTCGTTGCTCTCAATCTGCTTGCCCGAGCGTTGCAGGCGAATGTTAATCTCGTTCATCAGCGGTTCCGATCCACTCAGCGGCGACCCGTTCGGGAATTCGGTGAGCTGGTCGATGGGCTCGCCGGCAAAGAAGGTTGGGTTCAAATTGTAGTCCACCGGTGCCGACGGGGTGCCGCAGGCCCCCGAGGCATCGCAGTAGTCGCCTGCCGTCGAGCAGTCGAGCACGAAGAGCAGCCCGCTGGCCGCCCCAGTCCCTTGGCCGACACTGCAGCCCGTGAGAATCAGCACAACCAGCAGCAGACCAAAGCGTGTCCACTTCCTCATGGAGTCCCCGCGCTTCCTATCTTTCGATGAAGCTCTTCAACCACACGATGCGCCGTGACCGCAAGAAGTTTCGACACGTTGGCGTCGCGGACCACGGACGCTGCTTCGCTGGTTCAGCCCTGCCGGTGTCGCAAATTCCTCCATAATTCCAGCACTGTCGCTGTTGCGTACAGGATTGTGTCGGAGGTCCTCGTTCGCAGCTGGGAAGAACGGGAACAATATGATTATGGCGATGCCGTCCCGGCCACTTGATCCGAGGATGGCGATGTTCCTGACCTGACCCCCATGATCATACGCCTGTTTTCTCTCCGGCTGTTTCCAGATACACTACCCCGGGATGGGTGATAGAGCATCCAGGTTCCCGTCTCACGTGCAACCGGAGGTACGATGTTCAATCGTGCGTGTTTTCCCTTCGTGAAGTTGACCATGCTGTCCATGTTGTTCATCGCCGTGGGCGCAGCCGGCTGTGTCATTGGCAGTGACGACACGGGCAATTTCGTGGCGACCGGAAGCATGACCGTACCGCGGGGGATGCACACGGCGTCGTTGTTGAGCAATGGGATGGTCCTCATTGCCGGCGGCACGCAAGATGGCGCCACTCCTCTCGCATCCGCTGAAGTCTACGATTCAAGTCTCGGGACATTTGCAGCCACAGGCAGCATGGTCGCGCCAAGAGCGATGCACACGGCAACTCTGTTGCAGACTGGGATGGTGCTTATTGCCGGTGGAGCGACCGAATCGGCACGGTGTTCTGCGAGCGCGGAGCTATACGACCCAAACGCTGGAACGTTTACAGCCACCGGCAGCATGAGCGTGCCAAGAGCGTCTCATACGGCGACATTGTTGAATAATGGGATGGTGCTCATTGCCGGTGGCGTGACCGAGTCGACAGTGGGTACTGTCAGTGTGGAGCTATACGACCCAAACGCTGGAACGTTTACAGCCACTGGCAGCATGAGCGTGCCAAGAGCGTCTCATACGGCGACATTGTTGAATAATGGGATGGTGCTCATTGCCGGCGGCACGCAAGATGGCGCCACACCTCTCGGGTCCGCTGAAGTCTACAATTCAAGTGCCGGGACGTTCGGGGCTACTAGCGCCATGATCGCGGCGACGGTCTACCACACGGCTACTTTGTTATCCGGCGGGTGGGTACTCATTACCGGCGGGGAAGATGATGGCATATCTCTGATGAGCGCAGAGTTATGTGACGGAGCTTTTTTTTCACCCGGTAGCATGACCGCAGCAAGGTATGCCCACACGGCGACTCTGTTGCCCGACAGCACGGTGCTCATCGCTGGTGGGGAAGATACAGATGAGGGTCCTGTCGGGAGTGCAGAATCATATGATCCAACAACCGAGGCATTCACGGCGACGGGCAGCATGACTGTGGCAAGAAGTTGGCACACGGCGACATTGTTGCCGAACGGGATGGTGCTCATAGCCGGCGGAACATCTGATGGCGTCACGGCCGTCGCAAGTGCGGAACTCTACGAGCCGCCCTCGACGGCCCCTGACAGCGGTATCCGCGATGTAGACGCGGGACTCTTCGACTGATGCGCAGTAAGCCACAGAAACCGGATCCCCTCTTGCCCGCGTATCCACGGTCGTCCATGCATCAGGGGCCGCTAGCGCGCGCAGGGTGCCCTCTTCCTCGGGCAACTCGGAAGAAATGGAGGCAACGATGCGTTGGTACCACTACGTGGCGTACTTTTTCGGGGGTGCCTTTCTCGCGAACACGCTGCCCCACCTGGGCAATGGGATCTCAGGACACCCGTTCCAGAGTGAAGCGGGAGGCGTGAAGAGCGTGGCGATCCCGGCGCAAAGTCTGAACTGCAATCCCTGCGCCGAAAGATTCGTCAAGACGGTCAAGTACGAGTGTTTGAATCACTTTGTCATCTTCGGCGA
>Ga0181518_10000331_pt1 | contig 54359 bp, 57 predicted proteins | sample PEATcosm2014_Bin_28_FD_119751 | JGI IMG/M metagenome (GOLD analysis project Ga0181518, IMG submission 119751) | Peatland microbial communities from MTU Mesocosm Facility, Houghton, MI, USA - PEATcosm2014_Bin01_60_metaG | ecosystem: Environmental > Terrestrial > Soil > Wetlands > Peat | place...
CCGGAGGGCGATGGCCGCCTCGCTGCTTATCGACGCCGTCTGGCACACCGTTTGGGCGACAACTCCAGATAATTCCGCTGTCCAGATAATGGGCGTTATCCGGAGGTCCGGATAAGGCACATGACCGGCTTGGATATCTTGTGCTCTTTCATATCGGACGTGCTTTCCCGCAGCGCCGTTTCGGGCCACTTTCCGGAAACCCCACTTTAGGGCGACAACACAGCCCCTCCGGCCCGGCGCCCCAGCTCCAATGCTCAGTCCATGAGTGGTAGGATCTCAGTCCCCGAGATTTTCACTCCGTGATACCCCTTCGCGTCGAGCAACGACTGGACCCCTCGAGCGGACGCGTCTCGATCCATGCCCGGGCCGACGGTTACTGAAACCACAGGTAGCCTGCCGCCCATTCGCGCTGGGGTCTTGATGTACGGAATTACCTTGTCGGCCGAGCTCCGGAAGCAAAGGTCGGAGCGGCCGCCCAACGCCTCAACGATGATTCTCCACTCGTTCTCAGGCTCGAATCTCGGATGCTTGAACAGACTCGCGTGAAGGGCGAGATCGTTCACGATCTCCGCGGCGCAGCGATCAACATGCGATGGCGGAGACGCCGTGCAGATCTCCGCACGGTAGCTCCCGAAGATGCTTCGCAGCTCGCGTTTTTGGGCCTCTACCGAGTACCGCACCCTGGCCAGGTAGCAAAGCTCTCCGCGACTTGCCCCGCACGGCTGGATCGCCTTCTGCAGCTCTCGTCTACAAAAGCCAATCGCGAAGCCAGCGCCGCCATTGGCGTACTCCTTCCACTGATTCGCCAGGTCGCCGCGCGTCGAGAAGCACGAAACGTACCTATCGAGGACCTCGCCTAGCCATGTTCTTCGCCTACCGCTCCCACGGCTCAACGGGCCGGCGCGGGGCCCGTATGGCCTGGGCTCGACGCGGCAGCTCTCAGCTAACCTACTTTCGAGGCTGGCAGGCGGGTTCTGCGCCCTGATCTCATCCAGCACTTCCTCATAAATGATCTCGGCGTACAACAGCTCAGACTCATCCTCAAGGTGCCGAATACTGGTCGCCCACAGCTGCCCACATTTTAGGATTCCGATCAGGCCGCTTGGGTCGGTATAGTGGTAGATGATCGGATCGTCCGCCGTGCCGGAGCCTTGAACGGTTTCGGACCGCAGCTTCTGGCGGACGGCTGCGAGCCGGCGCGTCAGCGGGGCTGGAGCGGACATGACAGGGCTTTCACCGTGGCTCCGCGCCTTTCGCGGACCGGTTCACTTCCCACATCCCCGCTCACGCCACTGGCGTCTCACCCTTGCCATCTCGTCCTCGAGCTTGGCTGGGGGCATCCCGTTGGCTCTTTGGCAAAATGCGGAGAGGGCGTCAATGATGGGCAGCGTTGCATTTGCCGAATCCTCATAGATTTTATCGATTCCCGAGGCTACTTCGGCGTAAGTGGCGTTGGCAGCGAAGTAATCCCGCAGCACCGACCTTGTTCCGCTTTGAGCTTCTTCCCTGACCATTGCATCGGCGATTCCAGCGAGGTATACGAACTTGGTGGACTGGCTCCAAGTTGTCCATGCTCTGCCGTTCCGCAGATCGCATGTGGTTACCGGCGGACTGTCTTGCGCCGTGACCGCCGTGGCGGCCGCTAACAGCGCCGCAACGAGGAGGAATACGGGCTTCGTGGGCGAAGTGCTTCTCATTTGGCAACCCCTGTGCAATTATACGCTGCGCCTGAGGCGCTGTGCGCCACTGGTCGCAAAACGGGCATACCGGAAAGTGGCCCGGCTGCGGGCCGATTCGCAATCAGCCCTTCGCCAACCGGTGCCCCCGGAACACCGCCCCCCTACAGAATGTACCGGCTCAAATCCTGGTCCTTCACAATGTCGGCAAGCTGTTTGCGCACGTAGGCGGCATCCACTTTGACGGTCTTCTTCTTCAAATCCGGCCCGGCGAACGATACTTCCTCCAGCATCTTCTCCATGATGGTGTGCAGGCGCCGCGCGCCGATGTTCTCCGACGATTCGTTCACCTGGGCCGCAAACCGCGCCACTTCTTCCAGCGCGTCGTCGGTCAGCACTAGCTTGATGCCTTCCGTCTCCAGCAGCGCCGTGTACTGCTTCGCCAGCGCGTTCTTGGGCTCTTTCAGGATGCGGATGAAGTCGTCCACCGTGAGCGATTTCAGCTCCACGCGGATCGGAAACCGCCCTTGCAGCTCGGGAATCAGGTCGCTCGGCTTGGATACGTGGAATGCGCCGGCGGCGATGAAGAGAATGTGGTCCGTGCGCACGAAACCGTAGCGCGTATTGACTGTGGTGCCTTCCACGATCGGCAAAATGTCCCGCTGCACGCCCTCGCGGCTCACGTCCGGTCCGTGTCCCGATTCGCGCCCCGCAATCTTGTCGATCTCGTCCAGAAAGACGATCCCGCTCGATTCCACGCGCTCCAGCGCCGCGCGCGTCACCTGGTCCATGTCGATGAGCTTCTGCTCTTCTTCCTGCACCAGGTAATCGAGCGCTTCGGCCACCCGCATTTTGCGCCGCCGCGTCTTCTGGCCGAACAGGTTGGGCAGCATGTCCTTCAAGTTGATGCCCATGTCCTCGATGCCCGTGTTGGTGGTCACCTCGAGCGTCGGCCCGCGGTCCTTGACGTCGATCTCCACCAGCCGCTCGTCCAGCTTGCCCTCGCGCAAACGCTCGCGGAGTTTCTCGCGCGTGCGCTCGACGCTTTCGCTGGGCTCGGGCTGCGGCGGCATCAGCAGGTCCAGCAGCCGGTCCTCGGCATTAAGCTCGGCGCGGTCCGCTACTTCGTCCAGCCGCTCCTCGCGCACCATGTCGATGGCGATATCCACCAGGTCGCGGACCATCGACTCCACGTCGCGCCCCACGTAGCCCACTTCCGTGAACTTGCTGGCTTCCACCTTCAGGAACGGCGAATTCGCGAGGCGCGCCAGGCGCCGCGCCAGCTCCGTCTTGCCCACGCCCGTGGGACCGATCATGAGGATGTTCTTGGGCATCACCTCTTCCGCCATTTCCGGCGCCAGCTTCTGCCGCCGGATGCGGTTGCGCAGCGCGATGGCCACCGCGCGCTTGGCCTCCGCCTGTCCCACCACGTGCTTGTCCAGCTCGCGTACGATCTCGCGCGGGGTCAACTCGTCCAGCAGCGGCTCTTCATCCACGGACTGCGCGGGCAGATAGATCACCATGGCTACTCCAGCTCCTCGTAAGTGACGTTGTCATTGGTGAAGATGCAGATCTTGCCCGCGATCTCCATGGCCTGCTCGGCAATGTGCCGCGCGGAAAGTTTGGTGTTGCGCAGCAGGGCGGTGGCCGCCGCCAGGGCGTACTGGCCTCCCGAGCCGATGGCCGCGATGCCTTCGTCGGGCTCGATCACGTCGCCGTTTCCGCTCACCAGGTACATGCTTTTCGCATCCGCCACCAGCAGCAGCGCCTCCAGGTGGCGCAGGATGCGGTCCGTGCGCCAATCCTTGGCCAGTTCCACCACCGAGCGCGAAAGGTTCCCGTTGAACTGTTCCAGCTTGGTTTCGAAGCGCGCAAACAGCGCGAACGCGTCGGCCGTCGAGCCCGCGAATCCCGCCAGCACCTTGTCGTTATACAACCGCCGCAGCTTCTTCGCCGACGCTTTGATCACTTCGTTGCCCAGCGTGACCTGCCCGTCGCCGGCCATCACGACCTTGTTGTCGCGCCGGATGCAAATCACTGTCGTCGAGCGTATCTTCCGTGTCATGGTTGGTGTAACTCTATCTTAACCGATGGCCTGCCGCCATCTATCGGAAGACGATCTCCGCACCTTTCCCGACCACCGAATGTTTCGCGAATTCCGCGCGTTTCGCGGGATAATCGGTGCGGAAATGTGCGCCGCGGCTCTCCTCGCGCGCCAGGGCGCAGCGCGCAATCAGGAGAACCACCTCGCGCATGTTGCGCTCTTCGGAGCGCTCCGGCGCAGACCGGCGCGCCAGCCATTCGCACGCTTCCCTCAAGCCTTTGCCGTCGCGCACGATTCCGCATTTCTCCCAGGCCACGCGCTGTGTCTGCCCCGCCGGGGCTTCACCCTCGCCCTCCGGCTCCCGCACCGGGACGGTCCGGAGGGCCGCCGCGCTTTCCCGCATGGCGCGTCCGGCGCGCGCCCCGAATACCACGCCTTCCAGCAGGGAATTGCTCGCCAGCCGGTTGGCGCCGTGGACGCCCGTGCAAGCCACTTCGCCCGCCGCGAAGAGGCGCGGGAGCGTGGTGCGCCCTTCCAGGTCCGTGCGCACGCCCCCCATCGCGTAGTGAGCCGCGGGCGCCACCGGAGCCGGCTGCCTCTCGAAATCCACGCCATACCGCAGGCACGTCTCGTAGATGCGCGGAAACCGCCCGCGAACGAATCCGGCCTCGCGGTGCGTCAGGTCCAGGTACACGTGCGAAGCGCCCGTCCGCTTCATCTCCGCCACAATGGCGCGTGCCACCACGTCGCGCGGAGCCAGTTCCTTGAGTGGGTGATAGCGCTCCATGAACCGGTCGCCATCGGCGTTTCGCAGGTACGCCCCTTCGCCGCGCATGGCCTCCGAAAGCAGAAACCGCGGCGCGCCCTCCACGTGCAGCGCCGTGGGGTGGAATTGCACGAATTCGATATCGCCGATCTCCGCGCCCGCCCGGTACGCTATCGCCACGCCGTCGCCAGTGGCTACGGCGGGATTGGTGGTATTCAGGAACACGCTCCCCAGCCCGCCGGTGGCCAGCAGGACCGCGCGCGCGCAGATCGCAATGTCGCTCATGGTCTTGGCGTCGTGGAACGAAGCGCCGCACACGCCCTCGGCCAGCAGCAAATCGGTGGCGGTCGCATAGCTGCGAAACGCCACGTTGGGAAGCGAGGCTGCCTTGTGGTACAGGGTGCGCGCGATTTCGCGCCCCGTCGAATCGCCGTGCGCATGCAGGACCCGGTTGCGGCTGTGCGCGCCTTCGCGCGTAAATGTCAGCTTGGTTCCCTCGCGGTCGAACTCCGCGCCCCACTCGATAAGCTGCCGAATCGCCGCGGGACCTTCCTCCACCAGGGTGCGCACCGCCGCGTGGTCGCAGAGGCCGTCTCCCGCGTTCAGGGTGTCCTGCTCGTGCAGTTCGACCTCGTCGTCGTCGCTCAAAGCGACGGCGACCCCGCCCTGCGCGTATTCGGAGGAGGATTCCCGGAGGCTGTCCTTCGCCACCACCAGCACCTGGCCCGCCTCGGCCAGCTCGATTGCGGCGCGCAACCCAGCCACTCCGGCTCCAATGACGAGAAAGTCCGGATTCATCCGCTACTGCGATCATATCAGTACGCCGCTCGAAATCCCCGCCATGGTACAAATTGCGTATGCCCTCTTTTCGCGTCGAAACGCCCCAACGCTGCTATTCCGCCGTGGTGGAGCGCGGCGTCATAGGGCATACGGCGCAATACATCCCCTCCAAGGCCGGCAAGGTGTTCGTGGTCTCCACCGAAGACGTGTGGCGGCACCAGGGCGAAGCGCTCGCGCGCGGCCTTGCGGGCGTGCCTTACGAAGTGCTCCATCTGCCCGGCGGCGAAGAGCAGAAGCGGCTCGCGCCCCTCGAGCGGCTCGCCGAGGAAATGGTGCGCCGCGGGGGCGACCGCTCGAGCCTCGTCGTGGCCTTCGGCGGCGGCATTGTCAGCGACATGGCCGGTTTCCTTGCCGCCATTTTCATGCGCGGCATTCCGGTCGTGCAGGTTCCCACCACGCTGCTCGCCCAGGTCGACGCCTCCCTCGGTGGCAAAACCGGCGTCAACCTGGTCGCCGGCAAGAACCTCATCGGCAGTTTCCACCAGCCGCTGGCGGTGCTGATCGATCCCGCGGTATTAGCGACGCTTCCCGAACGCGAATACCGCGCCGGCCTCTACGAAATCGTCAAGGCCGGCATCATCCGCGAACCGGATCTGTTCCGCTTTCTCGCCGATCGGAGCCCCGAGGTGCTGGCTCGCCAGCCGCAAGCCGTGGACCGCATCATCGCCGATTCGGTTCGGATGAAGTGTGAAGTGGTCTCCGCCGACGAGCGCGAAGGCGACCTCCGCCGCATCCTCAACTTCGGCCACACCTTCGGCCACGCGCTCGAAGCCGAAACCGGCTACACCCGTTTCCTTCACGGAGAGGCCGTCGCCTTCGGCATGCGCGCCGCGGCCTGCCTGGGCCAACTGGCGGGCTACCTTTCCGCCGAAGACGCCGTCGAGATCCTCGAGATGCTGCGGCTCTACGGCCCCATCCCGCCGCTCGACGGCATCCCCGCCGCCAATCTCCTCGCGCGTCTCGTGCACGATAAGAAGACCGTTCAAGGCAAAGTCCATTTTGTGCTGCCCGTGCGCATCGGCGAGGTCACGGTGGTTTCGGGCCTCGACGAAACGCTGGTGCTCGAATCCATCCGGTCCGCCCTCTCATGAAGGGCGCCGCTCCCCAGGGCGCGCGCAACGAGCGGGAAGCCGCCGCCTGGGTGCGCGGCATGTTCGCCCGGGTGGCGCGCCGCTACGACCTGGCCAACCACGTGCTCTCTTTCAACATCGACCGCCTCTGGCGCGCCCGCACGGTCCGCCGCGTGCGGCCCATGCTCGATCGCCCCGGCGCGCGCGTCCTGGACATCTGCTGCGGCACCGGCGACCTGATGCTCGCCCTCGCCCGCGAATCCCGTACGCCCGTTCTCGGTTCCGACTTCTGCCACCCCATGCTGGTCGCCGCGCGTGAAAAAATCGCCCGCCGCCGCGCCCGCGCGGGGTTATTCGAAGCCGACGCCCTCCGCCTCCCGCTGCGCGATGCTTCGCTCGATCTTGTGACCGTAGCTTTCGGTTTCCGCAACCTGGCCAACTATCGGGCGGGCCTCGCCGAGATGCGCCGCGTGCTTCGCCCCGGCGGCATGGCCGCCATCCTGGAATTCTCGCAACCGCCCAACGCCGTCTTCGCCGCGCTCTACCACTTCTATTCCCGCCGCATCCTTCCGCTGATCGGTGGCGCTCTCTCCGGCTCGCGCGATGCGTACACGTATCTCCCGGAATCCGTTCGCAAGTTTCCCTTGGCTGAGGAACTGGCGGAAGAGATGCGCCGCGCGGGCTTCGCGGACGTGCGTTACGAACGCTTCACCGGCGGCATCGTGGTTCTGCACCTGGGAGTCGCGCCAACGCCGCTCCCGCCCCCTTGAGCGCCGCTTCCAGCTCTTCCTTCCCCAACTCCGTGCTGATGAACAGCTCCTGCCGCGCCCCCGCGCTGAGCGCGATCGCCTTCCACCCGTTTTGCGTCGGCACCGTGACCCGCACTTTCACCTTGCCTCTGGCGTCGCGCACCGGCCGGATCACCCCCGGAATCACCGAGCGTATGGCGGGATTCGCCGCCAGCAATTCCTCCAGAATTCCGCGCACGCCATCGATGATGCTGTGCTCCACCTTGAGCCTGTCTCCGGCCGTGCGCAGGCGCATCTACTCCCACCCTTCTCCGCCGCGCAGCGGGACGAACCGGCACAACACCGCCACGCGGTAATCGATGCGTCCGCGCTGCTTCGAGACCACGCGCAGTTCCTGGTCGCCGTAATCGCCCACGGGAATCACCAGCCGGCCGGGATCTTTCAGTTGATCGAGCAGGGCGGCCGGGATCTGCGGCGCGCCCGCCGCCACCGAAATCGCATCGAATGGCGCCGCCTCCGGATACCCCAGGGAACCGTCGCCGCACACCACCGTTACGTTCGTCTCGCGTCCCGTCCGCCGCAGGTTCTCACGAGCCAGTTGCGCCAGCGCGGGAATGATCTCCACCGATACCACGCGCGCGGCCAGCGCCCCCAGCACCGCCGCGGCATACCCGCTTCCCGCACCGACCTCCAGCACGTTCTCCGTCCCCGCCAACTCCAGCGATTCCGCCATCAGCGCCGTCATGTACGGCTGCGAAATCGTCTGCCCGTGGCCAATATGAATTGGATCGTCCTCGCACGCCACCAGCCGCGAGTCGGCCGGCACGAACTCCTCGCGTGGAATCTCCCGCATGGCGCGGAGCACGCGCTCGTCGTGAATACCCCGCCGGCGCAGTTGCGCCTCCACCATCTTGCGGCGCTCCCGTGCCCAATCCGGAATCAAGCTTGGTCGCTCCCAACTTTATAATAGTCGTGAGCGTGCTACTGGATCACGGCGCCCGTCCCCTGAATCTGATAGTCGACGGTCTTGACCGAAGCCGGGTCGAACGTCTTCCTTGAGTCTTTCGCCTCTTCCCGGGCAGCATCGATGGCTTGCTCGCGCGTCAGCTCGAGCTTCGTGAATACGCCTTCGGCCGTGGCGATCCGGCCGGCGCCATCCTTCGGGAACACGATTTCCCCGTCGTTGACCTTGATGCGGATCTTCCTGCCCTGCTCGTCGGAGAGGTACATCCAGCACCCCATCTCCTGGCATACTCCCGTGATCTTCCCCTTGACCTGCACGGTCTTACCGACATAGTCGGCGGGTTTGGCGAGCAGGGTCGCGATAGCCACGGGTTCCTTCACGGCAAGTGGTTTGCCGAGTTTGGAGTCGGCGGCGGAGAGCAAAGCGATGGCTGCGGCAAAAGTTGCTAAGAGTCTCATATCCGTTATTATACCGGTTCGGTCCACAATCGGGAAGCCGAGAGCGCGGCTGTTCGCAGAGAAGCTATGCTAAAGGGAGAGCTATGAACGGCGCCACGGAGAAACATCACGCGCACGAACTCACGGCGCATCGCCGTTTGTCAAAGCCGGTCGTGGACTCTACTCCCTCCGGAATTCGTCCGAAAAGACGTCTCGCAAGGTATCCACGACCGAAGCCGAATCCACCCCGACGGCAGGTGTCGTGAACGCCCTTGGAATGTTCTGGGATCGCTGTTGGATTGCGCTACTGTTGGCCTTCCTGTATACGCCATTCCTCGTGTGGCGGCTACAGTTGATAGGCAGCCTGGCAGATGAGGCATGGAACGACCTAATCGCAGCGCAGGGATTGCTGGGAGCCGCATTGTTGGTGCGCCACCAACTCGGACTCGACACGACTGCCATCGAGAACCTGTTGAGAAGGCTACTGTTCATCGAGCACTGGGTTTTCCCGCCGGCCGGGCGTCCTCGCGTGGCGCGCCAGATAGGTGGTCCACCAGCGCTCCTGGCCGGGGGCGTCGAAGACTTCGGCCCAATCTTTGCGGAACTCCTGGGACTTGACGGCGGCGCGCTCTTCGAGGTACCGCAGGACGCGGGCGCGTTGCGGCGAGGCGGTGCTCATGGACTCGGAGAGCACGCGGCCGGCGGCGGTGCTGTCGTTGACTTCTCCCAGCAACTGTTGAATGCGGCGCAAGGCGGCCAGGCGCGCTTCGAGGCCGGGACCGTAACACGGACGGAACAGTTCGAGCGTGTAGCGCAGGCGCTTGGTGAGAAGCCTGATCCGGTGCAGCTTGGCGGGAGACGGATCTCCGGCGAGCAGCGCGCGGACCTGCGCGAAATAGCTGGCGGCCAGATGGGGAAGCTCGCGGCGGGCATTCGTGGCGGCGCCGGCCCGTTGATCCCACTTGAGCTGATGCAGCTTGCTCATGCGCTCAGCTCCAGCCGGCTGCGCCATTTCTTCGAGAAACTGCGGCCTTTCCAGCGGCGGATTTCGAGCAGGAGTTCCCGGTTCGCCTTGCGGCGATCGGCCGCCAGCCGCGTGGCGATGGCGGCGTTCGCGGGAATGCCGGCCTCGGCGAGAAGTTGGAGAGCGATATCGCGATCGCGCACCCCGCCGGCCGCTTCCATCAGCTCCGCAAGTTGGCGCCGAATCTTCTTCCACGAGTCGTCGGGGAAGAACGGCGCGAAAACGCGCAGGCAACGGCTCAAGCGGCGGATGGCGACGCGCACGTCGTGGATGGAATCGGCATCGCCGTTGCGGGCGGCGCGGTTCAACTGGTATGCCAGGCGCCGCAGCAGAATCGCGGTTTCGTGGTGCGCGTAATCACGCATAGTCAATCTCGCGCCCTGGTCACGGAAATCGTCCGGTTGTAGACTTGCTGGAAGACTTCGCCGGCGCGCTCGGCGCCCCATTGCGCCAGGTCGATATCGCCGCGGGAGCCGACCTGGAGCAGCACCTCGCCGTCGCGCAAGCGGCATTCCACGTCGCGCACGCGCTGCTCGCGGCTGCGGTCGAGGTTGTCGGCGATCCGCAGAATGGGGATCATCATCAGCAGGATACGCCTTTCCTCCGCCGAAAGCGACAGGTACGCCTGGTGCACCGGGTTGGGGAGGGACTTGCGGTGATAGCGGCACAGGCCCGCGATGAGAAGCCGCTCGCGCTCGGTGAAGCCGGCCATGTCGGAGTTGGACACCACGTACCAGGAATGCTTGTGGTGGCCGGTATTGCTGACGAAATGTCCCACGTCGTGCAGGTAGGCGGCGGCTTCCAGGAGCTTGCCGCAGCCGGGCGGCAGTTGGTGCAGGGGCTGAAGCGCGGCGAACAGCAGGTTGGAGATATTGGCGACCTTGCGGGCGTGGTCCACCGAGACGCCGTAGCGCCGGCCCATGTCCACGACCTCGCGGCGCTGATCGCGGCTGAGGCGGGAAAGCTCGGCGCCCACGTTGCGGAAAGCCAGGTCGGCGATGATGCCGTCGCGGACCCCGGCGCGGGAGTAGTAGACCGCGGGCAGATGGAATTCCTGCAAGAACTCGAGCAAAACGCTCACGCCCGGAACGATGATCTCGGCGCGGCGCGGCCCGATGCCGGTGATCTTGCGCCGGCCCGCGAGATTGCGCTCCGCCAGTTTGAGGTAGAGCTTGCGCACTTGCGCGGTGGGGACGCGCAGGCGGTCGATCTGGTCGCGTTGGGCGCGCGGCGCGCGGGCCACGGCGCTGGCCACGGCGGAAGCGGTGGCGGAGGTGGCGATGGCGCGATCCCAGCCCGAGTGGCCGAGGCGGCGCACGGCGGTATCGAGCTTGGCCTGAATGTACTCGCGCATCTGGCGCAGTTGGAGCGGGGCCGGCGGGTCGTCCCTCAGAAAGATCTCGCGCAGCCGAACAGCCCCCAGCGGTTTGGAAAACGATTCCCGCAGGCGGCCGGATTCGGCGGCGATGATCTCGGCGCTGCCGCCGCCGATATCGATGATGAGGACGCGCCTGGCCGGTTGCGGCCAGTTGCTCTCCACGCCGAGGTGAATCAAGCGCGCTTCTTCGCGGCCGGAGATGATCTCAACGCCCGTGCCCGCGGCTTCCGACGCGCGGGCCAGGAAAGTCCGCTGGTTGCTGGTGTCGCGGATGGCGCTGGTGGCCACCGCGCGGACGCCCACCACGTCCAGCCTGCGGTAAAGCCCGGCCATGCGGGCCAGCACGGCGCAAGTGGCTTTCATGGCCTCTTCGCTGACCGAGCCGGTGCGGAAAACGCTCTCTCCCAGGCGCGTGACTTCGCGTTCCGAAGCGAGGACGCGGGCAGGCTGTCCCGGCACGACTTCGGCGGCCTCCATGCGGATGGAGTTGCTGCCGATGTCGATGGCGGCGTAGCGGGGCATGTTTCCATGCTAAAACATCGTGGCGCGGGCGCCGGCTGCGGCGCAGACTCCCGTTGCCCGTATCATCGGACGGCGGTCTACTGCCCGCTATACTCAAATCATGCCCCTCGGCCGCCTGCTCATCACTCTCGGCATCGCGCTGGCCGCCGCAGGCGTGCTGGTCACCTTCGCCGGACGGCTGCCTGTCAAGCTCGGCCGCCTGCCCGGCGATATCTACATACACGGCAGGAACTCCAGCTTCTACTTTCCGCTGACCACTTGTATCCTGCTCAGCGCGCTCGTCTCGCTGGTGCTGTGGCTTTTGCGAAAGTGAGCTACCTGAGACGGCCCATCTTGTCCAGGGGCCAGTAGACAAACACGGCTTTGCCGTAGATGTCCTTCCGTTTGACAAACCCCCAAGTGCGGCTGTCGCTCGAGGACATGCGGTGGTCGCCCAGAACGAAATAGCTGTCGCGAGGCACTACCTCGGGTCCCCACGAGACGCGGTCCCGGTATTCTTCCGGGACATAATCCTCCACCAGCCGGCGGCCGTTCACAATCACCTGGCCGGCGTCGATTCTCACGCTGTCGCCAGGCAGGCCAATCACCCGCTTGATGTACGATTTGGCCGGATCGGGAGGCCACCAGAACACCACCGTATCGCCACGCTCGATGCTGCCCAAGCCGAAGCGATAGGTGAACTTGTTGATGAAGATTCGCTCCTGGTCGGCCAGCGCGGGCATCATGCTGGTGCCTTCCACCTTGACTGGCTGGTAGATGAACACAATCAGAACCACCGCGATCATCACCGAGAACGCCAGGTCGCGTACCCAGGCAATCGCGTGCCGGAGGCTCGAGCGAGCGGACTTCCGCACCCCGTCCGCTTCGGGCGCCGCGCCAAGGGGAGGATCCGGGCTGTGGCTTTCCTGCATCCCTGCTTGCACTACGTAATTATAGACGTTTTGCGCGGCCCATCGCTTGCTCGCGTCGTTGTTTCATTGTTTTATGGCGTCAGCAGACGTCTCAGGGCCGGCAGCGGCACAGCCCCTTCTTTGAGCGCCCAGTCGTGGAAGTCGGACAGGCTCGACGATGCGTGCTTCCGCTGGTATTGTTCGCGAACGCGCAGCCAGTCGCGCCAGCCGACATAATACATCGGCAACTGGCAAGAGGAGAGCTTGGCGCGCTGCAGCTTTTCGGTGGCCTCTTCCTTTTCCTGGAACGTCTGCTTCTCCATCAGGTCGAGGGCCTCCTGATCGGTCATGTCGAGCATGTGCAGGCGGACGTCCAGAATGGCGTTGGCAATCACCCGCAGTCTTTCTTTGGCGAAGGTAAGCGCAAGTTCCGGCGAGCGGCCCAGGAAACCTTCGTCGAGCATCGCCTGAGTGGCATACTCGGCCCAGCCCTCGATGTAAGCGCCGTTGCCGTCGACCGAGCGCAGCACACGCCGGCTCTCGGGCTGCACATTGTTGGCGAACTCCATTTGCACATAGTGGCCGGGCATGGCTTCGTGGATGGTGAGCAGCTTGAGCTTGTAATAGTTGTACTCGCGCAGCTTGGATTCCACGCGCTCCTTGGGCCAGTCCGCGGGAATGGGCGTGATCCAGTAGAAGGCGCCCAACTGCGGTTCCAGCGCCGGCGCGGCCGAAAAACCGCCCACCGAATAGATGCCGCGCATGAACTCGGGCGTGGGAATCACCTGGAGATTCTCTCGCGCGGGAAGCGTCAGCAAGCGCTTCTCCTCGACGAAGGCACGCGCCTCGGCCAGATCCTGGCGCGCGTCGTCCATATAGGATTCGCGCGTGGAATGGCGCTCCGCGATTTTGGCCAGCACCTCGCCGATCACCCGGTTCTCGCGGTCCGCGGCGGAAAGCTCGGCGTGGTCTTTGTGCGCCGGCGCCAACTGCCGGTCGAGCGGCAGGGCCAGCTCGAGCATTTCCGCGCGGACCCGTACCAGCTCGCGCTCGGCCATCTGCAACATGCTGTCGGCCTCGACCTCGCTTTCCAGCGTGAACCGGAACTTGCGCATGTATTGGTCGCTCGTCATGCGCCAGCCGGCATCGTCGCGGCCGGAGAGGCTGTTCTTGAGGTAATCCTGGAACTTGCGCATGGCATCCAGCGCCGACAGCGCCGCCAGGTTGTAGGCGTCGCGCAGGTCCGGCGGCACGACGGCCCGAATGGTCCTGTCCACCAAGCCGATGTTGCCCTCGTTCTCTTCCATCGCCACCTTGGTCCATATATCGGGCGAGGAGGTCAGGTTGGCGCTGGCCTGGTCGAGGAACAAAGGCGCCTTCTGCAGCCGCGCGATAATGTTGCGCATGCGCGCCTCTGGGGGCGCATACTCCAGAACATATGGGCTGAACAGCGCGTTCCCCAGCGTCTCCACGTAAAGAGTGGGGTTGTGGAGATGGCTATGCAACTCGTTCAGGTCCAGCAGAGCCAGCGAAACCTGATCCTGCAGAATGTTCAAATCCGCCTGGTCCTCGGCCGTGAGCGGATCAACGCTCATCCCCTCCAGTTGCTCGCGAATGTGTTCGTAATAATGCCGCTGCCGGTCCAGACTCGCCGGACTCGTGTCGTCCAGCATGTTGTCGAGATTCTGGCCCTGGTACCGGTGCAGGCCCACGCCCGTCGCTGTAGCGGGCGAGAAGGCAAGCGTGGCGTGGATAAACTCGTCCGACAAACGGGCGAGTTGATCGGAAGGATTGCGGCTGCAACCGGCGGCGAACAGAACCATGGGAAGGATTGCAACCAGTTTCGTCATGGTTGCAATTGTACTGCTTATCCCGCCGTCACGCGCGCGCGATGAGGGATGAACGGCGCCGGCGCCGAAACCGGTTGTGTTGGCTGCCTGCGCCGCATCCGTGAGATATCGCGCAGCACCTTGGCCCGCTCCAGGAAGGCCCGCCGCGCCGTTAGGCGCTCGCCGATGACGCAACCCCAAAGGAGAGCAACCGATAGCGCAATCGCCGACAAGCCCTGTCCCGTAATCTTAACGATCGGCATCAGCCGCCCCTCCTTCGGTTTCCATAGCAATCCGCATGCCAGAGAAGATGTCCTTTGTTATCAGTGGGGTCTTCCCGGGAAAGGTGAGGCGGCTGTGGCACATCCGGTAACAACTGGCGCTTACAGCGACACCCCAGGCACGCAAATGGACATAGCTCTTGAGACTATCGGGCGGCCATCAGCGCGCGCAGGCGTCGGGCGCGTTCAGGAGCGCGCAACTGCCGCAGCGCCTTGGCCTCGATCTGGCGAATCCGCTCGCGCGTGACGTCGAATTCCTGTCCGATCTCTTCCAGCGTGTGCTCGCGCTCGCAGCCGATCCCGAACCGCATCCGGATTACTTTCTCCTCCTTCGGGGAAAGCGTTTTCAGGATGCCGGCGGTTTCGTCGCGAACATTGGATTCGATGACGGAATCGACCGGCGACCCGACCCAGCGGTCCTCGATCAGATCGCCCAGCGCCGATTCACCGTCGCGGCCCACCGGGGTCTCGAGCGAAACCGGATCCCTCGAGATGGTCTTCAACTTCTGCACCTTCTCCACCGGGATGTCCATCCGGCGCCCAATTTCGTCATTTGTAGGAGTACGGCCAAGCTCTTTCTCTAACTCGCGCGTCGCCCGCAGGAACTTGTTCATGCTTTCGTTCATGTGGACGGGAATACGGATGGTCCGGGACTGGTCGGCGATGGCGCGCGTGATGGCCTGGCGAATCCACCACGTGGCATAAGTCGAGAATTTGTAGCCACGCCGGTATTCGAACTTGTCGGCGGCGCGCATGAGGCCGATGTTGCCTTCCTGAATGAGGTCGAGCAGATGAAGTCCGCGGTTCACGTATTTCTTGGCTACCGAAACCACCAGGCGCAGATTGGCTTCCACCAGGTCCTTCTTGGCGCGCTCGGCTTCGGCTTCGCCATGACGGATCACCGTGAGCGTGTGCTTCAGTTCGGGCAGGGTGGCGCCGGCCGTGATCTCGCGTTTCCGTAATTCTCGTTTCAATTCCCGCCAGCGCACCTGCTGCACCGGGTTGTTCCTGGCTTCCAGCTTCTTGATCTCACTATCGAGGTGGCTGATTTCATCCACGGCGCGCTCGATCTCGCGGGAGAACTCCTTCCATTTGATGAGCCTGAACGGAACACGGCGAATCGCCAGGGAGGTTTCCACTTTGGCGCGATCCAGCTTCGCGCACAGCCGCTTGCGGGGCTTCTTGTTCGACGCGGGAGTACTACCCACCCTTTCCTGCAACTGCTGGAGCCTCTTGTAGAGGATCACAACATCGGCGAACTGTTTGGCCGCGTCAGCCCGGACCTTAAGATCGGCTGGGGAACCTTCCTCGACATCCCCCAGATCCGCGATGCTTTCCACCTCGATGGCCGCCTTCCTCAACTGCTCGGCTAGATCGACCACCACCTGTTGCACCAGGGCAGAGCGGCTAATCGCCTTCTGCATCCGTAGTTTACCGCGTTCCATGCGGCGTGCCAGGTCGACTTCGCCCTCGCGCGTGAGGAGCGGAACGGCACCCATCTCACGAAGGTACACGCGGACAGGGTCGTCCGTGTAAATCGACTCCTCCACCGGCGCGGGGTGTAGGAAATCGGCTTCGTGTACGGCCTCTGGATCGAAGAACTTAGCTTCATCCTCAAAATTGAGGCCCAGAGCTTCGGGGTTGTCCGCTAGAAATTGATCTTCAAAATGGTCCACTAACACTCACCTCCCCCATCGACACGCGATCCATTACATCGAATGTCTGGGAAATGGGGTACTACGTGAAAAAAGTTCGACCGGCTGGTCCAGCCCCAAGTGTTGAGAAGATCGGCGGCATTCGGGGTTTGACTTTCAACTGATGATATCACCATTCCCCAATAAAGTTAAGTTCTATTTTTAAAGATGTCTTAAAACTGCTTAGGTTACAAGAAGTTTGGGAGCGTGGCTGCGGGTTGGGATCTCACGGCAACTTTTGCCGCATCAGGTTCTTGAGCTCGTTAAAGAACGCTTGCTCATCCTGAAAATCCCGATATACCGACGCAAATCGTACATAGGCGATTTTGTCGGTCTCCCGGAGGGTATCCACCAGAAATTCTCCTATTTCTGTAGTTGATATCTCACGATCCGGTGAATCGCTCACCTTGGATTCAACCTGGTTTACCATTTCGGAGAGCTTTGCCATGCCCACCGGGCGCTTCTCACAGGCTTTGAGCAGGCCCGCCAGCACTTTTTGCCGGTCGAACTTCTCGCGGCGCCCGTCCTTCTTGATGACCATGTAAGGAACTTCGTCGATGCGTTCGTAGGTCGTGAACCGGCGTTCGCACTCCAGGCATTCCCGGCGGCGGCGAATGGCATCGCCCTCCTTGCTCTCGCGGGAATCCACCACCTTATCGTGCATGTGATTGCAGAATGGACATTTCATGCGGACGTCTCCCGGCCGAGCTGTCGCAGGCTATGCCAATCCAACCCCTCCTTGAGGGCCAGGCCCAAGCCTACAGGCACAATTGCTACAAATGTAATAAACCAGACCAGCATGGCAAACGCAGTGGCCACTTCGAGTTTCACCGCGAACATCTCCGTCAGGACCAGCACCAAAACGACCTGCATGCCGCCGCCGATTCCGGGTATCTGGATGACGGTTCCGAACGAAACAAACCCAAGTAATACCAGAACATCTACAAAGCTAAGACTTGCGCCAAAAAAGGACCTGGCCAGGCACTCATAGCAAGCGGCGATCAGCGCCCATTCTAACACCGAGTAGAGGAGGACCAGCAGCAGTGCGCCGTCGCTGCGCGTCGATTCCACGCCTTGCACAAAGGCGTTCACCAGCTTCTCAAGCTTCAGAAAGCGCGCCTCGGGGAGAAAGCGCAGTCCCGCCACGAGGCGTCGTCGCATGGGCTCGGCGAAGTGGCGCAACGACACCAGAACCGCCAGCAAGGCCACTGCGGTGAACGCCGCAAACCTGCCCCCGACCGCCAGCACCCCGGCCAGCCTTGGCCCCACATGAGCGCCCGAGGCGTGCGCGCGCGATAACGCGAAGCCGAAAATCAGCAAAGCCATCAGCAGGTCGAAGATGCGCTCCAGGAGCCATGCCGCGAATTGGGAACTCACGGGCACACGCTCCTTGACGGCAATCAGATAGGGCCGCACCAGCTCACCGGGGCGTCCAAACAGGGTGATAGCGGCGAACCCGATCACGGTGGCCGAGAGCAGGTTGCGGATAGATGGGCGGGCCTTCAGGGGCTTGAGAAAAACCGCCCAGCGCAACGCGCGGCCGTAGTAGCTGGCACCGGCCATGACCAGAGAAAGCAGCAGCCAGGACCAGCGAAGGCGCGCCATGGCGGCGGCAGCCAGGTTCCAATCAAATCCCCGGAGCGGCGACCGCGCTCCGAGAAGCCATACCACGAGGGCGCCGGCGAGCACGACGCCGGCCACCCATTTCCATTTGTGACGGCGAATCGATCTTCCTCCCCCGGCAGCGCCTCAAAGGAGCTGGCGTGCCCGAAAAATTGAACCTATCATGATAAAGCCTCGTTACTCCATATGGAAGAACGAGTGCCATGGCCACCATCACGCTAGCTTTCGGGGTTTTCGGAAACCACGCAGCCGGCGGCTGCATTTTGAACCGCGTGATGGGTATTCACGGGGGCCACAATCTGGTAGAACGGAGCTTGGACCCGGTACACAGCCTCGTTTCGAGATGCCTGAGCGGCGACGAAGCCGCCTGGGAGGAGTTGCTGCGGCAGCACACCCGGCAGGTCTACGGACTCTGCTACCGCTTCACCGGCAGCGGCGCGGAAGCGCAGGATCTGACTCAGGAAGTGTTTCTCCGGGTGTTCCGGACGCTGAAGACTTTTCGCTCCGCGGAGGGTTCATTCGGTACCTGGCTGGCGAGGGTGGCGCGTAACCTTTTGATCGATCACTATCGCCGCACTCGTCAGGAACGCGTGACGGATCCGATCGAAGAACAGCTCCCCGTGCTGGAGGAAAAGGGCGCCACGGCACCGGAGCGTCCGGACCACGCGGTAGCCGGCCGGGAGGCCAGTGAGATCCTGCAGGCGGCGCTGCAGAAGCTCTCGCCGGATCTGCGCGAGGCGGTTATCCTGCGCGACTTGCAGGAGATGGAATACCGCGAGATCGCCCAAGTGCTGGGGATTCCCGAAGGCACGGTGAAATCGCGAATCAATCGGGGCCGGGCCGAACTGGCTCGGCTGCTGCGAAGGCAGAAGCTGGTGGTATGAATTGCGCAGACGTTGAAATCCTGATCTGCGATTACCTGGACGGCACGCTCCCGGAGGAGCGGAAGTCCGCGGTGGAGCGCCACCTCGCCCAATGCCCGGCATGTGCCGAACTGGCGCGAGACTCCGCCGCCGCGGTGGCGTTCATGGAGCGCGCCGCCGCCGTCGAGCCTCCGCCGGAGCTGATCACCCGCATTCTGTTCGATGCGCCGTGGAGCAAGGACAGGACCAGGCCGAGGGGCGCGCGAAGCTGGATAGCTGGAATTCTCAGTCCGATTCTGCAACCGCGGTTCGCCATGGGCATGGCGATGACCGTTCTTTCGCTATCGTTGCTGGCACGGTTCGTCGCGCCCGTGCGGCAATTGCAACTGTCGGACCTGGAGCCCTCCAAGGTGTGGGCGGGTCTCGAGGACCGCGCATACCGCGCCTGGGGGCGCACGGTAAAGTTTTACGACAACCTGAAGTTCGTCTACCAGATTCAAACCACCCTGCGGGAATGGCAGCAGCAGGGCGAAGATCAGCAGTCCGCACCCGTTCCGGAGGCTCCCCAACGGAAAACGGATGAGCACAAGCTGCCGGTCAAAGCCACTCCGGACGGGGGGCCCTCTGGGCCCGGCGCTTCGGGCGCCGCGACGGGCGGAGGGCCAGCTTCGAATCCATCGGGGGGATCGCGTTAAGGGGTACGTTATGAATTGCCAGAATCATACTGAGGTCCCGGCCACCGCATACTGCCGCACGTGCGGCAAGCCGATATGCGACGAGTGCCGCCGCGACGCCTACGGAACCGTCTTCTGCGCGGAACATGCGCCCGCCCCGGCCGGGGAACCAGCCGAGCCCGCGCCTGCCGTCCCGCCGCCGGGCTATGTCTACCCGGACGTCTCACCCGGCCTGGCTCTCTTTCTGGGCATGATCCCGGGGGTCGGCGCCATCTACAACGGCCAGTACGCCAAGGGGCTGGTACACGCCGTCGTATGGGGCATTCTGATGAGCATTGCCAATTCGCGCGCGGCCAACGGCCTGGAGCCGGTTTTCGTCATGCTGGTGCTGGCCTGGTGGGCCTACATGGCGTTCGAAGCGTATCACACCGCGCTCAAGCGCCGGAGAGGCGAACCGGTGGATGAATACTCCAGCCTGGTGGACCTGCGCGGCCGGCCGAACCAGGTTCCGGTGGCAGGGGTCGCGCTCATCATCCTGGGTGTCCTGCTGCTGCTGCATACGCTCGACCTGTTGGATTTCGAGTACGTAGTGCGCTTCTGGCCGGTGCTGCTGATCGTGGCGGGGGCCTACCTGCTGTTTAGCCGCTTCGCGGGAAAGGAGGCGCGCCATGAAAGGCAATAGCCATTCGACGATCCGCGCCATCCGCGGGCCTATCACGCTGATCACCATAGGCGTGCTGTTTGCGCTGAACAACTTTACCCGGTACAGCTTCGACCAGACCTGGCCGGTGATCCTGATCGTGTTCGGGCTGCTGAGCCTGCTGCGCCGCGGCACGCAACCAGCCGCCGGTCCAGCCAGTGCCCCGGGCACGCCGCCGCCGTATGGTTACCCGGCTCCGGGCGGTTACTCCCGAAGTCCGTATGCGGGAGGGCCCGCAACCACGCCCGGCGCTCCGCCGAAATCGGGTGATCCGGGCGCTCCTCCAGGAGGCTCCGTATGAGACGGCGCTCGTTCACCGGTCCTCTGCTGCTATTGCTTATCGGCGCGCTGTTTTTGTGGAGGAACCTGCACCCGGAAGCGCCCATTTTCGATCTCCTGGCATCGTACTGGCCGTTCGTGCTGATCGCCTGGGGCCTGCTCCGGCTGATAGAGGCCCTGGTGTGGAGCGCGGAAGGATACGGCTACGGTTTCACGGGCGGAGAAGTGGTGCTGGTGGTTCTGATCTGCATGGCCGGGTCGGGAATCTGGGCGGCGCACCAGCACGGCATCCGGTGGAACTTCTTCGGCCCGGACTGGCTCGGGGAGCAGTACGACTATCCCGTCTCGGCGCACGGCCCAGCCGCTGGTATGAACCGCGTCGTCTTCGAGAATCCGCGTGGCAACATCAAGGTCACCGGCGGCGATACCCAAGAAGTGAGCGTCAGTGGCCACAAGCTGATCCGCGCCTATGCCCGCACCGACGCCGATCGCACCAACCAGAACACGCCCGTCGATATCGTGCCGCAGGGCGACCGCTTGCTGGTGCGGACCAGCCAGGATCGCGCGCCCGATAACCAGCGGATCTCCGACGACCTGGAAGTGACAGTCCCGCGCGGAATGGCCGTGGAAGCGCGCGGCCGCACGGGCGATTACGAAATCTCGGACATTGCCGGCGATGTTGAGCTGGCGGCCGACCGCGGCGATGTCCGGCTGGCGCGGGTGGGCGGCAGCGCGCGGCTCGAGATGGGCCGCAGCGACCTGATCCGCGCCCTGGACGTGAAGGGCAAGATCGATGTTGAAGGCCGCGGCTCCGACATCGAGATGGAAAACATCGCCGGGCAGGTAACCATCAACGGCGGTTACACCGGGACGCTGGAATTCAAGAACCTCGCCAAGCCCCTGCAATTCGAAGGCGCGCGCTCGACCGAGCTGAGCGTGCAGGCGGTGCCCGGACGCATCAGCATGGACATGGGCGAGTTCACCGCCAGGGACATTGTGGGGCCGGTGCGGCTGGTGTCGCAATCGCGCGATATCAAGATCGAGCAGTTCACGCAGTCGCTCGAGCTGGAGACCCAGCGAGGGGACATCGAATTGCAGCCCGCGCGCCTGCCTCTGTACTCCATCGAGGCGCATTCGGGAACGGGCCGGATCGACTTAGTGCTGCCGGAGAAGGCCGCTTTTCAATTGCAGGCCACTGCCGAGCGCGGTGAGGCGGTCAACGATTTCGGGCCGCAGATCCAGAAGGAAGTCGAGGGCCGCACGGCCACGTTGAGGGGCAAGGTAGGCGATGGCCCCACCATCCGCCTCACCACCAGCCGCGGCTCGGTTTCCGTGCGCAAGGAGGGGACGCTGCCCAGCACGCCCGAGCCTGCTCCGCCTCCGAAGCCCTCCACGGTGCCCAAGAACCTCAAAGAGACCGAGATGGATATGTGAGGCCGCAGACGCCTGTGTTAACTCTTATTCTGTGACAGATCCTGACTCTGGCTCAGGATCTGGATTTTCGACGCGATTTCCGTCCTCAATTCATCCGGGTCGAATGGAAAGCGGGCGCGCGCCGCTTCCGGAAGCTCGGGAAGCACATCCGTGAAATCCGGCGCGGTGGATGACATGAGTATGCCGAACCCCAAGGCGTCCGACATCAAATCGGCGATACGGACCAGGCGCACCAACCCAAAGGGTTCGTCGCCGGGCTGGGCGTGGTGACCGGCGACTACTTCGCGCAGCTCCGCCGGCAACGCCATGCTGTCCATCAACCAGCAGCCGGCCTGGCAGTGATCGATATCAAACAGGTTGCGCTCGACATCCATGAGGTCGTAACCATTTTCCTGCGCCACCGCCAGCATGTTGGCGTAGGGGCCTGGGTAGTTTACCAGCAGCGCCAGCCGCCCGATGTCGCGCAGCAGGGCGGCGGTGTAGGCAATGTCCGGGTTCATTCCACAGGAACGGGCCAGTTTCTCCGCCAGCAGCGCTCCGGCCAGGCTGTTTTGCCAGCACCGCTGGAGGGCCTCGACTCCCAGCACCGGCATTAAGTAGGTTCCAAACGCCCGGGTCAGGGTGACCCCCTTCACGCGCTCAAGGCCAAGAACAACCACCGCGTGGGAGACAGTCATCACCCGCGACCGCAGGCCAAAAAGCGCGGAGTTCGCAACTTGCAGCACATCCGCCGCAAATACAGGCTCGACCGAAATGAGCTTGCCGATCTCGCTCACGTGCACATCCTCTCTGGAGAGGATCTGAAGCACCTGGATCGCTACTCCGGGAAACGGCGGGAGGTTCCGCAACGCCCACGGGGTGCCGTACGCCTCCGGTGCGAGCCTGGCTGCCCTCGTTTCAGGCTTGGTCATGTCCCATTCCTTCCAAACATACCCAGGTTATCGGCGGTATTCGCGAACCTCTTTAGGGCTGGACTAAAGAAACTTCACTTCCCGGGTCCCACCAGGATGATGTGAGTATCCATCACGTTGGTATGGGTCGGTCCGGTGATGACCAGGTCGCCCAGCGATTCGAAGTAATGGTAGGAATCGTTGCGGTCGAGGTAGCGGCGCGCGTCCGGCTTTCGGCTGAGCGTCTGGCCATCGGCCACCGCCCCCGCCGCGTTGGTGGGACCGTCGGAGCCATCGGTGCCGGCGATGAAGACCACTACGTTCTCCAGCCCGGCGATATCCATGGCGGCGGCCAGCGCGAATTCCTGGGCTCTGCCGCCCAAGCCATCGCCGCGCAGCGTGACGGTGGTTTCCCCGCCCGTAATGACACACGCGGGCGGTTTCATCGGGTGCCCGGTGCGCGCCATTTCGGACGCGATGGCGGCGTGCATGCGGGCGATCTCGCGGGCCTCGCCCTGGATTTCGCTCGAGAGCACCAGCGTCCGGTAGCCCAGCGAACGGGCGCAAGTCGCGGCCGCGGCCAGCGCCAGTCGGTTGCTGCCCACGATGGCGTTGCGCACGCGCGCAAAGACCGGATCGTCCGGCTTGGGCGTTTCGGGGATGGCGCCGCCTGCGCCTTGTTCGAGGCGCTCCCGCACGGGTGCGGGCACGCGCTCGCGGATGCCGTACCGGTCCAGGAGTTCCACCGCTCCCGCGAAGGTGGAAGCATCCGGCGCGGTGGGTCCGGAGCCGATGACGTCGAGATTGTCGCCGATCACGTCGGAGAGCATCAGCGATTCCACCCGGGCCGGCGACGCCAGCCGCGCCAGTTGCCCGCCCTTGATGCGCGAGATGTGCTTTCTGATGGCGTTGATCTCGTGGATATTGGCGCCCGACGCCAGCAGCAGCCGGGTGGTGGCCTGTTTCTCCTCGAGGGTGATGCCCTCGGCCGGCAGCGGCAGCAGCGCGGAGGCTCCGCCGGAGATGAGGCAGATCACCAGGTCGTCCTTGCCCGCCCCGGCCGCGATTTGCGCGATCCGCTCGGCGCCGGCCACGCCGTTCTCATCGGGGACGGGATGGCCGCACTCGTTCAACTCGATGCGGCGCAGCTTGACCGTGTGCCCATACTTGACATTGAGCAGCCCGGCGGCGATGCGGCGGCCGAGCACGCGCTCGGCGGCCTGTGCCATAGACGCCCCGGCCTTGCCCGCGCCGACGACGTAGATGTCGCGAAAGCGCGAGAAATCGCGGCGCTTCAGATGGCGCGCGACGGCGCCGGCGGGGTCCGCAGCCGACAACGCGGCTTGGAAAATGGTGTGTGCGTGCTTGCGTAGAATTCGATTGCTCATAAAATCGCTCATAGGATTAGGGGATGGCTCAGGATGGCTTCCACCACGCCGGCCGGTTCGTCGCTTTCAATGGGAACGCATATGTCCGCGAGGCGGTATACCTCGCGCCGCGCATGGTACAGCGCCAACAACTGCCGGGGATCGCGCGCCAGCGGCCGGTGCGAAGCCAGCGCCACCCGGCGCTCGACCACCCCGAAGGGGCAATCCAGCCACACCGTGACGCCGTTATTCTCGAGCAGGTCGCGGTTGGCCTGCGCGGCAAACGCGCCGCCGCCCAGCGCCAGCACCGCGGGGCGCCCCCGCTCGATCCAGCGGACGTGACGACGGATGACCCCGTTTTCGATGCGGCGGAATGCCGCCTCGCCGCGCGTGTCGAAGATCTCCGAGATAGTCGTTTTTTCGGCGGCTTCGATTTCCTCGTCGATATCGAAGAAGTTCCAGCCCAGACGGCCGGCCAGGAGGCGGCCGATGGTGGACTTGCCGGAGGCCATGAAGCCCACCACGTAGATGCCGGGCGTGCGCTTGAGCTTGAGGTTCATGCGGTCTCGTTCATCCGCGCCATGCGGGTTTGGACTATGGAAGGGAACAGGCGGGCGAGCGCCACCAGTATCCAGCCGGCGCGCGGGGTCAGGACGGTGCGGGCGTCGCGCTCCACTCCGCGGCGGATGGCCGCGGCGCACTCCCCGGCCGTGATGGCGTACCGGCGGCTCCGCAACACAGCGGCCGGCGCCCGTCCGCCGCGAACGTGCTCCTGAAAACCGGTCTTCACGTAGCCGGGGCAGACCAGCATGGCGTGGACCCCGTCGCGCCGCAGTTCCATGCGCAGCCCTTCGGTGAGGGCGCCCATCGCGTATTTGGATGCGCTGTACAGCGTGGACCAGGGCAGCACCATCTTGCCCCCGATGGACCCGATATTCACGATCGTGCCGCCCTTTCGCGCGCGCATGTGCGGCGCCACAAGCTGCGTCATTTCGAGCAGCGCGAAAAAATTCAATTCCATCAGGCGGCGCGCCTCTTCCATGGGCATGTTCCAGGAGGGCAGGTAGGTGCCCACCCCGGCATTGTTGATGAGGATATCGATGGCGCCGAACCGTTCCAGCGTGCGCGCCACCACGCGCCGGCGGATATCCACGCTGGTGAGGTCGCCCGGCGTGATGAGCGCCGCCGGCCCCGACCTTTCGAGACCTTCTTGGGAGCGGGCGGTCAGCGACAGCTTCGCGCCCCCGCGCGCGAACTCCGCGGCACAGGCGGCGCCGATTCCCTCGGACGCGCCCGTAATGAGGACGACCTTGCCGTCAATTCGCATGAGGACCACTCGAAACGTCATAATGTTACCATGCCTGCGCGGCTCATCCCGCTTTTTCCGTTGCACGTGGTGGTCTTTCCCAGAACGCGCCTGCCGCTGCACATTTTCGAAGAACGGTGCAGGGAAATGATCGGAAACGCCATCCGCGACCACTCGGAATTCGGGGTGGTTCTGGCCAAGGAAGACGGCATCGTGAACGCCGGTTGCACGGTGATGGTGGAGAAGGTGCTCGAAACATACCCCGATGGCCGCATGGATATCCTGACGCGCGGCCTGCGGCGTTTCGAAATTGTGGGGCTGAGCGGGGAGAAGGATTATCTTCAGGCCGAAGTGAGTTTCTTCGACGACGACGACCCCGCCCCGGCGCCCGCCGATCTGCGCCACCAGGCGCTCTCGCATTACCAGGCCATGAGCGGGCTGGCCGCTGCCCAAGGGCGCGGTGAGCCGGACCTCGAGGACCCGCAACTCAGTTTTCAACTGGCGCAGACGCTGCCGGACCTGGATTTTTTGCACGCGCTTCTGGCGCGCCGCTCCGAAACCAGCCGGCTCAAGGAGCTCAACCATTACCTGGCGGAGTACATTCCGCGCCAGCGCCGGATCGAGCACGTCAAGCACCTGGCTCCCACCAACGGTTTCGGCGGCGGACCCTCCGCGCTGTAGCGCCGCCCATGAGCCAATTCCTGCTCATCGACGCCGACGATACGCTGTGGGAGAACAACATCTATTTCGAGCGCGCCTTCGAGGAGTTTGCCGGGTTCCTCGACCATTCCTCGATGACGCCGCGCGAGGTGCGCGAAGTCCTGGACCAGATCGAAGAAGCCAACAACAAAATCCACGGTTACGGCTCGGCCAACTTCGCGCGCAATCTGCGCCAGTGCTACCAGCACCTGGCCGAGCGCGAGGTGCGCGAGGAAGACCTGCGCACCGCGATGGGGTTTGCCGAGCGAATTCTGGAATGCCCCATGGAGGTGATCGAAGGGGTCCCGGAAACCCTCGAATATCTTTCGCTGCGTCACCATCTAACGCTGTTCACCAAGGGGCACCCGGAAGAGCAGAAGCTCAAGATCGGCCGCTCGGGGCTGGGCGTGTTTTTCCGCCACACCGCGATTGTCAAGGAGAAGGATGCCACGGCTTATCGCCGCCTGGTGGAAGGGCGCGGCATGGACCCGGAGCGAACCTGGATGATCGGCAACAGCCCCAAATCGGACATCAACCCCGCCCTCGAGGCGGGCCTCAACGCGGTGTTTGTCCCGCACGCGCACACCTGGATTCTGGAGAAGCAGGACCTGCGGCCGGGGAAAGGCCGGCTCCTGGTGGTGGAGCAGTTCGCGGATCTGCGAAAGCACTTCTGAGGGCGCGGTTACTGCGAGGGTGCGGACGCCCGCCGCCGGGTCCCTCGGTGCAGTTCGACCCCGGCCGCACCGGCCAGGAGCAGCGCAAGCAGGAGCACGCCCCACGGGGACAGCGTGGGCACGGACGAGGGCATGGTAATGGCAAGGCGCCCAATCCTGCTGCTAGCGGCGGAGCTCTCGGTGAACCACAGGGCGCCGTCCGGCCCGGCAGCGATCCCCCAGGGGTCGCTGCTTGCCGTCAGGCCGGTGTACTCGGTGAAAACGCCGGCGGTGGTGATGCGCCCGATCTTGTTGCCATTCCATTCAGTGAACCACAGGGCGTTGCCCGGCCCCGCCGTAATCAATTCGGGTTCGCCCGAGGCCGTCGGGACGGGGTACTCGCTGATGACGCCGGCGGTGGTGATGCGCCCGATCTTGTTGCCAAAGTATTCGGTGAACCACAGGGCGCCGTCGGGGCCCGCCGCGATCCCGACGGGGCTGCATCCCGGTGTCAGGGCGTATTCGCTGATGACGCCGGCGGTGGTGATGCGTCCGATCCGGCTGACACTGTATTCGGTGAACCACAGGGCGCCGTCCGGCCCCGCCGCAATGTATTCGGGGCCGCTCGACGTCGTCAGGCCGGCGGAGTACTCGGTGATGACGCCGGCGGTGGTGATGCGCCCGATCTTGTTGCTCAAGTATTCGGTGAACCACAGGGCGCCGTCCGGGCCCGCTGCGATCCCGTAAGGGCAACTGAGGGCCGTCAGGGAGTACTCGCTGATGACGCCGGCGGTGGTGATGCGCCCGATGCTGTTGTTATTTATGTTGCCAAAGCATTCGGTGAACCACAGGGCCCCGTCGGATCCCACTGCGATCCCGACGGGGCCGCTTCCCGTCAGGCCGGAATACTCGGTGATGACGCCGGCGGTGGTGATGCGCCCGATCTGGTTGCCATTGTATTCCGTGAACCACAAGGCGCCATCCGGCCCCGCGACGATCCCCGCCGGGCTGCTCCCGACAGTCAACCCATTGGAGTACTCGGTGAGAGTGTATTGGGCCGATGCGGCCGAGCACAGGATCGTTACCAGTCCGGCCCTCCACAGGCGAGTTCCACAGAGCATGATTTCGCCGTTCCTCCCTATTCACCCGGGATTTCCATTTGCCTTCCCAGCAACCACCGATTGTACATCCGATCGCCTCCGTGGGAGCGTCTGTTTCATCCCTATTTCGAAAGCCTCGCGCCGTGCAAACACACAGTCTGGATGGCTTCTGGCAACCCTATGGAATACTCGCCTGTGACGAATTATCGCGGAAACACCCGACGCTTCCGGCCGAGCAGCGCGATTGCGGCCAGACCGCCGCCGATCATCAGTGGCATGGCGGGCTCCGGAACCCATTGCGCCGCAGAGGGGTCGATGTCCAAGGTGTCGATCGCGAATCCAATGGGGGTGGAAAGGTTGCCGGGGTTGAAAACCGATATGTAGATGCTGCTGATCCGCCCCTCCGGATCGTAAAAGCCCACATAAGGCGCGTCATTGCAGGGCACCGGCGGTCTAATGCCCAGCGACGGGCATATCCCGCCGGTTCCGTTCGCTGTCTCCGTCAGCCGGTATGTTCCCAAAGAATCGCCGCTCGAGTCGAAAGTCTGCACTTCTGCGACGAACAAGGTGTTGGCAGAGCCACTGAGGGCTGCGATTTCGAACCACACTCCGTAAACGGGATCGGTGAGGAACGTGAGTTCCAGAGGTCCTCCGTTCGACAACTCCAGCAGGTGGTCGCCCGCGGGAGCGCCCGGGGGCGGTGTGCCAGTAGTGGAATTGAAGTGCCCCGCAAAGCCCATCAGACTTGCGGTCCCGGGGGCGCCCGGAACCGCCCAGGATTGCAAAGCGCTGCTGTATTCCAAAGCAAAGTCGTCCACCCGGTACACCGCGGCGGCCGTGCCCTGGTAATCCGGTGCCAACTGTATAGCGACCTGATCGCCGTTGGTCGTCGCCGTCCTCGTCTGCACGGGGTCCGAGGTTGCTACGGCAAAACTGTTATCCGGAGTGGCGACGCCTAAACCGCTTGGCCCGGTCGAACTCGTCGGCGCCCCCCAGTTGAGGGAGTCCACCACCGAAGTGGTGATGAACAAATTCGTCCAGCAGCCGGTGCTGCCGTTAGTCGCACTGGTTGGAACGATGACTCCGTTGGCCAGACCGCTCAAGGCGCAGTTGAGGACCGGACTTGCGCACAGGCTTCCCCCACCCGCCGCCAGCAGGCTGGCAAGCAGACACCACCGCCTCACGCACGTCTCCGATAAACTTCGAAGGCTTCCATGTCCTTTAAGCATCAAGTTTAGGACACTTCGCCCCTAAATTCAAGGAAAGTCTTGCCTTAGTTCAATAGTACCAATGACAGCCGCGAGAGAGACTAAAGTTTTATCTATCAATATGTTACAGGAAGAGGCCGCGATCCCGACCAGGCCTTGGGTACCATTACTACTGAAGGACCTTACTCCTGAGACCAAAAGATCCGACAAAATAGGGTCCTATCGACGCAGCCAACGGAGTTTTACTGCTCGGGACGCTTCTGCCTCTCGTAGGGCGTCTTCAGGTATTTAGCGGCCTCTTCCTGCGCGCCCTGCGTGTTGTCCTTGGTTCGAATGGCGAGATTATACTCGTTCACGGCGCGATCCCGCTGTCCCGTGACGTCGAAAATCTTACCCAGGTTGATGTGCGCCCATACTTCGGTCCACTTGGGCTCGAGGTCGCCGTTCAGCGCCTCGCGGAACGAATTGGCGGCCGCTTGCCAGTTCTGCTGGAGAAAGAAAATCTCGGCGATCCGGTAGTTCGCCAGCGAGCTGTTGCGGGTGGTTTCCAGCGCCTTTTGGTATTCCTTCAGGGCATCGCCGAATTCGCTCAGCTCGGCGAACTGTTCTCCGCGGCGGATGGCCACTGCCACCCTCACTTCGTTGCCGTAGCGCAGCACGCGGTTGCCGGGGTCGATCACCACGCTCTTGGGCTTGCCGAACGTGTCGATGGAGAACTCCGACGAAGTCCCCACCACTTCCACGCGCTTTTCCTCCGGACTGCCTTCGGTTTCGATCTTCAGGTCCACCGGCATGCGGAACGTGTCCAGGTCCTGCGAAATCTTGCCCATCACGCGGAAGCCCTTTTGCGTGCGGAAAATGGTGTACTCAAGCTTGAATTCCGGCGCGCCGCTGGATTCGATCCACTGGATAAAGAAGTAGTCCAGGCTCTGGCCCGAGGCGTTCTCCGCCACCTTGCGGAAGTCGTCGGTCGTCACCGACTTCCAGGCGTACTGCTGGGCGTAGGCCTTGAGCGTCTGGAAGAACTTATCGTCACCGATCGTGTAGCGCAGCATGTTCAGGACGCCCGCGCCTTTGGAGCCGGTCAGCGCCCACAGCTCCGGCGAGTAGTCCTCCAGCCGCGCCGATTGGATAATAGGCACGTTGTCCACGGTCAGCGCCTCCACCATTACGTCGCGGGCCTGCGATTCCATGGCGCCCGGACCGCTGGCGTGCTCCGTCCATAGCAGTTCGGAGTAAGCCGCCAGCCCGTTGCTGAGCCACAGATGATTGCGCGTCGAGGGACCCACCAACTCCTCCCACCACTGCCGCGAAACCTGGTTGGCAATCAGCCTGGCGCTGGGCTGGCGGCCGATGCCGCCCGGCGCCAGAAAAATCAAGCCCGGCGCCGCATAGCCGTTGGGCGCGCCCTCTTCGGTCTCCACCACCGTCAGATTGGCATAGGGAGGCAGGCCGAACATGCCCGTGAAATAAGACATCACTCTGCCGGTCTGCTCTCCGTAGGCCTGCGCCATGTTGGCTTCCGGCCCGCGGAAGTAGAGCGAAGTAGTGACGCCCTCCGATGGCACTTTGACGGGATCTCCTTTCACCACCGCAATGCTGCCGGGAAATGACGGATGCTCGAACTTGAATTCAAATATGTTCTTGTCGCCGGCCGCCTGGCGCGTGTCCATCCCGCTGCCCACCACGGTGTAACCCGCGGGCGCGGTGACGCGCATGTCGGCCGCAAAGCGATCGGTAGTATAGCCGCTCACGGGAAACCAGCGGGCCGGGTACAGCAGGTACGCAAAATCCGGATGGATGGCCGCGAACTTAATGCCCGACACCGGCCCGTCTTCCTGCCCCGTCAGGCGGCCGTCGTAGAAAAACGTGATGGTGACCGGCTGGCCCTTGGGGAGCGGCTGCTCGAAGCTCAGGTGCACTGTCGCGTCCTGCTTGTTGCTCGAGGCGGGAATCTGCTTGTCCTGGGCATCCAGCACGCGCGAAATGTTGAGCGCGTTGTTCAGCTCGAACACGGCCGAGGTGAAGTTGTCGTCCAGCGGCGTGAACCGAACCACCGCCTTCACCGCGATGAATTGCTTGTCGGGCGTGATTTCCGCGTCGATGGTGTACTGCTCAACGTCGATGCGGGAGCGCCGCTCCTGCGCCGGCGCGGCCAGCGCCAGCAGGCCGGCCGCCACCGCCGCGGCCATCGGGATACCGAGATTACGAAACATGAGCCATTTGTCCTTCCACAATTTCTTGAATGATGGCGGCCGCGCGCCGCGGGGCGCCCTCTGGGCCCGGCATTCCCGCCTGCGACAGTTTTTCCCGAACCTCTTTGAGGCCGGCCTTCATCTCCGCGCGCGCGCCTGGGTCCTCGAGCAGCCGTCGCGCCTCGCGGGCAATCCTCTCCCCGGTCATCCGGCTCTGCATCAGCTCGGGGACCACCGCGCGCCCGGCAATCAGGTTCACCATCGAATAAAACGGCACTCGCACCAACAGCTTTCCAGCCACCCAGCTCGGCGGCGTCACCTTGTAAAAGGTCACCATGGGGGTTCCCAAAAGCGCCGCTTCCACGGTCACCGTCCCGCTGGCGGCCAGCGCCAGGTCGGCGTGCGCCATGGCATCCCAGCTTTCCCCTTCAATCACTTGCACCGGCGAGGGGCCCATGCGCTCCCGAAAAAAAGCGGCCCCGGTCGTCACCGAGGCCGGCAGGATCAGATTCAACGCCTGCTCCCGGCAAAGCCTCTCGACGGCGTCCAGCACCGCGGGCAGATGGCGCGCGGCCTCGCCGCGGCGGCTCCCGGGCAGTACCACTATTAATGGACGGCCCGCGGCCAGCCCGTGTTTCTCAAAAAACTCCTCGCGGCTCAGCGATGGAGCCACCAGCCCGGCCAAAGGGTGGCCAATATAGGTGGCCTTCACCCCCGCGCGCGTAAAAAAAGCCTCTTCAAAAGGAAAGATGCACAACAGATGCCGCACGGTTCGCCGCATCGCCTTGAGGCGTCCTTTTCGCCACGCCCACGCCTGCGGCGCCACCAGGTAAACCACCGGAACCCCCCGCCGATGGAGCCGCCGCGCCACCCGCAGGTGGAAATCCGGCGAATCCGTGAGAATCGCCAAGTCGGGTTTTTCTTCCCGGGCCGCCGCCAGCAGCTTGCGGTACTCGCCGTAAATCCGCGGAATGTGGGCCACCACCTCGAGCAACCCCACCACCGCCAGGCTGGCTGCGTCCACCACGGTGCGCACGCCGGAGGCCCGCAGGCGAGGCCCCGTGCACCCGAAAAACTCCGCCTCCGGCCACGCGCGCCGCAATTCCTCCACCACCAGCGAGGCGTACAGGTCCCCCGAGGCTTCGCCCGCCGATACCAGGATTTTCCGGTGCATCCAAATAAGAGTTTAGCGTGCCGCCCTGTTACAATCGAACCACTGAGATGTCCACCGACGCAGAACGGCCGAGGACCACCGTGGAAGAGCTCGCCGCGCGCTTCCGCGCCGAGATGATTCCGCTCACTGGCAAGTTCGCTTATTTCTCCACCCTGCCCATGGCGGAGGACGATCTCCGGCAGTACCTCAACGACCCCATCGCCGCCATCTCCCCCGCCATCGTGGCGGCGCTGCCGCCCATGGGCATCCTTCTGGCGCCCTACCTCGAAAAAGCCAATGGCAAGGAGGCGGACGCCGTGGCCTTCGAGCGTCCCCAGGAGACCCGCCAGATCCCCTGCTCGCGCAGCGAAGCCGGCGGCATGACCGTGCTGGCGTTCGGCATCAAGGACGTCGAAGTCGCCGGCTATCACTACCAGTTCTACAACGCGCTGGCCGCGCTGCTGGCGGACCACTGGCCCGCGGAAGTGCAGGAACGCTTCTACCGCACCATTCGCGAAGAGCTGAGCGCCGAAGTCCACGGCGAAGTGGATGAGAAGAGCTGGCATCTCAAGCAGGCCTTGCTGCGCCGGCAGAAGAACGTGCGCAAGGAAACCAAGCTCTTCCGCGAGTACGCCCGCCAGGCCTTCGAGGATACCCTCACGCTCTACCTGCACGGCACCTGCTGCGACATCGACGTGGAAACCGGCCCCCGCCAGATGCCCAGCCGCTATCTGCGCCGCCGCCTCGAGTTGCTCCTCTCGCTCTTCCCGCCGCCTGAAGGCTACGCCGTGCTGCCCGAGCAGTTGAAGTCGCGGTAGGACGGCCTAAGTCCTCCCGCATTCGGTCTATCAGGTGTTGGCGGACGGCAGGCGGCAGGTTGCCCCACTTCTCGATTCTTGGCATCAGTTGCCAAAGACCATTCGCCCCATCTGATCGCCCAGGCGTTTGACTTCATCCGGATCGGTGGCGCCCCGGAAGCGTTCGGCGAGGTCGAAGAACTCCTGTTGTTTGCGCTTCTCAGCCTCCATGCCGTTCCCGATGAGTTCTACCAGCATCCGGTTGGCACTCAGCCTGCGCGCCTTCGCCAGACTGCGGACTTGGGCCGCGACATTCGCCGGCAGGCTGACGCTTTGCCGTACCGCCCGATTCGACGTTCTCATGGCACCATTATGCACCAAACTGGTGCGATAAGGCTGCCACAAGCGGCGCACGGAAAGTGTCGGGGTGCTGCTCCATAATTGAACGGTATTGAACCTACCCCACCAACTCCGCCAATATCCGCGCCGCTACTTCCTTCCCCCGCTCCCCCACTTCGCCGGCCGGCCCCACGCACGAAGGGCAGCCCGCCTCACAGCCGCACGCCGCCAGCAGCTCCGCCGTCTGCCGCAGCAGCCGTGGCGCCAGGCGGTACAGCGGCGCGCTCTGTCCCACGCCGCCGGGATACATATCGTACAGATACAGGTTGGGCTCGAAAGTCTCGAGACCGCCCGAGATGTCTTCGCTCAGCGCCACCCCCAGGTCCCGCGGATCGCACATCACGAGCAGCGCCGCCACCGTGCGCAACGCATTTCCCAGGCCCGCGATGCCGCTCTGCTTCTCGGCGGGGGTGTATGCGGAAAAGCGCGACAGGAACTCCGCTGGAAAATGCAGCCAGAAGGCCGTGCTGTGCATTTCCTGCTCGGGCATCGAGAGCTTCCCCGCCCCCACGTTTTCCGAGGTGTAAAACTTGATCTTCTTAAACCCCACAATCTGCCGGTTCACGCGCACGTCGCCGTGCACCCGGCGCGCCCCCGCCAGCATTTCCCCCTCGAACTCTTCGAGCACCTTCACCTGCGTGTAGTCGATGGCGTCGGTGTAGTAGTCCGATTCCACACGCTTCACGTAAGCCTTGCGCTCGCCGTAATCGAAGCGCTCCACTTGGTACTGGCGCGCTTCGTGCAGGTAAATCGCTTTCTCATGCAGCGTGGTCAGCGCCGTGGGGAACGAAACCTCGGCGATCACATTGGGCTCGCCTGTCGTGTCCACCACCACGAAATTATCGCTCGACACCGAGCGCAGGCTGGTGGCATCCGCCGGATAGGTGTCCGACGTCCAGTGCCAGGCGCCGCCGGAATGGTGCAGAAAGCCCGCTTCTTCCAGGAACCGGCAGACTTCTCCGATGTCGTGCCTCCCGAACTTCTCGCCGTCGCGGATGGGCAGCTCGAAAGCCGCGCACTTGATATGCGCCAGCAGAATCTCGAGATTCTCGGGATTGATGTAAGCGTGCTCGGGCGAGCGCCCGAAGAAGTAGTCCGGGTGCTCGACAATGTACTGATCGAGCGGCGCGCTCGATGCCACCAGCACCGCCGCCGACGTGCCCTGCCGCCGCCCCGCCCGGCCCGCGCGCTGCCAGCTTGAAGCGATCGTCCCCGGATAGCCCGCCATCACCACCGCGTCCAGCGAGCCGATGTCGATGCCCAGCTCCAGCGCGTTGGTGGCCACCACCGCGCGGATTTCGCCGTCCCGCAGGCGCCGCTCGATCTCGCGCCGCTCGCGCGGCAGATACCCGCCGCGGTATCCCCGCACCGTCTCGCTGGCCGCCGGCCCCCGGTCGCAGGCGTCCTTGAGATACGTCACCAGCACCTCCGTGGCCAGCCGGTTGTTGGCGAACACCAGCGTCTGCAAATTGCGCTCGATGAATTCCAGCGCCACGCGCCGCGATTCGTTGATGTAGCTGCGCCGGATGCCGAGCTGCCGGTTCACCACCGGCGGATTGTAGAAAATGAAAAACTTCTCCCCACGCGGCGCGCCGTTGCGCTCCACCAGCTCGAAGTCTTCCCCGGTCAGCGCTTCCGCCAGCTCGCGGGGGTTGGCGATGGTCGCCGAACAGCAGATGAATTGCGGCTTCGAACCGTAGAATTCGCAAATGCGTTTCAAACGCCGCAGCAGGTTGGCCAGATGGCTGCCGTACACCCCGCGGTAGTAGTGCAGCTCGTCGATCACGATGTACCGCAGGCTCTCGAAATACCGCGCCCAGCGCGTGTGGTGCGGCAGAATACCGGTGTGCAGCATATCCGGATTGGTCAGCACCACGTTGGCCCGCTGCCGGATGGCCTTGCGCGCGTCCTGCGGCGTGTCGCCGTCGTAAGTGAAGGCGCGGATTTCCGATCCCATCTCATCCACCGCGCTCTGAAACTCGTGAAGCTGGTCCTCGGCCAGCGCCTTAGTGGGAAACAGGTACATGGCCCCCGCTCCCCCCTCGCCCAGCAGCCGGTTCAACACCGGCAGGTTGTAGCACAGTGTCTTGCCGCTGGCGGTGGGCGTCACGATCACCACGTTGTGCCCGCGCTCGATCTCGTCGAAGGCATCCGCCTGGTGTGCGTAGAGCCGGGCGATGCCCCGCTTTTCCAGCGCCGAGCGCAGCCGCGCGTCAACTGCCGCCGGAATCTCCGCGTAAACTCCTTCCCCCGCCGGCTGGTGGTGAATGGCGCGGACGGCCGAGTCCGGCTCCTGGTGCGCCGACTGAAAACGGGCGACCACCGCTTCCAGCGACGGCTTCCGGGAAACTGACAGTTCCTGGGAGAATTCGGGAAATCCGAGTGACAGGTTCATGCGCGCTTTCGCCTTTTCTTTGCTACCTTACACGAAAGCCGCGCCTAAAACAAGGGGGCCGGCACGCAATCGGAAACTTCTTAGCGGCCGCGCACGAATTCGTAGCGCTCCAGCGTGGCGGCAATCCGGTAAGGCGGGGATGCCTCCTCCCGGCCGGGGTCCGCCCTGCCGGCGCGCACGATCTTTCCCATGCAACGCAGATTGACCGCCTTCGTCCCGTTGTCAGTGAGCGTGATCACGTACTCGATGGGACCGCCGAAATTCGGTTCCCGTTCTGTGGTAAAAAGCACCCCGCCGGAACTGATGTTCTTGGTGCAGCCAGCCAATTCGACACGTGTCGCTCCGGAACGTATGACTGCGAGCGGAAGCTGAAGTTGGAAACGCCGGGTTCTTCGCTGTTCCATGAATTGCTTCTCAATGCTAAAGGCTGTAGGGCAGCAAGGTCAATAGACCTGTATGTCTGTATGCCCCTCAAAGTACTAGCCTTGAGGTCTCAGAGGTACGGGGCAAAGGGAGGGGCGAGGCACGCTCGCCCCTGGGAAAGATCCTAGGTTACCTTCAGGAAAACGATAAGCAGGGTATACAGAGCCAGCGATTCGATGAACGCCAGGCCGATCAACATGGCCAACTGGATGGCCTTGGCGGCTCCCGGATTGCGAGCCATGCCTTCCACCGAGCTGGCCACCGCCTTGCCCTGCGCCAGGCCGCAAAGGCCGGAAGCAATCGCCATCGCGAATGCGGCGCTGATGGGCACCCATTGTCCGCCGGCAGTTGCATTGCCCGGCGTCTGCGCGCTCAGCACGGAGCAGGCGAGCAACAGCATCGCCAGCACCAACAGCAACTTCTTCGTCATTCGATTCTCCTTGATGAATCGCCCCAGGAGGTGGTCCCCGGACACCGTGCAGCCGGGCTCACGCTGTAAGGCGGCATAAAGCCGGTATTGTATTAATGCTCGTGCGCCACTGCGCCAGCCACGTACGCCATGGTCAGCAGCATGAATATGTAAGCTTGTATCACCCCCACGAAAACGTGCAGCCCCATGAAAATCACCGGTATCGGAAACAGCGTCAAGCCCAGGAAGACCATGGTTACCTGCTCGCCGGCGAACATGTTGGCATAAAGACGAATGGTGAGCGAGAGAGGCCGCGCCATGTGGCTGATGATCTCGATCGGCAGCATCAGCGGGGCGAGCCACCAGACCGGTCCGGCAAAGTGGGCCGGGTACTTGAAGCCGTTCGCCTGTATGCCGATCAGGTTGTAATAAATGAAGGTTGCCAGCGCGCAGCCCGCCGTCACCGAAGGATTCTGCGTCGGGGATTCGAAACAGGGAACCAGCCCGATCAGGTTGGCGGTCAAAATGAAAAGGAAGATGGTGCCGAAGAACCCCATATAGCGGAGGCCCTCGTGCCCGATTTGATCTTCCGCCTGGCCGTGCACAAATTCATAAAACAGCTCGAAAGCCTGCTGGATGTTGCCCGGCCGGTCGGCCGACAGCCGCAGCCGGAGTAGAGCCACCACCGCCATGAGGAAGAGCACCACCACGAACTGCATGACCACGAAGTTGGCCCACGGCCGCGGATCGGGATGCGCGCCCACAATTCCCAGAATTGAGTTTCCCAACCCGGCCAGGTGATCGTTGAAAAGCTTGGTGATCCAGAGTTCAGGTTCCATACACCACTTCGAAAAAGATTTCGACGATAACGGCTGTCACCGATACGAATAATCCCGCGAGCGTGGCTCCCAGGCTGATGGAAGAATACCTCAATATAACATAGGCGACGCCGCCCAACAGCAGGTAGCGGAAGCCCGCCAGCACCGCCAGCCGCGGGCGGGGTGCCCTCTGGGCCCGCTTGCCGCTCAGAGAATCCACCGCATGTTTCAGCCACCGGAAATTCAACCATGAGATGGCGGCGCCCAGCGCGAATCCGGCGCCCACCCTCCAGCCGCGCCACGCCAGCGCCGCCATCGATCCCGCCCCGGCGATGGCCAGCATCACCATGAAAATGCGCGACGTCACCCGTTCATAGAACTCATCGTCGGGATTCGTTATCATCCGTATCTTTCATGATCTGCCGGATGAACTGCACAAAACCGGCAACGCTTCCCAGAATCAGAAACGGAATGTAGAGCCAGTGGGTGCCGAAAGCCTTGTCGAGCAGGTAGCCGATGGCGTAGCCGGCAAAGGTGGACGCCGGCAGCAGGAATGCCAGCGAAGTGTATTCCGCCGCCAGCGCCGTGAAAGTCTTCTTTTGCCGGGCCACCATCACAGTTTAGCCGCCCGCACGTTCCGCCGCCTCTCGCACCAGGAAGCCCATTTTGGGATGGGACGGCTCGAAGTGCGGGCGCAACCCGAACTCTTCGAGCGCCTCGGTGGTGGCCGGGCCGATGGAGCCCAGCATGCACTTTCGCAGCCCTGCCAGCGCGGCCTCTTCGACGCCCATTTGGCGGGCTACGCGCGCCAGGTGCGATATCTGGATGGCCGTGGTGAACAGCGCCACGTCGAACTCGCCCGCGGCCAGCCGCCGCGCGGCCTCGCGCAGCGGTCCGGTGTCTTCCGGCAGGTCCCACTGGTAGACCCGCACCGGTGTCACCTCCGCGCCCCGGGCGATCAGCGCGTCCAATAGCTCGGGGTTCGGCCTCCCGTACTCCTGCACCGCGATCCGCCGCTCCGGCCGGCCCTGGATGGCCGCCATCAGTTCCCGCCATGTATTCGGCTCCGGTGCGACGATCGCCGGGGCGATGCCCATTTCTCGCAGCGCCGCCGTGGGCTTCGGCCCGCGCGCCACCACGGTAACGCGCCGCAGCCCATCGGCGAAGGCCGCCTCGCCGTATCGCCCGGCCAGCACCCGGTTCAACTGGCGCGTCCCGACGCCCGTCAGCAGGACCGCCATTTCGAATTCGCCCGCGAACAGCCGCTCGGCGAACCGGAACGCCTCGTGGTTATCTTCGAGCGGAACCTCCCGCATGGAGGGCGCCACCAGCGGCACGCCCCCCTGCTTTCGAATGAGCTCCGCCATCTCCGCCGCCCGCCGGCTTTCCAGCGAGAGCACCCGCAATCCCGCCAGGGACATGCTCGCATTGTAGCGTTGTCCGGGCAGATCTGAGTCGCACCCCCGTTCTGCGATCTTTCGCATCCTTCGCGCCACCGGATGAATCGAAAAAGGTGGCTATGGCGCACGTTATCCCCATCCCCCGTCTCGCCCGCACCGAAGCCGAACCGCTGCTCTCGACCGTCGGCAATACTCCGCTCCTGCGCCTCGAGAAGATTCCGCGCGACTTCCCCGGCATCGAGATCTTCGCCAAAGCCGAATACTTCAATCCCGGCGGCTCGGTGAAAGATCGCGCCGCGCTCAATATGGTCCTCGACGGCGAGCGCTCCGGCAAGCTGAATCGCCACCGCGTTATCCTGGACGCCACCAGCGGCAATACCGGCATCGCTTACGCCATGATCGCCGCCAACCGCGGCTACAAAGTGAAGCTCGTCCTGCCGGCCAACGCCTCCAGCGAGCGCCAGCGCATTCTGAAAGCCTACGGCGCCGAAATGACGTTCAGCGACGCCGCCGACGGTTCCGATGGCGCCATACGCCTCTGCCGCCAGGTCTACATGGCCGATCCCGACCTGTACTTCTACCCCGATCAGTACAACAATCCGGCCAACTGGAAAGCGCACTTCGAGCACACCGGCCCCGAGATCATCCGCCAGACCGGCGGGCGCCTCACTCACTTCGTGACAGCCATGGGCACCAGCGGCACCTTCACCGGTATCACCCGCCGCCTGAAGCGCGACCTGCCGGAAGTCAAGTGCTACTCGGCGCAGCCTTCCAGCGGCTTCCACGGTCTCGAAGGCCTCAAGCACATGCCTACCGCCATCGTGCCCGGCATCTACGACGAGAAACTCGCCGACGGCAACCTCTGGATCGAAACCGAAGACGCCTATCGAATGGTCCGGCGCCTGGCCCGCGAGGAGGGCCTGCTGGTGGGCATTTCCTCCGGCTGCAATGTCCACGCCGCAACTCTTCTGGCGTGCGATCTCGCCGCACGCGGCGAATCCGCTATCATAGCGACGGTGCTCTGCGACAGCGCCGAAAAATACCTGAGCGAGCACTTCTGGGACGAGTGATGATCCGCATCGAATCCCAGCCCTGGGCGGCCATGGTTTCGCACGCCCGCCAAACCTACCCCAACGAGTGCTGCGGCGCCATGCTCGGCTCCACTAACGGCGACGGCAAAATCGTGCGCGCGGCCCTGCCCCTGGAAAATGCCTTCGATGGCGTCCAGGCGGCCCGCTATGAGCTCCGCCCGCAAGACCTGCTGGCGGCCGACAAAGCCGCGCACGAGCGCCACATGGACCTGATCGGCATCTACCATTCGCACCCCGATTGCGGCGCCTATTTCTCCAAGACCGATCTGCAAAATTCGTGCCCGTGGTATTCCTTCGTGGTGCTCTCCATTCAAGCGGGCGAATTCCACCACGCCAATAGCTGGCTGCCCAACGCCGAGCAGACAGAAGCCACCCAAGAGGAGTTGATTTACTGATATGGCCAGAGTTTTGATTCCGACCCCCCTGCGGCAGTTCACCGGGCGACAGGATGCCGTCGCCGTGGCCGGCGCCACCGTGGGCGAAGTGCTGAACGCGCTCACCACCCAATACCCCGACCTGCGCAAGCAGATCTTCAACGACGAAGGCAAGGTGCGCAGCTTCGTCAACGTCTATCTCAACGACGAGGACGTCCGCTACCTGAGCAAGGACGCCACCGCCGCCCAGGATGGCGACACCATCTCGCTGGTTCCTTCCATCGCCGGCGGCTCCGCCCTGGCAGCGCCGCCGCAAGAAATGGCGCTCTCGAATGACGAAATCCTCCGCTATAGCCGCCACCTGATCATCCCGGAAGTCGGCATCGAGGGCCAGCGGAAACTGAAATCGGCGAAGGTCCTGCTGGTGGGCGCCGGCGGCCTGGGCGCGCCCCTCGGCCTGTACCTGGCGGCCGCCGGCATCGGCCGCATCGGCATCGTCGATTTCGACGTGGTGGATTTCACCAACCTGCAGCGCCAGGTGATTCACTTCACCCAGGACGTCGGCCGCAAGAAGCTCGATTCCGCCGCGGAAAAGATGCAAGCCATCAATCCCCACGTGGCCATCGCCAAACACGAGACAGCGCTCTCGAGCGAGAACGCGCTCGGCATCCTCAAGGACTACGACATTGTGGTCGATGGCACCGACAACTTCCCCACACGCTACCTGGTGAACGACGCCTGCGTGCTGTTAGGCAAGCCCAACGTCTACGGCTCCATCTTCCGCTTCGAAGGACAAGCCACGGTGTTCGCCTACCAGGGCGGCCCGTGTTACCGCTGCCTCTACCCCGAACCGCCGCCGCCGGGCCTGGTCCCGAGCTGCGCCGAAGGTGGTGTGCTGGGCATCCTGCCCGGCACTATCGGCCTGATCCAGGCCACCGAGACCGTGAAGCTGATCCTGGGAATTGGCGAGCCGCTGGTGGGCCGCCTGTTGCTATACGACGCGCTCGGCATGCGTTTCCGCGAGCTCAAGCTGCGCCGGAACCCCGAGTGCCCCGTGTGCGGCGAGCATCGCACCATCACCCGGCTGATCGATTACCAGCAATTCTGCGGCATACCGCAAACTCGGGAGACGAAAGTGACGGAAAACGAAATCGACGTTACCGAGGTTAAAGCCAAGCTCGACCGCGGCGACCATTTCGTGCTGATCGACGTGCGCGAGCCGCACGAGTACAGGATCTGCAACATCCCCGCCGCCAAGCTGATCCCGCTGGGCGATTTCCCCAAGCACGTACACGAATTCGACCCCAGCGCCGATATCGTGATCTACTGCCGCAGCGGCGTGCGCAGCGCCAAAGCCTGCGCCATCCTGCGCCAGGCCGGCTTTGAGCACGTCCGCAACATGAAGGGCGGCATCCTCGCCTGGAGTGACAAAGTGGACCGCAGCGTGCCGAAGTACTGAGCGCCGGCACTATGCGGCGTTGTTCCTACTCATTTCCTCGCGGATGACGCGCCGGAGGGTTTCTTCCCACTTCGGGGTTTTTCCCTCGACATATTCGCGCAGAGCCGAATTGATTAGGGTTTGGTAGCCGACCTTGCCGCCAGACCGATCGGCGATCGCGCCGAAATAGTCGACCAGATCTTCATCCAGCCGGATGGTGATTCTCACCTTTCCGGGCTCCGGAGGCGGCTCAGCCACAACCCGGCCCCGCCTGCCCTTGCTGAAATCGTACCTATCTTTCATCGTTGTGCCTCATACTGATCGCGTTCGGGCCGCCCGGCCGTGCGCGCTGAGATGATCCGGATGTTTTCGCCGCTGTAGCAGTAAACAACGACCAGAATGCGCCCCTTGATTCCCATACCGAGGGTCAAAAACCGCCGCTCATCCGGATGGCTTTCATCGTCGTGAATCGTGATCGCGTAATCGTCGCTGAATACCCCAACCGCCTCCGAGAATTGCACCCCGTGCTTTCGAACATTTGCCGCAGCCTTGTCCGGGTCCCATTCGAAGGACACGACTCCAGTGTACATATAATTGTCTGCACAGTCAACGGGGATACGTTGGTCTTGAGAGAGGACCCGACCTCCGGATGCGCCCCGCCCGGACGCGGACCTGCCGCATGTCTCAAAAAAGGTAAGCTCTCAAAGTGGACAACATCTACCAACAAGAGGCCCGCTACACTCTCCGCGTTAAAGAGGGAGGCGACACACCCCACCTTGCCTTTGAACCCTTTGGCGGTGAGATCGATTTTCTGAAGAACAACAACGCTTATCTGTTCCTTAATCTGCCCACTGGCACAACGCTCGAAAAAGCGGCAGAGATCGCCGACTACATTAACCGGAACGTAGCTGAGCTCGGTTGTTTCCGGCTTGGCTGAACTGTCTCGCGCTGGTGTCTCATAAAGAGTGAGTTTTGAGGGGCCGCGCGAAGCCCGTGGAATTGGGCCTTCGAGCGTCGCAAAAGTCGGCCGAGAAATGGGGCGACAGTCATTTGCTGCTTATCCCGCGCGGGGCCGGCTCACCCCGCTTTCCGCCCCACAATCAGCGCTTCCCCGCAATACCGCCGCAGCGCTGGCCAGGCCGCTAGCAGCCGCTCGTCCATCCATTCCAGGCCTCGCAGCACACCTCGCGCCCATGGCATCGAGAAGCGCCCGCGAAGCAGCCGCTTTCCCATCGCCAGCAAGTTGAACGGATAGACCTCGAGCTCTCCCATCAGCGGGCGCAGCGCATCCACATCCGAGTCGTTCAAAATGATCCCTTCACCCTGCTCGGCCGGCTCCCGCGACATCCGCCGCCGCACAACACGCGCCGCGTTGAGCAGCGGATTATTTCCATAGGTTTCCACCAGCACCAGCCGCCCGCCCGGCTTGAGCACGCGCATCAGCTCGTCGCGCGCCCGCGGATATTTCAGCGTGTGATGCAAGGCGAAGCTGCCGAAGATCAGGTCGAATTCGCCGTCGCCGAAGCAGGAAAGGTCGCTGGCATCGCGCGCCACGCCCCACACGCGGTCCGCCACGCCGCTCACCGCGGCCCGCCGCAAACCCAGCCGGATGGCCACCGGCGAAAGGTCCAGCAGCGTCACCGCGGCGCCTTCCCCGGCCAGCATGAGGCCCCAATCGCCGGTGCCGCAGCCGTAATCGAGCACGGTCCGGCCCGTCAGCGATTCGCTCAGCAGGTATTCGAGCGCGGCCTGGTACACCACCCGCCGCTCGTAGCTCGGGTTGGCGGGATCGGCCAGACCCGCCTCGAGCGTCCTCCGGTTGCACACCAGGTCGGCATCCGGCAATTCCAGAAACTGCCGGTACTGCGCGTCGTAGAATTCGCGCTCCTGTTCGGCCGGAACCTGCTGCACGTGCGTATGCGTGGCACCATTATGCTACACGTCCGGCCCCTGCGAAAATCCGTGCAAGAAGCTATGCTATAAGCTGAGCGATGAATATTACCGAAATCTTTATCCGCCGGCCGGTCATGACCACGCTCATCATGATGGGCTTGCTCCTGTTCGGAGTGGTCGGATACCGCACACTGCCCGTTAGCGATCTGCCCAATGTGGATTTCCCCACCATTCAGGTGGGCGCCGGCCTTCCCGGCGCCAGCGCCGAAACCATGGCCGCTTCCGTCGCTACCCCGCTGGAACGCCAGTTCTCGACCATTCCAGGCCTGGACTCCATGACCTCCACCAGCGCGCGCGGCAGCACCAGCGTCACCCTGCAATTCGTGCTGGGCCGCAACCTGGATGGCGCCGCGCTAGACGTTCAGGCCGCCATCGTCACGGCCCAGGGCCGTCTGCCCATCGGCATGCCTACTCCTCCCACGTTTCGCAAGGTGAACCCGGCGGACATGCCCATCCTGAACCTGGTCCTCAGCTCGTCCACGCTGCCCCTCTCGGTGGTGGACGAATTCGGCGAGACCATGATGGCCCAGCGCATCTCCATGATTAACGGCGTGGCGCAGGTGTTCGTCTATGGCGCCCAGAAATTCGCCGTGCGCGCGCAGCTCGATCCCAGCCTCATGGCCGCCCGCAACATCGGCATTGACGATGTCGAGTCCGCCCTCAACCTGCACAACGCCAACCTGCCCACCGGCACTCTCTGGGGACCCCGGCAGGCCTTCACCGTTCAAGCCACCGGGCAGCTCGAGACCGCCGCCGCCTATCGCCCCCTCATCGTGGCTTACCGCAACGGCTCTCCCGTTCGCCTGGGGGAACTGGGGAGGGTCATCGACAGCGTCGAGAACGACAAAGTCGCGGCGTGGTACAACGATCAGCGCACCATCAACCTGAACGTGCAGCGGCAGCCCGGCAGCAATACCGTCGAGGTGGTGGACGCCATCAAGGCGCTGCTGCCCAGCTTCCGCGAGCAGATGCCCCCCTCGGTGACCCTGGATATTCTCTATGACCGGTCGCAAGCCATTCGCGAATCCGTCAACGACGTGCAGTTCACCCTGGTTCTGACGGTTGCGCTGGTGATCATGGTGATCTTCCTCTTCTTGCGCAACATCTCCGCCACCGTGATCCCCTCCCTCGCGCTGCCCATGTCCATCATCGGCACGTTCGCTGTCATGGCGCTGGCGGGTTACACGCTCGACAACCTTTCGCTGATGGCGCTGACCCTTTCGGTAGGTTTCGTGGTGGACGACGCCATCGTGATCCTGGAGAACATCGTCCGCCACATGGAGATGGGAAAGTCGCGCATGGAGGCCGCCTTCGAGGGAGGCCGCGAGATTGGCTTCACCATCCTTTCCATGACCCTCTCTCTGGCCGCGGTGTTCATTCCCGTGCTGTTCATGAGCGGCATCATGGGCCGGCTGTTCCATGAGTTCGCCGTCGTCATCATGGCGGCCATCATCATCTCCGGCGTGGTCTCGCTCAGCCTCACCCCCATGTTGTGCAGCCGCTTCCTCAAGCCCCCGGGGGAGCGGCAGAACGCCTTCCAGCGCTCCTCGGAAAAGGTGTTCGACGGGATGCGCGACTTCTACGGGTGGACCCTCCGCGGGGTCATCCGCCACCGTTTCCTCACCATGCTGACCGCGGCCGGGACGCTGGCGGCCACTATCTACTTGTATGGGATGGTTCCCAAAGGCTTCATTCCCAGCCAGGACACCGGGCAACTGAGCGGCTCGACCGAGGCTCCCCAGGACATCTCCTTCGATGGCATGGTCCAGCGGCAAGCGGAGGCCGCGGCCGTGATTCAAGCCGATCCCGACATCGACGCCTTCGTCTCAAGCGTCGGCATGGGCGGCGGCAGTTCGTCCGGCAACCAGGGGCGCCTCTTCATGCGGTTGAAGCCTCGCAGCGTGCGGCGGTCCACGCCCGAACAGATTATCGAGAGATTGCGGCCCAAACTGGACGCCATTCCCGGCATGCGAACCTATCTTCAGAATCCGCCGCTGGTGCGCATCGGCGGGTTTGTCAGCCGAAGCCTCTACCAGTACACCCTGCAAGGGACCGACATCCACGAGCTTTACCGCGCCGCCGACGCCTTCGAGAAACGCGTGCACACCGTGCCGGGCCTCACCGACGTCAACACCGACCTCCAGATTTCCAGCCCCCAGATTACCGTGGATATCAACCGCGACCGCGCCTCCGCCCTCGGCGTAACCGCCAACCAGGTCGAGGATGCTCTCTACGACGCTTATGGCGCGCGCCAGATCTCCAACATTTACATGCCCACCAACACCTACTACGTGATAATGGAGCTTCTGCCGGTGTACCAGCGCGACCCCAATCGCCTGCCCTTGCTCTACATTCGCTCCAACACGGGGAAACTGGTGGCGCTCGACTCGGTAGCCGGGCTGCGCACGGAAGTCAGTGCGCTCACCATCGCCCATCTCGGCCAGTTGCCGGCGGTCACCATCTCGTTCAACCTGCTGCCCGGAGTTTCGCTCGGCGAGGCCGTCGACCGCGTAGGGGAACTGGCGCGCGAAACCCTCCCGGCCTCCATCCGCACCAGTTTTCAAGGAACGGCCGCGGCGTACCAGTCTTCGTTGACCGGCATGGGAGTATTGCTTGTCATGGCCATCCTGGTGATCTACATGGTGCTGGGGATCCTCTACGAAAGTTTCATCCACCCCCTCACCATTCTCTCCGGCCTGCCCTCAGCCGGCCTGGGCGCTCTGGCCACGCTCCTGATATTCCACGACGAGCTCAACATTTACTCGTTCGTCGGCATCATCATGCTGATTGGGATCGTCAAGAAGAACGCCATCATGATGATCGACTTCGCGCTGGAAGTTCAGCATACCCAGGGCCTTCCGCCCGCCGAGGCCATCCACGAGGCCTGTCTGGTGCGCTTCCGTCCCATCATGATGACCACCATGTCCGCGCTCATGGGCACGCTCCCCATCGCCCTCGGTTTCGGCGCCGGCGGAGAAGCGCGCCGCCCGCTGGGCCTGGCCGTGGTCGGCGGCCTGGTGGTCTCGCAACTGCTGACGCTCTACATCACGCCGGTGTTCTACACCTACATGGAGCGATTCCGCCACCTCGGCGGGAAGAGACGGAGCAGCCGCCGCCGCGAACCGGTCCCCGAGGTCGTCTTGCAGTCGTGACCTGGCCGGCCCGCCGGCGACAGGAATCGAAACCGGTTCCTGCTTGGCTGATCGCCAGTTACTTGTGCGCTTGCCGTCCCTGCGGCCAGCCGCAACTGAGGCCGGAGCTGGCCACTTCAGCTAGACCGCGTGCTCCTCAATGAGCTTCAGGACCCTCTCCGGCGGTGCTTTAATATCCGATGCGCCGTCCCTCACATAAATCACTCCATCGAGCACGTGCAGGGGCTGCTCCCCGCGTGGGACGAAAACCCGGCAAACGGTGAGGCCCTCCGCTTCCACAAAGTCGACTTGGATCAAAAGGACGGGTCGGATCCTGCTGCGTACTACTTGATGGATTCGGTCCGCCAGTGCGGCCGGCCCCTTTGCTCCCTCAAACCGCAAACCATGGATATTACCGTTGTCCTCGATCCCGATGAAAATCGTGCCATCCGCGGTGTTGGCGAAGGCCGCGATGGTTTCCAACACCCGATCAACAGAGTTCTGCACCTCAAACGAGATGCCTCTTTTGAATTCAACTGTTAGGCCCTCTCCCAGCCGAAGTGCATCGCCAACGCTGTGAGCAGAGCTATCGGTAAGCAGGAAATACTTCCGCAGAAATGTCATCCCGGACCTGTAGGCGACTGTAAACCCGCCCGCTGAGATCAACGCTGAGAGCACCAGTAGCGATAACAGGTCACCTACCTGGCTCGTATTCACCACCAAGAGATAATCGTTTGAATCGGCTCGAACAACGTAGAGTTGCCGACCTTGTCGGTAAACACTCGTGCCTGGCGCTGGCAGGGCTCGCGAGCGGGGAAAATACATGGGCAACGAATATCCGCTGTAGAGGACTTCGTTCGTAGAAATGTCCAAGACCACGTAACCATCAGCCGCTATCCTTCTGCGAGCGGGGCCCCCGAATTCGATCCGACCGTCCTCTTGTCGCAGGGCGTCCGCAATCCTGTCGAGTTGCTGGCGCAGTGCGGCGTCGACGGCGGTCGTGTTGGTAGGCAGCTCCATTTTCCAAGAGGCTTTTTCGGCGTACCCAACCATTACGGCGGCACTTGTGCTGCCTACTGGTCTTACAGCGGAATACAGCCGCCATGACCTCACCATCCGGTGAGGGAAATGAAGCAGGCGTCTCGTAGGTGCGAACAAAAGTCGGATCTGCATAGCGCAGTGGAAAACCAGGAATGTCGATAGTCGGAGTCCCAAGAAAGAAGTAAGTGCGCCTGTCCAGTATGTAGTCGGGCTCGTTGAACTCCGGGTCCGCATTGATGTCGCTCATATCGCAGGTCTGCATGTCGCAGCGTATCCGCTGCAGCGTCTGTGCATTGGCTTCTTCGAGCCTGCGAAGCGGCAGGTAAACATCCGCGACGCAGAACACGATCGCACCAGCCAGTACAGCCGCGACCCCACTGATCCCACTAAAGATCAGGACCCGCCGCCGCAGACGGCGTCTCGGGGAAAAGGACTTGTAACCAGCGGCTGCGCTCGGCTGTGCCATAACACTACACTGCTCCGTTTCCAACCAAGTGGAAGTATACACCCGCGCGGCTCCAGCGCACTGCTACGAAGATCCTGTGGAGGATGGGTTTCCTCGGTGACACGCTTCAGAAGAATATCTTGCCCTTTCGCCTCAATAGGTTACGGGGACTCGACGCCAGTCCGCTTGACACCCGACTGCTATTCTGAAATCGGGAAGAGGCAGCGATAGCGCAGCCTCAACCGTTTTTCTTGCTGGCCGGCAAGCGTTGCAACTAAGGTGGTGCTGAACTTCCCGTAGGCCCGTGAACGGCCGAACGGCAATCCCTGGCAGCAGAGGATGTCGGCGGGGAGATCTTAGGACTGGTCCTATAACACCTGGGTGGAGAGCGGATAGCTTGGATTGCCGTCCCATTCGGATATCAGAGAGTCAAGCATCGAATCGAACGTATACGAGAAAGGCCATCCAGCCTGTTTCCCCCTGCTTCGAAGATGCGGCTCGAACTATTGGCGGCCGGATACGCACGGCGAGAAGTCCGGCGGGTAACCGCAGGCCCCGGCCGCCGCAACGATTTCCGATCGCCCGCAGTGTCTTCAACCCCAGTTCGTATCTCTGCTGTCTCCGCGCTCTCTAAAACCCCAACCACGAGTGTACGCCCTCAATCCCTGGACCAGCCCTAATTCCTCCAATCTCTTCTTCGCGAATTGCTTTTCTCAGCGTCTCCGCGTCTCTGCGGTGATAGATTTTGGCGGCATGGACGGATTGCGCCCGTCCTGCCTGCCCTATAACTGCGCGCTACCGAGCGCCCGGCTGGTCTGCCATACGGCCGCCATCACGCGCTCGTAGTGCATGCGCATGGAGCCCAGCACGGCCACCTTGGCGGGCAGCCCATTCACCATCCGCACCGTCATGCCGATCAGCGCCAGGTCTTTCATGGCGGGGTGGACTTCCTCCAGGCCGACGTGAACTTCCAGTTCGCCCGGCGGCTGCTCCAGAAACCGGTCGAGCAGATCGATCAGCCGCTTCTTCTCCTCCAGCGCCCACAGCAGCTCCCGCATCTTCTCGCGCGTCAGGTGCAGGTCCAGCCCGAGCAGGTTGGAAGCGCCTTCCATGTGCACCTCGGGAAGCGTGTCCACTTCCAGCAATCCCTTCTGGCACAACCACTGAAGCTTGCGCATCAGCGCGTCGTAGAGCGCGCGTTCTTCCGCCATGCGGCGCAACAACTCCCGCCGCGCCTCGCCCAACTGCCAGCCGCTAAAACTCTGGTTCACGTAATTCCGGATGGATGCCAGCTCCTCCTGCGAGGCCGGCTCATCCAGCGCCACCACGCGGTTGCGCACCATGTGATCGCGGGTCACCAGGATCATGAGGACCCGGCGATCCGCCAGCGGCACCAGCTCGATCTGGTCGAGTTCCTGCGCCAGCGCCGGAATCGCCGCCGCGATTCCCACGTTGCTCGTCAGTTCCACCAGGATATGACTGGACCGTTCCACGCAAGCCCCCACCGTATCCAGTGAGCTGAACTCGTTCCGCAGCCGCTCGGCTTCCCCCAAAGCGACGCGTTTGACCGTCAGGGAGCGGACATAATACCGGAATGCCTTCTCCGTGGGAACCCGTCCCGCCGACGTGTGGGGCTGCGAAAGGTAGCCCGCGTCGGCCAGGTCCGCCATCGCGTTGCGGATGGAAGCCGGGCTGAGCGCCTCGCTCCGGCGCCGGGAGATGGTGCGCGACCCAATGGGCTCACCCGTCTCGATGTACTCGCGGACGATAGCGCTCAGGATTTCCCGATGCCGCGCGGTGAGCGGCATGTCTGTTCTCATGGACTTCAACTATATGTCCCCTACTCATGATCTTAATCGTCGCAAAGTGAAGAGGTCAATGGGGGAATTTGGGCCGGGCTGCAAACGCAAGGGAGCGGGTTGGCTTGGATTCGCCTTATGAACTGATTTTAATTACGGCTTAAGCGACTGTTCATGTGCGGTTCGCTATGATGGCCGCAGACGAGAAGTTCGTCCATCCCAAAGGAGATACGTAATGAAGAAACTGATGACACTGATGCTTGGCCTGTCGCTGATTACCGGCACTGTGGCCGTGGTTTACGGGCAGGACACATCCACCACAAAGACCAAGAAGGCGAAGAAAGCGAAGAAGGCCCCCCCGAAGGACACCACCAAGACGGGCTGAAGGCGCTATCCGGTTATGAGTCGCTGGGAAGCCGCGTAGCGCCTTGCAGCCTGCGTGGCAACCCAGCGACGGCAGTGTACTCCCCCCAGTTTGCTCCGTTCCCTCCTGCTTTGACCCCAGGTTCCCTCAGGCGTGTAACCTTCCGGAATGGCCCAGCGCCCCTCCTTGTGTTCACTTTCTACATGCTTTAGGGGAGACGTATGAAGTTTTTTGGGGGCGCCATTCTGGCTTTTCTAACCGCCCTTTCCAGTGGGGTTTTGGCTCAAGCGCAATCCGCTCAAGGCACCGCCGCCCCGCACAGCCAGGTGGCCGGCACGGTTACCGCGGTCGACGCTCAGGCCAATCAGGTTTCTTTGAAGAGCGATAAGGGCGACGCTATCGCTGTCACCACCACCGAGAAAACCCTCATCCTGCACCTGCCGCCCGGCGAAACCGACGTCACCAAGGGAACCAAAGTGCCCCTTTCCAGTCTCGGCGCCGGCGACCGCGTGGTGGCATTCTATCGTGGGCCCGCCGATCGGAAGACCATCGAAGCCACCTCTCTGGTGATCCGCACCAAAGCGGATTTTGCCGCGATTGCAGAAAAGGAACGGGAGGACTGGCAGAAGCGCGGCGCCAGCGGAACGGTGACCGCCATTGACGCCGCCGCCAGAAGTCTCACCATCAAGGCCGGGCAGAAGTCCATCGCGGTCCAGCCCTCGGAAAAAACCGAATTTCTCCGCTATGCTCCGGATTCGGCAAAGTTCAGCGACGCCAAACCTGGTCCCTTCGCCGAAATCAAAGTGGGGGACCAGGTCCTGGTTCTGGGCGACAAAACCGCGGACGGCGCTTCCATCAAGGCTGAGACGGTGCTCTCGGGCAGCTTTCGGCAGTTGGCGGCGACCATCAGCTCCGTCAACGCCGCAACCGGTGAAATCGTTATTAAGGACCTGGCCTCCAAGAAATCCCTGACCATCCGCGTGAATCCCGATACCACCATGAAAAAGCTCCCCGAAGGGACCGCCCAAATGCTCGCCCGGCGGTACGGCCCCGCTGGTGGGCAATTCACTGTGCAGGCCGGTCCGGGCGGGGCGCCCTCTGGGCCCGGTGGCCAGCGCGGCGGCACGCGTGGCGGCGGTGGAGGCGACGTCGGGCAGATGCTCGATCGTTTGCCGGCCATGCCGCTCTCGGAACTGAAACGCGGCGACGCCATCATGATCTCCACTACCCAGGGAAGCGACCCGGGGCGCGTCACCGCCGTGATGCTCCTGGCGGGAGTCGAACCTCTTCTGACGGCTTCTCCCAACGCCACTCGGGACATCATGAGCGGCTGGAACCTGGGCGGCGGCGGTGGTGGCGAGGAGGCTCAGTAGGGCAACATGCTTAATTTACGAATCATCGGCTTTTTGCTTTTGGCAGCCGCTCTGACGGTGTTCAGCGCGCCGGCCCAACCGACAACAGGGACCCTGCGTGGCGTCCTGACGGACAATTCGGGCGGGGTAATTCCCGCTGCAACCATTTCGCTCACCGGCAATGGCGGGACGAAAACCGCCCGGACGCAAGGGGACGGCAGCTATACCTTCATCGGCCTCGCGCCGGGCCAATACACGGTCCAGGTGACGTACCCCGGCTTCGCGCCTTTCCAAAAGGTCGTGACGGTCAACACCGGGAGCACCATCCAGGTTCCCATTCAATTGGTTGTGAGCGCCGCCGAGAAGCAGGAAGTCACGGTGGAGGCTGAAGCCGGCCCCACTGTCAGTGTCCAGCCCGATAACAACGCCACCGCGCTGGTGATCAAAGGGGAGGACCTCGAGGCCCTGCCCGACGATCCGGACGACCTTTCGGATGCTCTCCAGGCTCTGGCCGGCCCCTCCGCCGGACCCAACGGCGGCCAGATTTATATCGATGGATTCAGCGGCGGCCAACTGCCTCCCAAGGAATCCATTCGCGAGATCCGCATCAACCAGAATCCCTTCTCCGCGGAGTTCGACCGGCTGGGCTTCGGCCGCATCGAAATCCTTACCAAACCGGGCAGCGACACCTTCCGCGGCGCCCTCTTCTTTGACGAAGGCAACAGCATTTTCAATTCGCGCAATCCGTTCTCCACTAACAAGCCGGATTATTCCAATGTCATGTATGGCGGCAACATCGGCGGCCCCATCAACAAGCGGGCTTCGTTCTTTCTCGATTTCAACCGGCGGCAGGTCACCGGCAACGCCCTGGTCAATGCCATCTACCTCAATCCCACCACGCTCGTTACCAGCTCGCTCCAGCAATCCGTGGTGACACCCAACACCCGCACCACCATCGCCCCGCGTGTGGATTATCAGTTGAGCACCAATCACACCCTGGTGGCCCGCTTCGAGGACGGATGGAATGGCTCGAACAACAACGGGATTGGCGGGTACCGGCTGCCGCCGCCCTATGCGCAGACCGGTTACAACTCGACCGGCGATTACCAGAACCTGATGCTCACCGAGACCGCGGTTGTCAACTCCAGGACCATCAACGAGACCCGCTTCCAGCTCACGCGAACCTACGCCGCCTCGGTGGGCAATCTTCTCCCCACTACTTTCGTGTCCGGAGCATTTACCGCCGGCGGCGCCAACGAGGGAGATAACTACGACACCAAGCTGCACCTGGAGCTGCAGAACAACACCTCGATCTCGCATGGCCCGCACACCATCCGTTGGGGTGTGCGCGCACGCCGCGAGGCCGACAGGAACATGTCCCCGAACGGCTTCGGCGGCGCATACTACTTCGATGGCGGAATCGCGCCGGAGCTGGGCTCCAATAACCAGATTGTTCTCGACGCCAACGGGAATCCCGTGACCGAGCAGATTCAGGGTATCGAGCAATACCGCCGCACCCTGCTGTTCCAGCAACTGGGTTTTTCGCCGGCTATGATCCAGCAATATGGAGGCGGCGCTACCCAGTTCATCATAGACGCCGGCAATCCGTATGTCAGCATTTCGCAGTACGATGCGGCCCTGTTTGCGCAGGACGATTGGCGCCTGCGCCCGAATCTTACCTTGAGCTATGGCCTGCGCTATGAGATTCAGGACAACATTTCCGACCACCACGATATCGCCCCGCGTCTGGGCGTTGCCTGGGCTCCCGGCTCCGCCAAGAACGGCCGTCAGAAGACCGTAATCCGCGGCGGCTTCGGCATCTTCTATGACCGGGTCCTCGACACTCTCATCGAGAACACTTACCTGCTTAACGGCACCAACCAGTCGGTGTACACGGTTACCGATCCGCTTACTTTTCCCAACGTTCCGCCGCTCTCATCGCTCACTCCTTCGCAGAACAGCATTTACCGGCTGGACCCCAATCTCCGCGCGGATCGTTCGTTACAGAGCGCCATCGGCGTCGAACGCCAATTGCCGCGGAGCACCACCATGGCCGTCACCTACACCAACACCCGCGCGCTGCACCTCGAGCAGATCGTGCCCATCAACACTCCCCTTCCCGGCACCTATATTCAGGGCCAGCCGGGCAGCGGTGTGCTGCCCTACGGCAATGCCGGCGACCTGTTCGAGTACGAATCCGGCGGCCTGATGAAGCAGAACCTCCTCATGGCCAACTTCAACACGCGTTTCTCCAAGAACGTTTCGCTGTTCGGGAATTACTCGTACAATCGGGCCAACGCTCTGCCCACCACGCCGTCGGACCCCTACGATTTTCTTTTGGATTGGGGGCGTTCTTCCTTGGAACGCCGCAACCGCTTCCAGTTGGTGGGCTCGGTGGGGGCTCCGCTCGGTTTGCAGCTCA
>Ga0181518_10000334_pt1 | contig 53869 bp, 62 predicted proteins | sample PEATcosm2014_Bin_28_FD_119751 | JGI IMG/M metagenome (GOLD analysis project Ga0181518, IMG submission 119751) | Peatland microbial communities from MTU Mesocosm Facility, Houghton, MI, USA - PEATcosm2014_Bin01_60_metaG | ecosystem: Environmental > Terrestrial > Soil > Wetlands > Peat | place...
CCGCGCACAGCGCCGCCCACAGCGCCGCGCACAGCGTCGCGCACAGCGCCGCCCACAGCGCCGTCCACAGCGCCGCCCACAGCGCCGCGCACAGCGCCGCCCACAGCGCCGCGCACAGCGTCGCGCACAGCGCCGCCCACAGCGCCGCCCACAGCGCCGCGCACAGCGCCGCCCACAGCGCCGCTCACAGCGTCGCGCACAGCGTCGCCCACAGCGTCGCGCACAGCGCCGCCCACAGCGTCGTCCACAGCGTCGCCCACAGCGCCGCTCACAGCGTCGCCCACAGCGCCGCCCACAGCGCCGCTCACAGCGTCGTCCACAGCGTCGTCCACAGCGTCGCGCACAGCGCCGCCCACAGCGCCGCGCACAGCGTCGCTCACAGCGTCGCGCACAGCGCCGCTCACAGCGCCGCGCACAGCGCCGCCCACAGCGCCGCGCACAGCGTCGCGCACAGCGCCGCCCACAGCGCCGCTCACAGCGTCGCGCACAGCGTCGCCCACAGCGTCGCTCACAGCGCCGCCCACAGCGTCGTCCACAGCGTCGCGCACAGCGCCGCCCACAGCGCCGCGCACAGCGTCGCTCACAGCGTCGCTCACAGCGCCGCCCACAGCGTCGCGCACAGCGCCGCCCACAGCGCCGCTCACAGCGTCGCCCACAGCGCCGCGCACAGCGTCGCGCACAGCGTCGTCCACAGCGCCGCGCACAGCGTCGTCCACAGCGCCGCGCAAATTTTTCCGCGAAGCGACCATTGTTCGCTTCGCTATCTCGATCAGCAACGCAGCAATCGGTCCAGCGAGAGAGACGGCAAGAGGCGAGGTTGTCCAAACGATGACCTTTGGTGATTCCAGGCCGGCGAAACGATAGCACTCGCACACTGCGGCCGCAAACTTCTTTCGGTCAGAGTCTCCGGTGCGCAGCCCGATTTCTATCCACCTGTCGGCCCACTCTTCACAGCGCGCCTTTTGCGCCTCTGTCAGCTTGTCGACTCGTTTCATATTTTCTCTCCCGCCGCTTCAAGAACCTGTTGTGCCAGTGCTTCCATTTTCTCAAATACCAAATCGTCCTTGATGACGTGACGAGCCAAGTCTACAGCGAGAGCAGAAAGAGTTTTCGATGGCGAGGCGGGCTTCGGCCGCTTCCCTGTCTCGCGGTCGATGTCGGCCTTGGTAACTTTGCCTTTCGTCTCGGCGACGGCAGCCAGGTTGCGCTGATGCTCTTTGCCTAGCTTGGCGATTTCCTTTGCGGCGGGGCCTTTGATTTTGCCGGCGCGAATCTGCTTCTCGACTTCCGGCGTGGCTTCGATGAGCGCGAGTCTGCCCTTGACCCATGACTTCGATGTGCGGTACGCCTCGGCGCAATCGTCCTCGGTCATCTGGTAGACATTGATGAGCTGTTGGAGATTGTAGGCGTCGTCCATCGGCGTCGTGGGGTTGCGGACGCGGTTCTCTTCGATATTGGCGAGGAAGGCTTGCTGCTCGGTCAGTTGCGTATAAGAGCAGCGCAGCTCGAGCGGTTCCTTCTCATAGAGCTTGCGCTTGTTAATCTCAGACACCGGCCGCCAGCGGGAGAACCCGGCGACTAGCACGGGCTTGCCCCCGGTGCGCCGGATCGTCACAGGCTGTAGCTGCCCGTGGCGAAGAATCGAGTCGATGATCCACTGAATATCCGGCAGATCGTGACGCCCGTTCAGCTTCGGATCGACATCGATGTGTTGGGGCAGGAAGCGATTCTCGCTTGTGCGGTGACCAGGTACGGTAAATTCGACAGCCATGTGGTTCCTTTCGGAGTCTCGGCAGAGACTTATCTACTTGGTAAACAGTTGGCGAAGCTCCTCATCGGTGAGCGTGGGACGCCGCCTATCGGCTGGGCCAGAGAGCAGCGCGTCTTCCATACGATCGATGAATCGGCTATCCCGGCGAGCTCGCATGAGGCGCAGGACGGAGCCCACGAGGGCGATGGTGGCGAGGGCGACGAGTATCCAGGCGAGGGTCATTGTGTTTGGGATTTATATACATGACTCCCTGGGGGTAGCCAGTATACAATTTTGTTTTGAGGCAGCGCTCTCCCCGAGCGCAAGGATGTTGATTGCGGCGTTGTGGTCGCGGCCCAAAGATAGCCCACAGTGAGGACATTCATGCTGCCGTTGCGCCAACGTCTTTGGGACCTTTTCGCCGCATCCTGAACAGGTTTTGGTTGTGTTGCGTGGATCGACCGGCACTACCCATTTCCCAGCCTTCTCAGCTTCGGAGTTGAGTGTTTTAACCAGTTGCGCCCACGCAGCGTCAAGAATTGATTTGGCAAAGCGGGATTGAGCCATGCCACGGATGTTGAGTTTTTCGTGCGCGATTAGGTCGTATTCGGCCACCAGTTGCTTCGCTACGCCCGTCAGATAGGACAAACGCAGTCCAGCGATTCGCTGATGGACGCGGCGTACACGCTCCCGGCTATTGGCCCTGTTCTTGCTTCCTTTGACCTTTCTTGCCAAGTCTTGATTGGCAGCGGCCAATCTATCCTCTTCCTGTTTTGTCCAGCGTGGATTGGCAATCTCCGACCCGTCACTCAATGTAGCGAGTGTTGTCAATCCAACGTCGATGCCGATCGCGTTGCGCACGGCGATCCTCTCAGGCGCGGGACCGATGTCGCAAACCACTTGCGCCTGCCACTTGGAGCCGCAGCGTTTTACCCGAATCTCTAACGGATCGCCTTTGATCTTGCACTTGGTCTTCGTGCGGAAGGTGCCGAGGCGAGTGAGTTTTAACATCCCACCGGAGAAACTGAAACTCCCAGTCGGTACATTGAATGAATCGTATCGATCTCGGCTGCGAAAACGAGGGAATCCTGGTTTTTCGCCGCTTTTGATCCTGCGGAAGAATGCTTTGAAGGCGCGGTCGAGACGGCGCAATGGATCGCGCTGAATCGCCACAGGGAAATTCCCATACTCCTCAATCCCGCCACGCAATTCGGTAAGTTGCGTCTGCTGATTGAGATAGTTCACTGAGAATCGTAACTCTCGATAAGCGTTCCGCCTCTGCTGCAACGCCATGTTATACAATTCGCACAACTGCGCAAGAAGACGATGGAGCGTCTCATCTTGCCGCTTCGTTACTTTCATGCGCATTGTGTATGTCCGGATCACTGGTTTATCGTACCTCAAAAGGGAGTCAAGTATATAAGTCCCTTGTGTTTCTCCCATGAGGCGCATTTCAAGTTCCATAAGCGCGGCGCGGACGTTTCCGTTCGTTTGCTTGATAATGCGCGCGCAATTCGGGACCGGAGATTCGGATTCGCTCTGCCACACGCTTTCGAGCAGACGCGCTGCGTCGGGTTGTATTCCGTAGGTTGTGAAGTTGAGCACGCGATTCCGGCTCAGGAACGCCTCGGAGAGCCGGTCTGTATCGGTGCAAGTGAACACCCAAACGGTGTCGGGAATCGTCTCAGTTCCGTCCAAATAGCTCAGAATCTCAAGCTGGGCAGCTTCGCTCATCTTATGCGCCTCATCGATCACGATTACATGGCGCTCGAAGCCTTTTGGCGCGACGTACCAGCACGAATAGGCCACATCGCGGATAGCATCGACTGTACAGCGTCCAGCTCGGATGTGATGCACGAATCCTTGTACTTCCCGCGCCAGGGAGAGAGCCATCGAAGTCTTCCCCGTGCCAGCCGAGCCCAGGAACACAAACCCGGCATTCGAGGGGCGCGCAACGAATCCACCCAGCACGCGCTTTACTTCGCTCAAGCCAGCAAAGTCGGCGATGCGCTGGGGCCTGTAACGCTCGGATATCGGCTCAGGGAAAGCGAGCAGCGGATCAGGTTCCATCTCGGCAAAGAGTAGGGTTTGAGCGCTCATGCGGCCCTCCCGGTGCAGTCGTCGCCATAGTGACCGCAGATCGGACAGAGACCAGCGCCGCGCTTAACGTGCTCAGTTGTCGATTGTGTGGGGACGCGGAAATTACGCGAACGGTTGAGCAGCGACCCATCGGCTATCGATCCGATGGTTCTCCACACTCTAGCATTGTGAGAGATAGGCAGCGTGTCTAGAATGGCCACGATGCCACTGAGTTCGTTCAGGATGGAATCGAAGCGACCTGCGGACAGTTCCCCGGCTTCGACCTCATTTACAAATCCCCGTAGCCGCGCTTCGCACAGCTTCAGGGACGCTTTCTCTTTGGCTGTCAGTAAAGGGTGCATAAGGTGCTCTCCTTTTCGCTTTCTACTCTGCCACAAGCGCAACGTAGTTACAAGATCACCTTGGTAACATGATTGCTTTTTTTTTCGCAGTGCATCATAGTTACATCCATGCGCGACGTGTTGGCTACATCCACCCCCCCTCTCTCGCCTCTGGAGTTTCGTGAGTATCTGCTTCAGGAGCGTGCGCGGGGCTGCAAATTGCAGGCAATTGGCGTGCGATTCGGCGTGTCGCACGTAGCTGTGGGCCACTGGATCGCCGGAAGCCGCAAGCCGAGCAGGACAGCGCTGATCCTGGCTGGCTACTTGGCGCGCGAGTCTGCCGGCGAGTGGCCGATGGGCGGGAACTTGTCCGTGAAGGGCGGAGGCGACGGCTTTGACGTGCAGGTGACCAAGGTCGGAAAAAATAAAAAATCTGGTTGACAAAGCTATGATTATGCACTATGATTACGTTAAGCTATGAACATCTGCAAAAGGTGCGGGCATGAGTGGCGAGCGAGAAAAGACGGCAAGCCGGTGCAGTGTCCCGGGTGCAAGAGTCCTTACTGGGACCGGGAGAGAAAGCATGGTAGTGGTGAAGGTGTTGTGCCGGGGGTGCCTGAAGGAGTTGCCAATTCGGGCCGAAGTTCGTGTAGCGGGAGACGGAAACCTGATGGTGGAGCTACGGGGAGACGAGAGTCAGGAATCGGTTCTAGTCCTCATCGCTTGGCCTGTCCACGATGCGGAAAAACCGAGTCTGTAAGGCCGTGGGGAAACCAGCACAGGTGCCTCGACTGCAAAACCAATTTCTGACCGTAAGGGGAGTCATAGGTGATGGCCAGAGTGTTGCCGATCTAGGGAGAGAAGAGCGAGAACAGGTGGCCGAGCTTAAGGCTGACAACGAGCGGCTTCGCTAACTACTGGCTGAGTATGCGGATTACCTCGGCGAGCACTGCTGCATCCCAAACACGCCTGCCGGGAAAAGGGCTTGGATGGATGGCGAGATTTCCCATCGAAAAGTGAGTGAGGTCTGAGCAGAACGTAACACTTTTCCGCATCCAACCAGAGTAGGATATTCGCATGTCTCATCACCACGAGCCCGAGCAGATCAAAAACCATCAGCTTTCCGAATTGATCTGCCAGAATAAGATCATCATTCGCCTGCTCTCAATCATCGCAGCCGAAGATGCTCCGCCAATCCTCAGCTCCATCCAAATCCAGTTCCAGGAGAACACTATGGCAGCAGTCGCAGGTCCAGTTACACTCACTACCGCAGGCCAGCAGGTCACAGCCTCAGTCCTCGGCTTCGATCAGTTCGGCAATCCATTCACCGGCACCATGCCCACAGCTACGCTCTCCTCGAGCGACACCGCGCAGGCCGTAGTGACGTTCGATCCCACGACCGGCCTGACCGCGGCGGTTGCCAACGGCACAGCCAACATCACCGCTTCGCTGACCACCGCCGAAGGGTTGGCCCTCACCGACACGGAGACGGTCACGGTGGCGATCCCCGTCGTGCCACCTCCCAATCCTGTTCTGTCGAGCATTAAGGTGGCGTTCGCGTAAAACGGTTCCGCATCAGCGGTTCCTGCTCTGCGGAAAAAAAGAGGCCCCGGCTATCAACCGGGGCCTTGCCTGTGTTTGGGGTAAAGGTGCGGGGCTGCTCCCGAGACGGCTTGGAAGGCCACTGGGAGCGACGGGGATGTGTCGCAGCCCACGGCCCCGCATTGACAGAATATCCCCCCTGTGCTTCAATTGCAACTGTCGCCGCTCACATTCATGGAAATTTCCCCGACAATTCGGTACGAAAGTTTCCCCGTTAGTTCGTGCGCCTCGACATCCTGCACGAAAGGCAGGCGGCGGGGGAAGACGTGGTTCGAGCGTCAGTGGACCGCTGGTAGAATCGGGACCAATCGCCTAAATCCGCGAGGATAAGCTGAGTGCGCGGGTTCAGCGGTGCTGGCCTGCGTGGTGGTTAAGGCGTCAAACCCATCCACGGCACGAACCCGCCCCCAGGGGAGACTCTGGCCCGTCGCCCGGCTCCGGCCACGCATGGGAAAAGGCGCTTGGCGATAGCCAGCGGCTAAAGTGCGGCTAACTTCGTGAAAACGGGTTAACCACACCCTTGCCCATCACCCTCACCAGCACCGCATAGGCTAGAAATAAAGGTCTTTGAGTGTAAGTGAGACTATTTACTCTTTAGTAAAATCTCTGTCTGGACATGCGGGACCGGGTTTGGTGGTAATATTTGGGTTCATGGATGACATCTCTCCCGTTCGGGACATCACAGGCCAAAAGCTCCGAATCCTCCGCAAGCGGGCCAGATTGACGCAGAACGCGGTTGTCGCCATGTGCGGGGTGTCCGAGACCACGATTTGCTACCTCGAAAAGGGCCTCAGAAAGCCACAGTCCGGCACACTGCAAAAGCTCCTCAACCTCTACGCCCAGAGGATTCGCTACTGGGAACAGATCGCACAAGCTGTGAACGGAGAATCCCATGCCCAAGGAAAAATCGATAGCCAAGCGCCTGAGTGGAGACGAGGCTCTGGACTCGCTGCTCAACCGCGTCCATCGGCAACTGTCCAAGCAGTTCGCGGACCCGGACCCACTGCTGCGCCAGATTTACACCCGCCTCTGCGCTCACGGTCATTTCCACTCGCACAAGGCGTACCACGGGTACAGCGCAACGGTTGAGATTTCGTTCCACGGTGCCGATGCCGATGTGAGGCTGGTCTTCAAACCGGCCATGAGTTTCGCGCCGCCGCTGACCGACGAATTTCACGTCGAGAACGCTGGGATGGGAGTGCTCGTCGGTGGCCCGGTCGAGATCAAGGTAGAGATTCCCGTGCGGCCTCCGAACGCGGTCAGGGAAGATTGCGGCATGGATATGCCGGTCCAGGTCGAGGAAAACGGCGTGCTTGTCGAAAAGATGGTGCCCGCGGCAAGGTACAAGACGAAGCTGAAGGCTGGGCAGTCGTACCCGCGCGTCGCCAACATGGACGTTCCTGCGTTTCAGGGCAAGTTCGACGTGAGCGACGATCTGGTAGCCGATTACGGGCTTCAAACGAGGTAGCGATGCCACCGGCGAAGTTCAAACCGAAGCGCGACAAATCGAATGCGGCGAAAACTGCCGCCGCGCTCGCACGCCTCAAAGCGCGATGGGAGGTTGACCATGAAGACGAAGACTGGGAGCCGGAAAAAGAGCCGATCATCACGCCCATGCTCAAAGGAGTCGAGGGAGGAATCGCTCATGTACTTGAGGCGCTGCGGGCTCACGACGACGACGACGCGCATGCGTTCATCAGTGTTTACGACGAACTTACGGCGAGCGATAGAAAAGTGCTCGGAGTCGAATCTGTTGCGTTTGCAGCGGGATTGTCTTCTCTTAGGCTTGCCGAGGTAGCTCAGACTGCACTTTTTCTTCACGGCCAGATGAAAACCAAAATGCTGCTTTCATCGGCGATGCCGAAGGTCATGCGCTCAACCATCAAAGCCGCAACGGATGAGGTTCCCATCACCGCCTACGACTTCGACCTGGGCGCGAACACGGTAGTGGGCAAGACGAACGGCGACATTCGCGCGATGGAGATGTTCCACAAGATGAGCGGAATGATGCCGATTCCGAAGGGGTCGCAGATCGCCATCCAGGTGAACGCCGCCGAAAAGGAACCCAAGACAATTGAAGCCGGCCACACATGGAAGTACCCCGAGGAGCGCCTGAAGGAGATTGTGGGCATCACCAACCCGAAGCAGCTTGATGCCCCGCGCACCGTGGCTTCCGATCACATCCACTTCGACGCGAACCGACCGATGGTCTTCGAGAGGTAGCCGTGTTTTCTAAGCGATTGGCTACCGAACAGCTTTCGCTTCTCTCCGAGGCGTCGGCGAAGTCCGAGACCGGCCTCTGGATACCCGAGTACCACTCCATTTCACAGATTGACTCGTTCAACTCCCACTTCAGAGCTCTCGCCGAAAAATCCATCTACGATAACACCGATGTCGAAGATGCGCTCGGTCCCGAGGAGCTTGCATGGATCGCCAACGAGTATCAGATTTGCGCCTGCGATGACCGCTACTGGTTCGAGAGCTACTTCTACATCAACGATGACTCGAACATCATCCGCTTCAACCCGCGCTTTTCGCAGGCCATGCTTATCGACATGTGGGCAGAGCGCGAAGAGGCTGGGTTGCCGATCGAGCAGCAAATACTTAAAGCCAGGCAGCAAGGGACATGCCTTGAGCCCAGTACTCCCGTTTTAACTTCTGATTTGCGATGGGTCCCTGTTGGGGAGATTAAGATAGGCGAATCAATTTTGGCTGTCGATGAATTTCCGCCCGGAGGAAAAGGTGCCGGACGAAAAATGCGCAAGGGAATTGTCGAAGCAAAGACTGAAGTCTTGGAGATCGCTTTCAGGCTTACATTCGAGAACGGCGACGTTCTACTATCGACTCCCTCGCACAGATGGTTGGCGAACAAATGCCGGAATAGTCCCGAGACGGCATGGAAGCAAACGAGACAATTGCGCATCGGGGATTCTGTTCGATTTATCACAGAGAAGTGGCTTGACTCTGACTACGAGGACGGATGGTTCGGTGGGTTCCTTGACGGTGAGGCTACTTTGAGGCCAAAGACTCGCGCCGGTGTGGAACTAACGATGCATCAGGTAGAGGGCAACGTTCTTCGTAGAGCGCGAAAATATCTTGCCGAAAACGGGTACAACTTCCGCGAAGAAATAGACAATCGGAATGTCTTGAATAGCACTCGCGTTGGCAATAAACCTGTGCATAGGCTAATTGTTGGACGACTGGATCAAATCATCAGGTTGATTGGAAAGACGCGTCCAGTGAGATTCCCGCAGGAGTGGTGGGATGGCAAAGAACTTCCCGGCAAAAAAGTAGGCGGAGGATGGCGAACCATCATTGCGGCCGAAATGCTTCCCCATCAGCGCATGATTGATCTGCAAACCTCAACGAAGACATTCATCGCCAACGGGTACGTCTCACATAATTCAACCGTGGTCGAGGGCGCCATCGCCAAAAAGGTAAATTTCGGCATCGGCGTGAAGGCGGCGGTGGCCTCCTACGATCAGGACGCCGGCGAGCGCATGGGCGGCATGATGGAGCTCGCCTTCAATGAGATGCCTAGCTGGATGAAGGCCAATCCCACCTCCGATCGCGCCGGATCGCTCAAGGCGTTCGCCGCGACAAATACGCGCCTGACAATTTATTCCGGCAAGAAAGCGGCCGGGATCGCCCGTGGCGATACGCCATCGGTCATTCACATCTCCGAGGTGTCCACTTTCCCCGACGCATCGAACGTCATCGAAAAGTCGCTCTTCAACGCGGTCCATCCGACGCGCAACACGTTCATGATCCTTGAATCGACCGGCAACGGGAACACGGACTGGTGGGCGCGGACATGGTATTCGAGCCGCGACTACTGGGCCTCTGGCGGGGCCAGGTTGCAGCCGGTGTTCTTCCCCTGGTTCATCGCCATTGACCTCTTCCCGACGCCCACATGGAGGCAGGAGCACCCCGTGCCGCGCGACTGGGAGCCCCTGGGCGAGACGCGCCGCATGATGGCGAAGGCGGCAGCCTACGTGCATCAGACTCCGCTCATCAGGAAGTACGCCGGTGACGATTGGCGGATGCAGGATTTTCAGGCTTACTACTGGGAGCAACAGCTACTAGAAGCGCGGCGCAAGGGAGACGAGAACGCCTGGTATCAGGAAATGCCGATGGACGACATGGAGGCGTTGCGCCCGAAAAAGGATCTCGTCTTCAATCTTCTCGAAGTCCAGAAGCAGGAAGAAACCCGGTCTCCCTACACGGTCTGGTCGATCATCGGTGAGCAAATTCAGGAGAGGTATTATCCAGATGAAACAGAAATTGATCGCAGTGTCGAACCCTTCAGGGTCAGCTACGACGGCAATATCACGGACCTTCGCGGGCGCGTGCAAAAGACGTTCTGGTGGGAGTTTGTGCCACTCAAACAGCCAAAGGAATCAGGCATCGACATCTTCGAGGCCGAGCGGCGGTGCCTCATTTTCAAGTGGCCGGAGGCCGGATACACCTATGGCATCGGGGTGGACAACTCCGGGGGGACCGGGAAAGACGGCAGCTACATCAGCGTGAACGCGAAGTCGATCTATTCGAGCGAGCCGGATTTTCAGGCGGCGTGCTTCTGGTCGAACAAGGTTGACCCGTCTCTAATTCACCCGTACATCATGGCGCTGGTCGCGCTCTACAAGATCGAGATGCCCGAAGGCAATGAGCCGATGGTGGGAATCGAGCAGGTATACGGCCTCGGCGACACGCCACAGATTCAGATGCTGTCGATGGGGTTTAACAAGCGAAATCTGTACCACTTTTCGCGGTTGGATGGAAGGAACCCGGAGGCCGACAAGAAGAGGTCGAAGCGCCTCGGCTGGTACACGACGGAGTGGAGCCGCAACTTCATGCTATCGATGTACAAGACGGCAGTCGAAAACCACTGGCGCAAGGTGAATGACCCGTTTTTGCTCAAGCAGGAGATTCCGGCGTTTCAGGTGGATAAGACGGAAAGCGGTAAGACACGGTGGGATCACGAGGACGGCAAGCGCGATGATCGCATCTTCGGAGACGGCATTTCCTACATCATCCTGAACGACACAGAATCGATGACCCGGCGCGTACAATCGAAATTCGAGGGCGAAGAAGAGGAAATTGAGCTTAATATGAATTATCCAGTCGGGATCAACTCGACGATGGAAGAGATGTTCGGAGCCGAGCTATGAGCCTCATTATTCTCCCCGGCGCGAAAAAGCCCAATGAGAACTGGGCCTACGAGAACGGCAAAGAAGTATTGTGGTGGGATGAGAATCCTTTCACGAAGCGCGTCATTCTCACTTCGCCGATGTCACCGCGCCGCCACGGGTTCAACCGGCACAAGACGGTAAGCCCGAAAGAGATGGACCGCGTGTTCGCCCAGCTCAACGCTCAGGAACACGAAGAGAACGAGAAGCTGGTCGAGAAAATCTACAATCGTGGACGGGATTACTACCTTGCGGCTCGCAGCCGGTTGACGCAGCGGCTTCTATCTGCTGATTGCAAGGAGTGGGAGAAGGCATTCATCCGCGAGTCGCTGCGCCTGATGGATGAGCGCGACCACAAGATGCAGCAAAACACGGTTTACGGTGTCAGCGCGATGCAGGAAACCGAAGCACCGATTGAAGCGCCGCGCACGAGGGTGAACTAATGGCCGGTGAAAGAGAAGTTAGCTGGCAATGTCCGTTCTTTGAGGCGGAAGATTCTGCCAAGCTCGGCTTCCTCAAGCGTTGCGTGTCTCAGGGCATCGCGTGGCAGCAAGAGAACTGCAACACAACCGACATGCAGCGGGCGATGGATATTCTCGCGGGCAAGTCGGGCTCGAAGGTCTCCTCGAAGTGGTCGAAATTCACAACCGGCGACCTGAAACGCGGCATCCTCGAAATCGTTGAAACGCTTTCCGACATCCGGCCCTACTGGGGATACTCGACCGACAACAAGGCTTTCAAAGCGCAATCGGCCATGATGTCGAAGGTGGCGAAGGCGGTTTACCTCGAAGGTTTTGTTGATCGCGCCATCAAGGACGCTCTGCAATACGCGGCGGTATCTGGAGCGGGATTCATCTATCCCTACTACTCGCGGTCGATGTACGGCGCCGGGGATGGAGAGTTTGTATTCCAGGCGCTTGGCCAACCCGAAGTGCTTCCGATTCAGCTAGGCCGCGACAAGAACTATCAGAAAGCCTACATCGTGACGCTGGTCATTCCGATGGGCGTGGCCGAGGCGCACTCTCGCTTTCCCGATTACCAAAAGCATCTGACGCCGTTCGCTAACAAGCGGTACGGGCGCACCAAGGGCGGCGGCGAGGAGCGGGCCTACGATCAGAATCGCTGGCGGATGCACAAGCTCGAAGGCAAGTTGGAGCAGTACTGCGTACCTTTGAATTCGGAAATTCTGACTCGTGACGGATGGAAGAAATACAACGAAATTACTGTCGGTCAAGAGGTCATGGGCTACAACAGAGACACGCAGCTTTGTGAGTGGACAACTCTGGAAGGCGTAAATCTGTTTCAGGGCAGGGAGATTTACGAGTACGGCACCAAGGGATTTACCGTCAGATGCACCAAGGATCATCGATGGGTAGTTAGGAAGAGAACCGGGAAATACAAAAAGGACTCCTATAAAAAGGAACCAGAATTGCTGACTCTAGATGAATGCACCAAACAGAAAACTATTTTGGTGCAGTCCGCCCAAGCGCCAGATGGTCCGGGTCTACCTGTTATGGAAGTTGACGGGTATCTCAATCGCGGTCAGGGCGTGGATATGGTCCTGAAGATGACTTCAGGCGAGAGGAGAGCGTTCATTTTAGGGATGCTCTACGGAGAGGGGAATAAGCGGGTTCATCCCGAGAATTCTGAATGGAAAACGACTGAATTCTCTCAGAATCCCGGCCCTGTCTATGACGCAATGAAACTAGCGTGTGCTCTTGAGGGTATCGCAACTTCCGCGCGAACCAATGTAAAAAAGGAAAGTCCATGCCAGAGATTCACGCTGTTTCAAAACTCATATAGGGGACTCCAGAATTTCAGGAAAAAGTTAATTTCCACTGGAGAGGTTTGGTGTCCCACCACTGGTCTAGGAACGTGGGTCATGCGGCAAGGTGACGTCATCACAATCACCGGCAACTGCGATCTTTATTATTCCTACGTGCTCGATCTCCGGGTGAACCGCGGCGAAGTCGATGAACAGGGCAAGCCGATTCTGGACAAGGAAGGCAACGCCATCGGCAAAGAGTTGGAGATGGGCGAGGTTGGGACAAGCTGGTACTACAAGGTTCCCTATCTCGGCCAAAAGATCACGCGCTTCGAGGGCGGCAAGACCGTAGAGCGTGAGGCCACAGAGGACGATTGCCGCGTGTATCCGCAGAGGCGCTTGCTGATTCACTGCGAGAACGCGCTGATGTACGACGGCCCTGCATTCGACTGGCACGGCATGGTGCCGCTGGTTCCGTTCTATCTCGACGAGTGGGCATGGGAGCCGACTGGGTACTCGCTCTTCAATGGGACTGCGAACACTCAGGATGCAATCGATGACCTGGTGCGCTCGGTTTATCGCGTAGCGATGGCGCGTGCGCGCCCTGGCAAGGTCTATAACATCGACATCACTACGGGAGACAAGCAAGGAAAGCTGACATCGCGGCAGGCAGAAGGCATGGACCCGTTCGACCCCGGCGTGACATGGGGCATCGACGGCGAAGTGAAAGAACCGGTGTTACGGCCTCCGATGCCGGAGTGGTGCTACAACGTTCCCGAATGGGTGATGAAGGTGGTCGAGTTCTTGCAGGCGTCGATTCTGCGGCAACTCGGCCACGACCAGATCAAGGCGCTTGAAAAGTTGCGTGGCAATATCTCGGACCCCGAAAAACTGCTGGACGCGGAAGGTCCGACAGTGCTGGGCACGTCGCGCACGATGGAGCGCAGCTTCCGAGACTTCGGCAATATGGTGAAATTCCTGATCTTGCAATACATGACGGTTGCCGAGGTGATGCAGATCGTGGGCGCGGACGGGATAGCGCCGGAGGTATTCGATTACGCGCCGGAGATGGTGATTCCCTCGCACATGCCAGGTGAGCCCACGACGCGCATCGGAGCCAACGGGCAGCCTCAGCCGGTGTCGTCGAGCGTGAGCGTATTCGACCGCGCGAAGACATTCGCGAAGAATCTCAAGTTCTTCATCACGCCGCACTCGATTCACTACATCGCGCAGGCGAAGCAGAGGCTTGACCTCTTGGCGCTGCTTGGTAAGGGTGTGCCGGTCGATCCTGAGACCATTGCGAATCAGTTCGATCTTCCCAACTGGGGATCGATTGACGGCGCGACGATTCAGGAGAAGGTGTTCAACTGGGCGAAGATGCAACTGGCGGAAAAGGCGAAGCTCGCGAAGCTCGAACTGTCGCTCGGCCTTGCTCCTCCCCCAGAGCCGGGAGACAAGCCCGGTCCCAAGCCAGGCCAAGCCGGAAGCGGCGCACCTCCCAAGAAACCCGGACAAGGTAAGGTGAAGCAAAAGGGGACAGCTAGCGGCGGCAGGGCAGTAGTCGCAACCACAAAGTGAAGGAGACCTATGAAGACGGAAACGCGCAGCCAGGTTGTACACAAAACAACAATCACCGCAGACGAGAAGAAGCCGGATGGAGGACGAGCGTTGCTGATTGAGGCGTTTGACTTCATTCGCTCAGAGCGGCAGGTAGGCAAGCTCACGGCGCAATTTGGCATCGGCGGGTCGATTTCCTCGCTCGTGTTTGAGGAGACGGACGCCATCGCGCAGAAAGACATCGAAGTCGCGGAATAAGGCCGGAAACCCAAACTCTACCCTTAACAATCAAAGAAAAAACACCAACTCATCTAGATTTTGTGGAAGTGGACGATTCTGTGTGTCTATAGTTCCAACAGGATTACCGCCCCACTGATGCACATGGTTAGCGGCTCCTCAAATCCAAACTGAGGAGAATCATCATGGCAAAAAAGCGTAGTCGCAAAAAGCTGACCGTCGTTGGCCCGCATCTGGGTGGAAAGCACAAGATGCACAAGGCCAAGGGCCGTGGCGGACGCAAGCGCGGTCGCCGGAAGAGTGCCTAACGTGGGATCGTTCCCGCCAGCCGTAACGCAGCAACCTCCGCAAGGTGGAGCCCCGCCGCAAGGCGGGGCCTCCCCCATCATCAAACTGACCATGCTCGGACAGGCGATTCAGGGACTCGCGAGAGACTTCCCCGGCGCGCAGGAAGGCATTCAGATGATGATGCAGGGATTGCAGAAGGTCCAAGCGTCGGCATCGGCTCAATCGTCCCCGCAGCAATCCGCAGCGCCGCCCCGGTAATCCTGACTAGGAGATTTCAATGACCGAACTCGAATGGTTGAAGCAACAGTCGGGACTCACGGACGACGAGCTGAAGACTTACGAAGCCGTGCTGGGCGACGGCAAGTTCAAGGCGATGCTCAAAAAGCTCGCCGATGCGAACGTGAACGCCGAGGCCGCGAAGAAGAAGGCCGAGGACGAACTGAAACAGTTCACCGACCGCTACAACAACGAATTTGTACCCACCCTGGCGGATGTGACGAAACAATCCATCGCCGACGCGGGCAAAGTTGCGGCTCTCGAAGCGAAGCTGGCTAAGGCGAAGGAGTACGGGATTGCCTTGGACGACGCGCCGAACCCGAATCCCAACCCCAACCCGAATCCAGCCGCGCCGCGTGCGCCGGGATCGCCAGACCCGAACTTGGTCACGCGCGACGATTTTGGCCGCTTCTCTTCGGCGCAGGCCAGCACGCTCGTCATGCTCCAAGACCTCAATGCCGAGCACTTCGCCCTGTACGAAGCGCCACTCGGAAACACGCAGGAGCTTGTGGACGAAGCGAATCGGCAGCGGCTCCTGGGCAATAAGACCTTCTCCGTCAAGAACGCATGGGAAGCGAAGTACAACGTCGCCGCCAAGCGCCAGGAAGTGGCGGATGCGGCGGCAAAGAAGCACGATGACGAGATTCGGGAAGCGACTCGCAAGGAAGAGCGCCAGCGTCACAGCGCGAACCCGAATACCCGCTCTGGAAACACGAGCCGCTTTTCGACGTACAAGCCATCGGAGGCGGCGGGCGACAAGAAGCCGTGGCAGGCTCCCGTTGGCAAGAGGGAGCGGAACACGCCTTGGCGCGAGAGTGCAAAACAGAAGTTGCGTGAGGCGGTTGCTGCTTAACGCTCGATAAGGAGAATCTTTGGGACGCTGGAAACAAGAACCGCAATCGCTAATGCCGACGGCAACGCCGACAGAAGCGGACGTGCAATTCTTTGCCGGGTTCTATGAAGGCGAAGGATCGGCGTGCAAGCACGGAAAGCGGAGCATTGTGGTTCAAGTTCCACAGAAAGATCCCGAAATTCTCTACCGTGCCCGTAATTTGTGGGGCGGTTCTATAAGGACGAATTCAATTGGAATATCTGCTTGGGTGATGAGTGGTGACCGAGCCCGGCGCTTCCTGATTGCGGTTTACCCGTACTTAAGTTCTCGACGCAAGGAACAAATCGAACGCGCGGGAGGACTTACTCTGAGCGGGAAAAAGTCTGCGGAAGTAGGCGGTATTTCACGGGAGAGGCAAATTGCCCGCGCTTCGATGACGAATGCCGAACGCCATCAGGAGAGCGTTTATCAATACTACCTGCGCAATAAGGAAAAGATGAACGAAAATGCCCGACGTTGGCAAAAGGAAAATCGTGGGCGCAAGAACGCCACTACGAGGGCATGGCGGCGCAGAGTAAGAGAGCAGGAAACTGTCGCTCAGATGGGCGCGGAAATTTCTGAAAGGAGTCCGCTGATTCAATAGCGGAAAACACTATGCCGACCCCCTTCGGGCCTTTGTTCCCTGAGGTTACAGCGACCACATTGAATGAAATTGTGGATTCGTATATCTACCAGAACAGCTACGTCGGGACCGCTTTTCAGCGGTACTTCCGCGCGTCGGGAGCATATGACCCGTTCTCGGGCGGCGCTGCTATGCAGGTGCCGCAGCTCTATCAGGGCGCACCTGGTGGCGCGATGTTCCCCGGCGAGGACGTGACCATCGTCCAGCAGCAGATGATTACGGCCAGCGTGTTCCAGCCGAAGTCCTACGGCAAGTATGTGTTGGTGAACGAATTCATCACTGAGGTCCAGAACAAGGGTCCGGAAGCGCGCGTCGGAATTCTGGAGTCCTACCTGAATCAGTTGATGGAGGGCATCGACTTCCAGCTTGAAGGCGATATGTTCCGCCACGGGCAAGCTGCCGGCAACGGAGTGAGCGACAACCGCCTCGCCTCGATCAACGGCATCTCCGAAGCGTTGAACGACGGCATCACGCCTTCGTGGGACGGCAACGTGTTCCCGACTTACGGCGGTCAGGCTCGCAACGGTTCGCTTGACGGCTCGATCAACTCGACTCCGATTTGGCTGGGCGACCAGAACGGCAACCCCGCGCCGCCGAACTACCAGACGCTGCTCAAGACCTACCTGACTCCGATTCAGAACGCTGGATCGAAGCTGGGCGTTACTTCGTACATCGGCTACTCGGCGATCAGCGCGAACTTCCAGCGCCAGCAGCGGTACGAGGAGCGCGACGATCACAACATCAACTGGCGCGGCATCAAGTTTGAGGATGCGACGATCTTCCAGGACGACATCGTTCCCTCAAGCTCGCCGAAGCCTTCGATTGCCGGCCTGTTTACCACGGTCAACGGAACGGCTCCTGCGCCGGGAGCGATTCAGACCGGGCAATTCACGCTCACCACGGCCATGCTTGGCAATCAGGGCATCAGCCAGTTGCCGAATCTCGGCTTCACGTCGAACGCCACCAAGAACGGGCTCTCCGGTGGGCTGAACACCATCGTGGTTGGCGAGCCGTTGTTCTGGCTGACCCCGGATGTGTGGAAGTACCGCGAGGCTGATGGCGCTCCGGTGAACTACTACATGATGGACCCGGCCCGTTGGCCTGAGAATCCCTGGCTGTACGTGCAGTGGCTCCGTCACGTTCTGAATTTCTACAACCCGACGCCGCGTGAAGATCAGCAGTGCTTCGGAATCCTAGGTTAAGGCTTGGGAGTTGAGGGAAGGTTGAGATGAGCGAACTTGCCATGAACACGGACGGCTTCACCATCGTAAGCGGCAGCAGCCGCCTCCGGTGTGTCGAAGTATCCAAGGAAGCGGTTGCTTCTGCGTCCATCGATTCGTGTGCAAAGTTGAGCCATCCACTTTCCGTTGCGCGGGTAAAAAGTCACCCCCTTGTACCCAGAAGTGTTGTCAACGCGCTTGCGCCGATTCGCGGCGTTTTGCTTAACAGAAGCAATTCGCAGATTCGCCCTTCTATTATCGAGCGTATTTCCGGTCTCTATGTGGTCAACTTGTTCTTCTGGAGTCACGCCCATAATCTCGCGGTGCATAGCGATACGTCTGGTTTTTCCTTCGGCGCTCGTCATTCGGACTGCGTAGTGAGCTTTGGCGTTGGGGTTCCAATGAGCGAGCCAATTCCATTGCATGAGCCACTCGTAATCGGAAGCGTCAACCGTGGCGTTAAGTCCTTTGGTAAGTGGAATGAGTTTAACGGACTTATCCTCAGGTTGCTGGACAGCATGACGTTCAACAGTTATTTTCATAGTGCTATTGTAGCACTGTAGGAGACAACATGGCAAGGATTTCGACACCGGCAATCTGGCTTCCGGGCTTTTTGAACGCCTGCAGCAGTGCCACCTCGACAGGCGCGGGCGCGGATGTAGCAGGCAATCCCTACTATCAGGGATTGAACCCCGGCAAGATGATTGTGCTCGGCACCAACGAGGCGCAGAACGCTGCGGCTCCCGGCACCACGCTCTATGACGGCTCCTATCAGTGGGTGCAACTTGACTCGGGTGCGACCGCCGCGAACGCGACGCTCGGTATGCCGGCGTTCATCTTGCTCGACTCGGGCGCGACTCAGGGAGCGCAGCCGGAGACTGCCTACAACGTGCCCACGGTGACAACTGCGGATCGCGCGAACACGCTTGGATTGAACCCGCTGTTCTGCGGCGTGTTCATCAACCCGGCTACCATCAGCGGCGTGGCGAACGGCCCGACTCCGGGCAACTGGACGATGATCTTCGTCGGCGCGGGCCGGGTCCAGTGCAATTACGCCGGGGCAGCGACCCTGGCGCACGTTGCGGCTCCAACCGGAGGCGGCGCGGCGACGTTCACCGATTCGGCTACCGCTCCGACCAATGGGAGCGAATGGGGGCAGAACGTGCAGGCAATCGGTGCTGCAGGCCTTGGCCTCGTGTACTTCCCCGAAATCATCTTCCGCTTCGGCGGGTTCTAACGGAGAACGACAATGGCGCAGGGACTCGGTTCGTATCAGAAAATACTCGGCGCGGTGGACACGTTCGGGGGCCACTTCTGGTCCCCCGTGCTCTACAGCGGTCCCGCGAGCTACGTGCAGGGCGGGGATGGTCCTATCGACCCCAAGGCATTCGGGTTCAATAGCTCGATCTTCACCCTGATCGGATCGATTGATACAACCAACACGTACTGGGCGGTGCCGAGGCTTGTGAGCGGCGGCGTGAATCCGGTGTGGCAGATCGTGTGGCTTGTGCAGGCGACGGGACTTGAAGTGGGGGCGGGCGTGAATCTTTCGGCGGTCACCGCTGGGTTGAGTGCGATCGGGTACTAGGCTGGTTCTTGGGGAAGTAAGCTGGGGCGGCGGCCACAAACCGCCGCCCTTTTTGTTTTGGAGAGCAAATTGGCACTGATTGACATGGTGAGCGAAGTTACGGAGCTTGTTCCGGCGATGAGCCGCATTCGCGCCCGCACGCTTATCAATCGCTCGTGGAAGTATGTGCAGGATTCAATGCTCTGGAGCTTCCAACTGTCGCAGGGCGGCTTCTCGACACCGAACATCTCGACTGCCGGCTCGATCACCTGCGCTCTCGGGTCGAATCAGATCACGGGCGACGCGGCGGCATCGGCGCAGTGGCTTTCTCTTCCGCTCTACTGGTCACCCACAACGCAGCAGATCCGGGCGCAGGGGTATTCGGTCTACTCGATCATCGCGCTCGACGCGACCAATCCGAACGCGGTGGTGCTCACGCTTGACCGGCCGTTCGTTGACCCGCTGCCGTTCTTCTCGGGGGTTGGCTACCAGATGTACGGGGCTTACATACCAGCGCCGAAGGGCTTCAAACGGTGGCTCACTGTGGCGGATATGTTCGACCAATGGACGATGGATATCTGGACTTCGCGGCGCACAGAAGACCTGGTGGACCCGGCGCGGCAGATCGCATCGAATCCGTGGGCTATGCTTCCGCTCGGAGCCGACCGGCGCGGGGCTGGAACTACTACGCCATCGGCGACGCTCGGCCAGCAGCTTTACGAGCTGTACCCCTATCCGACCACGGAGATTGCCTACCAGTGGTACGCGGTTGTCGAGTGGCCTTACCTGATGAACAACTCCGACACGCTGCCGCCGCAGGTGACGGAAGAAGTAGTGACGCAGAAGGCGCTCACATGGGCGTACCGGGACGCGGAGGCGCGCAAAGACATCATGGCGGCAAAGGGAGCGGGCGCGAATTTCCTTGGGCTGAAGAAGGATGCCGAAGCGGACTTTTTGGCGCGGCTCAAAACGCTCAGGTTGCTCGATCGCGATGCGGTGGATTCGTACATGGTGAATATGAAGGCCGCGACGAATGCTTTCAGGGGACCGTTCTTCAACTCGCAGACGGGAACCTCTGGGATGGGGAGGTATCAGTAATGCCGATACTCAAGGGGAAGAAGAACGAAAAACGCAACTGGCATGAGTTTCGACACGGCAAGACTTTCAAAAAGACGGCTGCGAAGTTCGGAAAGCGGCGGGCGCTTAAACAGATGCAGGCCGTAGTGCTCGGCGCGGCGCGCGGCGGCAAGAAGAAGCCAGCGAAAAAGCGTGCCAGAAAGAGGGCGTGATGGGACAGTCGCCGTTTGAGGGCTGGCGCGACAAAGTGATTGACTGGGCGCGAAAGATTGAGGACTGGGACAAGCCCGCTCCGAAGAAGGGTCCGGCTACGGCCAAGCAGCTCGGCTGGGCCGATCAGACTGAGATGCGCAAACTCACTCCCGAAGGCCCGAAGCTCGGCCAGAAGAAAAAGACCGCGGCGGCAAAGAAGAAGGCGGCGGCAAAGAAGCGGTAATCGATGGGTGCGTATTCCTTCATCACATTCGGTGCGCTCAAGGCGGAGTTACTCTCCCGCCTGCAAGACCCGTCCGCCCAATTCACGTCCAATGCCGAGGTTGGCGCATATCTGACCGAGGGCCTGCGTGTCATCAATGCGCTCACGTTCATCTGGAATGTTGATTTTGAGTTTGCGTTCAACTCGGGCGACACATGGAAGTCGCTTAACTATCCCGGCTCTCCTCGGCAACGCACGGTAACCGATACCGCGCTCTACTCGCAGATGGAAGCGATGCTGCTGGAGCCGGTGTCCGGCCCGGTCTGGACCGGAACTGACCAATTCAACATCGGCTTGCTCTCAAACGCTCTCCAGTACCGGCGCGATGAGTTGCTTCTCCAGTCGGCGGCGAACCCCGTCAACCTGCTCCAGCCTTCGCCCGTGCTCTCGCAGCGCACGCTTCTCCCCGACTCGACGCTCGACCTTTTCCGTGTGCGCTGGATTCAGGCTGACTCTTCGCTCTCGCCCTACGTCCTCGGACGCGAGGACTTGACGACGGCCAACGCCTTCGGGCCCCAACTCGGCCTCGAGCCAGGTGAGCCTGATTCGTGGATGATCACCGCGAACGCGCCTCTGGCCTTCGATGTGTCTTGCCCGCCCAGCGTGAATGGCACATGGGACATGATTCTCTCGTTTGCTGGAGTGGCCTTTGCGCCTCCGGTTTCCGCGCCCGTGGGCCTGCCGGATGACTGGACATGGGTCTCGCTCTACGGGGCGCTTGCGGACGTGCTGGCGAACGCGCCAGAGGGCCGGGACAGCCTCCGGGCGAAATACTGCCTTGAGCGGTACGAGCAGGGCAGGAAGGCCATGCTGAAGCTTCCATGGCTGCTCGACGCTACCGTGGCATCGGTTACCGTGGACACGCCCTCGTACAAGGAAATCGACTCGTGGGAGCAGAACTGGGAAGAGGTTCACCCCGCCGATGACCCGCAGATCGTGGTCGGGGGCGTAGACCTCGTGGCGCTGGCCCCGTTCGTGGTGGACTCAGGCGCAACGGTTTCCTCCGTGCTGACCGTGGTCGGCAACGCGCCGATTCCGGTGCTCGATTCGGACTTGGTGCAACTGAGCCGGGACGGGGTTGACGCGCTCCTTAATTATGCCCAGCACGTCGCTTCGTTCAAGATGGGCGGCCAGGACTTCCTCGTGACCATGCCGCTCTATGAGCAGTTCGAGGCTTACTGCCGCCAGAAGAACGCTCAATATGCGGCGCTCAGCATCTTCAGGCCGCAGCTTGTGTCGGAAGGCAATCGCCGGGATGAAATAGACCCCCGTTTTGAGGTGGATCATGGCCCAGCGTCCTGATTCCTTCAAAGGCATGGACCTAACCTCGCCGGTGAATCGCATCGCGGCAGGGAAAGCGGCGCTTGCGGTTAATACCCGCGCATATACAGAGGGCGGTTTTGCCCTGCGCAACGGCCTGAGTGCGCCGATCATCACAGTCGATAGCGGCATCGTGTCGCTACTGAGGATGAACGATACGACGCCTGCCGGTCCCGCAGACGGGTTCTGCTACATCATCGTCACCGATTCTGGCTCGGTATATGTCAATGCGGAGCAAGTGGCCAGTGGACTGAGCGGCGACCCGGTTTCCATCGTCCCATTTCGCCCAAACGCAAGCGTCCAGCCGTGGGCCTACATCGCCGATTCTTCGATGAGCGCGGTGCTCCAGACCAAGTACGCGCTAAACGATTCCTCGGCAACTTTCAGCTGCTTCGGGAATATCAAGGTGCGCTCGGACGGCTTGGTTTACAAAACAGGCATCAGGGAGCCCGCGCTTGCGCCTACGGTGTCCACCCAGAACAGCATCGTGACGGACTCAGGGGCGCTGCTTGCAACAGCGATCCCGTGGACCAACTACGCCGGACAGAACCCGAATTACAACTTCGGCGAGACGAACGGCCAGCCTTCGCCAACGCCTGACGGCACCGCCCCGTTCATCGTCAACGTGGCGAACGCCTCGACGGTCACGATTACCGCCCTGAGTGGCGTGGCTAATATCAACGGCAACCCCGCAGCTACGCCGGCCACGCTCGGCCCGTCTACAGGGGCTTCGACCAACCCCGGCCACTACATCCAGATTGCGGGCTCGGGCGGTACGCCGGCGACGGCTACCGTCGTAACCGGCGCGTTTACGGACGGCGCAGGAAACGTGATCCCGGCAGGCGTTTCCCCACTGTGGGTGCCTTCGGTTGTGGACGTGGGCGCGGCGTTCTCGGGTGCTACGACAATTCAGGTTCCGTTCGGAGCGAAGTCGTTCCAAATCGGCATCAACTCGACCGGCAACACGTTTTCAGCCAATGCAGGGCAATTTCTGATCACCGTGCAAGTAACCACGGATGCGCTTCCTCCGTTCCTCGGCGTGCTTGGATCGATGTCGCTCTTCTACTGGGGTGACTCGCCAACCTCGGGAGGCGTGGCTTCGTATCTCTGGAAGAATCCAGATGACCCTGGGGGAGGCATCCCGCGCTCGACTTCAAACGCTGTCGGGAGCACGTCTGGTAATTCGTTCATCTTCGATGCCACATTTACCGCTGGCCTTCCTGGGTTGCCGGGGACGGGCACCGAAGATATTCCGATGCAGTGGTTCGCGCTCTCACCCGAGAGCGCAGTTATCGGCTCAGCTCCGGTGTTCCCGTCGCCCATCACAGCGACTTATCCATCGAACAAGAGCTACAACAATTTCAACTTCGTTATGTTTGGACAGATTTATATTCCCGCGCCGGGTCAATACACGTTCGTGCTGACCAATCACGACGATTGCATGTGGGGCATCCAGAACGCGACGCTCATCTCCGCCGTGGCATCGGGGAGCGGAGAAGGCGGCGCGGTCGGACTCTCGAACGCGGGTCAGACGATCACCGTGGCGCAGGGATACCCGCTTCTCCCGAGGCAGAATTACACCGATGGAGAAGGCGGTGACTACGCGCAAACGACGGTGGTCCTAGCTTTCGCGGCGGCTGGCATCTACGGCATCGAAGTCGATTACGACTACTGGTTCCACTCGGGACGTATCCTACTCATCGAAGCGTCGCCAACACCGGGTGCCTCGCCGACGATCATTCCGCCGCTCACTGCTGCGGTGCGGACAGGCGTTTCCTATGCCGGGAAGTATCGCTCATCGCTGACCGGGGCGCAATCGAATCCGAGTCCCACTACCACACCGCAGACAACTCCGGTTCTCGCAAACACCGTCGCGCTTCCCTACTCGCCTGACCCGCAGGTGGACAAGTGCGACTACTACCGGCAGGACGAGGGTTTACCGAACTACACCTATGTGGCCACGGGACCGAACACGAATCCGCCCACGCCGATTACCGACGCCCTGACAGACCTCGAAGCGGCGAACAATCCGCAGATGACGTTCACTGATTATGAGCCGGTCCCATCGATCGATCTGCCACGCTCTGGCACGGTCAACGTATCGGGCGGAGTGATTACATGGGTGTCGGGCGATAAGTTCAATCTGCGCTGGCTGCCCGGTACGACGATGCTCATCGGCTACCCGACGCAGCTCCCCTACACCTTCATTTCGCGGCCGGTTTCGGCAACGCAGGTCAACATCCCCGGTGTGCCGGACGGGACGAATCTCGTTTACAACATCGCGGAGCCGGTTCTCGCCAATCAGCCGCTCGCGTACATGTTCGGCCCGACCGACAACATCAACTATGTCTTCGCGGTTGGCGACCCACTGAGGCCGGGAACGCTCTACTGGTGCAACGGGTCTAACCTCGATAGCTGGTCCCAAACCAATCAATTCGACGTGACTGACCCATCCGAGGCTCTGGTCAACGGTGCCATGTCGAGCGGGCGCGGCGTGCTGTTTTCGATCAAGCGGGCGTGGCTCATCATGCCCAACGAGTTCAATGCGCTGGCTACGGTCACGGGGACTAGCGGGAGTACGTGGACCCTTGAAGCCACGAAGATCGACCGCGGCCTCTTCATCCCGCGTTGCGTGGCGGTAGAGGGCGGCGGAAACATCTTCTTCCGTGTGGATGACGGGATTCACTGGAGCCGCAGCGGAGCCGCTTCGGTCTCGATCACCGATGAAGACTTGTACCCGCTCTTCGTGCATGAAGGATCTACTCCGCAGCCGGTGACGCGCAACGGAGTGACGATCTATCCGCCAGATGACTCGCAGCCCGAAGCGCAGCAATTCTCGATTCAGAATGGCTATCTCTACTACGACTACGCCTATAGCTTTGGCGGGACGGTAACGGCGGAGGTCAGCTTCGTTCCTGACAGCGGAGCGACGGTGGGCGCGGGAATCGCGTGGCAGCAACCGGGTGAGGCTACGGCCACGGGTTCTCCAGTCCAGGCTATCATCACCGGATGGTCGGTGTCGGGCAACGTGTACACCTTCTACGCCGTGAATAGCTTCACGGCTAACGAGTTGGTGGCGATTGCAGGACTGAGCGCGGGTCTCGCGCCATCGGCAAACGGCCTCACTTTCCCGGTCTTGGCGAGTGGACTGAGCAGCACACAGTTCGAAATTTCTCTCCCGGCTTTCGACGCGGGGTTCACGCCCGATTCCGGTACGGCAACTCCGGCATTGCCGAACTATGCTTCCGTGGCGCTCCCTGCGCCGCCGTTCACGCCTGACCCCAGCGAGTTCGTCGCATACTCGCTCCCGACGAGTTTCTTGCCCCCCGAGACGGCCTTCGCACTGTTCGGCGGTACGCCGGTCGCGGCGGCGGCGGCAAGCTGGATCGCGGGGGGCGCAATCGGAGCGAGCGGCGGTAACCCATTTCTCTCAGAAGTGAACTGTGGCTGGTCGAACTTCGCGCTTCCGTCGCTTCCTCCGGGCGCAGTCATTACGCGCATTTATCCGGTGATCCAAGTTGCAAACGTCATCGGCAATCCGAGCGCGGCAATGATCTTTAGCGCCGGGGTGGGAGCCTCGCAGGTCTGGGGTAATCAGTACGTCGGCGGCAACGGTGCGTATACGGCTCCATCGGCGGGGCAGTCTCTTGGCAACTCGACCGCAGACATCACAGGCGCATATGTCAACCTGAATCTCGAATCGAGTTCGGCGACGCGCTACGAGGTCAACGCGGACATGACTTCGGTTGCGCTTGCGGTCTATTACACACTGCCGAGCGGTGCTCCCTCTGGGAACCAATCGCAGACGCTCGCTTTGACAGGAACGAATCTCACGCTTCCCGCGCTGACCGTGGTGACCGGAGTCGAGGTCAATCTCGAAAGCGGCTTGGTCTTCGGAAGCGCAGGCGTTGTGACGGCGCAACTGACGGTGAACGGTACGCCTGTCGGGAGCACGAAGGCATTCAATCCAGACGCATGGCCATCCGCTGTACCTCCGCTCGGTGGCGATGGTGACCTGTGGGGTCAGGGCGGGATGAGCGGTGCACAGGCCAATCAGCTTGGCGTGAACTTTGTCGGCGTGCTCAATCCTGGCTCGCAGTTAAATCTGAACGGCGTGTCGGTGACTGTGTTCTACGAAACTGCGGTGCATCAAATAGGCACGGCGACACTGGTATACGATATCCGCGCGAAGGGATTCATTCTCGATCAGTACGCCGGATCGAAGCCCACAGTCCATGCGCCGAACGAAGGAGAGAGCCAGCAGGGAACGCTTGCCGGGTGTTCCGATGGAACGCTGCGCCTGATGCAGTCGAACGCGCCGGAGACGGTGACGGGAATTGTGTTGACTGCGGCGATTGGCGGCGTCGGATGGTTGAGCGCCTACGAAGCGACTTTCGAGTATGCTGCGGATTCCGGGGCGATGGTTTCATTCATTGCTGCAGATGTGGGCAATGGAAGCTATGCGCCGGGTCCGATCATTTTGCCGGGGACGGGCGGCGAGATCACGAAGTACACCACAAAAGTGACGCCAAATAAGTGGAAGCTACTACAAGCTCAATTCGAGTCTCAGGATGATTCGCTCGAAGTTTATCTCGAAGGATGCGTGCTTGAAGCGAAGGCATGGGGCGATGAGGGGCTTTACAGGCCGGTTGGATTGTTCCGTCCGAACGGCGGGAAGGGAGCGCAGCCCTGATGCCGTGGCCGGGAACTCCCAAGAGCCAGCAGTCGCCGCCGATCAATGCGCCCTCGGTGCGCTTTCCCGCGACGCTCAATGAAAACTCGTCGATGGCGGACGTGGCAGATGCGATGCGGACGGCATTCAACGGCCTTACGGTGCATGAGCAGGCGTTTGCGAATCTGCCGGAGCAGGTAGCAGCACAGGCGAAGGCGGCGGCTACACAGGTGCTCGAAACGATCTCCGCGCAGACGGTAGCGGGGGTTACTTCGTTCAATACGCAGACAGGCGCGGTGATCTACTTCCCCGGCCTCGGCACAGTGAATAACCAGCTTGGTCAGGCGAGTTACGAGACGCAGCAGAGCGATGCGGGGGCGAAGATTCTGGTAGGTGATTCTGGGCCGGTTACGGTGACCCTCGGTCCAGTGAACGCGCCGTGGTTCGCATTCATCGGCAACGATTCGAGCGCTACCGTGATTTTGATGCCGGATTCGGGGGCGCTGTACGGGTTGCAGTCGATTTATCCTGGCGGCTTCGCAATCATCTTCTTTGACGGCACTAACTGGTGGTCTGAGGGAGTGGCGATTGCGACGGATTCAAGCCTTGGGGTGGTCGAGCCTGACGGGGTGACCATCGGCATAGATTCAGGAATGATCTACACCCAAGTGTCAGCCGGAACCGGAGCACCGTCCAGTCACCCAGCGACACCGGGTAACCCGTTTTATTTCGATTCGGGAGCATCGCCGTGGCACGGATACGTTTGGTTTCAAAATGCGTGGAATCGCTTCAGTTAGAGGTATGATGGAGGGGATATGGCAAGCCTGGTTCCGGCAATATTCGACCTTGCGGCGGGTGACCCAGCCGCCAAAGAGCAGGCGCAGTTCGGAGCGCTTGGCGATTACTCGACCGGCACCGGAGAAGCTCTGACCACGGCGGGCGCAGGCGAAGAGCTTGGCATCCTGTCCGGTGATCCCACAAAGATTGCCCAGGTAGAGGCTCCTGCTATCAATGCGGGGCAGGGCCAGGTGGAGCAGCAGATGCTCACCAATGCGAATTTTGGCAACCGTGGTGGCGGCACGAACGCATCGACGCAGAACGCAGAGGGTGCGAACCGCGCGAACATCATCGACCTCACCGGGAACCTCATCGAAAACACGGCAGGCGCAGCGGTGGGGCAGGGAACAGGGCTGCTCTCGCAGGCGGGTTCGGACATTGGCAACGAAGCGCAGCTGGCTGAGCAGCGCCGCTCTCAGGTGAATCAGGACGTTGGTGGAATCGCCACGGGCGCGGCCGAGATTGTGACTGGATTGTTTGGCGGCGGACTCGGAGGCGGGGAAGGCATCGACCCCGGCACCTTCGATAGCCTGATGAAGTCGGGAACCGTGCAGCCCGAGCAACTTGATTTGAGCACGGCGCAGCCTACAGAAATACCGATGTAGAAGGAGTGGTCATGGCATTTCAGAAAGTCAATCGAGCGATCGGCGGAATCACGCCCCTCGGCAAGTTCACCATCACCCCCGGCACTCCGCAGAACATCCTTGCCAATACCGCGCTATCGACCATCCGGTACGCTTTCCAGTGCCGCCAGTTGGGATTCAGCGTGTCGAGCACGGTGGTCGGGGAAGTGTACGTGAACTACGGAAACATCGCTGGACTGGGGAACCAGACGGCGCTCATCGTTCAATCCGCGCAAGAGGCTGGGCTTCCGCTGACATCCCGAACCACGGACTCGATGATCGATGCTTCCGAGTATTGGCTGGACGGGAGCGCCGCGTGCGTGGTGACTGTGTACGCTTTGGACGGAAGCTCGTAAGGCGGTGAATCGTGGCTGTGGCCGATCTGCTCGAAAAAATCGGGAAAGGTGCCGAGACGGTTGGCCGCGTGGCCGGAGATGTGCTTGAGCCGGTTGCCAAGCGCACCGCCGAAGTCATCTCCGGGGAAGCGCCTGAGATCGATGCCGAGCGCCGCCAGCAGCAGCAATCGCATGAAGAACAATCCCTCGCCGCAAGAGCGCAGGAACTCGAATCGCAGCTTGAGACGGGCCGCAAATATGGCACGCTGACCCCGCAGCAGCAGCAGGAGTACGTGGATGCCATCACGAAGCTCTACTCGCATCCGAGCCAGATGAAGACGCTGGTCGAGAAGCTGCACAAGGCCGTCCATCCGAACGGCGCGGTTTACCAGCCGTATACCGCTCCGCTTGCGAACGCTACGCCAGCAGGTGGAACCGCAGCGGTCGATGCACAGCGGGCGTTGGAGTTGGCATCCGCGCGCCGCCCGATGAAGGAATACCAAAGCCCTGACGGAAAGAGTCGTGACTGGTTTCTTCCTGGTTCTGAGCCGGAAGGTTGGCAGGCCACTCAGGGCGGTGGAACGACGCGCCCAGTTCCCTACTACGCGGGCGCGATGAATCTCCAGACAGCGACATCCATGCAGCAGCAGGGTATGGCGTTCCAAGGTGCCGATGGGGAGCCTTACGACCTCTCAAAACTTCCTCAAGGCTCGGTTCTGATTCCGGTCTATGAGAGCGGAGGAAAGCACTACTGGTCGGTCGGAACAGACAAGGGGCGCTACGAGACTGCGAACAATCAACGCCTGCTCGAGCCAGCGGTAGGAGGTCCGAATCCAGCAGCTCCGTCGCTTGGCGCGGCGCGGGTGGGCACTACGACGACGCAGACGGCACCGGGCGGTGGCCAAGTGGTCACCGGAACGACACGGCCCACGGTTTCAGGCGCGCTCACCGGCGCACAGCCTGTGGCGGCTGCTCCCCCTTCTACCGGCGCACAGCCTGTGTCTTCGGGGAGTATCCTTCGCGCGCATCCACAGGCAGCGAAGCCGGTCTCTGGCCAGCCTGAAAGCATCCTGCCGAACATTCAGGGGATGACGCCCCATAACGCAGCGATGGCACAGAAAGCGCAGCCGGCAGTGACGGCGCTGCTCGGTCTCTACGGTGACCCGGCGAACCCCGGAACGCCTTCGATGGTCGATTACGCGAAGCTGGCCGATGACCCACACGCGCAGAAGACGCTGGGCGAAGCGTTCAAGCTGCTCGATCAGCAGATGGGCGAGATTTCAGATCCCGGAGTGATCCAGACGCTTGGCACGGCGGCGGGCTGGGCTAACTTCCGCGCGAGAGCCGAGGCAGGAGCGCAGCAGAGCGCTGGCACGCAGATGACGCCGCAGGAGCGGGCCTACTTCGATGCCGCGATTGCTTCGATGGCCGACATTATCGGCTCACGCTCTGCCACTGGCCAGTCTGCGGCGCGTTTCAGCGTGCGGGCGATTCAAAACGAATTGCCGCTTATCGGTCTTTCCGGCACTCCCGACTCGGCGAGTTACCTGACCAAAATGCAGACGATTGGCAGGCAGATTCGCGTCGGATTGAACGGGATGCCTGACAACTCGCGGGCGCTGGCATGGCTCACGAAGCGCGAGGCGGAGATCGCAAAGCAAAAGGGCGGTGTTGGCGCGGCGCTCGGTGGACAGCATACGCTCGGCGAGCGCAAAACATTTCCGAACGGCAAGACCGGCGCCTGGGACGGAACCGGATGGGTGAAGCAGTAATGGCCAAGGAATATCTCGACGAAAACGGCAATCCGGTAGATGCCCCCACGAGGCCGGAGGCGACTGTCGAGGCCGCTCCGCCTGCGCTCTCATGGCGCGGCCTCAAAGATAAGGCGCTCACCCTGCGCGACAAGGCCATCAATCAGCTTCCCACCGTTGGCGGGATTCTTGGAGGGGTTCTGGGCGGTGGCGCGGGCTTAGAGAGTGGTCCTGGTGCTGTCGGAACTGCGGCTTTGGGCGCGGGCGCGGGCGGCGTGTTGGGCGAGGATGCGCGGCAGACGCTCACTGAGCATTTCCATCCCGAAGACAAGAAAATGAAACCCGGCGAGGCTCTCAAGGGGTTGGCTCTTGAAGGTGCTGGGCAGGCGGCGGGCGAGGCGACCGGACAGATGCTGGGCCGCTGGTTCCGGCCATCGCTTGAAAGCAGCATCAACAAGCTCTGGTTCGCGGCCGATCTTGGACCGAAGACCGATCTCGATGCGGTAATGCCTGAGATCATGGCAGCAGAGAAGGCTAACCCGGCAAAGACCGTGGGCGACTTCGTGGACGTGGTCGATACGGCGAAGAAGAAGATTGCGCTTGAGGTCGATACCGCGCTCAAAAATCAGGTCAGCGTTGGCGGCAAGATGGTTCTGCTTGGCGGTGTCGAGGCCGATGTAACGCCGATTGGAGATGGCATCTGGAAAGCGGCAACGCAGCATCCATCGGATGTGCTGGCGAACCCGGCAAAGGCGGCGGCGGCAAAGAATCGCGTGGCCAAGCTCTACGCGACTCCGAAAACCTACGCCTGGCTGAATGACCGGCGCACCGTGCTCAACCGCGAACTGAATCGCTTCTACGCGATGAAGACGCCGGAAGCGCAGGCGCAGTACCTCTTCCAGCATCCTGACTTCGAGATTGACAAGGCCGAGGCCGATGCGATCCGCGACGTCGTTTACCCGCAGATGGATAAAGCCGCTGGAAAGCCTGCCGGATACTTTGAGGGGCTGCAACGGAAGCGCGGTGCCCTGATGTCGATTGAGGACCAGACGCGGGAGCATGTGGACGCTCTGGCTGCGAAGTCGCGCAAGGTGAAAGGCGCTCCGATGGTTGATCCGGTTCGCGCCTACGGGAGCACTTCGGGGCATGGCGGGTTCACGACGCGCGTGGGGGCGATTCTCGGTCCTCCGAACCCCGAGAGAGCCGCGAACAAGCAAGTAGCGCGGGCCTTTGAGCACACGCCCAAGACGGCGGTTGGGAAGCTGCTCGGCACACGCCCCGGCATGGAGATCATGAGCCTGCCGCTCAGGGAGCTATTCACGCCAAGCGAGCCTCAGCCTGCCGCAACGCAATGATTCTCACGGCCCACTTATTCGACACGATGGATCGCTGCCCGCTCCGTGTGGCCGAGGAGCGCGAATACGAGCCGCGCAGCATCTCCCCGCTTGGCCTGCTCTACGCCGCCATTGAAGCGGCGCTGACCGGCGCTGACCCCGTACAGGCGTCGAAGGACGCCATTCTCGACATCACGCAACGGCTGGACGTGACTGCCGGCGAACTCAGCCCCATCTCCGTCATCCGGCATGTGGACGCGATGGCCGAAGTGATCGCTCTCGCGCTCAGGGCTAAATTCAGCCGCATGGCCAAGCCGGACCTGATTCCCTTCGGCGACCATCAGTGGCGGTCCAATCTCTTTGAGGGACGCTCCGGTGACCTCCACAGGCTCATCCTGGCCTCGCACATGGACGATGACTCCCTACGGTCCTACGCTCACTCGTGGGGCACCATAGGCGAGCTTGCGGCGCTGGAGCGGCCTCTGGCGCTCACAGTGGTCATTATCGGGCCACAACGGGGCGGCAGGCGGCACTCAGCATGGGCGAAGGGGTTTCAGCATCCGATTCAGAAAGTGCTGAGGTTCCAGCAGCGGAAGAAGGCGGACGGGTTCACGACGGGCTGGAAGGAAGTCTGGCGCGAGCAGACCGACATCGCGGCACAGGTGTGGCTTGACCGGATGCGGATGGACGACATTCTGCCGGACCTGATCGTCTCGCGGCAGATCGCCTATCGCGCCGATGACGCACGAATGATGCGGGCGCGTAGCGATATGATGACGCTGATTCCAAAGATTGAATCGGTGACGCGGGATGAGCCGATGCGGCGGAGTTCGTGTGATGAGCTAGGGCATGGGGCTTGCCCCTATCAGCCGGTGTGCTACTCGCCTACTCCGGTGACGCCGGGGGAGTTGGAGCATCTGTACCGACGCCGCGAAACGCTTCTTGTAGCGATAACAAGATGAACGTCGAAATATCGTAGCGCCGGTCGAAGGCCATCGCTTCCAAACGCTCAAACAAAGCCACATCCTCCGGGCGCACGAAGCTCAACTGGACGCGCTTCTCACCGGGCTTGAGTTTTGCCATTGTCAGCCTCAATCATCGCTTTCCACCGTTGGGGGAAGTTCCCCTCGCATCCTTCCGTCGAGCAGGCGTGTCCGCTCACTGTGCGAAAGCCGCCGCCGATGGCGAATTCCTGCCACTCTGCGCGCTTCAATTCTTCCCCGCACACGCACGGGTGGGTAACTGCGTCCAGCCGTATATCTTCGCTCATTGCGTGCTCCTTAGAATCTGTGTTGGCAATTGCTGCCCCATAGAATGCTCGTAGAGGACTGCGGAGGCGGCGGACGGATATGGGATGCTCAACTCGGTTCTCACGTCACGCTCCAATTCGTCACGCATCACAGCGATGCGCTTGCGGTCGATGTAATCGGACCACACGAAGGCGCTGTACTCCCCAGGCTTTCCCTTGTAATAGGCTTCCTCGGTCATAAAATCCACATCTTCCGAGTAGAGTTTGTCGCCGTGTGTCTCGAAGCAATACGTCCCATCGTTAAGCCTCGCAGCGCGGTCGTAGTAGGGCGTACCCGGATACACGGTGATTACCGTCGCATCGAAGTCATCCGGCTTCTCGGCGATGAGCCACTCTCGGATTGCGAGGATGGTTTCCTCGGACTCTGCCGGGTGGCCGATGGACATGAGAGCTTTCACTTTGAGGCCATGCTTATGCGCCGTTCGGAGCATTTTGGTGTTATCTTCGACGGTCGCCTTTTTGTTGATGTTGCGGAGGATGCGTGGATGCGCTGCCTCGAATCCGCACAGGAGCCAACGGAACCCTGCCGCGTACATTGCCTCGGCCTGTTCGTCGGTGAATAGTTCGGACTTCACAAAGCCGCGCAGTCTCCAGTCGATTCCCGTGGCCCTGATCTTGTGCATCAGGTCAACCATGCCGCGATTGACGTTTAACTCGTCATCGTAGAACATCATGCCGGTAACGCCGTATCGTTCATGGAGAGAAACGAGTTCTCCCACAACTGAATCCGCTGATCGAGTACGGATGCGGCGCAGCATTGCGGAATTTCTTCCTCCGCAAAAGGCGCACTCGAATGGGCATCCCAATTGAGATACGAGAGAGAGGGCTCGCCGCCCATCGACGGTGTAATGGTAAGAGTCCACGTCCACCAGCGATCGTTCGGGCCACGCTGACAACTCAAAATCTCCAGATGACTGCCACAGGTCGCACAGCGGATTGTCGGCATCGACTACTCCCTTGCTGTGGAGCGCCGCGAAGACGGCTTTTTCGCCATCGCCGGCCACCACCGTGTCGAACACTTCCAGCAGCCTCGCCAAGTCCCGTTTGGCTCTTTCCGAGCCCTGCCGAGCGCCTGCGTGAACCAGAGTTGCATGGGGACCACCGAGGATCGCTCTCCCGCCGAGCAGCTTGCGGACTCGAATTGCTGCGGGGAGCTGCGGAGTGGTAGCGGTAAATGCGTAAACCTCAGCTTGACCACGATAGTCTTTGGCCGCTTGCTCATAATTCGCCACTCCAGAGAGGTCCAGGTGATCGACCGTATGACCGGCTTGCCGGAGAACCGCGCCCACCTTGAGGATGCCGAGGGTCACGAATACGCGCTCGTCCAGGAGGAACCCGGAGGGCGGCGTGATCAAACACACTTTCATTGGATATGTGCCCACCGTTTCCCGTTGGTGGTTTCGTAGGCTGTCAGGTAACTCACCCCATGCTTTTCAGCTATCTCTCGATAGAGCATACCGCTTTGGCGGTGGTATCTTGAACTTGGGGATGTCATATGCGCTCCTTGAAAGCGTGTAGGCTTCGCCGGTGCAATCAACACCGACATCCCCATTATATATCAGGCAAATGTGCATGGCTCAGTCGTCCAGATTGTATCAACAACCCCGAATCTGGCGACGAGCTGATCGACGGCGCGAATGACAGCTTCGTGGTGCGCCACATAGTCGTGGCCGCACAGGACTCCGCCCGGGGCAAGCAGTGGCCGCCAGGATTCGATGTCTGCAATCACGTCCTCGTAGTTGTGGCCAGCGTCGATAAAGATGAGGTCCAATTTGAGACCGAGCGATTGTGCTTTTTTCGCCCCATCGACCGATGGCATCCTCCAGCAAGTGAGTTTGTCCCCGATGCGGTCGGAAAGGTTTCTTCTGAACTCAGACCACAGCCAATCCCGATGCTGGCATAGGTCGGGCGCATCGCCGGGGAATACGGCTCCGTAGGCGTCATCGGCCCATGTGTCAACGCAGAGGACAGTTCCCGGCGTATTGTCCGAGAATGCGCGCGCGCTGCGGCCTCTCCAGCTACCGATCTCGGCGATGGCGCTGTGCTGTTGGGCAAGGAATGCAAGATAGGACAACTCCCTGTCGCTCATCCATCCCGGTATGGTCAGTGCGCGCTCGATGTTCATTGGTTGAACGGCGTCAGGAAGGTCTCATGACCTCCGTCGCCTCCCCACTTCGCCCGGTAATAGTGGCCCCGATAGGGAACCTGAAGCCCGATAAGCCGACTGATGGCGGGGTCAGAATTAAGGCTTGCGCTGCCCTCGTGCTTGACCTCGATTCCCGATTCCAGCCTTGAGTAGCCAGCGAGATCGAGACGCCGGTAGGCATCGATGTCAGAACAGTAATCAAAAAAAGCGGTGTCGTATCCCCCGATGGCATCAAAGGCTGCGGTGTTGTACGCGCAAAGAATGTCGTAAAAGGTGAAGATCACCCCCCACTTTGTACCTACCGAGCACTCGTGCATCGCCCGCTCGTAGAGCCTCTCGACCGCATCCGGCGCAGGCTCCGCGTCGCAGTGCATCCACATGTAAAACGGCACCCTGCGTTCCTTGGCGATCTTGAGCATGAGGTTTTGAGATTGCGTGAACGTGAGCGGGACTGGAGGGTGGACCGTCGTGCATGGGGCAACAAACTTCGGGTCGCCGGAATTGTCGATGACGATAGGTTCGGTTGTTAGGCGTCGCGGGACCAGAGAGACAGCACGCCGCAACAGGTCCAGACGGTTGATGTAGGGGATAAAAACCGGGATTGTGCTCATCGTGTCCTCATTTGCAGAAGTTGGTTGTGGGCATCACCATCAGCGGCTTCGCGTTCGGGAATGCCCTGTAGGGGTGTTTCAGGAGTGTCGCCGTGAGCCAGATGGCGTCGGAGGCGTAGTCATCGACGTTCGGCCATTGCGCGATTTCCTTGCGCACCATCGCGTTTCCGGTGTCGAAGTAGCACGGTTGAGGCGGGTCGAAAAAGAACCGGTTGCCGTGCCGGAAAATAGGGAAGAGAGCCCACTTTTCCTCGATGCTATCAAGGACTGCTGCGGCATCGGCCAAGGCGTCCGGGTGCGCCAGGTAGTTGTCGTCGTCGAGGTAGTAGACCCAGTCGCCAGCGGCTATCTCCCAGCCCGCGCGGCGGCAGTTATTGCCATGGTTCCGGCGTGACTCTCCAGACATCCCAAAGACGCGCTGGTCGGCACTGATCCTTGTGAGGACACCTTGGTCTTCCGGCGAGTCATCGATGACGATGTGCTGCCAATCGCTGAACGTCTGCTCGTCTACCGAGGCACAACATTTTAGCAGGCTCTCGCGCTGGAGAGTCGGGGTGATGATCGAAAATCTCATCTAGCTGGCGGTGTCTCCTTTTTGTGTGTGGTGATGTTCGTTGTTATTGTAGCCCTTCCCTAAACCATTTCTCCCAAGCCGGCCACAGCGTATCTCCCTGCCAGTCCACATGCTCCGGCAACAGGCTCACGCTCGATTGCTGTTTCCGTTGCAGCGCCGCTGCCTCTGCCGCGTCCGCCCACTTCGCCGGGTCATGCACCGGCCGCTTCGAGCAGAACGCGCCCTCGTAGAAGTACGCCACGGGATCAATCTGCGTCTCCTTCGGCACGAACTCAGCCTGCGCCCCGTAGCTCCCGGCAATGGTAGGCACGCCACAGGCCAGTGACTCCCCAGAGGCATATCCGAAGCCCTCCGGGGCGATTGAGAGCGTCACATCGCAGGCCGAGTACATCCACGCCATCTGCTCGTCGCTGAAGCGATTGAGGGTCACCGCAGCGCGCCCCTGTAGCCCGTAATCGACGATCAGGTTGCCAATGGACCAGTAGCGGTCGAGAACGTCCGTGTGGCACCACACGCGAATGTCGAGGCCACGGTCAAGCAGAATCTTCGAGACCTCCATGCCAAGCTGCCAGTTCTTTCGCGCCTGGTTCGTGGCTACAATGCCGATGAGCAGAGAGTCTTTCTTGAGTCCCTGAAACCCTTGCTGTATGAATAGCTCGCGTGCCTCTTTGTGGGGGCGCGGGTAGAACATGCTTGTGTCGATGCCGTGCGGAAGATGCTCGGGGTTGCCGGTGATCCGCGAAGAGAAGGCGCTATAGTCGAGCACGCGGTCAAAGCCCTTCATGGTCTGCGCGATGCGATGGGAAAGATGGCCGTTCGGCCCCTCGGCATCGATGGCGTGGTAGGCCCACTTCTTCATGCTGGCCTTTTCGACCCACTGGCGAAGCTGCGGGTTCGGGCACGTCGCCGGGATGCCCATCCAGTAGAGGCGCGACATATCCCAGACGCAGAATAAAATTCCTTCCTCGTCGCCCACAAAATCATTCCAGATCAGAGGCAGTTCCGGTACGAGCCAGTTATCGACCGTGTGCGTGTGGAACTCCTTGAAGGGGATGGAACGGGAGCCGTTGCCGCCGTAGCCGACTGAGCCGACCTCGTACACGTCGCCAAGATGTTCATGAACGCGCAGGGCGAGATCGCGGGTGATGCGGGCAAGACCGGAGGTTGTGGACACGGAATCGGACAGTAAGAGAATTTTCTTGCGAGAACTCGGCATTTCCACAATATACCCCCTCATTCCGCCCCTCTCAAACATTACTTTTGCGCGTTACGCTGTATCATGGCCACATGAAGCGCCTCGCTGTGGCTATCGCCTTGTTTCTCGCACCCTTATGTGCCTTCGCCCAGACTACAGGCGCGGTGCAAGGGTTCGCCACGCAGGGCGGCGTTCCTGCGAAGACTTCCGGACTCAACTCGACGAACACACTTCAAGGGGTAATCCCGGGCGCGACGATCACCGTCTACCTGCACGGAACGACCACGCTGGCAACGATCTACAAAGACGGGAACAACACTCCACTGAGCAACCCGTTCACCGCGAACGCGGCCAATGTCACTAACCCCGGAGGCTGGATTTTCTGGGCGGCGACGAGTCAGGGACTCGACATCTTCGGGAGCGGGGGCGTCTGCCCGAATTGCTACAGCGTATCGACAGCGCTTGCCGTGGCGGTGTACCCCTCGACCGCGATTACGGTCGTAACCGGCGTGCTTTCGTTCAACGGCAGAACCGGGGCGGTGAACCTGACTACCGCCGATGTCAATGGCGTGGGGACGATCAGCAACAACACTACCGGCAATTCCAACACGGCCTCCGCATTGGCGGCACTACCGACGCCTTGCACTGCTGGGGAAGCTCCTTTGGGCATCTTGGCCAATGGCAACTCGACCGGATGCTTCACGCCCGCTGGAGGAATGACACAGCTTACCAGCGATGTGACGGCTGGCCCCGGAAGCGGATCGCAAGCGGCTACCGTGAACGGGCTTAAGAGCGTGCCATTCTGTACGGGCTACACGCCCACAAACGGGCAAGCGGTGACGCTGACGACGGCTAGTTCTCCGAACCCCTGCTATACGGCGGTGACACCGGCATCGGCGGGAATTACGGCACTCACGGGAGATGTGGGGGCTGGCCCAGGCAGCGGGTCACAAGCGGCTACGCTTGCCACGGTGAACAGCAATATCGGGGCGTGCGGGGATGCGACCCACGTGGGGCAAGTCACCCTAAACGCCAAAGGGCTGACCACGGGCTGCACGCCGGTATCGATCACATCTAGCGGTTCCGGGATTACGGCGCTCACCGGTGACGTAACTGCCAGCGGGCCAGGAAGCGCGGCGGCAACGCTGGCGACGGTTAACGTTTCGCCGGGAAGCTACACGACCGCCAATATTACCGTGAACGCAAAAGGGCTTATAACAAGCGCCTCCAATGGCAGTGGCGGGGGCGGGAGTAGTTCGATCGCGCCCATCCTGGTCCAATGGAACTGCGCGACGATTATCGCAGCGGTGAGCCCGTGCGTGCTGGGAACCGGCTCGGCTATCGCCACCCTGAGTAACACGACGGCTGGATCGTGCATTCTGGTGAAAGCATTTCATGGCAACGGATCAGCGGGAAGTGCCGTTCCCACCGATGGGCAAAGCAACGTTTATACGCTCTACAACTACCAGCAGATCACCGGCGAGTTCGATTTTTATGAGTGGGTCGCCACGAATATCGCCGGAGGGCCGCTGACGGTGACCATCACCGGCGATACCCCGATCAACGTGATGGTGGTTGAAGAGATAGTCAACTGCGGCGGGGTGGATGTTTATAGCTCGGCGCAGGCGTCGCCCTCGAACCCGCCAAGCTACACGCTCTCGACCGGGAGCGCGACGACTACGACGACTTACGATCTGATCGATGTGGCCGGGGCCATCCGCAACGGCAGCGGGCTCGGGACGTTCTCCGAGACCAACGGCTACACGAGCACGATCACAAACCTGGCCGAAGGCGTCGCGCTTGTCTACAACGGCTGGACCGGCATTGCGCCGACCACCGGCTCTCTTTCCGATACGTTAACTTTCACAGGGACGGTCGGGGCGATGTATTCGAGCTTCATCGCGTTCGCGCCGCGCGTGGCGGTCGGAGCGGTAACGGCGAGCGCGCCCATCGTGGCGACGCCGACCGGGAAGAATGTGAATCTCACTTGTCCGGCATGTGTGGGAAGCGCTGCAAACTATTTCAACATCGGGCCATCGGTGACTGCTTCGGGTTGCACAATGAGCGGATCGGCCCCATATGTCTGCACGGTAGGCGGCGGGGGTGCTTCGAGCATCACGCTTTCTAGCATTCCCGGCGCCTACCTGAATCTGGAAATAGCAATTTTTGGGACTAACACTTCCGGCTCGGCGCAGCAGGTTCGATTGCAGTTTAATGGCGATTCCGGGCTGAATTATGATTGGAGCACCGTCTACGCGTACGCATCGGCTGGCCCTGCCAAATTAACCGGGAATGGGGACTCATCGGCCAGTGGTTGTATGACAGGCCAAGGGAGCTTTGGCGGTGGTGGGACGATCCTTATACCGCAGTACGCGAACACACATTTTTACAAAATCTACAATTCCCCGTGCGGAGCAGATCAGGCATCATCTATTTACCAGTACGTTTGGACAGCGGCAGGATCGTGGAGGAACACGGCGGCAATTACCAGCGTGACTTTAACCTCTAACAGCGGCAACTTCAGCGCCAACGACACAGTGACAATTTACGGAACAAACTAAGGAGAGAACGCATGAACCGCAGATTCGCAGCACTCGCAATTCTGGCGCTCGGCCTCGGAGCCGGGTGTCGCGCGCAGGTTCCGCCTGCATCGAACGGCTACAAGGTTACGCTGACTGCCACCGCGCCGGTCGCCAGCGGCAACTGGGCCGGATGTACGGTTTCGGCCCCATGCACATACGCCTTCTATGCCGAGACGGTGACAGGAGCGTGCGATCCGACCACGAGCACGAACTACAAAGAGATCACGACTCCGACTGCGCGGCCTAGCACGCCGAACTTCACAGACCCAAACACGACCGGCCTGACGCGCTGCTATGACGTGGAGACAGTACAAGGCGCAGAAAACAGCGGCCCATCGAATGTAGCCGGACCTGTAGTCTCGCCGGGAGTTCCTCTCGCGCCCGCGTTGGCTACGCCTACGCCGCAGTCGGCTGAGGTGGTCAATCCGGTACTGCCGAACGCCGCGCCTGCGACTCAACTGGCAAAGAAGCTGCCCGCGCCAAGCGGCCTGATGGCAATGGCGAAGCGGTAACTGCATCTAACTCTGCATGGGGAAGGGCCTTGGGGATGGCAAGCGAGATCGTTTGGCCGCGCGCACGTCAGGTCCAGCAGCATTTGCTGAACCCGCCGCAATTTCATTCGCAGAGCAGCCCGCAGAACGCGCAAGCTGGCAGAGAACTCGCATACTGAAAAGGAGATGAATCATGGGACTTGATCCGTATCCACCACCGAACCCTCAGCCGGGCGACCCGCGCGCGCCGAAGAATCCACCTGTGCCGACAGACAAGCCAAAGCCACCTGAGCAGTCTGCCCAGTGACTCCGTACCTATGGGCCATGATCATTGCCGCCACGCCGCCAACAATTGCGGCTGGCGGGGCGCTCTTGCTTGGCTGGCTCAACAGGCAGAAGTTGACGCAGATTCACGTTGACGTGAATAGCCGCATCACGCAATTGCTGAAGCTCACGAAGAAGTCGAGCTATGCCGAGGGTATCAAGGACCAGAAGGACAACGGGAGTTAGCGCAGCGGGTAGGGATGCCCGAATCCGCCGCCAATCATCGGCAGGAGCAGATAGATGATCCAGATGATAAAGATGATCGCGCAAACGACACGGGCCACCTGACCGAATGGAGCCGCGAGCGGAATAAGCGAAATCAGCCACCAAATCAGCCCGAAGATCAGGCACATGATGAGAATGGTGATGAGGATCGAGAGCATTTGAGGTACCTCGATTAGATCAGATGCTAAAACGCAAGCCCAAGGCTGTTCAGAAACGCACACCCAGGAAGACCAAGCCCTCGCAGCGCCCTCTGACCGGCCCCGAACTGGACCGCAAGTGGCAACCGGGACTTTTGGGATTCCAGAATCAGGAAGGGCTGAATGCGCTGGGCGGGACCTACACCTGCTCTCGGCGCAATATCGCGATTCAGGGGCAATAAAAGGCTTGCCAACCGTCCCGGAGGCGGTAAGATGTCAGGCATGGGGCTTCTCTGGACACTGCTCGGCGTTGTGGCGCTCTCGGTGGCAGGTGCAGTGGTCCCGTTTTGCCGATGGCTGTCCGAACGTGACCAGACACAGCGGAGCGCATCCGAGAAGCTATTCTGGAAATGAACTGAGGAAGCACGATGAACGTCAGAACGTGGATGTACACTCTCATTGCCGCGGGGATAGGCGGCGCATCGAACGCGCTCTTGGGCGCAATTGCCATGCCGGATACGTTCAACTTCACCCATCAGGGACTCGTGAACCTCGGCAAGATCGCGCTGGTAGGGGCGCTCGTTCCGATGCTTACCTACCTCAAGCAAAGCCCTCTCCCGGCAACAACCGTGACCGCAACGCAAACCACTTCCGTCACCCAGGAAGTGACCAAGAACTAGGAGAACCATGAAACGACTCGCGCTACTCGCCATCTTCCTTGCGCTGCCTCTGACGGGATGCCCGTCACTCAATACCACGCAGCAGCAAGCTCTCGCCAATGCCTCCGACAATGCCGCAAAAATTGTCGGCGCGGCGCAGCAGGTTGAGATCACCGCGCACAACAACACGCTGATCTCAGACGCGGATCACCAGTTCATCGAGACGCAATTCAACAATCTCGGCCAGTTGGGACTTGCAACCGATTCCTGCATCGGCAAAGCCTCCACCAAAACGGCTGCGATTGCGTGCCTTCAGGCGTACACGACCGGCGCACAGAACATCGGCGCACAGAGTGTGGGCATCAAATCGGCTCAGGCTCAAGCGGAGTTCAACCTGACCATTACCAGTGTCGAAGGCGTGCTGGACGCGCTCCAGACAGAATTGGGGAACTAGCATGGTAGCTCTGGCGAACATGATCGGGCAGATCATCCTTCAGGCAATCACCGTCTACAACCAACTCAAGGCGCAGGATGCCAATGTGCCTCCGCTGGCAACGATTCTCGCCCAGGCCGACACGGACTGGAACGAAGTCATCGCTACCGCCAAGGCGCAGTTGAATCCGCCGGCCGCGAGCTAGGCCATGACGATCATCCAAGCCATCGGCCAGATGGAAGGCTTCGGCATCCCCCACAGCCGCGCTACGCGCAATAACAACCCCGGCAATATCAACTTCGCGCCGTGGACGAAGGATTACGGGGCGGTGCTTGAAACCATCCCGGATGGCATCAAAGAAGAGCCACGCTTCGCCGCGTTCCCGAGCGTCGATCAGGGATGGGCTGCGCTGCGTTACCTACTCACGAGCCGGTACATGGGAATGACGGTCGCAGCCGCGTTCAATAAGTACGCGCCGCCTGTCGAAAATAACACGAACGCTTACACGGCTTTCGTATGTAAAGAGACAGGACTCGCTCCGGAAGATGTGCTGACGGCTGAGAACATCGGATAGATCAGACGCCGCCTCGATGGCACGGGCACACGCAATGCCGATTCACGCAATGCGACCGATGCTTGCCCGCCGCGCATTTCGCGCTGACCTTCCCCTCGAACTGGCTTCGCTTGCGTGCTGGACGCGCGAGAGTTTCCGCCCATGTGGATGCCTTGACGTGAACGTCGACTCCCCGCGTGCTGTTGTGGCCTAAACTCATTGCGCTCTCCTCACTGATTTTGGGTTGTGCTCCCCTACCAAATGGCAATCCCCACACTTCGCGCGCGTGTTCTCCAACGTGTCGCTCCCGCCTGCGCCTAGGCTTAGGACATGAGCCAGGTGGCCGCTCGCCCATGACACCGTAGCGCCGCAGTCTACGCACTTCCAGTGGTCCATAACAAAGCGGGAACGGCGCAACGCGGCCAAGGCGGGGCCGCGTAACCGGATAATGCCCGTTTTTCCTACGACTCCGGATCGGATCACTTCACGCGCCTCTCGCACCATGCCAGTATCGCGGCCCGGTCAACATCCATCATGGCAGGAAGGCCAATGAGAGCGCACGCGACGATGAAGTTCTCTTCGACGAGGAAGGCAGGGTGGATGCCTAGGGCATTACCTATTCGGCAAGCGCTGTCGCCGTGGTAGGACGCCACAATACCATTCTCTATTTTGCTCAACCAGGTACATGGGCGATTTAATCGGGTCGCTATTTGCTTCTGTGTAAGGCGGAGCATCTTCCGGGCTTGGAGTAAACGCCTCGAAATGACAGGCAACAGCACATCTTCTTCGCGGGTCGGGAGAGAGGGCTGGGTTTCCTCGGTGGCCTCTGGCTCAACAATCAGCGAGACCTTGCACCGTCTGCACCGATCGCTGGCATACTGATTCAGGCCGCACTTCGGGCAGCGCGTGACGGGCCTACTGGAGTCTGCCATCCCGCCTCCCTAGTAGTTCGATCACATCGTCCAGGCTGGTGATGATGCAATAAGTATGTCCCTCAGCCTCGACTTTCTCTTGGAAGGATCTCTGCGATTCGCTCTGGCGGGTACCAGCTTTAATCTCCAGCCAGACGGGATGAGGACGGCCAAGAGAGACGGGAAACGCGAGAATGTCCGCCGTGCCTTCGATCCCAAAGCGCACCGGGCGGTTCGCAGCATTGCGCATCACGCCCACGTTCATGCGGAGCGAAAAGATATGCTCGGCACTGAGCCAGTCCATGACCAGCCGCAGGAGAGCGCCTTCGGGAGTAGCTTTGCGCTTCATCGGTTCTCCTCGTCATCGTGGGGACACAAGTTTCTCCAGATCAGCGCGAACACAAACACACATGCAAGATACTCGCCAACACCGATCAGCCAGAGCATGTCTCGTCCTCCGGCGCATCGCTGACAGCCGCCATTGCCCGATCTATCTCCAACTCCTCCTGCTTGAACCTGAGCCAATCCATTGCCCACCCGCTCACCCATTCGAGCGCCTCTTCCCGGTTGCGCGCCCCGCGCCGCTCCGCCTCTTCAAGCGCCTCCTCGATCTTCTGCGCCGCCGATTCCTCCGGCTTGAACCGGAGCAGCTTGCGGTGCTCGATATGTTGCGAAGGATGGTGCGTGCGGATGTGCTCTACCAGCTCCTCGGTGTGCTGCGTCTTGGCCGCTTCGAGCACTTGCGGGTCGTTGCGGACTTCGGTCGAAAGCTGCAACATCACTGGAAAATTCGAGGGCGGAATCTCTGCCACATCCTCGGCTGGCACATCTTTGAGCGCCTCCACATCGCGCATCGCCTTGTGCACCGTCGCGTAGCTCCACGGGGACGATAGCCGCACCCAGCGCGTGAACGTGCATGGATTGCCTGTCTCGGGATCGTCGCGCTTCTTGTGCAGCATGTAGTTCTGTACTTGGCGGCATATCAGGCCGCGCTCCGCATACGACAGCTTGTCTTGGCGGTCGAGATGACGGAGCCGGTCGAAAAGCACCGCCTCAGCCTGGTCATCGGGGAGATTCAATATCTCGACCATGCGGTGAGGGGTTATTGACTGAGTGGTAATGTCTCTGTCTGGACTTTTCATGCCGACCTCCGCAAAGTTCCCCAGAGCGGTGCGAGTGGGTGGCGGGATAGACAGGTGGGCCATGTTCGCAGGGGGTTAGTACGGGGCATTGATTCGTAAACATTAGGCACGCACGCGCTCTGGGAGTAGTAAAGTGAGGTCATTGTATCTCTCCCGGTATATTTGCAGGATGGAAAAATGGCCGGATAGCGGCCTGCGCCGTCCGGCTCCGGTCCAGTGCCCAGTGAAGTTGCTTGGCAAGTTTAACGCTGTCGAAGTCCTCCGCCAAGAGCTTTCCGATGCGATAGACCTCCCCCTCCCAGTACCGCGCCTGATCGATCATCTTGCCCTTCCTGCGCCTCTCCGCCTTGCGGTGGGCTTCCTCTCTCGCCCGCTGCGCCTCGCCCTCCCGGATGGCCTTGAGGCTCATTTGTGGCCCATCAGGGGCGAGACTGCGCACGTGTAGCCCCATTGCGGCCAGAATCTCGTCCGTCGTGCATCCGGTGTGACAGTTGACACATGTCCAGCCATCGGGGGCGTCCCACATTACCAGAGAGAGGCTACGATTGCCGTGACGGTGTAGAGGCCCCGGACAACGGCTGCGAAATCGCTTGCCTTCCTTCCTTCCGTGCAGCATTCGAGCTAAATCTGATGCCGTCAAATTAACCGCCCAGTTAACCAGTCGTATGCTACCCTTGATGCAGCATCAGCGGAACCAACACAAAAACCAAAAGCCATCGGAAGTGAATGTGTGTTTCTCTTTTCACTTCTGAGCCTTACTTCGATGGCGTTCCCGGGTGATGCTTCCCAAAGACAACTGCAACCGCAACGGCACTTCTCCCAATTGAAAGCTGCGCGTTGTGTTCCTATGCCTCATCTGCCCCCCCCCCCCCCCAATCAGGGGAAGCTGCTTCGGATACTGTCCACGCTTGCGATGCAGAATCGGTCGCCAGCCAAGGATGCGCGCCAAGCGTATCGTGATCCTGCCGCGCCCTCTGCACAGCTCGCACGGATCGACGATGGTGGGCGTGCGGTAGAACCATCCCCGCCCAGTGCATACGCGGCATTGTTGTGAGGGGCGGTTAGGCATTGGCCGGCGCTCCCTGCTTCGCCTTTGCGTATCTAATCCTCAAATACTTGTCGTAACTCAGCATCTCCCGCGACGGAGCCGCTACGTCCCGGCGCAGGCCATTCGGCCAGTCCTTGAATTTTTCCTTAAAGCGCCATGCCGCCCAACCTTCCGAGTGACCGCGCTCCTTCGCAATCCACAGGAACCCGCTATACCAAGATTGGCGATCCTCGGGAGGCTTCTCTCGCTTCCTGCCGTCAGAGTGGAACTCGATAAGGTCGCCTTCGCGGTGCCGCGTGTGCGAGGTCGTTTTGAGCACCGCTCCGCACACCGGACACTTCGCGCGGCCGTAGGGAATGATGGCGTTGCAGTGGGGACACTTGTGCGGCTTCTTGGCCTTCTTGTCGCCAACAAACGCTTTGCTGCGGTCCCCTGGCGCTCGGCTATCCAGCCGCTCATGATGAATGTCGGTCACCATGCCCAGGCGCAGCGTGTTTCCGGCGTGGTCGAGGATCAGCAACTCTTTCCCGTCGCCGTTAGGATTACGCAGGCCGCGCCCGATCTCCTGCACGAACGCCATCTCTGAATTCTTCGGCTTGGCGTCGATGATAGCGTGGACATCCTCATCCACTCCCCGGCTGTTTCCAACCACGCTTATTTTGCCACTGCGTCGAATGATAATTGCACCAGTGGGGGATTGAACGCACCATACTCGTTCTGGCTTGTATTCATTTTCAAATCTGAATCGATCTGAATATATTTCTCGGATGTTGGCTTCCCGGAAAGACATACAATGCATCAGCGTAGAACGACACATTTTCGATGATAGGTTAGTGACAATTTCACGCACGGAGCAAATCGACTGGAGAAGATCGAAGATTGCTTTATTCGCTCCAAAGATGCGAGTACCGCGCCCCGTTCCCTTCCCGTCTTTACCGTGGTTCCCATCAGCCATACGGAAGCCCTGCAATAGGGCGAGGAGCTGGGCCTTACTGAATCCCCAATACAAATCCGACCCATCTTTGTTGAGATAATCGTCGAGATGTGATACGCCTTTACGTTTTTGGTATTCCCCTCCGCTGCCCCACGGAATGCGCCAAATCACCGTATCGGTTTTTCGGCTACCTTTTGGCGGCACAATACGGCGTGTTACGTCGACGCCCAATCTCTCCACTAAATCATCGAACCATGCCACGACTCCATAATTAACTACAGATTGAGAAAAACTGACCACTCCGCTGGCGCGCGATCCATCACCGAGCCAAAAGCCGATAAAGAAACATTCATCCATCGTGAGCAAACCTGGCTCTTTGAGGAGGCAGGAACTCATCATTCTTTCTCTATAGTCCCCGGTAAGTTGGCGCGCTTCCCCCTTCGAGCGACCTCTTTTCATGTAGGCGTAGACTTGACCATGTTTCCATGACCGTTCCCTTTCTGGGTGCGCGCCGCGAAATATAAAGCGAGATGGCAAGGCGTCTCCGCTCGATGGAATAAAGCCTCTTTGGTTAATCACATCGGATGCAGAGCAGAACGAGAAATTTCCGCCTCGAATGGCGGACCATAGCATCTTGTGACCTTCAGTTACGCGAACATCGATGTTCTTGCCCTTCGCAGCAACCATGCGCTCGTTGGGTAGTCGCTCGCGCTTGAATATTTCTATTGGATGAACGAAGTCAACAAAACCGTTCCACCACGCGGCAATATGATGTTGCATGGTCATTTGATCGATTCCAACCCATCCTGACCCCGTTAGAATCTCTGTTCTTTCATCAAGGCAAAGGCATCCGACTGAAGCAATGCCTTTGATGCGGCACTGTCGGAACGCCTCAAACACCGGATCGCGCTCTTCCTGCTTCATGGTGCCATCGATGTATCCGAACGGAATCCCCGCCGCCTCGAACTTCGCTTGCTGCTCTCTGGCGTGCGCCCGGTCAACGCAAAACATGAACGTGCGGTCCTTGTTCCATCGTTCCTGCCATGTCTTCACCACATCGGCAACGATCCGCGCGTCCCGCATCACCACCGATGACTCGCCTTCGTCGTATTCGCCCTTCACGATGTGAACGTGCGAGAGGTCCACTTCCTCATTCGGCGCGTAGATGCGGAACCCGCAGAGGATCTTCTCGGCAATTAGTTCCTTGATCGTCGCCCCGATGATGAGCTTCGTCCAGTGGAGGCCCATGCCGCGCGCCCACGGCGTAGCCGACAGGCCGATGACGATCTTGTCAGCCCACACTGGACCGTCCAGAATCTTGAGCAGCGCTTGGTACTGAACATGAACCTCGTCGATCACGATCAGGTCCGCATCAGGTAGTTCGCGCCGGATCAGCGTAGCAACACTGGCAATCTGTACCTGAGCTTCGCGGTTCGTGCGCTCATGGTCAGCCTGAATCACGCCGATGTCGCGGATGCCCACATGCTCGAAGGAGCGAAGCGTCTGGTTGACAAGCGTGATGTCGGGAACGGTGAACACGGGGCGCTTGCCTTTGGCGATGGAGCCTCCGAAGAGGTGCGCACTTAGGAGAGTTTTTCCCGAACCTGTTGGACTTTGCACCACGATGCGCCTGTGGCCCTCGCGGACTGCCTGCCGTATCTCCTGAGCGCAGCGCTCCTGCCAGCGCCGCATCGGGGGCAGCGAGAGAGCGTTCTCGACCGGGAATAGGGAGTATGTGGCCAAAGCTACTCCTGCGGCAACCCAAGCGCATCAAGGGCGCGGTCGATGGCCTCAACTTCGACGGCGGCTTTGTCGCGGATCGATATGGCCTTTTCCCGCTGCTCAATCAGGTGACGTGTTGCGATGGTGACGTGGCGCGGCGTCTTCGGTGTGGACTCAGGCTTTGGTGGCAAGTTCTGCGTGGTCATGCGTTTCTCCTTCGGTCGTGCGGTTGAGGATGCGGGATAGAACGAGCGTCTCGGAATGGCACAGCGGGCAGTCATGCAGATTGGTGACCGCATCGCAATCGGGACAGAGGAAGGCGGTGTCGAGGGGGATGACGGAGATGTGTTCGAGCTTCATGCCGCCTCCGGCTCCTCTTGCTCGAAGCACTCCGAGCAGAACGCGCGGCCTTCGTCGTCCACGAACTCTTCGTGCCATACTTCGGCCTCGGGCGGATCGCCCCCGCCGCCCTCTTCGCGCCGGTACTCGAGCCACCATCCGACTTGCACGTCGCAGGATGGGTTCGCGCAGATGAGGGGGCTACGCATTGGCTAATGCCTGCTCTTCCTCCTCCGGACTCAGGATCGGGGGGCAGTGATACACGGCTGGCCTCGCCGGCTCGACGATCTCACAGATTGCAGAGCGGCGAATAGTGGCGATAAGAGAGATACCGGGAGTGTCATGCTCCAAGTAGAAGTCGGGATAAGCGTCGGTGTCCGGATCGACTCTCTTTGTCAATGGACGAGGGAGTAACTTGGCTAGTTCGACGAAGGTTCCCTTTTCTGACCCGTGATAAAAATACACAGTCGGCCTGGTAATTTCGAGTTCGGGGTTGACGGCGAGCGCATCGGCGAGGATGCGCAATTCGGATGCTACTGCTGCTGCGGTGGTTTTCATTCATTCCTCCAAATGTCCAGACAAAGACTTTACTACTTGATTACTGCGGCGAACACCTTGCAATCGCAGCCTTGGACCAGGCACATCCCGCCGTCCTCTCCGTGGTGCCAGAAGTGGCTGTGGCCGCACTGGCACACATCGTAGTCCATAGGCTTGCCATCGATGGCTTCGATAGCCATGACCGTCTGAGCAGCTGCGCGGGGGAGCTGGTGGGCCTTCCCGCTGAGGCTGCGCTCAGCTTCACGCAGGAACAGCCGCGCCCACGTCATCGCGGCGGTCAGCCGTTCGTTGCGGGATGACCCTGATTCGACTGGACGCTCACTGTGAGCTACATATTGTTCTCTGCCGAAACTCATGCTTCCCTCCGATCCCTGCGTAGTTTATTTTTCATCTTGCGGCATGTCCTACAGAAACGCATCCCTCTCCAAATGTAGGCGTCAGATAGGGCGTGACCACGTTTGCATTTGGTCATCCGCGCATTAACCGCCGGAGGGCTGATTCCCCGCAGCACGTTGATCCGAGAAGTGACAGGTTCCAAATGCTGCGGGTTAACGCACTTCCTATTGCGACAAAGATGGTCGAGTTGCAAGCCCTTCGGAACTTTTCCGTTTGCCAGCGCCCATGAGACACGATGGGCTAATAGCGCCCTCTTCACTTGTGGACGACCAGAAATCTGTCCGTACCCCTGCGGAGTGAGAGAGCCGATCCATTCCCAGCACCCACGCGATTTCTTCACCATTTTCCAGAACCGCGTCTCTAGTGGCACATAGGGATGATTTTGGTGATAGCACTTACGAGAGCAGAAACGCCCCTGACCGATGTTGAGACGGTAAGAATTGGCCATAAACACAGCACCGCAAGCCTCGCAGTTTCTCTGGTACACGCCTTTGGGATATGCTTGTGTGGAAGGGGTCACTTCGCTCTCCTATAGCGATTGGGCTTGTCCGGCGTTGACGCGCCTGACTCCTTCATTGTATCCCAACCTCTCCATAAAATCTTTGAAGTCATGCGCTAAACGAGCGCAATCTTCTTCGAGATCGGGATACCGATATTGAGTCAATAGATCGTGAGCATAGACTTCCCACTCGCAATGCCCGATCTCTCTGCAACTCCAGATGTGCCACTTGAACACATCAGCCTCGAAAATGTCAAGATAAAAACAGTGCTGCATCTTGCCGAAATACTTCTCCGCATCGAATTGCGAAGTGGTCTTGTCATCGGCGATCATGCGGCCCATGATCCGGTCGCACCGCGCTGTCACGATCACGCCGCCGTAGTCCTTCTCGCGCTTCTCTTCCCGGCACGGCCATGCTTCAATCTCGGCATCGCAGGTGAACGCGAACGTGTGACCATCGGCGCTGATGGTGGACTGCTCACCCAGGTTCGCGTGTTCCATTGCTTTGGCGAAAGCGCCGCCTCGTTCCATCGCGGGCGTGCGCGGCATCTCGCCGCGTAGCTGCGCAAGGAACACGCCAAGCTCGAATTCGTCGTCATCACGGAAGGCGCGGTAGAGATCGAGATTGGAGACTGAGACGCGGATCATCACGCCACCTTCGCCGGTACGACATAAAGGCCGGTCACCTTGTCGAACTCAAAACCAAGCGTCTTCGCCTTGTCTGCCAGCGGACCCTTCTGCGCCTTCGACAGCTTCAACCGCTTCGCCTCAGCAATGAGAAAGTTGATGTCAGCGAGGCTCTCTGCTCCGTCCACCTGCTCGGTGAACTCAACTGATTCTTTGACAGCCTCGGCCTGCTGCTCGGTCTGGCGATTAAGCGCGCCCTTGATCTGCGCAATGACGCCCGCGAGGAACGCGGGGCTGCTGGCCAGGTCGAGGATCGGTATCTTCGGCAGCTGCGCCGGATTCTTGCCGAAGCCTCCCTGCCGCGGATCGAAGTCGAGGAATCGCTGATCCCGCGCGTCCAGCCGGATGCGGCACATGGCATCGCTCGACTTGTAAATCTCATTCTTCGAGCTACCTTGCGCGTCGATGCGCTCTTGCGTGTCGTCGCCGTTTTTCTGCTCATCCATGTGGCAAACGAGGATGATGTCTTTGCCCTGCGACCGCAGAAACGCCTGCCACTGCGCGAACCTGCTCTTGAGCGCACCGAAGCCTTGCAATGTGAGCGATCCATCGGCGCGGCCCATCTTCGGGTTGCCTTCGATAATGTCCTGAGAAAGCGTGTCGAGCGCGCGGCCGGCAGTATCAATCACGATGGTTTTGTAGGGCGTCAAGTCTTCCGCCGTCATGCCAGACACATCGGCCCACTTCACGACCGGCACAGACGCCTTGCGATTGAACGCGCGATGGATGCCTTTGTCGAAGTCAAGTGTGAGCGGAGCCTCGGCAGTCTGGGTAAGAGAGGTCTTCCACAAGCCGGGAGCGGCGTAGAGCGTCAGGATGATGTTTGATATTGGAAGTGGTTCTGTGGCGGGAACGATTCTAAGTGGCATTGTCAAGCGCCTCCGAGACGCTGGAATGAGAATAGGGGAGAGGCGCGGCCCGCGCAAGATAACGAAGGTAACAGCCGAGAGGCACTTACTTGCACCCCTCGGCTCCGTGCCTAATCGACTACGGGCTTTGCTCCCCAGTCGGTGTTTTCCTGCTGGATGGTGACCGAGTAGTCACCAGGAGGCACAACGTGCGCCTTGTGCTCCTGGTGAACGAGAGACACCGCGCCTTCGTCGCCCAGCACGCGCACGTAGGTCATGCCGTTCTCTTCGTACATCTCAACCAGATCGGCCACGTCCACGTCTTCCACGTTCGACATGAAGCTGTGATGGTGGCCGGTGACTTCGCCAAGCGCCACGGGGCGCAGCGGCACGCGCTTTGCTGTTTTCGAAATTACGCTCTTCATCATGATGATCCTTTCGGGGTTGATGGTTGAGGTTGGGCACCGTAGCTATCGGCGCAGGAGCTAGAGACCTTTGTGCTTCTTGTAGCCAGCCCAGATACAAAAGTCATTGAGCATGAAGGCTGCTAACCACCACCAACTCGCATGAGTGAATCCGAGCAACTGGCAGAAGACGAAAATCTCGGTCGTATAAGGAAAGTACAGGATCATGGTTCCTCCTAACTGTGTGCTTGCTGTTCGGGTCCGCCCGAGAGCGGCTTCAAAAAAACATCGCCTTGCCTCAAAAATTTGCCTTCCTTGTACTCCTTCTCAGTGAGCCCGAAGGTCCAAGCCACGGCCTCGTAGCACCGCTTATGGTTATGCCGGACGCGGATGGTGTACTTGCGATCGGTCGATGGGTCAGTGAGTCGAACGAAGCGCAGCGGGCGATCTTCAAAGTCCTTCAGATCGGCAGCTTCAAGCAACTCCGCTGTTTCTGTGCCGGCGCGGTAAGTGGTGATGAGCCGGGCCCCCGGCTCAATCACATCCGACACCGGGATTGCGGGGAAGTTCGAGTGTAACTCATCGGCATGGATGATTTTCATGTTCGCCTGCTCACAGAATCGATCCCAGCCCATGCGCTCGACCATCACGCGGCGAACCTCGGCGTTTTGCTCGGCTGCGATTTGCTTGACGGTTATGGTCTCGGGCTCTTCAATGATCTGCCGCGTAACTCGCGTGCCATGCCATGACCAGACGCCCCAACCGTCGCGAAAACTCGCTGCGGCTTCGGTTTCTGAGTGAAGGCGATGAGACCCGAATCCGCGTGGTTTGGTTTCATCCACGAGTTCGCGGTGGATCTGTGAGGGGCGCTCGCTCACGATCACAAAATCGCGATGTGCAAACCACCAGCAAGCTGATTCCATCGTTGCCTCGTAAGCACGGCCACGATCCCATAGGTCGCCATTGAGTTCCAGTTTGCAGACTTCGCGGAAGAATGAGGTCCATGCTCCGCCCCACCAGTATCCGCTCACCCAGAACTGACCACCGAATATCGAAGACCACAGTCTTTTTAGGACTTGTCTCACAGCGTCGTCCACAGCGCCGCCCACAGCGCCGTCCACAGCGCCGCCCACAGCGCCGCCCACAGCGCCGCCCACAGCGTCGCTCACAGCGCCGCTCACAGCGTCGTCCACAGCGCCGCGCACAGCGTCGCGCACAGCGCCGCGCACAGCGTCGCGCACAGCGCCGCCCACAGCGCCGCGCACAGCGCCGCCCACAGCGCCGCGCACAGCGTCGCGCACAGCGCCGCCCACAGCGCCGTCCACAGCGCCGC
>Ga0181518_10000335_pt1 | contig 53655 bp, 35 predicted proteins | sample PEATcosm2014_Bin_28_FD_119751 | JGI IMG/M metagenome (GOLD analysis project Ga0181518, IMG submission 119751) | Peatland microbial communities from MTU Mesocosm Facility, Houghton, MI, USA - PEATcosm2014_Bin01_60_metaG | ecosystem: Environmental > Terrestrial > Soil > Wetlands > Peat | place...
GCTCCGCCCTGCGGGCTGCGCAGGGCTACGCTCCAGGCCAGGCCAACAAACCAAAACAAAATTGCAAAAAGGGGACACTTCTAACGAGGTAAGCATGGGGACATTTCTAAAGAGCTTTGACACGTGGAATTGAAAGGGGTTGACAGAACGGCGCGAACGGATTAAGAGTATAGCCCCTAGCAAGGCTATACATATGGTTTCCGGGGGGAAGACCATGGACGCTTCACGCCGGGATTTCCTGAAACTTGCAACGATCGGGGGTACGGCTGCTGCAGTATTTGGATTTGACCTACAGCCTGCCTACGCGCAACTGTGCACGCTGAGGATTGCGCGCGCCAATGAGACGCGCTCCACCTGCCCCTACTGTTCGGTAAGCTGCGGCATCATTATTTATACGATTGGCGACCGAGCCAAGAACGTCACGGCCCAGGTTGTTCATGTGGAAGGAGATCCCGACCACCCCATCAACCGGGGGACACTCTGCCCCAAGGGTGCCGCTCTTGAACAAGACATTTTGAATGAGCGCCGGCTATTGAGGCCCCAGGTTCGCCGGCCGGGCGGTACGGAGTGGGAAGATATCTCCTGGGATCAGGCGATTTCCGAAATCGCTGAGAAAGTCAAGAAAACCAGGGACGCCAGCTTTATTGAGACGGATGCCGCCGGGCACCGCGTGAACCGCTGCGAATCCATCGCCTGGACTGGCGGCTGCACTGACACCAACGAATTCAACTATCTCGTCGTGAAGTCTATGCGCGCCTTGGGGGTCGTACACCTGGAAAACCAGGCCAGAGTTTGACACGGCCCCACGGTCTCAAGTTTGGGACCAACATACGGCCGGGGCGCAATGACCAATGGCTGGGTCGATATGAAGAATGCCGACATGATGCTGATCATGGGCGGCAACCCGGCGGAAAACCATCCCTGCGGCTTCAAGTGGGCCATCGAAGCCAAACGCACGCGCAACGCCAAAATGATCGTGGTGGACCCGCGCTTCACGCGCACCGCCAGCGTTGCCGATCTCTTTTGCCAACTGCGCGTGGCCACGGATATCGCCTTCCTGGGGGGAGTGATCCGCTTCGCCATTGAGAACAATCGCATCGCGAGAGACTACCTGCTGAACTACACGAATGCGGCGTTCATCGTGAAGGACACCTTCAAGCTGCCGGAGAGCGAGGGGTTGTATTCCGGCTATGATGCGAAGACGCTCAGCTACGACAAGACAACCTGGAACTACGCGAGTAGCGATGCAGCCGGGAGGCCCCTGCCAGAAGCCCATGCGTTGGCTGCGGTCGCACACCTGACGCCCGGAACTCCAGCACCGCCGCCTTCCCTGACGGAAAAACCTGCGTATGACTTCACGCTGCAGCACCCGAACTGTGTATTCCAGCTTTTGCGCAAACACTATTCGCGCTACACGCCGGAAATGGTGGAGCGTATCACGGGTGTTCCCAAGGAGCAGTTCCTCAAAGCGGCGGATCTGTTTACTTCCATCCGCAAGGACGGTGACACCAAAAAGGTGGGAACCATCATTTACGCGGTGGGTTGGACGCAACACACATCGGGCACGCAAACCATCCGCACCGCTGCGATGCTGCAACTCCTTCTTGGAAACGTAGGCCGCGCGGGCGGCGGCGTAAATGCTCTTCGCGGCCATTCCAACATTCAAGGCGCAACCGACATGGCGGGAATTTTTGACAACCTGCCGGGATACATGAAAGTGCCGGTTCCCGCGGATGGCTCGTTCGAAGGGTGGATGAAGCGCATCACGCCAAAGCCTTCAAAACCCGGCCCGTGGGAAAGTTTTAATTATTGGAGCAACACCCCGAAATTTGCCGTCAGCCTGCTCAAGGCTATGTACGGGGATGCGGCAACGAAACAGAGCGATTGGGCGTACGACTATCTACCCAAGGTGGATCGCAACTATTCCTGGACCTATCTCTGGGACAACATGTACAACGGCATCGTCAAGGGTCTGTTCGCCTTTGGGATGAACGGCGTGGCCATTGGCCCGGACACCAAGAAGAACATCGACGCACTCAAGAAAGCGGACTGGCTGGTCGTGGGTGAGATTTATCCCGATGAAACCAGCGAATTCTGGAAATCTCCGGGCATCACTACTGAAGAAATGAAAACGATTCAGACCACGGTGTACCGCCTGCCGTGTGCGGGATTCGCGGAGAAGGACGGCACGTTTACGAACTCGGCGCGCTGGCTGCAGTGGAAAAACACAGCTCTGCCGATGCCCGGAAACTGCCGGCTGGACCAGGCCATCGTAGCGCAGATTTTCCTGAAAGTGCGCGCCCTGTATCAAGCGGAAGGCGGCAAGTTCCCAGACCCGATTCTGAAGCTCACGTGGAGCTATACCGATCCGATGAACCCTTCGCTCGCCGAGGTGCTCAAGGAAATCAATGGCAAAACGATTGTCGATGCGGAAGATCCGGCGACAAAACAGCAGTTGAAGGCGAACCAACAACTGCCGGGATTCGCGTGGTTGAAAGACGACGGCACCACTGCCTGTGGCAACTGGATTTATTGCGGCTCGTACACCGAAGCCGGTAATCTCACTATGCGCCGCGATCCCGCCGATCCTTCCGGCATGGGCGTGCACCAAAATTGGGCATGGTCGTGGCCCGCAAACCGGCGGGTGCTCTACAATCGCGCGTCCTGCAATGTGGATGGCAAGCCCTGGGATCCGGCGCGGCGGCAAGTCTGGTGGAGCGAAGCCGCTCAGAAATGGGTTGGCAACGACGTGCCGGATTTCAAGGCCGATTCCAAGCCGGCCGAGCATATGGGCCCGTTCATCATGAATCCGGAGGGTGTCGGACGCCTGTTCGCCCCTCTAGGCGCGTTTGCCGATGGACCTTTCCCCGAATTCTATGAGCCGACCGAGAGTCCCGTGGATAATCTGTTGCATCCGCAACAGTCCCGCAATCCCGTGGTCAAGCGTTTCAAAACGCCCGACGATAAATACGCCACGCCGAAAGACGGCTATACGGTTGTGTGCACCACCTATCGCCTGACCGAGCATTATCACTACTGGACGAAAAACAATCCCATGAACGTGCAGCTTGTGCCGGAACCGTTTGTGGAGATTCCCCAAGAGTTGGCCCAGGAGATTGGTCTTCAGGGCGGGGACAAAGTGAAGATCTCCAGTATTCGGGGCGAGTATGTGGCCAAGGCCATGGTCACCAAGCGAATCAAACCCATGCTGATCGATGGGAAGAAAACCTACCAGGTTGGCTTTCCCATCCATTGGGGCTATCGCGGCATTGCCGAGGACGAAGGCAAAACCTCCAAAACGCTGGCGAATTTAGTCACGCCAGCCGTGGTTGATCCCAACGCCTACACGCCGGAATTCAAAGGATTCCTCGTGAAGGTGGAAAAGGCTTAGGGGAGCAGCGATGAGCCAAGCGGCACTGCGCATCCAAAAAATCTCCGGCCACGCGGGAAGCATTCCGGGCCAGGACACGCAGCGTGATCTGCAGGTGTGCAAGCTGGTGGACACGGCCACGTGCATCGGTTGTAAGGCCTGCGAAGTGGCTTGCGTCGAATGGAACAGCATGCCCTTTTCGCCGACCACGTTCGACAACACTTACCAGACCATGCCGGACACCCGGTGGAATTATTGGAACCTGATCCTTTTCAACGAGCACGAGCGCGAAGATGGATCGTTGCAGTGGCTGATGCGCAAACACCAGTGCATGCACTGCGCTGAACCCGGCTGCCTGGAGGCATGTCCCGCGGATGGCGCGATTGTGCAGTATTCGAATGGCGTCGTCGATTTCCAGCAATCGAACTGCATCGGCTGCGGTTACTGCATTACCGGATGTCCGTTCAATGTGCCGAAGCTGAATTCGGTGACCAAGCGTGTTTACAAGTGTTCGCTGTGCACGGATCGCATCAGCGAGGGACTCGAGCCGGCGTGCATCAAATCCTGCCCAACCGGTTGCCTGCATTTCGGCACGAAAGAAGACATGCTGGACTTGGCCGGGCAACGTGCAAAGCAATTGAAGGAACACTTCGGCTACGGTAATGCCGGCGTGTACGATCCGCCGGGTGTCGGAGGTACCGGGGTGATTTACGTGTTGCACGACGCGACGAAACCGGAACTTTACGGGGGCCTGCCTGCCAATCCGAGCATTCCCTTGCTGGTAAAGCTCTGGAAACATCCTCTGAAATGGCTGGGCAATTTGGCCATGGTAGGCGGGCTGATCGGTTTGTTCGTGCACTATCTGCGGTTTGGTCCGAAAGCACGGGAGGATGAGGACATCCCTCCCGTTGGAGCACAACCGTGAGCCATCCCGAACAAATCGCCGCCCACGGCCATGTGCTGCGTTACGCGTTTCCCGAACGCCTGAATCATTGGGTAGCTGCGGGTTCGTTCCTTTATCTCATGGGAACGGGACTCGCGTTCTGGTCTCCCTGGCTTTTCTGGATTGCCGTCATGCTCGGCGGCGGGCAGAGTTCGCGGATGTTGCATCCCTGGGCAGGCCTAATATTCTCACTGTCGGTGGGTTATATGTTCGTGAAATGGTCGAAGCAGATGAAGTTCGAGGCTGTCGACAAGGAATGGTGGAAGTCTCTCCAGTTCTACATCACGAATCAGGACGACAAAATGCCGCCTGCCGGCCGCTACAATGCCGGGCAGAAACTGCTGTTCTGGAGCTTTTTCTTCGGCGGAATTGTGCTGTTGCTGACCGGGCTCGTTCTGTGGTTCACCGATGCGCTTCCCTGGAGCTTGCGCTGGCTCCGGTATGTCGCGGTGATTTTGCATCCCATCGCCGCGCTGGCCATGATTGGGAATTTCATGATCCACGTGTACATGGGCGTGTTTGCGGAGCGCGGCGCGTTTGGTTCCGTCATCCGCGGTGATGTATCCATTGCGTTCGCGAAACGCTACCACCCCGGCTGGTATCGAGAAATTGTGGGCAATTCCGAACCCAGGAAATGAGCTTTTTCGCCGCTGGCGGAGTAAATTACCAGGCGCGCATCGCACGCGCTGAACTCCTGGCCTCGCGCTATCCATTCGCGCGGGAAATTCTCTCCTTCTACGTTCACATCGCCAAGTTTCAAAAAGAATTCTACGAGCGGCTCCCGAAGGATTGGGGCAAACGAGCGGTTGCGCCTGCCAATGACAATCTGCGTTTGGAATTACACTTGCCGATTTTGCTTGACCCGTTTGGAAGATTTCTCTCGTCGATCGAAACCCATGGACCCGGCCCGCTTGCGGCCCAGGCTCAGCGCTTAATAGTGCAGGGAGAAAGCGCGTGGGCCAGCGCCCTCGAGGAATTCTGGAAAATGGGCCTCCAGGAATCGATAAATCCCGACGCGCCTTCGGACACGCCCGCGGCCGACCCGCTTCGAGTATTCCTGAGCCGCGCTTTCCTTCAGCCCTATGCCGAGTTCATTGCGGGCGCCATGCTGCCGCCCGTTTCAGCCATGACGGTATGTCGCTGCCCACGGTGCAATTCCCTGCCCTTACTTGGAGTCCTTCGGCCAGAAGGCGATGGCGGAAAGAGATTCCTGCAGTGCTCGTTGTGTGCGCAGGAGTGGGGTTTCCTCCGGATACTTTGCGCGCACTGCGGAGAGGACCGCGAGGAGAAGCTCTGTGTTCACACAGCCGAGCAATTTCCGCACATCCGTATCGAAACCTGCGAGACCTGTAACCACTTGCTGCGTACGATCGATTTGACCAAGGATGGCAACGCGATTCCGATGGTCGACGATCTTGCGGCCATTCCTCTGGCCTTATGGGCCGAAGAGCACGCGTATCGAAGGATCCAAGAGAATCTGTTGGGAACTTGAATTTGTGAAATACGCGAGGAAAATCGCTCAAAGACCGCCCTCTCAAAGTCGGGCCGGGTTTATTCCTGCAATTGGATCGAACACTTGCAGGGGGTTCACAGCGAGCCGCACTGCCACGCAAACCGTATACTCAAACTCGGAGCCGGACGACCCAGCTTTTAATCACACAGTCGTTTCTATGTCTCCTGCCCGTTACCTCGATTGTGTCAGACCTCAGCCAGCCGTCAGGAGTGTTCTTGGGGTTTACGTAGCCACGAATATGAGCAGTTACAGGTCGAGTCCCTTTTTCGATTTAAACTCAACTATGGTCCAATCCAATCAACCCCCAAGAGGCCCAAACCCGAGCGTGCGAAGAAGGCGCACAGGAATCCCCGGTACGACAAAGAAATACCCCTTACACCCAGCACGACAACCCGGGTAAGACTGGCGCAAATAGGGTACAGAGCGCCGTAGAAGCGAGCTGGAAAGACTCCTGGCTACTGGTACCCTAAAAAAGGCGCTAGCAGCCTGATGTGTCAGATCCGTGTGTGAGTCACGGTGGTTACATAACGCAAACCCAGTATTTCTCTCTCCGATGGCATAGCAAGGGACTTGTCTAATGCCGGCTAAGGCTTCACTCTGACTGATGCGCCTATTAAACCGATCAAGTTGAGCCCACGGTTTGGGTCAAATGGAACTGTGATACACGGTCGGCTGTGGCTAATTTGGCACCAGGGGTCCAAAAGCCCCGCGTTTGCGAGTTGTGGAAGCGATGTAGCTTGCCAGAGGCGCGTCATTCAGGGCAACGGAAACGGTGGCGGGAGAAAAGCCAGAGGCTTTGGCAACGTCCCGCAGAGTGACCAGCCTGTGCTTCCCGCCAGGTTTATTCATGCGCCATTCGTCGCGTGCCCATCATCGGGCCGCAGGCAACGGAATGCAATCCAAAGGCGACCCAGGCCTAGTCCTCTGGGGGCACCTCAAACGAGAGCTGCTTGGTGAAACCCTTTGTCCTCCAGATACCAAAGGCGATCCCTACAGCCATCCAGACCGAGCCAATTTTCATCGCGGGGTGGCTGAGATTCAGCCACAGCAGGAAGCAAATGATAAACCCGAAAATTGGTGGTATCAGGTTGCCTAGTTTCTTCACTTCCGCGCGCCAATAATACCGAAGAAACGCGGCAGCATTGACTCCCATGAAAGCGATGAGTGCGCCAAAGTTGAGCATGTTGAGTCCAAGATCATAAGTGAGGAGGAACGACCCAACGAGTGCGATGGCGCCGACAAACAAGACGTTGTTTCGGGGAACGCGATGCTTGGCGTCTATGGCGCCAAAGAACGACTTCGGAAGAGCCTCGCTTCTTCCCATTCCGAAAAGCAATCGGGCGGCGCCGATCTGCGCGCCGAGACCCGAGCCAAAATTAGCAACAATTAAGGTGACGCCCACAATTCCAAATAGTGGTGCCCAGGTGCGAGCGGCGGCAAACACGTAAGCCGTGTTTTCATTCGGAAATGCCTGCGAAGCGGGCCACACCAGTTGAGCGATGTAAACTTCAGCCGCGGAAAGCACGCCGATGACAACGCAGGTGAGAACCGTCGCCAGCATAATGTTGCGGCGCGGGTTTTCTGCTTCTTCGGACAAGGTGGAGATGCCATCGAACCCAATGTATGTCAGGACCGCAATCGAGGTGCAACCAAACAAATTTCCCCAGGTGAACGTTGCCGGATCATAGAAAGGCCGAGTGAAGTACATGGAGTCGGCCGCATGCGGAGTTCCATGTATGTAGCGGATGGCGGCGACAAAAACGATGACGATCACCGCGCTCATTCCGGCGGCCATAGCGGTGTTCACGCGTGCCGAAGTTTTGATCCCTCGAATATTCAGCAGCGTAAAAACTCCGGCAAAGAAAACTTTCCAACCCCATACGGGAAGTCCAGGGGCGAATTCGTGTGCTTGCTCAGCGCACCAGATCGTGCAGATTAGAGGATTGAGCATGTAATCCATTACCATGCTCCATCCGGTCACGAAGCCGACAGCCGGATTGATCTCCTGCGCCACGTAGGTGAACGCCGAGCCGGCACTAGGATACGCCCGGGCCATCCTGCCGTAGCTGATGCCCGTGAAGAGCATGGCTACCATAGCAATTAGTATGGCTGTGACGACCTGACCGTGGCCGCGCGTGCTGAGCACTCCGAATGCGGACATCGGCGCAACCGGCTGAATCACAATGATGCCGTAGAGAATCAGGTCTCGAAGTGTGAGAGTGCGCCGCAGGCGAGGTCCCGCGGTTGTGGCGCTGGCTTCCGTGCTCAAGCACCTCTCCTTTTCTCCGGACGGCGCCCGTCGGGAGAGAGAACCACGGCGCGCGTTTGCATGGTCTTATCCGTAATCTCCATCTTGGCTTCCCTGCCGACCGATAACGGGCACCCGGCCGCCGTCAGCAGGCAATGTTCCAGTCGGCTTTTGAGTGCAAAGCCTTTCGGACAGCCGCGACTCCTGCTCCTTGGAAGATAGTCGCACTGCCTCTAAAACCCTTCACGGGTCGGTGGGTTCCCGGAAGCGCCGGTTATCGAGCAGGTTTGGATGGGCCCGCAGACTGCCAGTTACCTTGATCGAAAAGCTCTGAACGCTCGGTACGCCGTCTACCCCGTCCACCGTGAGACGGATAGTGAAATCCATTGCCCTTGTGTAGGTGTGAGAGGCCTTGGGACCGCTTGCGCTGGCGCCATCACCGAACTCCCAGCGATACTCGACCGCGGGCACTCCGGTGGCTTCGGTTTGCGCTGAGAAAGAGACGGTCTCGCCAGCATTGGCGGCCGAGGGCACTTTTGCGGTGACGCTCGGTGCGCTCGGCGCCATGTTGCTATCGATAATCTTGATCACATTCACAGACTCGGGAAGTTGATTCTCGATCTGCAAGGCGCCGCCCGCCACCGCGACCGGCGCGTTCTGGTTGAGTACGTCCATCGCCGTAAAGGTATGCTCCGCAGGCAACCCGAGATCAACGAGTTTCACCGTGTGTGACCGCGAAGTCTTTGTCCAATTAAAGATGGCCAGGATGGCCTGGTGCGGACTTTCCCGCAGAAAGAATATGCTGGGTTGTTCATCGTCGGGGTCATAGCTCATCAAATCGAGGGGCGTGGAAGCCCGTCCAACTTTGGCCATATTCAGCAAGTCTTTGTTCTCAACGAGCGCCAAGCGATCCTTCTGGGAACCCAAGACCAGCATGTCGTCACCAATTTCGTACATGCCTCCGGATACGGCCGAGAGAGCGATCGACGCCTGTGCCGCGGGCAGCGCAAGCAAATGGGGCCTCTGTGTAAATTCGCCGAAGGGCTGATCCGTGGTGTTGAAAGCGTCCGGGTCGTTCAGGAAGAAATTGCGGTGCATATAAAAGCGGGCGGCAATCCCCGGCGCAGCATTCTTGGTTGCTTGAAATGTATGTGCCGTGTCCGCGGAGACTCGGCCGGTGTCCACCAGCCCTACCGGCGTGAGCATGGGACTTCCGTCCTTGTCCAGGACCACCTCATCACCCACAGCATCGCGAATTATTTGTAAGCCGATGCGCTGGGCTTCCAGTGCGGTCGTGTTGGGCCGGTAGCGGAAGCCTTCGATGGCGGTGGTGTCCATAAAATCGAGCTTGATGAACCGGACGCCCCATTCACGCACAAGAGTCTTGTAGGTCCGGCGCAGATAGTCCTGCGCTCCAGGATGCGTTGTGTCCAGCGTGAAGAGCAGATCCGTTTTTTGATTCCAGACTTCGCGACCCGGGATAGGTTCACCCTTGGCGTTGTGGACCAGCCAATCCTTGTGCTGCTCATAAACCCAAGCCCGGGAGGTCACCTCAAAAGGAGCCGTCCAAACGCCAAACGTCAAGCCATCGCGGGTTATGTGGTGTCCCACGACGCGCATGCCATCGGGGAACTGAGTGGCATTGGTTGTTACGTATTCTCCGCGGGCATACTGGTAGCCTTCATCAATTTGAAAGTACTTATAGCCGAGTGCCTTCAAATGTTCGCTTTGCCAGTCCGCGTTAGCCAGGGTCTCGCCTTCGTTGATGGCGCCATAATAAACCGTCCAGCTCCACCAACCGATCGGATTCTCGATGGAGACGCGCGCGTGGTGCAGCCGTCGAATCGCATCGCCGTAAGCCAACAACTGATTGTGGTAGCCCTGCCCGGCCTGGAGCATCAGACGCTCCGAGACCATTTCTGAGCCGGGCGCGATGGGAAGGCTCAGTTCGACGAGATTTTCCGCTGGAGCATCTTTCAGATCAAAATCCTTTTGGATTTCCGTGGTTCCTGTGAAGTCAACGCCATACGACGCAATCTTCGTTCCCGCGCCTTCGCCGGCAGTCTGCAGATGCAAAATGGTCAGAAACCGATCCGCGGTCAAAGCGCCGATGAAGAGACTCTGCTTGCTCTCCCGGTTGTAGACGAGTTGACTCCCGACTCCGCGATGCATCCCCCCTGGCGCTTTCCCCAGGTCGTAGAGCCTCAACTGCGGCCAATCTTCGCTGAAGCTGTCGGAAAGGATTCGATCGGCGAAAGCATGACCACCCAGATTAAGCAAAGGCTCCCCGAGTGATTCCACGCCTCGGATGGCCTGCACCGTCACTTCCTTTTCCGTACTGTTCCTTACTGTCACCTGAAGAGTTGCGTAAGGATTTTGGTCGTAAAGGTGGAGCACATAAATGAGATCAGCTTTTCCCTGGAGTCCCGAATTTGTGACGGTTATTGCGCGGCCAGAGCCGAGTTCATCGCTGAACGCAGATTCGGACACTTGATGACGCGAATAATCGGTCGAGCGCAGCCACTGGTGATTGACCTGCGCTGCCACACCGCTCGTGAAGATGGGCCGCCCGCCTCGCACCGCGAGTAGATACGCTCCATCTTTAGCGTTGACAGTCAGGGACAGCTTGTCGTTCGTCAATTGCTGAGCCCTACAAGGCGTGACGACAACCAGCGCGGCGGCGATAATCGCGATTCCCACGCTGCAGAGCACTCCGCAACTCATTTTCGACATGGTGTAAATCTCCCTTCCAAATAGCTTGCCCATGGCTTTACTTTATGGCCACCGTAATCCGCGGCGTGTTGTAACCCTCGAGGCTGACCCACGCGGGTGTTTTGCCTGGTTGCGGGACGACACCGTGAATCACGACTGTTTCGCCTGGAAAAACTGTGACGTAATTATCGTCGTACTCGATCGGAAGAATCTCGTCGGCATCTCGCTCGGACGTGATCTCCGCTCGTTCGAAGAAAGCGACGTGTTCGCTCGCGTTGTGCAGCCGGATAGCGACGCGATTCGCACCGGGTACCGACGTTTGTGTGGCACTTAGCTCTAGCGGGACTTGCGGCATGGAGTTCAGCGCCGTCATGTCGGCCCAACTCTCCTGTTGCAATGCAAAGGCGCCGTCGTTCTTCCGATCGCCTAAATCGTCGTCCTTCTGCGACTGCCAGTAGATGTTTTCCGCAAGCACCTTGCCAGAATGGTCAAACAACTGACAGCGCACAAAGTAGACCGAGGAGCTGTTCGGATACCTGGGCAATGTCATGGCCTGGACCGCCCCGCCGGAAGCGACCCGAACGTTCGCAGCGTCGCGGTCGTCCAGCACCTTGCCCTGTAGGTCGTAGATGCGCACGCGCACACGCAAGCCTTGCTGCCCGGCCGGCATCTGGTTGACCACTGCGACTTTTGCCTGACTGTGATCACCGGTCGCGTAGGAATCAAAAACCACGGAGAGGGGCCGCAAGCCCTTCTTGGCACCGTAATAGGCTCCGCCCGGGCGCAAGTAATAGTCGAAAATATTTCCAAAGAAGGAAGGCCAGTGGCTATTCAGCATCCAATAAATGGTCATTTTGTGGTTCGCCCACCCGTTGGCGGCGAACGCCTCGAATTGGGCACGGGTACTCTCGTAATGGGCAAGTTGGGCCTTTCGCGCAAACTCCTCGGCGCTGTTTGAGGGCCCGTAGCGGCGATCCACAGCGCGCTGAATGTTGATCAGCGTACTGTTTCCCGGGTTTGAGCCGGAATGGAAATACCACGTTTCGTTGATGGGCCAGAGCTTGTCGCTGGGAATGAACTTCTTCAGGCTCTCGTAGGGAGGGATATGTTCATTGTCGCCCTGCTCCGCGCAGGAGCCTCGCGAGGGTTCATACTTTCCGCTGAACCAATATGTGGGTGGCCGCCAACTGTAGGGTCCTGCCATATGGATGCCATCCCACAAGCGCTCGCCTCGATCGTCCTTAGCGAACGACGAGACGGTGTCAACGACGGCATTCTGCCAGTGCAAGTCCGACAGGATCCCGTGGTACACGCTGAGCACGGATTTCGGCGGCAGACCGTCGCTTCCGTTGGCCCATATCCAGACTGAAGCATGGGGACGCAGCATCAAGATTTGCGACTGAAGACTCTCGGCCGCAACGCGATGATCCTCTCCATCCCACTGGCCCCACTTCTCCCACTGGTTGCAGCACATCCAGCCAAACATGAGCGGGATGCCCTGCTCGTCCGCCAACGCCACAATGTGTTCACTCGAAATCTTCGATTCCCACCGGAGCATGTTGAGTCCCAGGTCCTTTACGTAGCGGAGCACCGCGGCCTCCCGGTCCGGGTCGTACCGGTATAACAGGTCAGGCGTGTAAACCGCTCCGCGCACCAGGAAGTCTCTGCCATTGACCTGTAGATAGAAGTTGCCTCCCTTGCCGAGGCCGGGGAACTGCTCATCCTGATCGCGATGTTGGGTGATGCTGCGGATCCCGAACCGGGCTTGCGTGGCATCAGAAAGCTGATGATTCTCGAGAAACTCGAGGCGAAGATCGTAGAGGTTCGGCGCTCCCATCGTATAGGGCCACCAAAGGTCGGGATTCCGTACGACCAACTCGGGATATTCATCGGGTGTGAAGCTTGCATGCCGCTCTTCGCCTGGTGAAAGACTGACCGATTGTTCGAAACGTGTAGGGGGTTTGCCCGGACGTGAAATAGTTCCCCGGAGAATCCCACTTACTTGCCGATTCGAGAAATTGTGGAGGTCAGTGAAAACTGTCAGCCGGGCCGTGGTGGTTTTTGGCAGCGGAAGCTCAGAGTTGACCAACGCATGTTCGAGTGTAACCTCACCAGCGACTTTCAAATAGACCGGCTTCCAGATCCCGGCATTGCGATCCGCAACAAAAGAAATTCCGTTCTCAGAGTTCTTCCGGGGGCCTTGATAGCCCAAATACTTCCAGTTGATCCAGTCGAACCAGCTATCTGCTAACTCCACGCCATTAACATCTTGCAGCGCCTGTTCCGGCGTCACTTTGACCGCAAGCGTGTTTAATTCTCCACGCTTGATCCATTGCGTTACATTCAACTGGTGCGCGCTATACATGCCCACTACATGCTTATTGTCGGCTACCATCTGGCCGTTCAGCCATATCTCTGCACGATAGTTGATTCCCGGAAAATCCAGCAAATAAACCGCATGCCCGTCCGGCGCGGTGAAGGTGGTGCGATACCACCAATCCTGCTTGTACAGTTCTTGCGGAACGCTCTCCAGCAGGTTCTTGCCAAAGTAGAGATTTGGATACACGCCGTCCTCTTCCAGGGTCTCCAGCACAGTCGCGGGCATTCGATGAATCAAAAACCAGCCCGTGTCTTTATAGTCCGGAAGGGAGATGGCCGCTCCGCCAGTTTGCAAATCCTTTGCTGAGGTGAGCTTCCAGTTCTCGGCCAGCTCGATGCTTCTTGGGGAGTCCGGAGCAGCCGAAGACGGGAGGACGCCCGCACACAGCGACAAGAACAGCGAAACTATAAGCTTGAACATGTTCCTTCGACTCCTGTCCATCAAACTGACTTTGTCTTTCGTCATATGGCCATTGATTTCGCTGCATTCCACATTAGCCTCGGACACAAGACACGCAAATTCCTGAGTCACCAGGGAAGACACCCTAATCGAACCTCACCCAGCGGCCATTCTTTCGGACCAAGACATCTCACCATCGAAACAAGCGGTAGAACGATCGGTCTCTGCTGCTGCTCAATCCACACGGCACTTGAAACCATCATCCAACCCAGGCCTTCATACCAACTTTGCAATGCAGGCCTGCAAAAAAGCAGCATGAAGTCCACCTCCATCTGGCTCAACGCAAAAGCCTCCGCTGCCTTCATCGCAATCCGTGCATATCCACGCCCCCTGCACTCAGGCCGTGTTAGCACTCCCCCAATTCCGGCGACTGGAACAGGATTCCCATCAACCGCGACGGTGTGCTTTACCAGCCCTACATGACATACGTTCCTTCCGCTTTCGACGACCAGAACATGCTTTTCCGTGGGCCTCCATTGCAACTGGTACGCACCAGTCTGGCTGGGATCCGTTTCGCCACCCGCCAGGTCGCTGCGATCTGCCCCCGAGTAGAATTCTCCCACACGAACTTCGATGGGTGCCGGCGGCATGGGAGATAGCAACGGCATATCGTTTTCCAGTAAGGTTCCGGTGGTTTCGGGAACCGCCCTGAAAATCAACTAATATCGCTTTCTTCGTGCAACTGAAATCGTTGCACTACTCGGGAAATCACACCATCCGGACTGGGGTTATCCGGATCAAGATCTGAGGCCAGGCTCAGGTGATAGGCCAGCAGCTGGGGGAAGACAATTTCGAACGGTACACGCAAGTGATCCGGGAGGTCCGGCGCCACGGCAGGAATGAAGTCGTGGGCCAGATCGCTTGCGGTAGTGGGTGGTCCAACGACGATCAAGTGGCCAAGATTCTTCTGCCGCAGTTCCCGCAGTAAATCCTGTTCGTAGCGACGCCGATCGGCATTGGATGACAGCACGCAAAGCACCAGCGAATCGGGCCGCAGGAAGCTCATCGGGCCGTGGCGAAGACCTAAGAAGGTTTCGGGGAAAGCGGTGATGCGCCCAGCCGTCATCTCAAGAATCTTCAAGCAGGCCTCTTTTCCGAGAGGCGCCAAATCTGCAAAGGTGAGGACCATCACTCGAGAAGGCTTTCGCGAAGCCAAGCGTTGTGCCGCAATTTCAAAGTAAGGAAGGGCGTTCTTGACCCTGTCAACGATGCCAGGGAGGCGCTTAGCCAAAGCGTCGCCCTCGGCAATTCCGAGTCCCGCCAAGACAAGGTTTGAGAACGAACTCGTCATTGCGAGGCCGCGGTCATTGGTCCGTGGGTCGAGGACAATTGACGTGATTCCGCGGAATCGGGCAAGCTGGCCATTTTGATTGCAGGTAATGGCAAGATGCCTGGCGCCGGGAAACATCCGTTGGAAACGTGTGATGACGCCAATGCTCTCGGGACTCTCACCGGAACGCGCCAGCGACACAACCATGCCATTTACTGCAAAGCTTGGCACTAGCCGCAATACCTCCTGCTTAGAATAAAGAAGCAGATCGGTAGTCGGGATCGCCAAGGCATGTGTCCAGCTTGCCGCGACAGCCGACGCCGCGTACGCGGAGGTGCCAGCACCACAAATAACCGCAGCTCTTTTCCGTACCACGGATTGGAGACTGCGATCAGAAACGCGTTCGAGTGTCGTTGGCCAGAGTTCCGGTTGCTGGCGAATCTCGCCAAGAGTCAGAACTCCGCGCTGCTGGCCGGTGCCAGAACACAACTCAAGACCATTAGTCACGAAAAGTCATGCCTTTCTGCGAGTTCTGCTCATCGCAAGGATTCCAATTCGCGTTCAGTCTCGCCTTCTATTCTCAAAAGTAGAATTTGAGTGCAAATTGAATCTCCCGCTGATCATTGGAACCGTCCCGCGTCGAAGAGATCGTTCCGAAGGTACTTGGGTTGGTGTAGTCCAGTGCGCCGGGAGCAGCCACCACGCCATTACCCGAGAAGCCGGGAATCGAGAAGTTGGGATGGTTGGTTAGGTTGAAGAATTCGGCGCGGAATTCAAGGTGCGTGCGCTCCGTCGTGCGAAACTCCTTGAAGAGGGAGAAATCGAGGCGATGGAAGCCCGGCCCCCGGAACTGGCTTGGCCCTCCGCCCAACGGGCTGTAGTCGGTTTGGCCGATCGTGGTCGCCACCGGAGGACTCGTAAATGCCGCCGCATTGAGCCAGTCATTGACATTATGAGGGCCGGCATAGATGTTCTGCCCGGCAACTTGAAGCGCATTGCATCCAAACCCCGAGGTCGTGGGGCTAATGCAAGGAATTGTTCCCGGCTGCCCGTCCTGCATAGTCAGAATCCAGTTCGTGTCCCAACCTCCAATCAGGGCATTCACAATGCCGCTGCTATCTCTCAGGAAGTGTCTCCCCCGGCCGACCGGCAGGTCGTAGGTGCCGCTCAGGTGAAATACTTTTTGAACGTCAAAATCACATTCTCCGAAGTCTTTATGGATGCCAAATCCCGGCAAGAACGGTGCGCGGAACCCGGTCAAAGCAGTGCCGTTCAAAACGTCAACTGCATTCGTAAGGCACTTCGACCAAGTGAAGTTCCCCAGGACGCTCAGGCCGTTGCCCAATCTTCGTTCATAATTCGTCTGCAGACTGTTGTAGTTGCTGTCAGCCGCAAAACTTGTGTAGGTGTCGTCGGTGGGAAAATCAGGATAAGGAGAGTAGGCGAAAGAGTTTAATCCAGGAGGTAGCATCTCTGTCGGTGTATTCGGATTGAGATAGACCCCGAGGTGACGCACCGTATTCCCTACGTAACCTACCTGGATGGTATCGCTCGGCGTGAGTTGATATTGGGCAGTCAGGTTGTAGCCCTCGGTATAGGGCGTCTTGTTCTTGTAGTCCTCACCGAGAAACGCTACGCCGCCCGGCTCGACTGCGGAAGTCGTGAGCGGGATGGCTGTCAGTCCCGTCTCGAGCGTACCGATCGCCCCATTGGCGAAGGTGATGGGCGCATTGGGCGTCAAATTGGGATAATCCAGGAAGAATTGGAATGGAAAATCAACGTACGTCTCCACAACGGAGTTTTCAAACCCGCCGTAGAAAATACCGTAACCCCCGCGAACCACGAACTTCCGCGTCAGTTGATACGCAAACCCTACGCGAGGTGAAAAATTGAATTTTTGCGGTACCCCGAGGCCTGGCTGACTGGAACACACTATGTTGATATCGTCAGTCTGGGCCGCCGCGTAAAAGTCCGGTGACAGCGGGGTATCGCAGCGCTTCTTTGTCAACATAAACGTGGAACTCCCGTTCGGTCCGAACGGCAAAAAGTTGGATTGTGCCCCGTAATTCTCAATGAGTTCCCCGAAATATTCCCAGCGCAGCCCTAAGTTGACAGTCAGCTTTGGCGTGACCTTAATATCATCCTGAAAGTACGCCCCGTAGTAATTGTGTTTCATAGAGGTATTCGCAAAGTTGGAGACAGTGACACTGTCAGCGCCGCCAACGTAGTCGGACGCACCCGCAACCGTCCCCGGAATCGGTGTCAATAACATTTGCGCCAGCCCGGTGTTACCTCCCAGTGTCGATGGCACTTCGGTGTAAACGCCGTTGAAGGTCCACGTTCCTCGACCGGCATAAGGCTGCAGGATGGAGAATCCCAGGCGCTGGTAGGTGAATCCCATCTTGAAGGATTCGCGTCCCGCCGTTTTAGTCAGATTGTCTATAATTTGAGTGTTCGTGCTAAGCTCAACCGAGGGGAGGAACTCATTACTACCGAGCGTCGTCAAACCCAAAATGACGAGGGATCCTAAACCGCCGTTCGAGGCAATCTGCGGAACTCCGGAAATCCCAAACTGAGCGGGAATACCCATAGTGTTGGCATTGGGTTGCAGACGAGTGGCCGACAGCCGGCTGAAGCCTGCGCGCACTTCATTCACCAGAGACGGTGAAAACACATGCGTTTCGCTTGCCACGGCGTTAAGGCTTTTCGAGGTCTGGTTGCCGTCAGAGAACGACCCTCCATCCGCAATGCCTCCAAAGGGCCCGGGAATAAAGGAAGGGTTGTCCACATAACTGAATCTGCCGAAAATGTTGTCTTTTTCGCTGAAGGTGTGGTCCACGCGCACGTCAAACTGGTCGGCATTATTGCTCGAAATTGGGTTGGCCGTATAATTGTTAAAAAGACCGGAGTTAGTTGGTGCAGGATACAGGTTGAGGAGCTTAATCGCGTTGCTATCAAGGCGACTTGCCGGAATCATGTTACCCACGAAAGGCTCGCGCACAAATCCGACCTGCGTTACTCCGGGGGTTTGACCGGGGCCGCAGGCGGGAGTTGCCAGACCGGTGAAAGTGTCCGTAGTTCCGCAGAGTACCGGCCGAGTGGTGGACGGATCGAAAACCTGTCCAAGCCAGAAGTTCCGTTGTAGAGCATCCGAGACGCAGTTGGCGTTGACTGTGGGATCGCAGCTCGCTGTCAGGCTGCCTCCTTGTCCGGTGATCAACTCCGATAGATTCGTGTAGCCACTGCTCCGCTCGAGCGCCGTGGGAACCGTGTTCGTGGAGGTGAGAGCCTGCCGGATGCGCGTGCCCTCGTAATCCGCGAAGAAGAAAGTCTTGCCCCGTCGAATCGGACCGCCGAAGGTGGCTCCGAATTGGTTCTGGCGGTATTCTCCTTTCGGAATGCCTCCCGCATTTTCAAAGAAGTTTGCTGCGTCAAACATGTCATTGCGGACGAACTCCCATGCAGATCCGTGGAACTGGTTGGTTCCAGACTTGATGGTGGCATTAAGGACAGCGCCGGCCGCACGTCCCGTCTCAGCGCTATAGTCGTTGGTTTCGACCTTGAATTCCTGAATAGCATCCACCGGTGGACGCACGACATAGGCTGTCCCATTCAAGAAGTCGACGAGATTGGTGTTGTTGTCCATGCCGTCGAGCAAATAGTTATTCTGCGCGGGACGCAATCCATTCGCGGCAAAACTCCCGCTCGCGCCCAGGCCCCGCGTGTCCTGTTGGCCCTGCGTAACCCCCGCCGATAGTTGCGCGAGAAACGTAAAGTTACGCCCATTCAGAGGCAGTGCGTTGATCGCTTCCGCCTCGACCACCTGTCCCACGGAAGCCTCTTGTGTTTGCAGCGCTGGCGGGGCGGCATCGACAATTACCGTCTCTATGGATTGACCAACCGGCAAAGAAAGGTCGACAACCACTTTCTGTTGCACGTCCACCGTGACATTCTTTTGCCGTACCTTTTGGAAACCCTTGATTTCCGCCGACACGGAGTAATGACCGATCTTTACCGGCGAGAAGGTATATTCGCCGACAGATCCGCTGGTCGTCGAAATGGATATTCCAGTGCCTTCATTCGTAAGCGTCACGGTGGCACCGGGTATGACACCCCCGCTGGCGTCTTTGATTGTCCCGGAAATACTACCCATATCCACCTGGCTCAGTACTCTTGAGGGCAAAAGCAGCCCCAGCAAGAGAAGCGCGAAAACACAGGAAAATTTGCGACACGAAATAGCGTTAAACATGGTGACTCTGTTCCATCCTTTCGCTAGGCTAGCACCCGGTCCAGGAATTGAATGACTCCACGTTCTGATCGATACCCCCGTCTTCTTGTAGCTTTCGTTTTGTATTGAATCCCTTCGATTCATTTTCATTAGCCTGAACCCTATTCCAGGGCAGTTGGTTTGTCAAGCGAAAAAATGGCCGCTGCAAAGCGGGAAGATCGCGTTGCATGGGCCTCTGAGTGGTGATGGAAACGAAGCACATCGCTTTGCGGCAAGCGGGGAAACGCCGGGGGTGCAAGCGGGAATAGAAAAAAGGATATTGACGAGGAAGGAGAAAGAGCATATAAAATTTAAAACGAAACAAATCGTAACTAGCGCAGGTCTCTTTGAAAATTGACCTGGAGCTTCTCGGGAGGGGCCGGATGAAGCCGTGAACAAGGAGCAGGTGGCAGCCACGGCCTGACAGGAGAGCTATCGGGCAGAGCGGGTGTCGGCAACCAGATGAGAGCAAATGAAAAAGCGTGGGGCGCAAGCGGAAACGCCACATGGGAGCTGAAACGCATCCTTGAGGCAAACCAACGTGGTGAGCACATGGGGATTTACTCTGTGTGTTCGGCGAACCGAGCTGTGCTGGAAGCGGCGATGGCTCAGGCGCTGCGGGATGATAGCCTGCTGTGCATCGAGTCCACATCCAATCAGGTCAACCAGTACGGGGGATACACGGGGCAGACAGCCAAGGATTTTGCTGCATTCGTAGGTGATGTTGCGCGGGGGATGCAGTTCCCTGCCGGGCGAATTGTGCTGGGCGGTGATCACCTGGGGCCGTATGTGTGGCGCTCAGAGAAATCCATTGCGGCGATGGCCAAGGCGCGGGAACTGGTGAAAAGCTGTGTGCGGGCCGGCTACACAAAGATCCACCTTGACGCCAGCATGCGGTGCGCGGACGACGGCGGCGACAGGCAGCAGCCGCTGGAAGACCGGGTCGTTAGCGCGCGAGCGGCAGAATTATGCGCGGCGGCAGAAGCAGCGCACAAGGAAATGCCGCAGGGCTCTACGGCACCACTCTACGTGATCGGAACGGAGGTGCCCTCGCCCGGTGGCGAGCAACTCGAAGCACTGGCTCCGAAGACAACCAGCACAACCGACCTGGCCCGGACGATCGCGATCACCAAGGGAGCGTTTGCCACGCGCGGATTGCATGAGGCATGGGAGCGCGTGATTGCCGTCGTGGTACAGCCGGGAGCGGAGTTTGGGGACGCGACGGTGTGTCCCTATGATGCGTCGCGAACAAGGAAATTGGCGGCCTTCGCGGGCGCCCGAGGGGGCCACGTATACGAAGCGCACTCGACGGATTACCAGACACCCAGAGCGCTGCAGGAGATGGTGTGGGACCACTTTGCCATATTGAAGGTGGGACCGTGGCTGACGTTTGCGTTCCGGGAAGCCGTGTTTGCGCTGGAGGCGGTGGAGAGGGAATGGCTGGGTGCAGCACGCGCCACCTCCCTTTCCGGCGTGACTGACGCGCTGGAAGCGGCGATGCAGGAAAACCCGAGCCATTGGAAAAACTACCATCACGGTGACGAAGCCGCGTTGCGAATCGCGCGGAAATACAGCTACAGCGACCGGTCGAGATATTACTGGGGCGTTGCCAAGGTGCGCGTGGCGCTGGAAAAGTTGACACAAAACCTCGAGGAACACGCCGCGCCGGTGTCGCTGCTGAGTCAGTTCTTGCCGAACCAGGCAGCGAAGATAAGAGCGGGTGAGTTGGCAAATCGGCCGCACGACCTGATACGGAGCAAGATTTGCGAGGTCACAAGCGTTTATTCTTTTGCATGTGGTCAGTCCTTGACGGAGAAGCCGCGGGGACGCGCGGGCAGGAGGAAGACGACATGCTGAGGGAAGAGCGGAGCAGGGCGATTCTGGAGATGCTGCAGGCGGATGGGCGCGTGCTCGTTCGAGACCTGGCGAAACGCTTGCGGACATCGCAAATCACCATCCGGAAGGATTTGGAGTTCCTGCATCACGAAGGCAGTCTGGAGAGAACCCACGGTGGCGCTCTGCCAGTACGCACGGGCTCGCTGAAAGACAGCTCGCTGCAGGAAAAGGAGCGTTCCCACCGCCAGGAGAAGATCCGGATTGCAGCGGCCGCGGCGCACATGATCCGTCCGGGGCAAGCCATCATTCTGGATTCCGGAACGACCACGACGGCCATTGCGAGGGCCTGCCGCAATATCAAAAACCTAACCGTCATTACCAATGCCACCAACATCGCGGCGGAACTCGCGGACACTCCGGTGGAAGTGATCCTGACGGGCGGAGTGCTGAGGAACAATTCATATTCGCTGGTGGGGCCGCTGGCCGAGGAATCGCTGAGAATGTTGAGCGCGGACCTCTTTTTCCTGGGCGTGGACGGGTTTGACCTGCACTACGGAGTCACAACCCCGAATTTGCTGGAAGCGCGGGTGAACCGTGTGATGGCGGAATCGGCGCGGCGAACCGTGGTGGTATGCGATTCGAGTAAATTCGGGAAGCGGAGCCTGTCGCTCATCCTTTCGACGGAAGCGGTGCATGAAACCATCACCGACAGGAACATATCCCGTGGCGATTTGAAGGCGCTGCGGGAAGCGGACGTGGAAGTCACGCTGGTGTAGGAGCGGCGGCCACAACCCACGACCCGCGCTGGCAATTCGGACCGGCAGTGCGACGCAAGACACAAAGAGTTTCCGGGTCCGCGGGACAGCAGGACGCACCGCCCAGAGTAAAGAACATTGATGCTGCGACAATCCCAAGTATCTTACGCGCGCCGTGATATTGGACAGAGCCAGAGCAAGGAGAAAGAACTGTGGCCACTTTTGACGTCAGTGTAGTTGGTGAATTGAATCTCGATCTGATCTTTTACGGCTTACCGGAAAAACTTGAACTCGAGCGGGAACATCTTGCCAATGACCTCAGCATAACGCTGGGGAGTTCCTCGGCGATCTTCACCCACAATTTCACGCTGCTGGGAAACAAAGTCGGATTCAGCTCCACCATCGGGAGCGATCCGCTCGGTGAAATTTGCCTGCAGAGGTTGGGGGAATGCGGCGTGGACCTCACCCACGTGCGAAAGCTCAAAGGAAAGACCACGGGGCTGACGGTAATCCTGCCGCAGCGGAAGCAGCGGTACATCCTGACGTATCCGGGAACCATGCATGAGATGAGCTTGAAGGATCTGGACTTGAGCTATGTATTTAGCGCCAAGCATCTGCATGTCTCGTCTTACTTCCTGCACAAGGCGCTCCGCCCAGACATGATCGAACTCTTCCGCCGGGCAAAAGCGGCGGGCCTGACGACTTCACTGGACACCAACGACGATCCGGAAGGCCGCTGGTCCACGGACATTCTGCTGCTCTTGAAGTATGTGGACATTCTCCTGCCAAACGAGAATGAGGCCTGCAAAATCGCGCGTACGGACGACGTGAACCAGGCGGCAGAGACATTGTCACAAAAGGTGCCCCTGGTGGTAATCAAGCGGGGTTCGCAGGGAGCGGTTTTACGCGAAGGTAAGAATAAACTCTCGGGATACCCGCCGATTACGGACATGGTGGACGCCGTGGGAGCGGGCGACAGTTTCGACGCCGGGTTTATTCACCAGTTTATTCGCGGCGCCAAAGCTGAGGATTGTCTGAAATTCGCGAATATCATCGGGGCACTCTCCGTGTCGCGAGCGGGAGGGACGGAAGCGTTCCGAGACGCCAAACATCGCGAGAGTTTCCTGAACAAACATTGGCACACGGCATCGGGGGCGGCACCTCGCAGCGTTCGAATCTGAGCCCCACTCAAAACTGTGATAGAGCTTGCGGGCTATTCTGCTGGTGCTCTCAGCACGGGCGTCACTTCCAACAGCAGGCTGTCTTGTATACCCACTTTCAATCTGGCGACAGGCCCGCTGACGGTGCCGTAGTCCTTGTTGTTGACGTAGTCGAAAACCTTGTAGGTCTTGGGACTTAATCCCCGAAGTTCGATTTCGCCCGACCAGGTCCCCGCATCGGCGGTCTGCTTCGCCGCTTTTGCGGGCTTCTCCGGGACATAGAAGGCGTAATACATGCTGCCATCTTTTTCGATGGCATAAGCTTCTGGAAAATCGTAGCCGTAAACGTAGAGATTTCGGAAGTTGCCCTTGGAAAGCATTTTTTCGTTGTAGAGAGCGATCCATTTCTTCCAATGAGCTTCTTTCTGAGCATCAAGGTTGACGTTCTTGAACTGCGGTCCGTAATCGGGCCAGGTGAACTTGGTGCCGAGTACGCCGCCGGTGCCGAGCGTAGCGGCAAAGTCGGTGCCGATGTCCTGCTCGTTGTCCGTGTTGGCGTTGGCAAGACGGGTCAACTCGACGTGGTCGCCATAGATGGCGGCGCGCGGCCCCAGCAGCGCCTTGTACATCTTGATGCGGCGGCGCACCTGAACGGAGCCGACAGGATCGGCGGTGACCGCCTGGTCCATGTAGCGGAGCCAGGCCAGGCTTGGCGGAGTGCCGCAGGGGCAGCTCTGCGTGACGCTATCCGGCTTCAAGGCGCGAGTGGTTTCGAAGATGACTTTATAGACGTCGCCCATGGCATAAATGGAATCGTTTGGTGATTTGTGATGGTGCTTGGGGTTGTAGCAAGGCGGCACGGTGTAGATATTGTCGAGCTTGTGTCCGTCGAAACCCCAATCGCGGATGAAACGTTCGGAGAGTTGCTTGTAGTAGGCCTGCACTTCAGGCACGGCGGGGCAAAGCGCCGCCAGATTTCTGGCCATGCGCGCGGGTTTTCCGGTTTTGTCCAGTACCAGCCAGTCCGGGTGTTCCTTCAAAACGTTGGAGACGACAAACTTGCGGCCGCCGTAACCAAACCGGCCGTCTTCGACCGCGAGCGGCAACCACCATAGCTGAACCTTGATGCCTTGCGCGTGGAAGCCATTCACCATTTTCTGCATGGAGTCGCCCGGAAAGGCCTTATCTGTGGGCTGCCAGTCGCCGTAGTTGTTGAACCAACCGTCGTCGAGCGTGGCCCAGTGGATGCCGAGTTCCTTCAGCTTGGGGATGGTGTCCAGCATTTGCTTGGGGGTCACACCGAACTCATAGCCCCAGCCGCACCAGCTCACCGCATAGTTTTCGGGGTTGTTCGCGGGCTTGGTCAGACCTTCGCGCTCAACCGCGTTGGACCACATGTTGAGCGGTTCGTAAAAATCGCCCGCGTAGACGGCCAGGAAAGTGCGCGGCGTGGCGAACGTCTCGCCGGGTTTGAGGGTGACGTTCGCGGGGAGATGCACGGAGGCATTGACGCGGCCATCTGCCGCGGTTAGCACCGGGACGGAGAGCACAAGCGGAAGTGTTTCGAGATGACCGATGGCTTCGCCAACGGTTTTTGTCCAGAAGGCCACCACGGGAACGCCACCGCCAGCGCTGCCGAGGTCGCCAGCGACCTGGACAGGCGCCCCGAAGGGATTTTCCTGTGTGAACTTGGCGGGCACGGGGAACATTTCGTCCTTGCCCCACTTGAGGCTTGCACCATGGAAAGACCACATTTCGTGCGGAGCTGCCCCGGAATCTGCGAGCGCGGCGCTGAAGCGGTGTTGTTGGAGGGATACATTGTTGAGAGCCAGTTCCTTCTGTCCGCCATTTGTGAAAGTAGCAGAGACGATCGCGAGCTCGGGGAAGTCGTCATAGACCTCCAGGACCATCGTTTCCTGCAAGTCCGTGCTGGCGCTGCTGCCGGGCACCTCGATCCGTTTTCCGCGTGTGCCGAGTTTCCCCTGAGCTTCACTGATTTTCGCTTTGGCCAAGTCAAGCCTGAGATCGGGAAGTTGCTTGTGCGCGACGCTGACCAATTGTCCAGGCTGCGAGCCCGGTTCATCCAGGGTCAGTGATGTTCCGCCAGCCGTGAGAACTCCTTTGAGATAACCATTGGGAGATAGCACGAACTCCGCTAGGGGCGTGCGGAGGTCGATCACATCGGGCGTGGCTGTCACATGGATACTTGAAGCTTGGACCGCGGACGCGGGTGTCTCCGACTTGGCCGATGGAGCGGGCTTTTTCTCGCAGCCGCCAAGTTGTGCCAGGACAATTCCCGACAGCAGAAGAAGTGCGCTGAATCCGCCGTATTTGGCGAAACGTTGGGGCTTGATTCTGATCTGCTGAAGGAGACTCATGGCTTTGCGGCTCTCAACTGGTTTACGCCCTTGAATTGGGCAAAGATTTTTTCTGCGTTTTTGTTGTAGACCTTTTCGAGGACATTGTCCGGGAGTTCCATACCATAGATTTCCCAACGGCCTTGTCCCGGATAACCCGCGTAGGGGAAGTATTCATCCGGGGTTTCCAGCCAGCGGAAATAATTGGCATACATCGCTTCCTCAGGGTCGCTGTCGGTGCCGAACATGATGCGGTCCTGATATTCGAGGAAGAACTGACGTGCGCGGCGCGGCTGGCGGCCAAGTTCGGCCTCGCGAGCGCCGAATTCCACGTACATATTGGGGTATTTGTCGAGCCAGGCAGAAACGGCGTCGAGATTTTCGGGCCAGTTGGCGACGTGCAGCGCGATGAATGTGGTATGCGGATGTTTCGCGAAGACGTGGTGTTCCTCGTCGAGCAAGGTTTGCTTGCTGGGGAATTTCGGACCATAGAAACTCCAACTCGGATTGGACATCAACTCTTCGTAGCGCTCGTTGTTCTTGTCCGTCGGGGTAAAAAAGGCTTCCGGATCGGAGGTGTGAATCGCCACCGGAATGCCCAGGCGGCCGCATTCTTCCCAAACGGGATCCATGCGGGGATCGTCCACGGGAATGAGCTTGCCAGAATTGTCGCGCACCCCGAGGCCGAGGTCCTTGAGAATCTTCAGCCCGCGCGCGCCGCGGCGCACGGCGTCATCGAGTTGCTGGACCATTTCCTGGCTGAAGTTTGCATCGTTGATCTTGCTCCAATCCATCTGCGCAAAAACCATGAAACGATCCGGATATGGCTTCACCATCTTGTCGATGACGCCCTGCAGCTTTTCGCCCCACATGCCGGTCAAGATGACGATCTTCTTCACATTAGCGGCGTCCATGCGGCGGATCACTTCGGCCGGGGGAATATCCTCGCCGTGAACCCCGCCCGCATCGTTCACATGGTTGTGCACGTCGATTACCGGGAATTTCGCGCGGGGCACTTCATGGCTCGGCACGTGGAGCATGGATTTTGGATCATAATCCTTAAGCAACAAAGTCATTCGTTTGGCGGCGGCAGGGTCTTGGCTGTATTTGATCTCCTGGCTCAGGGCAAGACTGAGGCCGGCAACGGTGACCAGAATCGGCAGCAATGCCGCGATAAGAGTGGACCGGCGATCCATAACGCCCTTATTTTCAGTGCGAAACATGGAAGAGACTACCTCCCTTGAAGGGCCTCCCTTGCGGAGGCAGTTCTGCGACGCGCGTTGCGGATCGCTTTGTTCGAGAAAAGTGTACACACAAGCGAAAGAAAAAGAAATGAAAAGCAGAGAAGCGTAAGTATCCCTCGAAACGCAGCCACAGCAGGTAGTTCCGCTTTTCGGCACGGCCTGGCGACGGAGTTGGCAGAGAGCGAACATATCACTGTTTTGCAGGCGAGGAAGCCGCCGTATCGTTGTTGGAATTGCCCATCCGGCAAACCGCCGGGGTGACTGCCACCCGTCAAATGTCACAAACGAGGCGGAAAGAACTGCGAACGGCCACGTTCACATCAACGCGAGGAGATGCGGCATGCAGACGTGAGAACGACGCTTAAGGTTTACGCACACGTCATCCCGCAGTCGCAGCGTGAATCGATGGAGCGCATTGCCAACCGTTCAAATGGAACACGCGCAGTCGCTTAAGTTGTTGATGTGAAAGAGGTTTGGTAGGGGCGGTGGGGATCGAACCCACGACCTTCGGCTTAAAAGGCCGCTGCTCTACCACTGAGCTACGCCCCTAAACTCGTTAATGCACAGCAACTTGCAAGGCACTCACCGCTACTCCGTCTTGGCTCGTCACACTTGCCGTGACACATGCTCCAAGTATAGGATACCACCGCACGCAGCTTGTCCGGACCGAGATGTGCGTACTGTCTTGCCATCGCCAAGCTCTTGTGCCCCAACAGATCTGCAATGTCTGCTAGTGCCATTCCAACTTGTTCCAGCAAATCCCTTCGAGAATACTCTCTCCGTGTTCGCATCATATGCTCAGACCGTCATTGGGCCCAAATAGTTGGAACGGCACTAGGTGCGCTTTCGTCGCTTGCGCTTCCATTCGTGTTCGCGGCGCAACAGCGCCTGGTGTCTCTTGATCTGCGATTCAATGTCGCTGAAAGCATTCTTGCAGCCGGCCAGCACATTTTTGCCGCTGCCGGTGGCGTGTAGTGTGCCTGATGGAAGCGAGAGCGTCAGGGAACAGGACTGTTCATCCGTCCTCTGATTCCTGGTGAATACCCCGTGCAATTGGATGAGATCCGGCTCGTAGCTTCTCAGGAGCCTTCCCAACTTGTCCAGACGGCGCATAAGTTCAGTCGCAACAGCTTGCTGCGCATCGACGTGCTTGTAGCTTATCGAAACGTTCATGGTTGCACCCGTAGGAAACGACGCGGAATCTGGCAGGAGCGCGACGCAGTCAAGATTCTGCACCGCATGATGGCCTGAGCATAGCAGGCGGTTTAGCGCCGCGCAATCCTGCCGCGCAACGTGCACGTTGACAGTTACCTCGGGAATTCCTAGGCTAACCAAGCCTGCACCTGTCGCTCCACACTTAGAATGCGGACAAGGCTCATGAAGAACACAGAAAAACCCGGGGGACAGCAACAAGGGCAAATCCGCGTCGGACCGGCGGGCTGGTCCTATGCCGATTGGTCGGGCTACGTCTATCCCGCGCGGCGCCCCAAAGGTTTTCATGAGGCCGCCTACCTCTCGGAATTCTTCGACACCATTGAGATCAATACTTCGTTCTACCAGCCCCTGCGCCCGGATCACGCGGCGCTCTGGGTCGAGCGCGTCTCGGCCAATCCGGCGTTTCTGTTTACCGCGAAATTATGGCAGAAGTTCACCCACGATCCCTCCGCAACACCGGAAGATGAACGCGCCGTGCGCGCGGGTTTTGACGTTCTGCGTCAGGCCGAGAAGTTGGGCGCGGTGCTGCTGCAATTTCCTTTTTCCTTTCACTGTACAAAGGAAACCGCCGGCTATTTAACCGCCGTGCTGAAGAGGTTTGCCGATTACCCTCTTGTCGTGGAATTGCGCCATGCCTCCTGGCAGACCGAGGAAACTCTCGCGCTCCTTCGGGAACTCCACGCCGGCTTCTGCAATATCGACCAGCCCATCATCGGGCGTTCCCTGGAGCCTTCCGCCTCAAGCACTTCGTCCATCGGTTACGTCCGCCTGCACGGGCGGCGTTACGACACGTGGTTCAGCGGCAATCCCGCCACTCCGGCCCACGAACGCTACAACTACCTGTATTCCGAAAAAGAACTGGATCCCTGGGTTGCGCGCATCAGCGCCGTGAATCAACACACCCGCAACACCTTCGTGATCACCAACAATCACTTCCAGGGCAAGGCGGTGGTGAACGCTCTGCAGCTCATCAGTATTCTGAAAGGCGGCAAAGTGAAGGTGCCGGAGCCGCTGCGGCAGCACTACCCGGAACTGGAAAGAATTGCCAGCGAGATGCCCGCGGAGCCGACGTTATTTTCTCTCGGCGCGCCTGCAGCGAAGAAAGCCAAACGCTCTATTTCTTGAAGAGGTTCTCGAACGCCTGCCGTGCATCGGGCGGACGTCCGGGGGAACTAGTTTCGGCGGGCACTTGAGCTGGTTGCGCGTAAGACGTGGGCGCAGTGTCCTTCTCCACGGTCATGCGGAATTCATAGAGCGCGCACTCATTCTTGGCATCCTTGGGGGAAATACGAGCCGGAATGGACTGTGTGCATTCAAACTGCGCGCCCGAATCGAAGAAGCGGCACTGCTTGCAACAGTGCAGCTCACAATTGCATTTGGGGCATTGACCCTTGGCGTCGAAGCCCGCTACAAGCACCGCGCCACAATTGGAACAGCGCGCGCGTGTGACCGTGCCCACCATCCGGGGCGTCCGCGGGCCCAGATGATCGCTAGCGCCGCGTGGGCCGCCTTGCGGCGGTTTGCGGTCGTGCCGGTCCTTCTTCTCGTGCTTCTCCTGCTTTTCGGCCTCGTGATAGCCGCGATGGCCATACTTGCGATCCACAAACGCCTCCGTCCGTCAGCCTCAACGGACTGCTACTTCCATTTTTTACACCATTAGACTAAAACGGAACTAATACCGAGATGTATCCAATCGGATTGCTACCTAGCCCTGCACACCACTCTTCCCCTTTGAAGTTATCCTGGGATGCCACAAAGCGAGGGCAGAAGATGGGACATCTATGTTTGTAATCCTATGGGAGTTTGAAGTCAAGCCGGGAAGCGAGCCTGGGTTTGAAAGAGTCTATGGCCCCCAGGGTGACTGGGTTCTTCTCTTTCGCAGCGACCCTCACTACCGGATGACTCACCTCCTACGGGATACCTCCCGCCCGGGAATTTACTGCACCATGGACTTCTGGGACTCCGAGGTGGCCTACGAAAGATTCAGGAGCACGCAGCGCGAGGCCTATCAGGCATTGGATCGAGCTACCCAAAGCCTCACCCTCCACGAGCGCCATATCGGCTCGTTCCTGAAGAGCGGCCCTGCAACTCCTTCGTCCTAACCGAACATCTTCACCAATCCATCGGGCGGCAAATCCGGCTGGAGAAACGCCCGCGGCGTCCCAGCCTTCCGCAGAACCGCTTCGGCAGCCAGATACCCGCTGCGCACCGCCCCTTCCATCGTTGCGGGCCATCCGGTCGCGGTCCAATCGCCCGCCAGAAACATTCCGAGAATCGAGGTCTCTTGCATTGGACGCCAGCGGTCCACGCCAGGTTGCGGCGAAAATGTGGCCGCAGCTTCCTTGATGACCGTGGCTTTGGTCAGAACGGCCTCGCGCGCCGCGGGCAGGGCCTGCCGCACCTCGGCTAGGCACAAATCAATGATCTCCTGCCGAGGCTTCTGCAGGAGATCGTAGGATGCGCTGATGACCAATCGCAGGTACTGCCCTTTTTCTCCAGAAGCGCCCTTTCCAGTGCCATACAGCGCCGTTTTGTTGAAGATCCACTGCGTCGTGGTCTCCAGCAAGGTCACGAACGGTTCTCGCATGACTTCGCGATCGAACCAGAAATGCACGCCGGTGATGGGCGCAACGCGGATCTTGCCCAGGTTGGCGAGCGATGGCGCGAGCCGCTTGATTTCTTCAGTCAAAAGCTCGGCCAGCGCTTCATGCGGCAGCGCAAATACATAGGCAGCAGCAGTTTCCCGGCGCCCGCCATCGAATACCACGCTGTCCACCGCCCCGCCAGCCAAATGGATCGCGCGTAGCGGAGCGCGCAGATTCACTTCCCCGCCCCGCCGCTCGATTTCCGCTTTGCAGCCGTCATACAGTTGCGCCAGCGGAACCCCGGGAACTCCCATCCGATAGCCGGCGCGATTCGAGAGGAATCCCTTCCAGAATACGTCCACGCCGTAGCGCGCGTCGGTGCGCTCAAGCGCCTCGTCCAGCGCGCTCACCAATACCACCTTCCAAAAGCGCTCCATCGCGCCCCCCGTCTGTTTGCGCCGCCGCAGCCATTCCAGCATCGAAATGCCGCCCGCTTCCTCAAGATCCTTCGGCTTCCCCTTGCTGCGCAGAATATCCATCATGGCGCGGCCAATGGAATATTTGTCCGCCAGCGTCAGCGGCGCGAAAGTCACGAACGAACCCAGCATGTGAAACGGCGCGGGCAACCATCCGGCCCGCATTTCCCCCGTGCGCCCTTGGGGGTCCTGGAACAACAGGCGATCGAAGAATTTGATCTTGTCCGCCGAGCCCACGCGGCGATAAAAATCCTCCAAATTCGTGCAGCATCCCAGCGTCACGTGCTGGCAATTGTCCACGTGCTCGCCGTCGGGCAACACGTAGGACGTTGCCCGGCCGCCCAGAAATGGCCGCTGCTCGAACAGCCTCACACGCCAGCCCGCTTCAGCCAGCGCGATGCCCGCCGACAGCCCCGCCAGTCCCCCGCCGATCACGATCACGCTTGGCAAGTATGTTCTCTTCTGTAGGGCGCCCGAAGCGCGCCTTGGCAATCCACTGCAGTTTTTCCGCCTTGGAAAGCCGCACGCGCTCCCCGAAAACGGCAAAATCCTTCGATTCAATCCGCGCCAGCAGCGCGCTGTACGTGTGCACCAGCAGCCACAACGTGTTCCGGCTGTCCTCGTCAATCAAGCTGAGCAGCTTTGCGCCCTCTTCGTACAGCTTCCAGGCGCGCTCCGTCTCAAACCGCAACAACTCATGCACACCAAGCGTGGCTTCGCTTCTGCCAAAATCCGCCTTCGCCACGCCGTAGCGCGCCAAATCCTCTTCCGGCAAGTACACGCGGCCATTCGCATAATCTTCCCGAACATCCCGAATGATATTCGTCAGTTGAAACGCCAGCCCAAGTTTCTCCGCAAGGTCCAGCGCCTTCGCATCGCGAAACCCAAAAATGTGCGTGCAGGTCAGGCCAACGGTCCCTGCTACGCGGTAGCAATATTCCTCCAGTCGCTCGAATGAGGGATATGCCTGGATCGTCAAATCCATTTCCGCGCCGGAAATCAGGTCATGCAAATAGCGCGCCGGCATGTGGAAGCGGCCGATCGTGTCCACCAGGGCAGGCAACACCTCTTCTGCACCCGGCAGCGTGGCCACGGGTGACTCCATCGCGGCGTTCCCGTCGAACATCTGCAACTGTCCGGAAATCGCCTGATCCAGAGCGGCTCTCCAGCTCGCCAGCCCGCGCTGCTTTTCCGCCAGGCTGGCGCCTTTATCGGAAACATCGTCAATCAATCGCATGAACGCATAGAGCGCCACAATTCCGTCCCGCTTCGCCTTCGGCAGCAGGAAAAACGCCGGATAAAAGTTGCTGTGTGCTCTCCGCGCAATGGCGTGGCAGCTCGCATACGACGCCGCAACCTCCCGCGCATTTCCATCCGCAACCGAAAATCGTGCACCCTCACGCGGAAATCCTCCGTTGCGATTCTCGTCGCCCCGCTCGAACACCTGCGCCACAATCGCCCGCCCCAGCAGCCGCACCTGCTTTCCCTTGCTCACCTTGGGTCGCCGGCTCAGCGTGTCGTACCCCATCGCTTCAATCGCATCCAGCACCGCCAGCCCGCCGCGACTGAACATTTCCAGGTCCACGCTCAATTTACCATCCACCATCTTGGAAAGCGGTTTGCCTTTTTCAAAAAGCTCTCGCGTGTACTCGATAAGTTCCTTCATCAGCGACACATAGCGCTCGCTGAACCTCTTCCCAACAATGTCGCTTTCGCTGACGCCGTGCGCCATGGCCCGCGCCAGCGGGATATAGATTCGCCCCTTCTCCAGATCCAGCGAAACGTCCTGCCAGAAATTGGCAAGCTGCAGCGCCGTGCACGTCGCATCGGATAGCCGTTGCCGGTGGTCATCCCGGTAACCGCACAGGTACAGCACCAGCCGCCCAACGGGATTTGCCGAATACACGCAATAATCAAGCACGGCTTCCCAGGTCCCGTAACGCTTCACCACCTGATCCTGGCGAAACGCCTTCAGTAAATCATCGAAGGGCTGCTTCGGAATATCCTTGGCCACCACCGTTTCGCGCAGCGCCACAAACACGGGATGCGCAGGCCGGCCCTCGTAGCAAGCGTCTAACTCGCGCTCCCACCAGTCCAGCAACTCCAGCGCTCGCTCTTGCGATGGGATTTCGTCTCCCAGATCATCCGCCCACCGGCAATACGCGTAAACGTTATAGAAATGCTGGTGCAGTTCCTTCGGCAGGAGCCAGGAAACTACATTGAAGTTTTCGTAGTGGTGCCTCGCCAGCCACCGCGTATAAGCCTGCGCCACATCGGCCGAACACCGATTGGCGGGCAGTTTGGCAGCGATTTCAAGTTCGCCGGGACGCAGCATCAGCGAAGAACTTCCTCATTCATTTGATCAGAGTGGGCTAAGCCAATCGAACGTCCGGGTTTCACGAGTCACGAATCACAAGTCACGTAACTACGGCCCTTGCTTACGGCCTCACGGCCAGCTTGATTTCGCCGCTGCGCGCCTTCATGCGCTCAAACGCCTGCGGCAGGTCCACCAGGCCAATCTCTTCGGTGACAAAATCCTGGGCCGATATATCGCCGCGGCGGATCGCTTCCATCGCTTCACGGATAAAGCGCGGCGTGTGATGAAAAGGTGAAATGATCTTGATTTCCGAATAGTGGATGGTTGCCGGCGCGATTTCTATCCGCGTATCCTTGGGCAGCCCGCTGAAGAAATTCACCACCCCGCCGCGCCGCACCATCGCCAGCGCCTGCTGCCAGGTCGCGGGATTCCCGGCGGCTTCCACAACGCAGTCCGGCCCGCGCTGCTCGTCGGTCAGCGCCTTCACGGCAGCGGCCACGTCGGCAATCTCGGTGACATTGATGGTCGCCACGGCACCCAGCTTGCGTGCAACCTCCAGGGGGGCTTCCCGCCGGGCCAGCGCAATCACGCGTACGCCGCGGCGCGACAACATGCGCACAAATTTCAGGCCGATGGGACCGCAGCCAATCACCGCGGCCGTGTCGCCCGTGCGCACATCCATCTCATGAATCCCGCGCAGCACGCATGCCAGGGGTTCCACCAGCGCGGCGCTGTGGTCGTCTATTGAGTACGGCACTTCCAGCATGTTCTCCCGGACGATGCGCCCAGGAATGCGCATGTATTCCGCGTAGGCCCCGTTGTTAAACAGCAGATCCTCGCAAAGATTTTCCTGGCCGCGGCGGCATTGGTAGCAACGGAAGCAGGGAGCGGAGTTGGCGGCTACTACACGCACGCCCAGACGCCATTTCGCGTCCACGCGCTTCCCCATAGCCACAATCTCGCCAACCACTTCGTGGCCAAACACCGCCGGAGGCCGGATCATTTTCGCGTGGTAGCCGCGTCTCCAAACCTTCAGGTCGGTGCCATCGGTCAGCGCCAAGCGCACGCGCAGAAGCACTTCTTCGGCCGACAATGCCGGCACATCGATTTGCTCGATGCGCAGGTCCTCGCTGCCGTAAAGCACCGCCGCCGTCATTCTTGAAGGCACGAGGATCTTCGTCGGGGCCAGCACTTCTTCCAGCCCCAGTTCCGTCCTTTTTGTGGATGCTGCTCTCATTGGTGCGTGATCAGGACCTTAAGCGATGTTTCCGTGGGCCTTGCCGCCAGTTCCAAGCCCTCTTGGATTCTACCCAGCGGAAACCGGTGCGTCACAATCTCCAGCACCGGCAGTTTCTTCTGCAGCACCAGCGCTGCCGCACTCTCTTGGATGTCCACGGCCGCGCTATAGCTGCCCAAAATTTCCTTCTCGTCTATCCCTATTGCCGCGGCAGGAAACTCAATTTTCGTGACAGGGTCGTTTGCGGCAAACAGAAGCACCCTGCCACCTGGCCGCGCCGCCGCCAATGCATCTATGACCACGGCCGGGTGCGCTACAGCCACCAGGACCGCGTCAGCCCCCCGACCTTCGGTGCGGGCGTGCAACTCTTTCTCAAGCTTACCATTTATGGGGTCAAAAGACTCCACCGCTCCCAACCGCAAGCTTTTCTCGCGCCGCGTGGCCATGGGGTCACTCGTATAGATGCGCGCTCCCTCATATTTGGCAACCATCAGAAGTTGCAGGCCAATGGGGCCGCACCCGGCGATGAGCACCGTCTCGCCCGCCGTGACGCGCGCCTTCTGCACGGCCTTCACGATGGTGTTGATGGGTTCAATGAACGTGGCTTCCTCAAACGTCACGTTGTCCGGCAACGCCACGATCCCGCGCTCCGCCACCCACGGCATCGCCTTCACGTATTCGCCAAACCCGCCGCCATTCGGCGTGAACCCGCCGGTCAGGCCGGTTGTTTTGTACTGTTTGCACTGCGAAAAAAGCCGGTTCTTGCAGTAAAAGCACGCGCCGCAGGGAACGTGATGAAAGCTCATCACGCGATCACCCAGATTCCACTTGGTTACGCCACGCCCCAGCGCAACGACGGTTCCGGCCAACTCATGGCCCAAGATCTGCGGCGGTTCCACATAGCCCTGAAATATCTTTTTGATGTCCGTTCCGCAGATGCCGCAAGCCGCCACCTGAATCAATACCTCTCCGTCGCCCACCTCCGGCACAGGCACTTCCTCCACGCGCACCACGCCCTTCTCCCGGAATACCCCCGCCCGCATCGTCTTCGGTATCGGCCCCAACGTCCTCACCTGTTCCACCACCGTCCCCGCCCCGCTCATCGCGCCGTCATCTCTTCTTCCGTTCCCAAGCCCCAATGCAGAAAGCGCTTTCGAACGGCTGCGATATATTTGTCAAGAAAACCCGCGAGGTTCTGGGCAGCTTTCTCGCTTCGCTTCCCAAAACCGATCATGGCGGGAATTTTGTGGGGACGGCGTCCGACTTGCAGCAACAGTTTTCCGTAGTTGATTTGGCCATCTCGGCCCATCAACCACCCGAAATCCAAAGGAAGATCCTCCTCTACGGTGTCGCTGATCGCTCGAATGGCAAGGGCCGGCACTTGCTGTTCCCTTGCCTTCGTCAAAACATAAAAGCTTTCCATTTCCACCACATCGCCAAACTTGGCCATGGATTGCTTTGACTGCGCCCGGCAAACCACTTGGGTGTTCGTGAGGAACAAATTGACGGGAGTCGCGCCCGTTTCTTCTGCCAGTTCGACGAGAAGAGGGCGGCTCCTAAATTTCTTCCCTCCATTCACCAACAAGGCTTCACGAGCCACAACAATTTCCCCACTCTTGAGTTCAGGCTTCAATCCGCCCGCCAATCCCGAACTAATGCAGAGGTCAGGCTTTTCTTTCAGTAAGGAAGAGAGAAACGTCCTTGCACCTTTCCAACCAACACCTGTTAGGTACACGTCAAGCTGAAGATCGTCAATCCGGCTGCTGTACCACACATCCGAGCCCGCACGGTGACTCCCATGAACACTCTCCTTGCGCCTAAAAGCATGGCGCCGCCGCCACGGCGCAAACTCCGCTTCCACCGCAAATGTCACCAACACCCTCATCCGATTCTTCCTTACTTCTTACTTCTCTACTTCTTCGCTTCTTTGCTTCCTTACTTCCTTCACATCCTTTACTTCCTTTACTTCATCCTCTTCGCCCGTCCCGCCCTCACGTATCCATTCGCCTGATACCACCGCACCGCGCGCTCCAGCGCCGCCGCCACCGGCCCGGGCTCAAAACCCAATTCCCGCCGCGCCCGCGAAGCATCCACAAACATCTTGTGCCGCGCGATCTTCACGCCCTCGACGGGAATCCCCGGCTCTTTTCCAACCAATCGTGAAAACGCGCTCTCCACGTAGGCTACACCCAGCGCCACCCCGTGCGGGATTTTCATGCTCGGCGCCCGCAATCCCGTGATCTTCGCCAGCGTATCCAGCACTTCCTTCAGCGTCAGATTCTCCGCCCCCAACAAATACCGCTCCCCAATCTTGCCCTTCTCCGAAACCAGCAAGTGCCCCGCCGCGCACTCCTCTACCCCCACGAAGTTCAATCCCGTCTCCACGTAACCCGGCATCTTGCCATTCAGAAAATCCAGAATGATCTTCCCCGTGGGCGTCGGCTTCCAATCCCAGGGCCCCACCGGCGTGGTGGGCATCGCCACGATCACCGGCATTCCTTCCTTCGCCGCCTTCAACACTTCCTGCTCGGCCATCCATTTCGAGCGCTTATAGTGCCCGGTCATCTCCTCGAGTTTTGTTTCCGTGAATTCGTTGGGAAGCTCGGGCCGGTCCACCGCGATGGTCGCCACGGTGCTGGTGTAAATCAATTGGCCGACGCCGGCGCGCTTCGCCGCCTCCAGCAAATTCTTCGTCCCGCCCACGTTTGAATCGTAAATGTCCTGCGGATGCTTCGCCCACAGCCGGTAATCCGCTGCCACGTGGAACACGCGCTGCACGCCGTTCATCGCTCGCTCCAGCGAAGCCGCGTCGCGCAGATCCCCGGTCACATATTCCAGCGACAAATCGCTGATGGCGCGATTGCTGCTTGAAGCGCGCACCAGCACGCGCACATCATCGCCGCGCGCCACCAATTGCCGCGCCACATGGCTGCCCAGAAATCCCGCCGCACCCGTCACAAGTGTAGTCATGGCTTCCGCACGCTTTCCCGCTTCTCGCCCAATCCGCGGCCGAATTGCCAAGCCAGCATCTTCCAGGCGTCGCCCGCTTTGCGGTTCACTCCCAGCAGGGCCGCCGTTTCAAAGCCGGCTTGGCACGAGCACGTCTCGCACCGTGGGTTAATCCCCCGGCCAAAATTCTCCCAAAGCGTATTTTCGAGCAGCGCTTTGTAGCTCTTCTCGAGGTTGTAGTCCAGCAGATAGCACGGCCCGGACCAGCCGCCCGGCTCGTATACCGGGCTTCCCCACACGCTGCAATCGAGTTCACGTTCCCCACGCAGATATTCCAGATAAACCGGCGAGACCAACAAATTATAATCACTAAGGGAATCGCTGATCTCCGTGAACCGGCGGTGCATCTCGCCGTGGAATTTGGCGCTGCCGTCACGGCAAACTTTTCCGTGCAGGTACACCGGCGCGAGCATGTAACCGTCCACGTGCATCCCATGGAGTTTCGCATACAGCGTCGCCAAATCCCGCACATCGTTGTCCGGATATACCGTCGAGGTCACGACCACAAAAAAGCCCGCATTCTTCGCGGCCTTTACGCCATCCAGCGCTTCCGCAAATTGCCCCGGTTTGCCCGCGCGTGAATCGTGGACTGTTTCCGTGCCATCGAGTTTCACGTTCCAGAAGAAATTGGTCTCCGGCGGGATCATGTGCAAGCGCCGCCGTATCAGCGTGCCGTCCGTGCAAAGGAAAAGATGCTTGCCGCGGTCCAGGATCGCGCGCGTCAGCTCCGCAATGCCCCCATACTCCAGCGGTTCGCCGCCGCAGATGGCCACCACGGGCGTGTCGCACTCCTCCATTGCCGCCAGGCATTGCTCCACGCTGAGCGGCGCCCGGCGCGGCGATGGCGCTTGCCCGGTTCCTCCGTTCGCTCCGCCGCACGCGCCAGTACAGCCGCCCAGAGGGTCCAGTGTGAGCATGGCGGCAAATTTCCGCTCGCCGCGCAGTTTGTGCGCCGCGAGATGTTTGGCGGAATCGAAAATCAGCCGGAAGGGATACCGCATGGTTTTGCTTAAGAAGCGTTGCGCTCCCGCGCCGGATACAGCCCGCGGCGCACACGGAATTCGCCCGGCCGGAATTTCACGGCGCAATATTCCTGCGCGCGGCTGGCCTGATTGCGATACCGCGCCAGCGCGTACACCGGGAAGGAATTCTTGTAGAGGTGATATTTCAAGTAAAAAACGCCCGGGAAACCCGTGCCGGTAAAATCCTCTTCGCTCCAGGATCCATTGGCATTCTGTTGCCCCACCAGGTACGCGGCCGCGCGCGCGATCGCCGGATCGTCGGGATCCGCGCCCGCGAGCAGTCCGATCAGTCCCCAGGCGGTCTGCGAGGGCGTGCTGTTGCCATGTGCCTTGCTGGAGACGACTTCATAGCTGCGCAGCGACTCGCCAAAGCTTCCGTCAGCCTTCTGCGCCTGCCGCAGCCAGGCCACCGCGCGCACGCAATAATCTTGCGCCGTCAGCGACACGGTCTCCAGCGCTCGCAAAACGCCGCTTGTGCCGTATACATAATTCACGCCCCAGCGTCCAAACCACGATCCATCCCTGCTCTGGTCTTTCGTCAAAAACTGCACGGCCTTCTGAATTACCGGGTGATCGCCGAGCCAGCCAAAGCGCCCCAGGCATTCCACCACCCGCGCGGTCACGTCCGCCGTGGAAGGATCGATCATCGCGTTGTGGTCCGCGAAAGGTATATTGCACAGGATCTTCCGGTTGTTGTCGCGGTCAAACGCGCCCCAGCCACCATCGCGGTTCTGCATGCTCAGCAGCCATTGAATTCCCCGGCGCATCGCCGCTTCCATGCGCTTTTCGTCGTGGAATTTCACCCGCTGCAGCGCCATCAACACGAACGCGGTGTCATCCACGTCGGGATAAAAATCATTGCGGAACTCGAATGCCCAGCCGCCCGGCTCTGCATCCTTGTTCTTGATCTGCCAATCGCCCTTGCCCAGCACCTGTTTCGTCAGGATCCAGTCCGCCGCCTTCACCAGCGCCGGATGATCCGCGGGCAAGCCCGCTTCTTCAAGAGCCACCATTGCGATGCACGTATCCCACACCGGGGACACGCAGGGCTGCAGGCGAATGGTGTCGTCTTCCTCGATTTCAAACCGCGAAAATTCCTTAATCTCCCGCCACGTGAGCGGATCTTCCGGTCCATGCCCCAACGCCATCAGCGCAAAAATCGAGTTCATCATCGAGGGATAGATGGCCGCGAGCCCCTCGGTCCGCTCCATGTGCTCCAGCATCCATTCCTTGGCTTCCTTGATGGCCTTTTGCCGCAGCGGTTTCCACGGCAGCTTCTCGTACAGCTTCAACCCGCGATCCACCGCGAGAAACAGGTTCTTCCAGGAGAGCAACTGCTTGCTCCAGTTGAATGCCGCCGTTTTCTGCGTGGGATCCTTGAACAGCTCGTCCACCCGCGCGTGCTCCGGCAGTCGGAACTCCGGCCGCACCGACGACAAGATCGCCATCGGAATCACGATCCCGCGCGTCCATGAAGACATCTCGTAAATATTGAAATAGAACCAGTTCGGCAGCAGCACCAATTCCGGCGGTATCGCCGGCACCAGCTCCCACCCCACAGCCCCCACCAGCGCCAGATAAAAACGCACGTAAGAATTCGTGTGTTCTAGTCCACCCAGGCGGTGAACGGCCGCGCGCGCCTTGACCATGTGCGGGTCGTCAGGAGAGTCCCCTGCCAGCTTTAGCGCGAAATAGGCCTTTGAGGTGGCATTGAGTTCCGAGGCGCCGCCAGGATAAATCGGCCAGCCGCCATCATCCATCTGCTTCCGCCGGACATAATTGGCCAGCTTGGCGACGCGCGCCGGATCGGCCTTGTCAAGGACATGTAGGTAGTAAATGTAATCGGATTCGAGGGTGGTATCGGCTTCAAGTTCGCCGTGCCAATACCCTTCCTCAGCTTGAATGGATAGGAGATACTCGGTGCCGCTCTCGACGGCCTTTTCCACCTGCTCCGCCCAAGTCTCTTGCCGCCATGGTGCTGGCGCGGGCGCGACCGGCAACTCCTCTCCTATACGTACGTACGAAGCCATCTCGGCTCCCCCTCGAGCGAAATGCAGTAATCCCCCAGATATCCTGAGCTGCTAGCAACAGCTCAGCTAACTACCCTATTGCCTTGCACTTCCAAAAGCCAACCACAGAAAATCAATACTCCGGTACTTGCAGTACCCATTATCCCTGCCCCGGGAAAATCGGTCAACGAATAAGATGCCACCGCTCAGACCCCGAGTTGTCGCGAAGTGTCACAGTTGCACCCCGGGGAACCCCTCCAGAATTCAATGTATCAGCGCCTCCAAAGGTTCCGGCAGACTTTCGCCGTCCCGTTGCCGCACCCAGGGCTGTTCCTGCAACAACTCGGCAGGCAGCCACATCCAGAGCGGTGCCGGAGGCGTAAGCCTTCCCCGTATTTCCGGCTACCTCCTCTGACTCTATGCCTATTCTCTCCGTTTCGCCTCTAACTTCTTGACGCGTTCCGCCAACTCCGGCAGCCGCGCGAACCACCCATATTGCTCTTTGAACTTATCCAACGGCCGCGCTGGCGTTCCCCAGACCGTCTCCCCGCTTCGAATGGTCTTGCCGTTGAGGATCCCCGCCTGGCCCCCAGCGATCACTCGATCTTCCAGCGTGCAATGTTCCCCCATGCCCACTTGTCCGCCACAGACCACGTGATGCCCCAGCTTGCAGGAGCCCGAAATGCCCGTCTGCGCCGCAACCACGGTATGCTCGCCGATCTGGACGTTGTGGCCCACGTGCACCAGATTGTCCAGCTTCACGCCTTCGCCGATCCGCGTGTCGTCCAGCGAGCCGCGGTCCACCGTCGCATTCGCGCCAATCTCCACATCTTCGCCAATCTCCACGATCCCAGCCTGTGGAAATTTCCAGTATCGCTCTCCATCGAAGGCATACCCGAATCCATCGGCGCCGATGACTGCTCCCGAGTGAATCTCCGCGCGGCTTCCCAGGCGCACTCCGGCATACAGCGTCACGTGCGGGTGCACGCGGCAATTCTCGCCGATCCAGCATCTCGCGCCAATCACGCAGTGCGCGCCGATCTGCGTGCCCTCTCCCACGTGTACATCCTCACCAATCACCGCGTACGCACCGATGCCCGCGCTCGCCGCGACCCGGGCCAGCGGCGCAACCACCGCCGTAGGGTGAATCCCGCTGGCAATCGGCCGCCGCTCCAAAAGAATCGCCCCCGCCTTCGCAAAGGCCACCTTGGGTTGCGCACTGCGCAGCACCGTCTTCCCCGGCAGCTCAATTCCTTCCCCTGCCACCACGCAACCCGCTGCCGAAGCCACCGCGCGCTCCGCATGTTTTGCCGTCTCGACGTAAATCAAATCATGCGACCCTGCGCGTTCCGGCGCGGCCAGGCCGGTCAATTCCAACGCGCCGTCACCTTCCACCTTCGCCCCAACGGCTTGCGCCACATCCTTCGCTGTGCTTTTCATCGCCCGCCTCTCCTCTGCTTCTGTTTCACCCTCGCGGTTCACTTCTCTTCACAAAAAATCATACAAAGGCGGTTCACCCCGCGGCCGGTTTTTCCATCTCGCGTGGACCCACACCCACTGCTCGGGATGCTTGCGGATAATCTCCTCGATCACTTTGCTAAAGCGCCTGGTGTTCTCCAGGACGTCGCCCTCGGCATCTCCCGTGCGCACCAGTTCCACGAGCGGCTCGAAGCGCAAGCGGTACTTGCGAAGATTTTCATCCCAATAAGCGTAGCCGGGCACCACCGCGGCATCCGTATGCAGCGCCACCCGCGCAATTCCGGTCGTCGTACATGCCGGCGTGCCAAAAAAATCCACGAACGCCCCTTCCTCCGGCATGGTGTTCTGGTCCGCAAGGATTCCGATCGTTCCCGCCTCCTTCAACACCCTAAGCATCACGCGCGCCGATTCGTTCTTGAAGATCGGCCGGTTCCCCGAAAGCCCGCGGTAGTGATTCACCAGGCGGTCCAGCGGTTCGTTGTCCAGCGGCCGCGCCATGTAGTGCAGCGGGTATCCGTACAGCGCGTGCGCAAACGAGGAAAGTTCCCAGGCGCCGATGTGGCCGGTAAGGTAGAGCACGCCCTTGCCGCGGCTCTGTCCCGCAAGAAAATTCTCATGCCCATCCAGAATTACGATTTGCTCGATATTTTCGCGCGTGTACTTCGGAAAGCGCGCGAACTCAGCCGCCATCCACCCCAGATTGCGCGTCATCTTGCGCAGCACGCTGCGGCGCTGCGCATCCGTCCAATCGGGAAACGCCAGCCGCAAATTGAACTCCGCGGTCTTGCGCAGTTTGGGTCGCGCCAGCAGCAGCAGGCGTGTTCCCGCTGCCGCCACGCTCCGCGCCATCGGTCGCGGCAGGATGCCCAGCGTCTTCACCGCGCTCCACGCCACTGCGTATTGCAGCCTTTCCTTCATCAGGGCTGAGTGTCTCCGTCCTTTCGCGTCAGTATGACCGACTTCCGCCATTCCAAGATACACTTAGAATCTTAGAGCCGGCGAGCCGTGACACAAACTGACAACTTCAGCCGTGATGGCGATTTCCTCTCGATGGCCGCGCGCGTCCTCTGGCTTGTCCTCATTATCGCCACGCTCTATCTCTGCTATTTCCATAATTTAGGCGCCATCGGCCTGGTGGGGCCGGATGAGCCGCGCTACGCCTGGATTGCCCGGGAAATGCACGAATCCGGCGACTGGGTCACGCCCCGCCTCTATGGCCAGCCCTGGTTTGAGAAGCCAGTCCTTTATTACTGGGGCGCGGCGCTCAGCTTCAAACTGTTCGGTGTAAGCGAGGCTGCGGCGCGTTTTCCTAGCGCCTTAGCCGCGCTGCTGGCAACGCTGGCCATGGCCTGGCTCGCTTGGCGTGTTTACGATGCGTGGACCGCCCGGTGGTTGCTTCTGCTTCTGCCCACCACCGTGGGCATGATTGGCTTTTCGCACGCTGCGGTCACGGACATGCCCTTCGCCGGTGCGCTCACCATCGCGCTGGTATTTGCGGCCATCATCCTGGGCCTCACCCGCGATCAGGAATCGCCGCCCATCCCGCGAACGCCCTGGCTTGCCTTGATTTTCTTTGGCTTTTTCCTCGGTCTCGCCATGCTCGCGAAGGGCCCCGCCGCTATCGTTCTCTCCGGTGGTGGCGTATTGTTGTGGGCGGCATTCACCCGACGCTGGCGTGACGCCTTCCGCTGCCTCCATCCGGTCGCCATTGCCAGCTTCTGCCTCACCGCGCTCCCCTGGTACATCATTTGCTCGCGGCGCAATCCCGATTTCCTCCGCATCTTCATCATCGAGCACAATTTCAAGCGCTACCTCACCCCCGAATTCCAGCACATCCAGCCTTTCTGGTATTACGTTCCTATTCTCCTCATCGCCTTTGCTCCCTGGACCTTGGCGCTGCTCTGGTCTGTCGCCTTTGGCTTGCTTCGGCGAGGGCGCAAGTTCCAATTCTCTCCGGCCTCCTTGTTCTTGCTGTCATGGGCGATGTTCTGTCTGCTCTTCTTCTCCATTTCAAAATCAAAGCTTCCTGGTTATATCCTCCCTGCCATGCCTCCCATCGGTCTCCTTCTAGCCAGGTCGTGCGTCCGCCTGGCGCCAGAGGGAGAACGGACATTTCGCTGGATTCGTGTCGGCTTCAGTTTTCTGGGATTTCCGGTCGCTTTCATACTCTTGTGGATGGGCTGGTTCTATGCCGTTTCAACAATTCAGAGCCAGAAGATGATCTCAGCGGCGTTCATTTTGCTTCTCCTGGGATTGGCAAACCTGCTGCTAGCGAACAAGGTCAATCGTAGAACCTCCCTCAGTCTGATGGCTCCGTCCTGTGTCATTCCGGTGCTCATTCTTGTTTCCGGGCTCAATGCGTTAGCGCGTCCCTGGTTGACGCCTGATCCCTCCGGAAAATCGCTCGCGCAAGAATTGCGTGCCGCGAACATTCCACCTGAACAGACCTACGTAGCGGCCATGCGACGCGGGCAGCAATTCAGCCTCAGCTTCTACCTGCACCAGGAAATTCAGACGTGGGGTCCAGACCAACCCAAAGAAGGTTACCTTCTGCGCAACTCCAGGAATTGCGGCAGCTTCGTGAAGCTGCCGTGGACATGCTCGACCGATCCGGTCGAGTTAGAGAAGAGTGGTTGGTTCGTTTACAAAGTTCAGCGCACAGACTCAGTGCGCAACCGGGCTGACGGGAGCGCTCTTGGGGGCAACAGCCTTGGGGGCAGCGGGCCTAACCGGGACGGGCTCGCCGGTCGTAGCCGGCAGCCGCGTTAAGAAAAATGTCACCACACGATTCTCGTAGGTGCGCTTCTCGTCGTCCGGCAGGTTTACGAAATTCCCGTGCGCCACAATGGCCATTTCGCGAGGCTCGCCCGCCTTCAAAAACATCTCTCGGGTGATCGCGGCGAGTTCCGGATCATCCGCCGCGCCAATAAACAGGATCGGCACGCCGTGCAGGCTCTTCAGATTGGCCGAAAGTGGCGGATCATTCTTGTAAGCGTAGTTCAGCCATTCAAAACTCGTCTGCGCGGACCTCACCATCATCGGGAATCCGCCCACGCCGGTCTTTTCCACGCCAATTTTCACCATTTGTTTTGGGTTGTCGTACACGGAATCGAGCACCAGCGCGCGCACGCGAGCGTCCTTCTCCGCCTCCCGCAGCGCGGCGTAAGCGCCCAGATTGTAGCCCCACAAACCAAAGCGCGCGGCATCCACGTCATTTCGTGCTGCCAGTGTCTCGATGGCGGCGCGCACCTCGTCCGACTCGCGGTAGCCGAACGTGGTCAAGCCATCATTCCCGCCGTGGGCCGCAAAATCAAACACGAACGCGTTGTACTGGTGGTCCTGCAGCGCGGAAACCAACGTGAGCAATTCGCCCCGGCTGGATTGATAGCCGTGGCAAAGAATGATTGTCGGCGCCCCCCGCAACCCAGGGAAGAACCAGCCTTTGCGGGTGCCCAGGCCCGCTACCGTAAAGTCCACTTCATCGGGGCGGCCCGGGAAACTCTCCATATTGATCTCGGAGCTCGTTCGCTGCGGCTTTACGATCCAGTAGATCAGCACCCCGGAAATGACCGCCGTGGCGACCACCGCAAAAAACACCAGCGCCAGAATCACGGTCAGAAGTTTTGTGTACCATCGTGTTGGATACCGCAGCTCGTACAGGATCGACATGGGCTTTGGGCTTCAGCGCCGGCCTGCTGGACGGCCGCCTCATTTTCTTTCTCAGCCGTTGCTCAGGCTACAGCCGCATCCTAACATGCGTTTTCGCGCCCCTCCCTTTTCATCTCTCCCCCATGTGCCCGATTCGTATCGCCCTGCGGCTTCACATTTGGCAGTCCCGGCTCCGAATCGGATATTATGGCTACTGGGCTGGGGGACGCCCTGCCGCCCTATCCATGAACATCGTTGACCTGCGCCAGACGACTGTCCGCCAAATCGAGCCTCTGCTGCTCGAAGAGGCTCGCCATTGGCGCGAAGAACTCCATTGGGACTACCGCAGCGCGGTGGACCTGATTAAGCGCTTCCTGGAGGCCCACGCTCTTTCCGGCTGCGTGGCCTTTGAGCACGGCGTTGCGGTGGGCTATGCCTTTTACGTGCTGGAGGATCACAAAGGGCTGATTGGCGACCTGTTTGTCTCGCCGACCTACGACCAGGAACCCATCGGCCGGCGGCTGCTGGATGAAATGCTATTCTCCATGCGCGCGCTGCCCCAATTGCAGCGCATCGAGGCGCAGCTCATGCCCTTCGGCGGGCCCGTGGAAGACGCGCTGCGCGACCAGGGTTTCCGGCTGCACACGCGGCAATTCATGCTCTTCGACCTGCTGAAGAAATCCGAAGGCGCACAAAGCATCAACTCCGGGTTACGCCTGGATCGCTGGAATGACCGCTACATGGAGTCCTGCGCCAAGCTAATTTATCTGGCCTATGCGAATCATGTGGACGGCGATATCAATGATCAGTACCGCTCGCGCCATGGCGCGCTGAAATTCCTGAAGAACATTATTCTGCTGCCGGGCTGTGGGCAGTTCGTTCCCAACGCCTCATTCGTCCTGCGCCATCCCGGCAGCGAAGATCTGGTCGGCGCGGTCCTCACCAGCGAAGTTTCCCCCGGCGTCGGCCACACCACGCAAATTTGCGTCATGCCGGGATTCCAGGGGCACGGCCTGGGGCGTCTTCTCATGCTCACGGCGGCGGAAGCCCTGCGCACCCTGAAGTTCACGGAACTCACGTTGACAGTGACTTCGGAAAATCGCACCGCCGTCCATCTCTACGAACGACTCGGCTTCTCCACCGTCAAGTCTTTCACCGCCGGCGTCTGGCCCCGCTGAAGCCGCCAGTCATCAGTTTTCAGTAATCAGTTTTCAGTAATCAGTAATCAGCGACCAGCGATCAGGAACCCTACGCCCTGTACCTGTTGCCTTGTAGGGGTCGAGCATGTCGACCCCATCTCGGCAACGCCAAAATACCCTTGTCATCCCGAGCGGAGCGACCCGATTCTATCTTCCGCGCCGCAGTTTGGCGCGTCGGGTCGCGTAGTCGAGGGATCGTGGCACAATCTCACGACCATGCAACTGCGTGTCGCTTTCGCTAGGGCTTCCGAGGCGTGGCCGTATTGGTTTCTAGCATGAATGGCATGGCCACGATTCGAAGGTGCATTGGTTCCAATACGACTGACCGTTTCCGCGGCGTTCCGAGCGGTTCAATGTGCAAGTCGAAATCACATTTGATCTCAAAATTGCGTTCGGCTCCGGGCGCAAATAGCCACCTTTTGATTGAATTTTCTACCGCGCCCACCAGAAGCGGATGGCCGTGGGTGGCCTTTGCTCCAGAAACGCTGCCATCGCTAGCCACGGAAACGTGCGCGATGACGCTACCGGTGATGTGGGCTTGCCGGGCGAGCCGCGGGTAGACAATCGGCTCAAAGTGAGTGAGTTTAAGTTCGGGATGCCCCGCGAACAGCGCTTCAGGATCAATAGCGCCCGATTGGTACTTCTGCCAAGCCTTCTCAAACTCGTCGCCGGGCAACCATCGGATGCCATCCGGTTGCAAGGTGGCCGCCTGCCCCAGCGCATACCCAAAACTTGCCATCTTCGCCAACCCCACAAATTTCCAATCCTCGCGAAACGCATCAGCAGGCTTGTGGTAATGATTGTCCACATAATCCTTGGCCTGCGCTTCACCCCAAGCCAAGTCATGGCCCTTGAACTTCCTTCCCTGGCCAATGGAAAACGACGGAATACCCACGCGCGACAAGCTGAAATGATCGGAGCGGTAGTAATGCCCCGCTTCGGGATGCGCGTCGGGACGAATCGCCAAGCCGAATTCCCCAGCGATTTCCTCGACGGTCGGATAAAACGTCGTGCGCTCGGCACCGCTGACTTCGACCTCTTCGGGAATCCCAAGGGGCGCAAGCGCGTCGTAATTCAAATCCAGGATAGGATCGGCGGGCAATTCCAATGAGTGTTTCCCCAGAAACTCGGAGCCCAGCAATCCCTGTTCCTCCGCCGTGACCGCGGCAAAAAGAATCGAGCGCGGTGGCGCGGGCTTCGTCGCGCCCCACGCGCGAGCAATTTCCAGCAGAATCCCGCAACCTGTTCCGTTGTCAACCGCACCGTGATAAATGTTGTCGCCCAGCTTGCTCTTATCAATTCCGAAGTGGTCGTAGTGCGCCGTGTACACCACCGCCTCGCCTCGCTGCTCGCTATCGTACGCGCCCTCGACCATCCCCAGCACATTCCGCGAAGTGAACGGCCGCAACGCGCTCACCACATGCGCCTTCAGGCGCACGGGCAACTCAATCGGCTTGAACTCCCGCGATTGCGACTGCTGAAACAGCTTGTCCAGGTCGAGTCCCGCCATGCCTACGAGCTTCCGCGCCACGTCTTCCTGAATCCACGAAGCCGCCTCCAGCTTCGGCGCGCCATCCAGCTTCAAATACGACCGCTCCCCGCCCCACGAATTGCGCACCACCTCCCACCCGTAACTCGCCAGGTCCGTGCGATGAATGATCAGCGTCGCCACCGCGCCCCGCCGCGCCGTCTCCTCATACTTATAAGTCCAGCGCCCGTTGTACGTCAGCGCCTTCCCCTTGAAAAAATTGGGATCATCGGAAATGGGCTCATTCACAAACAGCAGCGCCACTTTTCCCTTCAAGTCGTAGCCCTTGTAGTCGTCCCATTTTTCTTCCGGCGCCGTGATGCCGTAGCCCACAAAAACAATAGGCGCATCGATATTCGCAATTTCCATCTGCGTTTCGTTGCTGGTCACAAAGTCGTCGAGGTTCCGAAGCAGCAGCGGCTCCCCGCTCGACGGCACCAGTGCAAAGCTCGTCTCCGGCAAGGTTTTCACGCCAACCAGAGGCACACTCTGGAAGTACGTGCCGTTCTCCCCGGCAGGTTTCAGCCCATAGCTCTTGAATTGCGCCGCGATGTAGTCGGCGGCAAGGTCGCCTCCCTTCTGCCCGGTGCCGCGGCCCTCCAGCGCGTCGCTCGAAAGATACTTCACGTGTTGGCGTATTTTCTCGGCCGCAATCTTCGGCGTGTGCGATTTCGCCGCCAGCAGCACGCCGCCGCCCAGCACCGCCGCCGCAGCAAAAATGACCAGTTTCCTCATCCGTAACCCCCAGGCGAGAAGTGCACGCAGCAAAACTGTAACAAAAAAATGGCCAAGCGATGTAGTTCCAGTAAACGAGCAGACTGAGCCTTTGACCAGCCCAATGGTCGTGGCGCGTCAAATGCCTCAGCGCCTAGGGTGAGTGATTCCCGCCGTGTGTTCAATTATGAACAGTTTGCGCCCTCCCAGGGAACTACACTAAGTCGAACTAGGCCCGATGCACCGTTGACGCGACCTGCCGATTAGGGAGATCAGGCCATGAAATTAATCTTGTCTTTTCTTTTCCTGCTGCTGCCCCTGTACGCCTTTCCCCAGGATCTCAGCAAGCCGCCCGACGATAAAGCTGCTGCCGACTCCAAAACTTCTCCGAAAGCCGCAAAGCTGGTAAATCCGGTCAAGCCAACGCCCAGTTCCCTGGCGTTTGGAAAAAAGGTATACGCCTCCGACTGCGCGATGTGCCACGGCAAAGAGGGCGCCGGCGCGGGAGACTTGGCCGCAGACATGCATCTCATGCTTCGCGATTACCGCGACCCCGCGTCCCTCAAAGATCTGACCGACGCTGAGATCTATTCCATCATCTCCAACGGCAAAGGCCAAATGACGGGCGAGGCAGGTCGCACGAAACCCGTACATATTTGGGATCTCGTGAACTACATCCGCTCCCTCTCCAAAAAATAACTTCCTGCAAAACGCACTCACTCCTCATCCAAAGCCCCTTCCCAACTCTCACTAAGGCCGGGTGCCTCAGGGTTGAATCACTCGCCTCTCTCTTCTCAGTGAACTCTGTGCCCCCCTGCGCTCGGCGTCTACCCCGATCTGGTCGGGGTGTTCTCTGCGCAAGCTTTGCTCTTTCTTTTCCCTTCTGGCCTTCCCCTTGCTCCCCTCCCTTTCAGTTGCTGCCGATTCCAGGTCCCGGAAGGGGCTGGCCCTACGGAATTGCTGCCGCTCATCCACTTAACGTATTGACTCGTCTAACGTTACGCGGATTACGCCGGCGGCGTTGCTTGCTGCGTTTCCCATGGCTTGGGCCCACCCTTTCGCCGGACCGGGCGAATCCCCACAACCGCTGAGTCTTCTCGCTCAGTGATGGCCAAAGGAGCTCCTCCCATGAATCCCACCACAAACCGCCGCGGCCCCCAGTTGACCATCCCCGAACTGCAGGCCGCCGCCGCTAAAATGCGCGCCATGGACATCGTCAGCATCTACGCCGCAGGCTCCGGTCATCCCGGCGGCACCCTTTCCGTAATGGACATCGCCGCCGCTCTTTACTTGAACGTCCTCAATCATGATCCCGCGAACCCCGCATGGCCCGAGCGCGATCGCGTTTTCTGGTCCGCCGGGCACAAAGCACCCGCGCTCTATGTCGCGCTCGGCAGAGCCGGTTATTTCCCGCTCGACGATGTGGTACTCTTGCGCCAACTCGGCTCGGGATTCGAGGGTCATCCGAATTGGTTGAAAGTCCCCGGCGTGGAAATTTCCAGCGGCTCCCTCGGCCAGGGCCTCGGCGCCGCCGTGGGCAGCGCCTTAGCCGCAAAGCTTCGCGGCGAAACTCACCGCGTTTACGTCATCATGGGCGACGGCGAACAGCAGGAAGGCAGCGTCTGGGAAGCCGCCATGGCCGCCGCGCACCACAACCTCGATAACCTCTGTGCCATTATTGATGTGAACCGCCTGCAAATCGATGGTTGGGTCAAGGACGTGATGAACGTTGAGCCGCTCGCGGAAAAATATGCCGCGTTCGGCTGGAACGTCATTTCCATTGATGGCCACGACTTCGCGCAGATTCTAGACGCCTTCTCGCGTGCCAGCCAAGCCACCGGGCGTCCCACCGTCATCCTCGCGCGCACCATCAAGGGCAAGGGCGTTTCCTTCATGGAAAACGAGGCCAGTTGGCACGGCACGCCGCCGAAAAAAGAGCAATTTGAAAAGGCCCTGCCCGAGCTGCTCACTCCGGATTTTCCGCGCGCCCGCGTGGAAGTTCTGCTCCGACGCGCTGCGGCAAACGCCGTCGAGGTCGCGCACAAGGCGAAAGACGGCATTCCCAAGTTCGTATTCGAATATTGGTGGAACACTCGCGATTCCATGAAGATCGAGATGGACCCCACGCGCATGGGCTTCGGCCGCGGTCTGCAACGCGCCGGGGAAGATCCCCGCGTGGTCACTCTGCACGCGGACATTTCCGGTTCCATCCGCATCACCGATTTTGAGAGCAAGCATCCGGAGCGCAACAACCGAGTCTTCAGCGTCGGCATCGCGGAGCAGAACATGATGAGCGTGGCCGCCGGACTGGCGCGCGAAGGCTTCATCCCCGTCACCGGCACCTACGGCGTCTTCGCTTCCGGCCGCGCCTGGGACCAGATACGCACCACCATTTGCTATTCCAATCTCAACGTGAAAATCGCCGGCGCTCACGGCGGTATTTCCGTTGGTCCGGATGGCGCCACGCACCAGGCTCTGGAAGAAATCGCGCTGACCAGCATTTTGCCGAACATGCACGTGGTCGTGCCGTGCGATTCGGTGGAAACGCAAAAGGCCACCGAGTATTCAATCCTGACTTTGCAAGGGCCCTGCTACCTGCGTTTTGCCCGTGAAGCCACGCCCATCGTCACCAATCCCGATACGCCGTATGAATTCGGCGTCGCCAACGTGATTCGCTACCGCGGCGTACAGCCTAAGTTCATTGATGCTTTTGAGACTTTGCTGGGTCCTGCCTACAAGAACGAACACGAAAACGTCACCATCATTGCCTGCGGCCCTATGGTTCCCGAAGCGATGCGCGCCGCCTGGCTCCTGAAAGAGGAGTACGCCATCGAAACGCGCGTCGTGAACGTTCATACTGTAAAGCCGCTGGACATCCCCACCCTGGTGCGCGCCGCGGAAGAAACCCGCGTGGTGGTCACCGCGGAAGAACATCAGGTCGGCGGCTTCGGAAATATCGTGGCCGGAGCCATCCTCCAGCAACGCAAGGATTTTCGACTCCCGCTGCAACTCGCGATGGTTGGTGTTGCCGATCGCTTCGGCATTTCCGGCAATCCCTGGGAACTTATCCAGTATTTTGGCCTGACCGCGGAACATCTCGCCAAGCGCGTCCTCGACCTTCTCGACAAAAAACTCGCAGCCTCGCCTGCTGCTTCTGCTCACGTTCCCACCGCCGAGGCCTCGGCAGTTCACTGTGCCCGCTGCGGCGCCAAAATCTCACCCGCTGAATACGCCAAGGAGTCGCCCTTGCCCTCCGACGAGATCTGCGCCGAGTGCGAATATCAATCCTTGGAGCTGTGCGCCGTCTGCCGCGTCGAGTGGGCCAAGGTCAGCCACAGCTCCCCCTACATCTGCCCCGCGTGCCGCGCAAACCCTGTGCTCCGTTGACACTCGCCTGCGCGCGCTCACTTCCCATCACGGGCAACTCCCCCGTGCCAACATCCTTGCCTTCATCTCTGGACTTGTGAAATCGACTTCTCCGATTAAAGCGTTTACCAGGCACGTAGGAATTTAGCGGCATTTCCACCTAAAATCGGCGCGTGATAAAACAATACTCGAATTGTGGGTAATGTTCCTTCTCAAAGGCGACAAACTACTCAGGCTTGAGCAATTTGGGGAAGACACAACCGAACTTGTGCTCACGATTGAGGAATCATTCGGTATTGAGTTCACCACGGACGACCTCGCGCAAGCGAAAACTGTCGGCGAACTCTCTAGTTGCATCGTAGGGAAATTACGAAATCCTGTATCACGCCAATGCCTTGGCGCCATTGAAGACGGCTAGTGCGGGTCAAACCCCATATTCCGAAAGTGAGTGAGGCGGAAGGGTGAGCCGAGGTTTTCATGGAGTTCGATCCAATGGTTTTCTGGAATAGCGAAAAATACCTCGACTATTTTAGGGTCGAATTGCGCACCGGAACACCGCTGTATTTCCTCGCGCCCATGAGACATAGGAAGGGCATTGCGATAAGGGCAGTCGCTCAGCATGGCATCGAGAGCATTGGCGATGGAGATGATGCGTGCCCCGAGAGGAATCTGTTCACCGCGCAAGCCACGTGGGTAGCCCGCACCATCGAAGAACTCGTGGTGGGCGAGGACGATTTCGGCGGCTTCACGCAGGAAGGGAATGCGGCTGAGCATGTTGTAGCCAATCTCACAGTGAGTGCGCATGATCCGCTTTTCTGAGTCGTCGAGAGGGCCGGGCTTGAGAAGAATCCTATCCGGGATGGCCATCTTGCCGATGTCATGAAGAAAAGCCGCACGTGCCAGCACTTCCAAATATTGCGGAGGAACAGGAACGGCCCTCGCAATGGAGATGGTGTAAGCAGTGACGCGCTGGCAGTGGCCCGCGCTTTTCCCATCTTTAAGGTCAAGAGCGCTGCCGAGAACTTGGATGGTGTCGTCATAAGCCTGAGCGAGAAGTGCGAGGGCTTTGGTCGATTCCGCGGTTTTCGTTCCCACTTCGTCCACGAGGGTGTACCTCCCAAGCGTCATTATATGCGAGGTCATACGAGAGATGTATGACCCTTACCAAGTCAGAAAATAGAGGGAGCCGTATGACCTCGATCCACTTGGACGGTAAGTTTGAATGTATAGGTCGAAGGAGGAGCGTTTGGTGTACAAAAGCTGAACTCAGCCAGCGAGCTGATTCAGAGACACCAAGGAGGCTCCCCCATGCAACCTATGTATTACATCGGCCTGGA
>Ga0181518_10000340_pt1 | contig 53222 bp, 33 predicted proteins | sample PEATcosm2014_Bin_28_FD_119751 | JGI IMG/M metagenome (GOLD analysis project Ga0181518, IMG submission 119751) | Peatland microbial communities from MTU Mesocosm Facility, Houghton, MI, USA - PEATcosm2014_Bin01_60_metaG | ecosystem: Environmental > Terrestrial > Soil > Wetlands > Peat | place...
GTTTTGGGCTGCATGTCGAAAAGAACGCCAGACTGCATCCGGCTGCGGGGGGTGCGGCAGAATAATTTGAAGAATATTGACCTGGATGTGCCGCTGCGGCGGTTGGTCGTCATATCGGGGTTGAGCGGTTCGGGGAAAAGTTCGCTGGCGTTTGAAACGCTGTTCGCCGAGGGGCAGCGGCGTTATATCGAGACGTTTTCGCCTTACGCGCGCCAGTTCCTGGACCGGATGGACAAGCCGCAGGCGCGCCGCATCGAAGGCATCCCGCCCGCCATCGCCATCGAGCAGCGCAACAGCGTCAAGTCCTCCCGCTCGACGGTCGGCACGATGACGGAGATCGCCGATTATACGAAGGTTTTCTGGCCGCATCTGGCGCGGTTGCATTGCCGCCAGTGCGGCCGACCGGTGACGCGGGAACCGCCCCAGGACATCTGGCCGGTCGCGCGCGCGCTGGCGGCGGAGGCGGACGCGCTGGTGACGTTCACGCTGGATTTGAGCGGGAAGTTTTCGCTGGAGGAATCGCTGGCGCTGGTGGCACGGCAGGGGTATCGGCGGCTGCTGGTGGAGGGGAAGGCGGTCGGGCTGGAGGAAGCCATTCGTCCCATTCCTCCCATCCCGGCTCAACAGGAGCTTCGCCCTACCGGCCCGGATCGCGCCGGAGGCGCGAGGCTACAAGGGGCGCCGGCGCAATTGACGGTGGTTCAGGACCGGGTGAAGTTGAAGGAGTCGAACCGGGCGCGGTTTGTCGAGGCGTGCGAGCAGGCGTATCATTTTGGGAAAGGCAGGCTGACGGTGCATTGGCCGGCGGCGGACGGCGTTTTGCGGTCGCGACATTTTTCCAATCGCCTGCACTGCGCGGCATGCGACTTGGAGTATCGCGAGCCTTCGCCGGCGTTGTTCAGTTTCAATCATCCGGCGGGGGCGTGTCCGGCGTGCAAGGGCTTTGGGCGGATCATCGCCATTGATTACGACGCGGCCATTCCAGACCGGTCGAAAACTCTGGCGGGCGGAGCGGTCAAGCCGTGGCAGACCCAGACGGGCGCGGAGTGCCAGGCGGATATGTTGAAGTTCGCCCGGCTGCGCCATGCGCCGGTGGACACGCCGTTCCGGGATTTGTCAAAGGAATGGCAGGAGTGGGTGGTGGAGGGCGATCCGGGCTACGGCCGGGACAAGGCGCATGAATGGCCGCGCGCCTGGTACGGCGTGAAGGGTTATTTTCGCTGGCTGGAATCCAAGTCGTATAAGATGCATGTCCGGGTGCTGCTGGCCCGCTATCGCAAGTATAATACCTGCCCGGATTGCCACGGGGCGCGGTTTCAGCCGGAAACGCTCCTCTACAGGATTGAGGACCCGTCCATTTCGTCCCTTAAGTCCATTAAGTCCCTTAAGTCCCTTCGGGCCGAGGCGCCGTGCCCGGCAGCCAGCCTGACTCTGGCGGATTTTTACCGGCTGCCGGCGCGGGAGGCGCTGCGGTTTGTGGATGGGCTGATCGCCGGCCGGCCCGATGCCAGGGCGTCGGACCCGCGCTTGCTGGCGCTCAATGAAGTCCGTTCGCGGCTGGGCTTTTTGCTGGACGCGGGGCTGGGTTACCTGAGCCTGGACCGCATGACCCGCTCGCTCTCCGGCGGGGAAACGGAGCGGGTGAGCCTGACGAGTTGCCTGGGTTCGCGGCTTGTCAATACTCTGTTTGTGCTGGACGAGCCGAGCGTGGGATTGCATCCGCGCGACACCGCCCGGCTGGTGCGCGTCGTGCGGCGGTTGCGCGATGCCGGCAACACGGTGGCGCTGGTGGAACACGAGGCCGGCGTCCTGCGCGCCGCCGATCAGATCATTGATCTCGGCCCCGGCCACGGCGCCTCGGGCGGGGAGGTGGTTTTTCAAGGGACTTACGAGGAGATTCTGCGCGCGCCGCAGTCGTTGACGGGGCAATACTTGTCGGGAAGGAAGCGAATTGAGATTCCCGCGCGGCGGCCCGCCTTCACGGGGCAGCAGAGCGGCCAGCCCGGGGAGGCAACAAAAGAAACCGGCGCCGCGGGGCGGGTTTTGATTTTGCGCGGGGCTGCTTTGCATAATTTGCGGGACTTGACGGTGGAAATTCCGCTGGGCCGGCTGGTTTGTGTGACGGGTGTAAGCGGCTCCGGCAAAAGCACGCTGGTGTGCGATGTGTTGTTGCCGGCCTTGCGGGAGAGGCTGGACGGGAGGCAGTCGGAGGCGGAGGCGGCTCAACGGGAGCTTCGCCCTACCGGAGTGGCGCCGGCGGATGAGGAGGAGGCGGGCGAGATGACGGAAGCCAGGGCGGCGGTGGGGTCGGGTCCTTTGCTGGAAGGATGGGAACACTTGGGGCGGGTGATCGCGGTGGACCAATCTCTGCTGGGCCGGACGCCGCGCTCCAATCCGGCGGTTTATATCGGGGCATTTGACGAGATTCGCGAGTTGTTCGCAAGAACCGAGGCGGCCGGCCGGCGCGGCTTGAGCGCCAGCGCCTTCAGTTTCAATTCCGCCCAGGGCCAGTGCGAACGCTGCCGGGGCGCCGGTTTTGAGAAGATCGAAATGCAGTTCTTGAGCGATGTCTTTGTCCGTTGCCCGGATTGCAACGGGCGGCGCTACCGTCCGCACATCCTCGAAGTCACGGCGGAGCCGGACGGCGGCCCGCGCTGGAACATTGCCGATTTGCTGGAGGCGACGGTGGATGAAGCCATTAAGTTCCTGAGAGGCTTCGGCCCATCGCGTCACGCGGAGCGGGCGGCAGCCGGCCTGAAATTGTTGCAGGAGGTCGGGCTGGGTTATCTGCGGCTGGGACAGCCGATCAACACTTTGTCCGGCGGGGAAAGCCAGCGGCTGAAGCTGGTAAGCCATCTGGCGCGATGCGGCGCGAACGAAGCGACGCCGTCGCAGGCCGGCGGGAAACATCGGCGCAGAGCGCCGGCGCAACATTCTCATGAAGCGAACCAAGCCGGCGTGGAGGAGGGCGCGGAGAAACCGGCGTTGTTCATATTCGATGAGCCGACGACGGGATTGCATTTTGATGATGTGCGGGTGCTGCTCCAGGTTTTTCAACGGCTGGTTGGGGCGGGCCATTCGGTGCTGGTGATTGAGCACAACCTGGATGTGATCAAATCCGCCGATTGGGTCATAGACCTCGGCCCCGAAGGAGGCGAAGAAGGCGGAAGAATAGTGGCGCAAGGCACCCCCGAAGCAGTGGCGGCGTCACCGCAAAGCCATACGGGAAATGCTCTGGGTGGTGTATTGTTGCCGGAAGACCACAACCGGCAGTGTAATTTGCCCCAAAAAGGCCGCAAAAGTGCTGAAAAATCGTGTTTAACTTAAAATTCTTTTTTATTCGTAAGTGATTGCATTGCAATGGTTAGCATAAGAAAAAGGCCGAATTGGCCGCCAAAATCGCCATTTTATTGAGATTTGGCTTTACAGAATCGTAACAGTGTGTATTCTAATGCGGCGGCGGCGGTTTGGTCGTGAGGGTGTTGGCACGTCGCTCCAGGAGCGTTCCGAAATGATGAAAGCGCGATTTTTACAGGATTTCCAAGCGGCAAAAATTGCCGTCTTTAATGAACCCTTATCCTGAAAAGGTGTCAGAACATTATGTCGAGCAAGAGAATCAACCTGATGAAAGGCCCGAGCATTGGCAAGCCCCCCACCGTTTCCGGCGGGGCAGTGGCGAAAAAAGCCCGGTTTAGCTTCGATTCGCAATCCAACGGCAAGACGCAATCCAACGGCAAGACGAACCCCGGCAACGGCCATGCTCCCAACGGCGAGCATCCCGCCGCCCCGGCGCCAGTCTCCCCGCCAGCCCTGACCGCTTTCCCGGCGGGAGCGATGACGATTGAGTCTCCGATCATCCTGGAGAAGATCAAGGAGTTGCTGCGGATCGCCCAAGACCAGGGTTATCTTACTTATGACGACATCAACGACGCGTTGCCGGACGAGGTGGTGACGCCGGAAGTGCTGGATGCCATTTACTCCAAATTGCGCGGTTTCGAGGTGGAGATCGTCGAGGCGCCGGATTTGGACCGCCCGAAACCGGCGGAACCGGCGGAAGAGGAGGAGGAGAGCCGCCTGGATATCCTGGACGACCCGGTGCAGATGTACCTGCGCCAGATGGGCAAGGTGCCGCTCCTGACGCGCGAGCAGGAAGTGCAGATTTGCAAACGAATCGAAGAAGGCGAAACGGCGGCGCGGCGGATTCTCTTCGGGTTCGGCTTCACCGGCAAGGAGCATGTGGCGCTGGCGGAGAAACTGCTGTCCGATCCGCCGCGCGAACGGTTTGACCGTGTTATAGTTGACAAAAAGGTGGAAAGCCGCGCCACCCATCTCACCGTCCTGCGCCGCCTGGTCAAGCGCGCCCGCTCCCTGGATTTGCAACTGGACAAGGCTTTCGACCAGACCCTCGCCACGATTGGCAAGCCGGTCGCGCCCAAGGCCCTCAAGGATTTCGAGCGCCTGAACAAGGCCCTCCAGGAAAGTTTCCCCAAGTTTTACTACAAGCCCAAGGTCTCCGAGGAAATCATGCTCGTCTCCGACAACGTCTGCGACCAGATCCAAACCACGCTCCGGGCCATCCAGGATTTGCAGCAGCGCCGCAAATCGGCCGGCGTCACCGCCCAACTCGCCGCCGAGCGCGCCAAGCTGGCCGCGCTGGAAAAATTCGTCCGCATGCCGCACGAGCAATTTGCCGCCGCGCATCGCGAGATGAAAAAGGCGGCCAGCCGCGCCGACGAGGCCAAATGCGAAATGGCCGCCGCCAACCTGCGCCTGGTCATTTCCATCGCCAAGAAACACACCAACCGCGGCCTCTCCTTCCTGGACTTGATCCAGGAAGGCAACATGGGGCTGATGAAGGGCGTCGAGAAATTCGAATACCAGCGCGGCTACAAGTTCTCCACCTACGCCATCTGGTGGATTCGCCAGGCCATCACCCGCGCCGTCGCCGACCAGGCCCGCACCGTCCGCATCCCCGTTCACATGATCGAAGTCATCAACCGCCTCATGCGCGTCCAAAAACGTCTCATGCAGGAATTGGGCCGCGAAGCCGAGCCGGAGGAAATCGCCGACGAGCTGAACCTGACCGTCGAGCGGGTGCGCGCCATTTTGAAGATGGCCCAGCAATCGGTTTCCTTGCAGGCACCCGTCGGGGACGGCGATGACGCCAGCGTGGGCGATTTCATTGAAGACAAAAAAGCGGCCAACCCGTCCGACGTGACCAGCTACAGTTTGCTCAAGGACACCCTGAGCGACGTGCTGGCGACTTTGACGGAGCGCGAGCGGCGGATTGTCGAAATGCGCTTCGGGCTGGTGGACGGCTACGAGCGCACGCTGGAAGAGATTGGCCGCCAATACAACGTCACCCGCGAGCGCATCCGGCAAATCGAAGCCAAGGCGCTGCGCAAGATGCGGCATCCCACCCGCCTGCGCCACCTGCAAGGCTTCCTCGAAAGCGAGCAGACCATCTTTCAATAAGAACTGTAGCGGCGCTCTATGAGCACCGCGTTCTTGGAGGTAGGGCGAGACTCCGTCGAGCCGTGACTTTTTCCCAAGCAATCGAGTTTCGGCTCGACGGGGGTTTCGCCCTGCCATCCATCAACAAACGACGGCTCAGAAGTTTCCCGGGGAGCATACGTCCCGATTCGGAATCGGGATGGTCAATTCCCGTGGTTGCGGCTGGCCGCGCTGGGTTACTTGATCTCGCCGGACATGGAAAGCGGCGCTGGCGCGCGCGCGCTCCAAGGCGGCCTCCCGGCCGCGCGCCCTGCGCGCGAAGCGCCGTGGAGTGCGGAACGCCAGTTCCGCCTTGCCCATGAAACAGGCGCGTGCGATCATCATTGAGAAGTCAATCTTGGACGGTAGCGATTGGCTGGTGGCGCATAACCCGGAGACAGGAACCACGACACAGGGCAGGACATTCGAGGCGGCCCTGGCCAATTTGAAAGAAGCGACGGCGCTTTATCTTTCCGAATTTCCCCAGGCGCCAAAGGGCAGCGCAATTCTTACCGCGTTTGAAGTATCGTCGCCGGCCCATGCGTAAACTCCCGGACATCTCAGGAAAGGAGGCGTGACGCGCGAAAACTCCGTCAGCCCGTAGCAAACACTGTCAAAAAAAAGCTTGCACAAACCCTGAACTGGCCCATAATCGCCCACAGACTATGGTACAGAGCCGATGTATGACAACTGCATGGACTGTCTTTTTGGCTTTGCTGCTCCTGGCCGCGCCGCCAGCGGTGCGAGCGCAATTCGGTTACAGCACAAACGCTGATGGCAGTATCTACACTTACAACACAAATGCCGACGGCAGCATCAACTTGGCGCGTTACACTGGCCTTCCCTTGACTGTGACGATTCCAACAAAGATCAACGGGTTGACTGTCACCACGATAGGGCAGCAAGTGTTCGCTGGATACACGAGCCTGACCAACATCACCATTCCCTCCCGCGTCACCAGCATCGGGACTCAGGCATTCGGTGGCTGCTCCGGACTGGCCAGCGTCACGATTGCCAACGGCGTGACGACCATCGGGAACTCTGCGTTTACGGAATGCAGCAGCCTGACCAACATTACGTTTCCCGGCAGCGTCACCAACTTCGGGAATATGGTCTTCTCGTCATGCCCCAGCCTGGCGGGCGTTTTTTTCGAGGGCAACGCTCCCACGGCTGTTGGGTCTGTGCTTGGGCCAGGCGCGACGGTATATTATTTTCCCGGCACCAGCGGATGGAGCAACAATTTTGCTGGCCGTCCAACGGCAAAATGGTTTCTGCCGAACCCGATGATTCTGAACAGCGGCAACGGCGCAAGCCTGGGTGTGCAAGGCAACGCGTTTGCGTTCACTATTTCCTGGGCGACTAATGTTTCGGTGGTGGTGGAAGCCTGCACGAATCTGGCCTGCCCGGTTTGGGTTCCTATCCAGACCAACACTCTCTCCAACGGATGGTGCGGTTTCAGCGAAGCGTTCCGGACGAACAGCCCCGGAAGCTATTACCGCATCACTTCGCAATAGCAGCACGCATTGGGAAGTCCTAGTGTCAGGACTGACACCGGCTCGTCTCGCCACCAACTGTCGGAGAATGCCACCCTCATTTGGCGTTGGCACTGGTGCTGGTGAGGATGATCGAGTGGTCGGTGCCGTCGGCTGCAAGGGCCAGGCCGCGAACCGGAACGAAACCGAACGCCTCAAACCAGTAGCAAATCTCCTCCTCCGGGGCTGAGTCCCACTCGAAGCGGCCTTCGCCATCGGTGTTTGTTGAAAGGTCGAACGCCTGGCGAATCTGGTTCTTGAAATCGAAATCGGTCCGGATCATGGCATTGGAAACGGGGTTGCCCGCTTTATCGAGCACCCGCCCGCGAAAGACGTGTCCGGGAGACATTTTGAAATCGGCGGCGTTGGTCTGGCCTGTCAATCTGACCGTGACGCTCTGCGACGCAAATCCCTCAGCCTGGATGGCGAGATCCACATGCACGCAACCCGGGCTTTCCTCCCATGGCTTGCTCTGTCCGGTTCCAATCGAGGAGACCCGGTAAAAAACGTCGCTGCCCGCAACTCCTGTCAATGTAAAGGCGCCATCGTCATCCGTTTTGGACGATTGCTGCCTGCTGATCGCCCCGGCAGTAGCGTCCAGGACTCGGATGCTGGCATTGGCGATCGGGTGGTAATTCATGTCCGTGATTTGTCCGGTTACGATGAATCCACGGTTGATCACGAGTCTTAGATTGTTCAGATCAGTTTTGTCCACATGTGCCACAGGAGAGGACGGCGCGTAGCCCGGTTTACTCAGGTTGAAGCGAATTTCATTCGTGTAATCCTTGGGAATGTAAGTGCAGATCCAACTGCCATCGTCCTCACTGGTGACGGGGCACGTCTGGAAGTCCACGTTCTCTGACTGGCCAGGCTTATTTCCCGGAGTGTCTATCATGATTTTGACTCCGCCGACGGGCACGCCCTGCTCATCAACCACCGAGCCGCCCACCGTCATGGCCGAATCCAGCTTGATGGTATATTCGGCCGGGATTTCGCTCTGGAAACTTACCGCTTTGGGGACATGGCCTTCGGCAACGACAAACACATTGCCCCCAGGCCCCTTGGCGGGATCGTCCGGCAGAGGAATGTTGGCGGCGCCGCCTTGGTCGGTCAACAATTCGTGACGTTCGCTTTTTCCACCGGGTCCGAAGAAGACGGCACGAATTCTGGCGCCGGCCAGGCCGTTGCTGGTTTCGCTGTCGATCACTTGGAATAGGCGTTGGTCGGGGATTGGGGGAGAGATTTCGGAGGAGGAACGGGCGGGTGTGGCAAAAGCCGTTGTGTTAAATTTTTCGCGGCGCGCGACCGTCGCCGCGTTGTCGGCCAGCTTGGTCGGAGGCGTGGTCGTTGCGGTTTCGGGGGCGTTCTGCTGCGCCGCAATATGTATGACGGCGGCGCCCACAAGCGCCAGCACGGCGACACCCGCGGCGATTTTCGGGGTGGAGAGGCGAGCCAGGACGGCGAACACGGCGCCGATTCCAGTGGCCGCGGCGGCGGCGGGTAGTTTTCTCGACGCGAGGCAGGAAAGGAGTTGGGCTGGGGCGGCTTCGACCGAACGCGCGGTAAGGATGCTGCCTAGGACGGCGATGGTGCAGGCGGCGCCGGGGACGCCGAGTTGAGTCCGCAGGCGTTCCAGGGCGCGGTTGACGCGCATCTTGGCGGCGTCTTCGCTGATGCCGAGGGTAGCGCCCACGTCGCGCATGGGTTTGTGGTCGAAGAAGCGAAGCATGAGGACCTGGCGATCTTCGTCGTTGAGCAGGTTCAGGCCCTCGTCAAGGTTGGGAGCGAGGTCCTGCCAGAGGGCGTCTTCAGGGGTGTTGGTTTGCATGTCGGCGGCTTGTTGTTCGCGGAGATGGCGGCGGGATTCGGAGCGCCAGGTGTCAATGGTGACGTTGACGGTCGTGCGATGGAGCCAGGCGGCCAACTCGACGCCGGTGTGCAGGTCTGGGGGCGTTTTAGCGAGACGAATGAAGACGAGTTGGGTGATGTCCTCAGCGAGCGTGGCGTTGGCGGTACGGCGCTTGGCGACCGAATAGACCAGACCGGCGTAGCGGCGGACCAGTTGGCCGAAGGCGTCTTCGGAACGGTTTTGACGGAATGCTCTTAGCAATTCGTTTTCGCTCATTTCAATAATGTAAACGGTGCCGCCGGCAAAAGGTAACAGGGAAAGTGAGAAAGCACACGCTCACGGGTCAACCCGTAGCTTGGCCCATCGCGTGTCGCAAGTAAGGGCAACGCAATGACTTGGAGTGCAGGCCAAATGGGTTCCCACAGTTCTGTTTTTCTCTTGCGGCTCTATGGCTTCATCGGCAAGAATGGCGCGCATGAAATCCAATCTTGTCCTGTCACTGGCGGCTTTCGCCGTTCTCGTTTCCGCTGCTCCGCTTTGGGCATCTGCGCCGCCTTACACGCCGCCGGCGTCGCCGCGCGTCACGTACTGTTTCAATCCGGGCTGGAAGTTTGTCCGCCAGGACGTGCCCGGCGCACAGGAGGTGTCGTTCGACGACTCCGCGTGGACGAATGTCAGCCTGCCGCACACTTGGAACGACGTGGACTCCTATCGCGCGCTCATCAGCCACGGCGGCGGCGACCAGACCATCTACGAGGGCATCGGCTGGTATCGCAAGCATTTCAAACTGCCCGCCGGCAGCGAGGGCCGGAAGGTTTTCCTGGAATTTGAGGGGCTGAAACAGGCGGCGCATTTTTATCTGAATGGCAAGCCCCTCGGCAAATATGAGAATGGCATCTCCGCGTGCGGGCTGGACATCACGGCGCTGGTGAAGTTCGGCGGGCAGGACAACGTGCTGGCGGTGAAAGTGGACAACACCATCGAATACAAAGAGGAGTCATCGGGCATGCCCTTCGAATGGAAGTTCAGCAACAGCAACCCGAATTTCGGCGGGCTGAACCGCGACGTTTGGCTGCATGTCTTAGGCCAGGTCTATCAGACTCTCCCGCTCTATGAGAATCTGCAAACCAGCGGCGTCTATGTGTACGGAACAAAATATGATGTCAAGAACAAAACCGCCGACGTCCACGTCGAGGCGCAGGCGCGCAACGAGACCGCCAGCGCCGCGGCCCTCACCCTCTCGGCGGCTGTTGTGGACGCTGACGGCGTCCCGCGCGCGCAGTTTATCGGCGCGGCCCAAAACCTCGCCGCCGGCGAGACCGCGACCCTCACGATCGCCGGCCCGCTCGCGAGCGCGCATTTCTGGGACGTCAACGACCCCTATCTTTACGACGTTTATTCCATCCTCTCGGTCAACGGCAAGGTGGCCGACGTGTGCAAGATCCACACCGGTTTCCGCAAGGCCGAATTCAAAGGCGGCGCGGGCACGGGCGGCGTTTATCTCAACGATCATTTCGTCTGGCTCACCGGCTACGCGCAGCGCGCGGTCAACGATTGGCCCGGACTGGGCCAGGCCTATCCGGATTGGATGCACGATTTCAACGCCCAGCTCGTCCGCGACAGCAACGGCAACTACATCCGTTGGATGCACATCTCCCCGCAGCGTGTGGATGTCACCTCTTGCGACAAATATGGCATTGCCGATGTCTGCCCCGCCGGCGACGGCGAACACGATGTCTTCGACCGCCAGTGGGAGCAGCGCATGGAGGTGATGCGCGACTCGATGATTTATTTCCGCAACCACCCCAGCATCCTTTTCTGGGAGGCCGGGAACTCCGCGGTCGTCGCAACCCAGATGGTGGCGATGGTGAATTTGCGAAAGCAATGGGACCCCAACGGCGGACGGGCAATGGGTTGCCGCTCCCTCAGCAGGCCGGACGCCATCGCCGCCTCTGAGTATGTCGGCACCATGCTCGGCCGGCCCGTCGAGGGGCGCGACCATGGCCCCTTGATCGAGACGGAGGATTTCCGCGAGGAGGCCGCGCGCGGGATATGGGACGACTTTTCCCCGCCGTCCTTTGGCTTCAAAAAAGGCCGCGCCGACAGTTACAATTTGAATTCGGAGACCTTCGCTCTTGGCGGCATCGGCCGTTATGCCAATTTCGTCAACAACCGGATTGACAATCCCAATCCCGCGCGGTCCCAGTATTCCGCTTACGGCTCGATATATTGGTCGGACTCCGACGCCGACGGGCGGCAGCAGAGCAGCGAGGTCTTGCGGGTCAGCGGCAAGGTGGACGGCGTGCGCCTGCCCAAGGAGATATTTTACGCCTCGCGCGTGATGCAAAGCACCCAGGCCGACCTCCATATCATCGGCCACTGGAATTACCCGGCGAACACAAAGAAGACCATGTATGTAATCGCCAGCTTTTGCGACTCCGTCGAATTGTTCGTCAATGGCAAGTCGCTGGGTGTCAAGAAGACACCGCAAAACGGATATATTTACGCCTTCCCGGAAGTTGCGTTCGAGCCAGGCTCCATCAAGGCCGTCGCCTCCAGGGGCGGCGAGCCGGTCGCGCAGCAGGAAATCCAGACTGCGGGCGACCCGTCGGCCATCAAGCTCACGCTCTATACGGGGCCGAAAGGCTTGCAGGCGGACGGGAGCGACGTGGCCCTGATTGACTTCGAGGTTGTGGACGCGCAGGGCCGGCGCTGCCCGACCGATCAGGCGCGCGTGGATTTTGACATCACCGGCCCGGCGATCTGGCGCGGCGGCCTGAATTCCGCGAAAACCAATTCCACCAACAACCGTTTTCTGGACGACGAATGCGGCATCAACCGCGTCTCCATCCGCTCCACTCCGACGCCGGGGACGATCACGCTGACCGCCAGGCGCGAAGGCTTGAAGCCCGGGACGATTACACTCGACTCCAAGCCCGCAGCCGTCCAGGACGGCCTGACGCTGGAAATGCCGCAGACCATATCGCCGCCCGCGCGCGCCTTCGTCTCCGCGCAAAAATAACTTCCAATTTCAACTCTCCCAAGGAGTCCAAACTCAACTCGCCTCCACAATCCACTCGCCTCCACTTCGCGGAGCAGAGGGACAAGACCACTGCTCACTTTGTCCTGCGCCCCTCAAAAAACCGCAGTGGCTTTGCGCCCCTTCTTCCGCTATGCTTCCCCCGCGGATGAAATCATTCAACATCGCTATTCTATCGTTGACGCTCGCGCTCGGCGCTGCGGCGGATGAGGGGATGTGGCTCTTCAATCAGCCGCCCCGCCAAATCCTCCGCGAGCGTTACCAATTCGACGCCACCGACGCCTGGCTGGATCATTTGCAAAAGGCCTCCGTCCGCTTCAACTCCGGCGGCTCCGGCAGCTTCGTCAGCGAGAAGGGCCTGTTGATTTCCAACCACCACGTCGGCGCTGACGCCTTGCAAAAATTCAGCACGGCGGAAAAGAACCTCCTCAAGACCGGCTTCTACGCCCGCACCCCCGCCGAGGAAATCAAGTGCTTTGACCTCGAACTCAACGTCCTCCAGTCCATCGAAGATGTCACCGCGCGCGTCAACGCTGCCGTGCCCGCGGCGGCCGATCCCGCCGCCGCGTTCGCCGCCCGCCGCAAGGTGATTGCGGACATCGAAAAGGAGTCGCTTGACAGCACCGGGCTGCGCTCGGATGTAGTCACGCTTTGGGAAGGGGGCGCGTATCATCTCTATCGCTACAAGCGTTACACCGACGTGCGGCTGGTCTTCGCGCCGGAACAGCAAATCGCCTTTTTCGGCGGCGACCCGGACAACTTTGAGTTCCCGCGCTACGACCTGGACATCTGCCTGTTCCGCGCCTACGAAAACGGCCAGCCGGCGCAGATAAAGGATTACCTGCGTTTTTCGCCGGCGGGCGCGAAGGATGGGGAACTGGTGTTTGTCTCCGGTCATCCCGGCGGGACGAGCCGGATGCTCACGATGGCGGAGTTGGAAAATCTGCGCGACCATACGCTGCCCTGGCGCCTGGAAGTTCTCAACCGGCAGGAAGTGCTGCTGTCCTCCTGGAGCGGGCGCTCGGTGGAAAACGCCCGGCGCGTGCGCGGCCTTCTCTTCGGCGTGCAAAACAGCCGCAAAGCCCTGGACGGGCGCTTGGCCGGGTTGCTGGACCCTGATTTGATGGGATCCAAAGCCCAAGCGGAGGAGGATCGGATGGTTCTTTGGAGAAGTCTTACGAGGATGGCTATGAGCATGGGGCGCGATGATCCCACATTCTCCAAGGCGTCCCTCGCGGCTGTCACTAACATTGACCAAGCTACCAAGGCGCTTGCCGCGCAGGCGGTCCGCTATGCCCTGATCGAAGGCGGGCAGGGCTTCAACTGCGACAGCTTCCGCATCGCCCGCACCCTGCTTCGCGCTGGCGACGAGCGACCCAAACCCAATGGCGAACGGCTCAAGGAATTTTCCGACTCCGGCAAGGTTTCCCTCGAACTGTCCCTTTTCTCCGAAAAACCAATTTACACCGACGTTGAAATCCTCACCCTTTCCGACTCGCTCACCTTCCTGGCCGGCAAACTGGGCGCGGAGGATACGCTTCTCGATCAAGTTCTCGCCGGCAAATCGCCGCGCGAGCGCGCTGTGGAGTTGATTAACACCACCAAAGTGCGCGACGTGGCCTTCCGCAAAAAACTTTACGAAGGCGGCGCCGACGCGGCGGCAGCCGCCCGCGATCCGATGATCGAACTGGCTCGCCTGATTGATCCGCCCGCGCGCGCCTTGCGCAAAGTGGCCGAGGAACAAGGCGAGATCGTGGAAGAAGCCCACGCCGCGATTGCCCGCGCCCGCAACGCGATGTCCGCCAACAACGGCTATCCCGACGCGACCTTCACGTTGCGGCTCGCCTTCGGCACCGTCAAAGGCTACGAGGAAGACGGCAAGCCTGTGTCCCCGATCACCACGATGGCGGGCCTTTACCAGCGCGCCGACGAAATGAACCGCCGCCCGCCGTTCGATCTCCCGCCAATCTGGGAAGAGCGCAAGTCCAAGCTGGACATGAGCGTGCCGCTGAATTTCGTGAGCACCTGCGACATCATCGGCGGCAATTCGGGCAGTCCGGTGGTGAACCGGGCGGGGGAATTTGTGGGCATTATATTTGACGGCAACCTGGAGAGCCTGCCGTGGGACTACGCCTTCAGCGACAAGCAGGGCCGCGCCACCTCCGTCTCCTCCGCCGCCATCCTGGAATCATTGAACAAGGTCTATGACGCCCAAGCCCTGGCCGCCGAACTGGTCACCGGCCACCGCCCGCGCTAAGTGTTTTCATGCCAATTAAAATTCACCATCGCAAGTGTCTGATATTACGCGAGTTACAACAATAATAACATTGCCGCATATTTCTGTTGCAAAATCAGGCTTATGCTCTATACTTGAGCGCGTATGATAAGGCATATAAGGTCCTGTGGCGGCGGGCGCGGCAATTGCGGATTGCCCCGATGTGCCGGATTTTTGTACAGAAGCGAACGAAGGAAACCAATCCCGATTCCATCGGGACTTTGTTATCTTCGTTTGCTTCTGTTGTATGGGGTCCATGCGTTTGAGAATTGCGGATTGGGCCGGAAGGCGGCGGGACCCGGCCGGGATTTTCGGCTCGTCCGCCGTCCCAATTTCTGCTTTTCCAGTCAAACTTGGTCAAACCCAGTCAAACCCAGTCAAACCAAAGCGGTTGGTTTGACGGCGCATCTCGGAGGGCGCGGCGGGAAAGCGGCGCTGGCGCGCGCGCACTCCAAAGCGGCCTGCCGGCCGCGTGGCCTTCACGCGAAGCGTCTTGGAGCGCGGAACGGCAGTTCCGATTCGGATTCGGAGCGCCGATTTTCAATCGGCTTTCAGCGCCATCGCGACCGCAAAGCCGACTGCAAGTCGGCGCTCCAGACTGCAAGCATTTCATGCGGGGCATGAAATATCCTGGCTGAAGGGTGACGGGGCGCTCATGGGCCGGGATTGAGCAAAGTGACGCCGGATGGGGTGGGCAGGTTGAGGGCCGCGTTGGGGCCGCTGCGGATGACTTCGCCGTTGTCAAGCAGAATGTTTCCGCCGTCTTTGTCGTGGTTGTTGGCCGGTTTCTTGCCGTCGGGGGAGAAGAGGGGCTGGCCTTTGGTCTTGGGCAGGGTGTTGAGCTGCCAGTCGGAGAGGATGGCTTGGGCGGCCGGGCCGGCGTTGGAGGCGCGGCCCATGTAGTAGGCGTAACTGATGCGGCGCTGGGCGAAGGATTCGCCTTCGGGCAGGGCCGTGTCCTTGCTGCCGGGACAGATGAAGATGGCGGTCTCGGTCGTGCTGCGGGGCAGGAGCAGGCTCAAGGGCGCCGAGGAGATCGCGGCGTCTTTGAGAAAAGGATAGGTTCCATGATTGTCGTTGGAATAGATGTTCAGGGCGAGGTAGATGGTCTGGAGGTTGTTGCGGCACAATTCCTGGGCGGTGCGGCGATGGACGCCGGCCAGGCGGCCGTTCAACATCACGGCCAGGATAAGGAGGATGACCAGCACGCACAGGAGTTCCACCAGAGAGAAAGCGGAGGCGGCCCGGTGCGATTTTCCAAGTGGTGACGGCGAACTCATACATGGCAGCAAAGCACAAAATCGGCCCAGAAGAAAGTGATAAATGTTCGTAACTTTCAGGCAGGGACGCCTCGCCGAGGCGTCCGGGGGGCGATCCGTTGCGCCGCTGCACGAGGCGCGGACAGCGCGGCGCGCTGTCCCTGCCTGAAACCTGTTGTCGGGGATCAAAGTGTCGCCGGTGCGCAAACGCAGTTTTTGCACTGCAATCCGTCAGAATCGCGCATTTTGAAGAAGAAGGCAAACTTATGACCTGGCTGAAGGGTCTTCCCGGTGCTCAGGCCCTGTTCGGGCCTTTTGGTCAAAGCCAGTCAAGCCCAGTCAAGCCTGGTCAAACCCAGTCAAGGCGAAAACAGGAGTTTGACGGTCAAACCCCGGCGGGGTTGCGAAATTTCGCAACTTGCCAAAAAATGGCCTAAAACCGTCTTGTAAATAAGTTATGCTAATAATATCCTCCTTCGTTTCCTTCGTTTCCTTCTGTTGAACACAATGGGGGCGGGAACGGGGAAAGGAAAACTTGGGCGGTGCGCCGCCGCCCAGTGCCAGGCGGAACGCCTGCCACGGCGACCGGGACGGTCGCGCTCCCCAATCCGCAATGAAAAAGCAGAAATCGGAAATCGGAAATCCGCAATCCGCAGACGAAAAGACGAACCGCAGATGGACACGGATGGGAAGGCTGTCTCCTTATCCGCGCTCATCCGCGTTCATCCGTGGTTCCAATCCGCAATCCGCAATCCGCAATCGAGCCACGGCTCGACAGAGTCTCGCCGTACGGGGTTGCGGATGTGGTCAGCCGAGGAAGCTGGTGTCGTAGGGCTTGCGCATTTCGCGAGCGATCATGGCGTTGCCTTCGGCCGCGTTTTCGCCAGTGAAGGTCTCCTTCACCGGGTCCCATTGGAACTTGTGGCCCGTGCGCAGCGCGATGACGATGAGATGGCCGACCACCGCCGACTGATGGCCCGTCTCCACCGCCGAAATGGGATCCTTCCGAGATTTCACACAGTCTAGGAAGTTGCCCATGTGGTTGCTCGAGCTTTCCAGCCGCACGGCGCCGGCCGGCAGCGGGGTGGTCAACAAGTCCTCATCGCTCGCGCTGATGCCGCCGCGGTTGACCCAGATCCAGCCGTTCTCCCCCGTGAATCTCAGGCCGTTGCGCTGCCCGTTCCGGTTGATGACGCCGCCGGTCCAGGTATCGTCCAAAGTAGTCTTGACAATTTGCGTGATGCCGTTGGCCCAGGTGAGGGTCGCTTCGTATTCGCTGGGCGTGGTGTAGCCGCCGGGGATGGGCGGGGTGATGACTTTGGCTTCGATGGCGAGCGGGCCGTCCTGGCCGATGGCCCAGCGGGCGATGTCGTTGTGATGCGCGCCCCAGTCGGTAACAGGGCCGCCCGCGTATTGCCACCACCAGCGGAAGGTGCCGTGGGTGCGTTCCTTCTGATACTCGTCCGCCTCGGTCTGCCCGCGCCAGAAGTCCCAATTGAAGCTCGCGGGCACCTGTTGTCCGGTGCGGAACGGCCCCGCTCTCAATCCGGCCGGCACCCAGACTTGGATCGTCTTCAGCTTGCCGATGCGCTCGTTGCGGATCAGTTCGCAGGCCAGATGGAAATTGTGGTCGCTGCGCTGCTGCGTCCCGGTCTGAAGCACCACCTTGTTGTCCCGCACCGCCTTGATGACGCGCCGGCCCTCCTCGATCGTCAGCGTCAGCGGCTTTTCCGAATAAATGTCCTTCTTGGCCCGGGCCGCCGCGACATTGATGAGCGTGTGCCAATGATCGGGCGCGGACTGGACGACGATATTGACATCCTTCCGCTCCATCACCTTGCGGAAATCGTTGTATTTGGTCGCCTTCGGGTAAGTTCGCAACGCCTGCGAGGCGTGCGTGTCGTCCACGTCGCAAACCGCGACAATGTCGCCGCGCCGGGAGGCGTCGCGCGCGTCGTCGCTGCCCCGGCCGCCGTTGCCGATCCAGGCGATGCCCGGGCGGTCGTTCGGGCTGGTTGGGGCGGGCGGGGCCTCCTGCGCGGCGGCCAATTCGCGTTCGAGGTACCAAAGGGGCAACCCGGTTGCGGCGGCGGTGGCCGCGCAGCGTCTTACAAAGGACCTGCGTGAAATCTGGAAAGTTGTATTCATCATGGCCCCATTAGAACCTCCGCCGCTTTCCCGGTCAAGAACGAAAAAGCAGTTTGAAATTGACGCCGGAACGGCCCCCCGGTTAAGATCGCTAATAGTCCGGGGTAACAATAATGCAACCAATAAACAATTCTGCTTTTCCGCCAGGGCCGCAAGATTGCCGGCGGAGCGGAAGCGAGCGAATTCTGCCTGATTGAAATATGAAAAGAACATGCTCCATCCTCCTGGTTTTGCTCCTCCTGGCCGCCCCCGCGGCGGTGCGGGCGCAACTTACTGGTTCTTTGCAAGTGACCCTCTCCCCTCCCGCGGCGATCAGCCTTGGGGCGCAATGGCAGGTGGATGGCGGCGCCTGGCAGACCAGCGGCATGACGCTTTCGAATCTGTCCGTGGGCAATCATACGGTGAGCTTTAGCCCCGTTGGCGGCTGGACGACGCCCTCTAATGAGGTTGTTTCCGTCAGCGCCAATTCGACCGCGACGGCCACTGGCCTCTACACCTTGGCGGGGTTTGTCTCCGAAGGCATTGATCCCCTTTATTTGTTCACTTACGGCAATGACGGAGCCTATCCCTACGCCGGCCTGACGCAGGCCAGCGACGGTTATCTCTATGGCACAACTTGGAATGGCGGAACCAACGGCAACGGCGCGATTTTTAAGATCAGCACCAATGGCACGTTCACCCCGCTCTATTCGTTCACCAATGGGATTGACGGAGCCAATCCCGAATGTGTCCTGTTCCAGGCCAGTGACGGCTGGCTCTACGGAACGGCTAGTAATCCGGGCATCAGCGGCCGCGGCACGATCTTTCGGATCAGCACCAACGGAGCGTTCAAAGTGCTTTATTCGTTCACCGGCGGCAATGACGGGGGCAATCCCGGCGCTGGCTTGATCCAAGCCACGGACGGCTTTCTTTACGGAACCTGTCTATACGGCGGAAACAACGGCAGCGGCACGGTTTTTCGAATCAGCACCAATGGCGCATTCACCCCGCTGTATTCGTTCACCAACGGCATTGATGGATCCATTCCCGATGCCAGCCTCATCCAGGCCAGCGACAGCTTTCTCTACGGAGTCACCGGCGCCGGCGGAACCAACGGTAACGGCGCCGTATTTCAAATCAGCACCAATGGCTCACTCACACCGCTGTATTCGTTCACCGGCAGCATTGACGGCGGGTATCCCTATGCCAGCCTCATCCAGGCAGGCGACGGCTCTCTCTATGGAACCACTCGGTACGGCGGAACCAACGGCGATGGCACGGTTTTTCAGATCACCACCAATGGCTCTTTCACATCCGTCTATTCCTTCACTGGCGGCAATGACGGAGCCTATCCCGTTGCCGGCCTTGTCCAGTCTGGCAACGGCTTTCTTATCGGGACCGCTTCCGCCGGCGGGGTGAACGGCAACGGCACGGTTTTTATGATCAACACCAACGGCTGGCATTTCGCTCCCCTCTCTTTGTTCACCGGGGGCGATGACGGCGCCGATCCCAACGCCAGCCTGATTCAGGCTGCCAACGGCAATTTCTACGGGACCTCGACAGCAGGCGGCTTCGCCGACAACGGCACAATATTTATGCTGGACCCGCTCCAGCTCGCGCCTCGCGAGTTTGCGTTCACCGCCACCGCCGGCGGACCCATCCCCTCCACAAACGCGGTTCTGATTAACCTGGGTGCCGCTTCCTTGAATTGGAGCGCGGCCAACTCCCCCTGGCTGAACTTCTCGCCTTCCAACGGCGCCCTGGCGCCCGGCGCTTCCCTGCCTGTGACAATGAGTTCCACCGCCGCCGCCGACGGCCTTCCGCCCGGGAATTATTCCCTCGCGCCCATCTTCACCAATTGGAGCGACGGCCTTGCCCAGAGCATCCAAGTCAACTATAACGCGCTCCTCTCCCCCCTGGCTTCGTTTCCCGGCAGCGACGGCGCGGACCCCTATTCCCCGCTCATCCAGGCCGCCGACGGCAACCTTTACGGAACAACCGCCAATGGTGGAAACAACAACTATGGCACGGTTTTTCGGATCACCCCGGCGGGCGCGGCCACCATACTTTATTCGTTCACAGGCGGGAACGATGGAGCCAATCCTTATGCCGGCTTGGTCCAGGCTGGCAACGGCTGGCTCTACGGAACCACGGAATACGGCGGAACCAACGGCGACGGCGCCATTTTCCAGATCAGCACCAACGGCTCTTTCACCGCGCTCTATTCGTTCACGGGCGCGGACGATGGAGGCAATCCCACCGCCGGCCTGATCCAGGCCAGTGACGGCAATCTCTACGGAACCGCCGCCGGGGGCGATTTCTATGGCACCGTTTTTCGGATCACCACCGGCGGCCAGTTCACTTTGCTCTATTCGTTCACCGGCGCGGATGACGGCGCGTATCCCGAAGCCGCCCTGTTCCAAGCCGGCGACGGCTGGCTCTACGGCACGGCGAATCAAGGCGGAATAAACGGCGTTGGGACCATATTTCGCGTCAGCACCAATGGTGTCTTCGATCCGCTTTTCTCCTTTAACCGCACCGACGGCTCGTCTCCCGCGGGCGCCCTGATTCAGGCCCCCGACGGTTATCTCTATGGAACAGCTTCCGCCGGCGGGAGCCGAAACGGGGATGGCTCCGTATTTCGGATTTCCACCAATGGCGTCTTCAGCCCAATTTATCTGTTCACGGGCGGCTACGATGGAAGCACTCCCAACGCCGGCCTGCTCCTGGCCAAGGACGGCTGGCTCTACGGCACAGCCACGGAGGGCGGGAACGAAGGCGAAGGCACGGTCTTTCGGGTCGGCACCAACGGGTCATTCACCTTGCTGTATTCGTTCACGGGCGGCAATGACGGAGCCAATCCCAGAGCCAGCCTGGCCCAGGCCGGCAACGGTTCGCTCTACGGGACGGCTTCGAGTGGCGGAAACAACGGCAACGGCACGGTTTTTCAGATCACCACCAAAGGCGCCTTCACTCCGCTCCATTCCTTTATTGGGACCGTGCAGATTGACCCTGCGGGAACCTTGCAGATGGGCGGCGGCAACCTTTACGGAACCACTGAATACGGCGGAGCCATCGGCGAGGGCTCCGTTTTTCAGGTCACCACCAACGGCGCGCTCACTACTCTCTATTCATTCTCCTACGGGTCTGGCGCTAATCCTGAAACCGGCGCGATCCAGGGCAGCGACGGATTCCTCTACGGCACCACTCCTAATGGCGGAACCTACGACAATGGCACGGTCTTCAAGCTTTCCACCAACAGCGCGTTCACTTCGCTTTTTTCGTTTGATTATGCCGATGGCTCTGCTCCGGAAGCCGCCCTGGTCCAGGCCGCCAACGGCTGGCTCTACGGAACAACCTACGGGGGCGGAACCAATGGCTATGGCACGGTCTTTGAAATCACCACCAACGGCGCGTTCACTTCGCTGTATTCGTTCGATTACTCGGATGGCGATCATCCAGACGCCGCCCTGGTCCAGGCCGCCAACGGCTGCCTCTACGGCACGACGTCTAGTGGAGGAATGTACGGCGAGGGCACCATCTTTCAGGTCACCACCAACGGAGTGTTCACCTCGCTTTATTCGTTCACCGGCGGCGAGGATGGCGGTTATCCAGAGGCTGCCCTGGTCCAGGCCGCAAACGGCGATCTTTATGGAACCACTCCTTCGGGCGGCATCTACGGCGCTGGCACGGTCTTCCAAATCACCACCAACGGAGCGTTCACCTCGCTTTATTCGTTCACCGGCGGCGAGGATGGCGGTTATCCAGAGGCCGCCCTGGTCCAGGCCGCAAACGGCGATCTTTATGGAACCACTCCTTCGGGCGGGATCAACGGTTTCGGCGCTGTGTTCCAAATCACCACCGGCGGCACATTCACCGCGCTTTATTCGTTCAGCGGCGGCGAGGATGGAGGGGAGCCGGGAGGCGGGCTGGTTGCCTCTCCCGGCGGCTGGCTCTACGGAATCACCCAGACCGGCGGGGCCAATGGCAACGGCGACGTCTTCGCCCTGCCCATTCCCGCTGTTCAGGCCCCGCTCACCATTGCGTTCACAGCCGCTCCGACCAACGGCGTGGCGCCGCTCCCGGTGAGCTTCACCTCCGCGAATGTTGACAGCGCCGGCAATGCCATCGTCAGTTGGAACTGGAGTTTCGGCGACGGCGCAACCAGCACCGAGCAAAATCCCTCCCACACCTACACCGCCGCCGGCACTTTTTACCCCGCTCTCATTGCGACCAACATCATGGGCGGGATGATTGCCGGTTCCGGCCCGGCTTCAATTACAACGATCCTGCCCGCTCAACCCGCCATTGCCGGCTGCAGCATCTCGGGCGCGAATCTGGTGTTCAGCGGCATCAATGGCCAGAGCGGCGGGACATACTATGTGCTGATGACCACAAACGTTACCTTTCCGTTGAGCCAGTGGAAGCCCGTTGCGACCAATGTTCTGAGCGCCGGCGGGAGTTTCACCATCACCGCCACCAACACCGTCAGCCCCGCCTTCCCGCACAGGTTCTACATCCTCCAGGAGCAATGAGCCAAGGCATCACCCAATCGCCTCGGCGATCAAATCATAATCCGTACGGCCGATAATCCTGACACGGGCGAATTGGCCTGGCGGCAATTTCCCGCGCACATAAACACGCCCATCAATGCCGGGCGCGTCGGCCTCGCTGCGCGCGATCAAAAAACGCCCGCTCCCGCCGGGGCCGGGGTTTTGCGTTGCTTCGCGGGCGGCGGAGGAACGCGTCAGGCCGTGCTCCCACGAACTGACATTTGCGGCCCGCAAATCGTCCGGCCTGGCCCGGGCTTCGATCAGCACGGTCATTTCGCGCCCGACGCGGGAGGCGGCAATTTCCCGCGCCACCTTGAGTTGCTCGGCCATGGCCAGCTTCTGCCGCTGCCTGGCGACCCGCGCCGGAATCTGGCCCTCCATTTTCGCCGCGCGCGTGCCTTCCTGGGGCGAGTAGGCGAAGACGCCGAGGCGCTCGAACTTCGACGTCCGGATAAATTGAAGCAGCGCCTCGAAGCAGGCCTCCGTCTCGCCAGGAAAGCCCACGATAAAAGTCGTGCGAAGGGCGATGCCGGGGATGCCCGCGCGGATATTCGCCAGCAAGTTCACTATATGCTGCCGCGACGTCTCGCGCCGCATCCGTTCCAGCATGTTCTCCTGGATGTGCTGGAGCGGGATGTCCGCGTAGCGCGCGACCTTGGGGCATTGGGCGATGGTGTCAATCAATTCCTCCGTCCAATGCGCCGGATGCGTGTAGAGCAGCCGTATCCAGAAATCGCCCGGCAGCGCGTTGAGCGCGCGCAGGAGCGTGGAAAGGGTGGGCGCTTCGACCGGCAGCGCGCCCGCGGCGGCCTCGAATTTTTCCGGGGCGGAAATCGCCCCGCCGCGATGCGGACGCAGGTCCATGCCGTAATAGGTCGAGTCCTGCGAGATGAGGTTCAACTCCCGCGCGCCCCCGGCCAGCAGTTGCGCGGCCTCCCGCGCCACGTCGGCCTGCGGACGGCTGCGATGCGCGCCGCGCATTCGCGGGATGATGCAAAAGCTGCACGGATGATTACAACCTTCCGCAATCTTGACGTAGGCGAAATGCCGCGGGGTCAGGCGAAAGCGCGGCGTGGCGAAGTCGGGGATGAAACCGGGCCGCCGGTGTACCCGCACGAGCGGCCCGGACGCAGGCGAAGTGGATTTTGCCTCCAGCCCGGCCGGGTGCGGGACAAAATTCTTCGCGCCATCCTCTCTCTCCCCGCTTGCGGGGAGAGAGCCGGAGAGAGGGGTTCCTGAAGTCTGTCCCGCACGAAGCCCCGCCAGCCGCCTTTCAATAGTCTTGACAGCCTTGCCGCCTTGAACCGCCGCCCCGGCGCGGAGCAGTTTCTCGCGGCGTCCGGCCAGCGCCTGGCGGACGATCTCCGAAACTTGCGCCACCTGGTCAATGCCCATGAAGGCGTCCACCTCCGGCAACAGCCCGGGCAGGTCGCCGGCAAAACGCTGCGGCAGGCAGCCCGCCACGATCAGCGCCTGGGCGGGTTTGGTTTGGGCGCGCGCCTGGGCGGATTCCAGAATGGCCTCCACGCTTTCCTTTTGGGCCGCGTCAATGAAGGAACAAGTGTTGACAATGACGGCATCGGCCTGGGCGGCTTGGTTGGTGATTTCGATGCCGCCCTTGAGCAGCGAGCCGAGCATGATCTCGGCATCCACAAGGTTTTTGGCGCAGCCGAGGGAAATCAAGCCCACGCGCAGCGGGCGATGGTGGCGATTTGTCATGGCCGCCAGAAAGGTCAGCGCCTGGGCAGGGGCAGCGGCAAAGTCTCCCCCGTGGTATCAGCGGCCTGATAAAGGCCCGGCCCAAGGCCGTCCAGCGGGTGCTGCGCCGCCCTGTGGTTGAGCAGCACGATGAGAGCCGCCATCGCGCCCACCACCAGCGCGACCGCCAGGACCGGCAGGAGCATCCGCCGGCACGCGGTGGCAAGGTGAAACAGCGCGGAGTCCATCACGCCGGATGCCGGGGAGTGAAAAGCGGGCGGCCCCGAGTTGCCGCTTTCGGCCAGTTCCTGGTTGAGCTGGGCCATGATGGCGGTCGTGTCGAGCTTCAACGCCGAGGCGTAAGTGCGCACAAATCCCTTGATATAAACCGGCGCGGAAAAAACGTCATAATTCCCCTGGTCAATGGCGCGGATATGGTCGCTGCGGATTTTCGTCATGTCCGCGACCTCCGTCACCGTGAGCTTTTGGGCCTCGCGCGCCGCCTTTAATTGTTCGCCAACTGTTGCCATGTCGGCCAGAGCATACGGCCATAGCGCGCCCGTGGCAAGTTCTGTAGCGGCGCTTGTAGCGGCGCTCTGTGAGCGCCGCCAAATTTCAGCCAAAGCACAAGTCATTAGCGACGGTCATAGACCGCCGCTACAGGTTTCAAAGCCCGTCAGGGCTGGCATCTTTGTAGCATGCCGGTGTCAAAACCGACACCGCTCCGTCAGGAGCGGCATCATCAGGGGGGAAGAAGGAGATATTTCGCTCCTGACGGAGCTTGAATTGGTGTTGCGCTGGCGGACTACAAATATGGCGCGCCTACAGCGCTATGGCCATGCCGGGACACGAAATGATGCATCATCTGCGATGGGTTAATCGTGCCACCAATTCAAGCATGAGCATTGCGACCAGCCCAACTCTTATCTCGTCCACCCAAGAGAAGAAGAGATTAAGATTAGGATTAAGATTAACAGAGGATACCCAAAAAAGTGAAATGCCCCCGTGCGCCCTTACCTCAGCGCCAGGACTTTGCGCTCGTTGTCAAATTCGAGCGTGACGGAGGAGGGGCCGATCTCCACCACCTTCGCCCCGGCGGGAAGCCGGTCCAGCGGACGCACCCGGGTGCCGCTGATGACGGCGGAGGGGTTGCTTTGGGAATAGAAGATGGATTGCAGTTGCAACTGGGCAAACGCCCGCTCTTTCGGCGTCGGAGGCGCGGTCGCGGCGGGCGCGGCAACCGGCGGGGAAGTCTCCGGGGCTGCCGCGGAAGGCTCGCCGGCATTGCGGATTGCGGATTGCGGATTGCGGATTGGAGCGGAAGTCACGGACTCTGCCGCGGGAGTCGCGACGGGCACCGGGGCGGGGGCGGCGGGCGGCGAAATGGGCGCGACGGGGATGGGCTGGCGCGCGGCGTTCCCCCGGTCGGATTGAACCGCGGACGCCACCGCCAGGCGCATGAGGGCCTGGGTGGCCAGCAGATAAGTGAGCAGAAACACGACAACCGCCATTCCAGCAAAGACCCAGCGCTGCCGCGACATGGAAAAAACAGGCGCGCGGGCGGAGCGCGCCGGAGCGGGCGCGGGCTTGACGGCGGTCGCGCCGGATTTCTTGAACACGCCGGTGTCGCCGGATTTCTTCAACACGCCGGTGTCGCCGGGTTTCTTGAACACGCCGGTGTCGCCGGACCGTGGAAAGAACCCGGTGTCTCCCATATCCCGCTTCAGAACCATCTCGCGCCAGAGTTGCAACTGGCCGGAAAGCCCCAGTTCCGCCAGATGCGCTTCGTCAATTTGCGGGGCGACCATGCCTTCCTTGTCTGGCCTGGCTTCATAAAAGAGGGCGTTGGCCAGATGAACGGCGGTCAGGGGACTGAAGCGTTTGGTCAGGCAGCGGGACGGGTTATGATGGAGGGCGGCCGCCTCGACCAATTCGAGCGGCATCCCCCAAAGCCCCAGCAAATAGGCGCCGATCTCGGCATGGCTGCCGCCAAAAATCTGCTTCTCCACTTCCCAGAGGGGGAGGCACTGCTGGCGGGCCAGCGCCTGCGCGCCGCTGTACTGCTCGTCAAAGTTGGCGGCCAGGACCAGCTTGCCCAAGTCGTGCATCAAGCCGGCGGTGAAGGCCGACTCGGCCTGGGCGGGGTCGTCCGTTTGCGTCAGCGCCAGCCGCCGGCTGATCCGCGCCACCTCCGTGCTGTGCCGCCACAGCCGGTCAATGGAAAAATAAACCGGCTTGACTTTATCGTATTGACTGAGGAGTTTGAGGGTCACCACCATGGATTTGACAGTCTCAAAACCCAGGATGCCGACCGCCTCCACCGGGTCGCTGATCTTGCGCGGCACCCCGAAGCAGGCCGAATTGGTGACCTGCAGCAGCTTGGTCATCATGGCCATGTCCTTGGCGATGATGGCGCCCACTTCGGTGGTGGTGGCGTGCGAGGACTTGAGCGCGTTGGTGACTTCCAGGTAAAGGGAGGGGACAATCGGGAAGGTGCGCAGGCGGGCGACCAGTTCGCGCAGACGGTCGTTGACCAGCCAGAGGTCAATGGCCAGGGCGCGTTCGATGGCGCTTTTCAGCGTTTGCGGGTCGCACGGCTTGGTCAGTATCAGGTGCGATCCCGCCATGTCCGCCATCCGGTGTTCCTTGTCCATCTCTCCGGCCAGCAGAAGACGGATGGTTTTGGGATATTCGGCCCGGATGTGATCCAATAATTGGATTCCCTCGTCGGGTCCCGTCAAGGCGCAATCGGCCACCAGCACATCGCAGGGCTGGAGGGCCATCTCGGCAAGGGCCGCCTCCGGGCCGGTTGCCAGCTTGACAGTCCACTCCTTCTCCAGGGCGCGGCCGTATTCGGCCAGCGTGTGCGGATCCGCGTTCGCGACTAATATGCGTTTATTGGCCATAAGACATCCTCCGGCAGGCACGCCCCGCCGCGGAATGGGCTATTCTCATAGCTTCTATCGGCGGACAGCGGCCTGGACTTGAGGTCAATCGGATTTGACTGGCGTTTTGCCGCCGGCAGGGTATAATACAGGCGTCAATGGCACTGCCCATAAAACTGATCTCAACCGATTTTGACGGCACGCTCTTTGCCGAATTCGAGAACCCTCCCGTTCCGCTCGCCCTGCAAAGAATCATCGGCCAGGTCCAGGATCACGGCGCCCGATGGGTCATCAACACCGGACGCGATCTTTCCAGCCTCTTGGAATCGCTGGGGCGCGCCCATCTGCCCATCAAGCCGGATTTTCTGGTGGCGGTGGAACGCGAGATTTATGTCCGCCGCGATTCCCAGTTCGTCGAGTGGGAGCCGTGGAACCGCGCCTGCGCCGAGGCCCACCGCCAGTTGTTCGAGCGGGTCCGCCCGGATTTGCCGCGTTTGACCGCCTGGATTCGCGGACACTTCGGCGTCACCCTTTACGAGGATTCCTATTCCCCGCTGTGCTTTATCGCGGACACCAACGAGGACGCGGCGGCCATTCACCATTACCTGGATGATTATTGCCGGGATGTGCCGGGCCTGACCGTCGTCCGCAACGATGTCTATGCCCGCTTCAGCCACCGCAACTTCAACAAGGGCAGCGCCCTGGGCGAAATCGCGCGCCTGCTCAACGTCACCAGCGAGCACACCTTCGCCGCCGGCGACCACCTCAACGACCTGCCGATGCTCTCCCTCGATCATGCCCGATGGCTGGTCGCTCCCGACAACGCCGTGGACACCGTCAAAGCCTCCGTGCGCCTCCAGAATGGATATGTCAGCCGGCTCCCGCACGGTCATGGCGTGGCGGACGGCCTGGAATTCTGCCTCAAGCGGGCCGCCGTCCTGAGCTTCGTGGACCTGACCGGCGGCCGAAGGTAGAACAAATGCAGCGGCGTTCTATGACCGCCGCTAAATAAAACACCGAGACACCGGCGGTCATTGACCGCCGCTGCAATCGCGATAGGCTGCAATCGCGAGTTTGATTTTCGCGCGCAGGGCAATTTTGGTTGAAGGTTGGCCAAAAAAAGCAATGCTTTTTTCGCGGAAAAACGTGGACAACGTGTTACATTTGTCACATATTACCCGTGACAATTGTAACATGAAGCCCGTAAAACGATCCGTCCGCATCACCCGCGCCGAGTGGGAGGTCATGATGGTCTCCTGGCAGCGCGCCCCGGTTGCCGCCAGCGCGGTGGCCGGGCAACTCCACGAAAGCAAGCGCTGGAGCCTGGCGACCGTGCGCACCCTGCTGCGGCGGCTTGTCAACAAAGGCGCGCTGGCCCGGCAGGCCGAGGGCAAGCGGTTCCTTTACACGCCGCGGGTTTCGATGGAGGACTGCGTTCACCACGAAAGCGACTCCTTCTGGGACCGGGTTCTGGGCCGCGCCCCTTCCGCCGCGCTGCTTCACCTCGTCAAACGGGCCGATTTGTCCAGGGAGGATATTCAGGAGCTTCGCCGCATTTTGCGGGACAAGGAAAAATAACATCAATGCACTGACTACTATGAACACACTCGCCGTATTGGAAAGGTGCTTCGGCTGGCTGCTGCAGACCACCTGGCAGGCCGCCGTCGTCGCCGTGATTATTCTGTTGGCGCAATTCCTCTTGCGCAACCGCCTCCCGCCCGCCTGGCGTCACGGCCTTTGGTTCCTGCTCGTGGCGCGCCTGCTAATGCCGATGACGCCCGGCAGCGCCGTCAGCGTGTTTAACCTCGCCAAATGGTCCCAACGGCAGGCCGTGCCCGCGACTGCCGCCGAGCCATTGCCGGGACGGCTCAATCCACCGGCCCCTGCCGTCCGTTCGCGGCCGGAGGACGCCGGGGTCCAAGCCGCAGCCGCCGCGCAACCGCCGGCCGGGCAAATTCCCCAGCCACTCCCGGCCAATCCGTTTCCCACGGCAACGCCCGCCGCCGCCGTCCAACCCGCCGCGCAACCGGTGAATTGGATGCGTCTCGCAGCCTGCGCGTGGTTTGCGGGAGTATTGTTCTTGACGCTCCGTTTCGTCTTCCTCGAGCGCCGTTTCCGCCGCCGCCTGTCCCGTTCCGCGCCGGCCTCAGACGAATCCTCTCCTCCCTTCGGTCCCTTCCGTCCCTTCCACAGTCCCCCGGCCCCAAACGACTCCCTTGCTCCCCTGGTTGACGACTGCGCCCGTTCGTTGCGCGTGAACGAGCGCGTGCAGGTCATCGAAACAGCCGAGGTGGACAGCCCGGCCGTCTATGGCCTCTGGCGCAAGCGGCTCCTGCTGCCGGACGGCTTGCGGAGACAGTTGTCGGAGGACGAACTTCGCCATGTTCTGCTTCACGAGCTGGCGCATATCAAGCGGCGCGACCCGGAATTGAACTGGCTGCTCGTCCTTCTGCAAATTTTGCATTGGTTCAATCCGGTGCTCTGGTTCGCCTTCGCCCGGATGCGCGCGGACCGCGAACTGGCGACGGACGATCTGGCCCTCGCCCACACCCCGCAACCGGACCGCCTCTCCTACGGCGAGACGATCCTCAAAGTGCTCGAAGGGCTGACGCCGCAGCGCGTCCTGCCGGGGATGGTTGGCATCGGCGAAAGCAAGGCGCAAATGAAGGAGCGCATGCGCGCCATCGCGCGGGGCGGCGCCGGCCCGCGCTGGCGCTGGGCGGCGTGCGCCGCGGCCGTCGTCATTGCCGGCGTTGCGCTGACCAATGCGCGCGAGGCGGGCCAAAACAAGGGCATCAACCTTCTGCAACGGTATCCGACAGCTCTGACCGCCGGCGACGCTGTGCCGGGCAACGCGCGCCCGTGGCAGTTCGCGCCGGAGGACATTTTCCAGGTGTCCGGCTTCACGCTGGAAGTTGGCAAGCCGGAAAAACTGCGCGTGGAAACGGGCGTCGCGGACTTGGGGATTGGACATTGCGCCGACGGGGCGGTTTGGGCCGTCCTCATCCCGCGCGAGGACGGCAAGCTCAACAGTTCGGTCGTCACCAACCAGGAAGCGGTTGGGAGCGTCTGGCTCAGATTTCATCCGGCACAAATCAACCGCATTTTCCCGCCGGAAACCGTTTCGACCAATGGCCGGGCCGACTTGGAGGAACAAATGCGCGCCATTGCCCAGGCCAAGTTCCACTCAAGCTGGCACGCCGGCAACAACGCCATGATCCCAGAACCAAAGGACATGACCGTGGACGTGGACACCAAAGGCGGTCCGCGCCGTTTCTTCGGGGTGGACACAGTTGCGCAAACGGCGGAATACTTCGCCGCATTCGCCGGAAGGAGCGCGGCGGCGGCAACCCAACCGGCCTATGAACCGGAACTGGACACCAATTGCGCGCGCGTGGTCTCCGTTGCGCCGCCGAACGGGGCGAAAGATGTCGCGCCGACACAGGATTTGAGAATTGTGTTTGACCGTCCGATGAACCCGTATTACGTAAAGCTCGAATGGCTGGCAGGCGGTTTTCAACTCAACGGCAGCATCCAAGTCAGCGACGATCACAAGCAGTTCCTCATCCCGGTGCGAATGACGCCGGGCCGGCAACAGAAGCTGGCGGTCAATCGCGACAATGACCGGGAGATGTGGGTGGCAATGGGCAGCCAGCCGGAAATGAGAGCGTCCTACACTTCACGCCCCAGAACCGGCTTTCTGGACGCCGATGCGGCGGTCGCCAATGAGTTTCGCTGGAGCTTCTCGACCCAGGCAGCGGCGGCAAAACCGGACGCCGCCAAGCCGCGCGTCGTCACCGCCTCGCCTGTCTCCGGCGCCACCACGCCGGTCTTGACGCTGGTTGAGATTACGTTTGATCGCCCCATGCGGCCGCCGGACGCGATATTCCCCTATCTGCAAAGAAGAGCCTTCATGGAAGGGCCGAGCCTCATTCCCAACTTCGATTATGACGCCGCCGCGCGCCGCTTCACTTTTCCAGTGCTGTTGCCGCCGGACAACGACGCGCGTTTAACCTTGCTCGGATTTTACAGCGCGGACGGAGCGGCGTGCGACCCGGTCGTCCTGCATTATCAGACCGGCACGGAAAACCTGGATTCCAACTATGTGGCAAAGGCCAAAGCCGCGGCGAAGGATGCCAAGCTGGAAAAACTGCTCGCTTCCATGAAGGACGCGCGCGCGCGCTTGAACTCGGGCGTAGTAACGGTGCAGACCATTCGGCTGGACATGGAAACGAATTCGTTCCACAACATTGAGGCCCAAACGGCCACCTTCAAGTGGCAGGGCCGCGACCAGGTCTATGCGGACATCACCGGCCCGATGTCCATGGTCAGGGCGTTCATTCTGGGCAGCGACGGCCGGACCTGTTGGCTCTATTCGGAGGATGGCAAGGGCAAGAAGCGGCTCGATCAGACGCCCGCCGCGAAAACCGAACGGGAGATCGCCCTGGTGGACCCCTTTGAACTGGCGCAACGCCCCGTGGCAGAGGCGCTGGCGGAACAGGGTTTGGTTTTGAAGAGCAACGCCAAAATGGACGGGCGCTCCTGTTACCGGGTGGAAAAGTGGGACGTGAGCCAGGACAACTTGGTTTTCGCCATGCAAACGGAATGGTGGATTGATGAAGAAACCTTTCTGCCAAAGGCGATCCTTCAATCCCATCCCAATGGCAGCGAGATCACCCGTTTCGATTACAAAGACCTCAACCAGCGCATTCCAGACAGCGCCTTTCAACCGCCGGCTGCGCCGGGGGGAGATGCGAAACCGCTGTTCTTCCAAATAGACCCCGCGCCTGGCGAGCAGCGGTTCCTCAGCATCAGCGACGGCAGCAACGGCCGAATGTCCGGCCGCATCGGCTGGAACGGCCCCGGCGGAACGACCTCCTCGGGTCTCAACTGAGCCGGCAGGGCGAGACTCGATTGCGGATTGCGGAATGGCCACAGATGGACACAGATAAACACAGACGCGTACTCCGAATCTGTGTCAATCTCTGTGAATCTGTGGCTCGGAAAGCGGATTTCTCCTGCCGGCAGGGTCCCGATGCATCGGGATCGAGCCGTAACCCGACCTGCCCTCCGACCTCCGACCTCTGACCTCTGGCTTCCTCCTGGAACCGGCGAGGGGTTTGGACGACGCGCTCTTAAATGTGTGCCAGCGGTCAAGCCCGGAAAGCGGAATAATGAATACAATTCAGACTTCCGGGCTTGATAACCTTTGACGACATCCAGACTCCTGCCCGGTCAACCACTTAATATCGCACTTCAAAAACAGAACTGACATTTGAGCCGATTCCCCCAGCCTTGCCGCCCTATATATTCTTAATTTGATTTTATTGCCGTCAAAACTCCGTTGGTGAAGCAAAGCGTGTTTGTGACCCCGCCCGGCACCAGCACGGCCATATTGCTTGTCAGCCCGCCTGTGATTGCGGAGGCTGAAAGGTTAGTCACTCCACCGCCATTGCCTCCCAGCCGCAGCAAGGATAAGGCGCTGCCATCTGTGTCGCCTGCGTGGTCATAGGACATGTTTCCCTCGTATAACAACTGGCCGTCGGAGGCGAAAAGCACGTTGCCAGCCCATGTCCCGCTATAGGTGCAGTTTTGCAGGAAATTCAAGCCGCCTGCCGGGCTGTATTCGTTGGTGATGCACAAGGAATCAAAGTGGCAATCCCTAAACGAAACCCCAAAGCAGGCATACAAGATGATCGGGCAAGGTCCGATGGAGCCGCTGTTTCCGCCGAACCAACAGCCGGAGTAAATCTGTCCCCCGTGCTGGCAGGCGGTGCTGAAAATGGCGCAATAGAGGCCGTGGTTGTAGAAATTCCCGATGCAGCTTCCATGATAATCGTTGGCATTGCCGTTGTTTAATTCGTGGAAGTAGTTGGCATTGAAGTTGCATCCGATGAAAGCGTTGTTCGCCGCGCCATTGACCGCGCCGATGGTGTTCCCCCAAAGGTTCAAGCCGCGATATTGGACGTATTGCGCGTTGGCGGAATTGGGGACATAATTTGTGATCCAGTTGGGCGCGCCATCGGAAAGTTGATACCCGAGCATCGCTGAACTATAGAAGCCGACGAAATTGTTGTAGCAAGTTGTCCCGCTCACATCCACCATGTTTGGATTCCAAAACGGCCCGAAAAAGCTTTGTGGGGGCACAGCATTGTTGGTGGCCAGCGGGATGATGGCACAACCTCCAAAGCCGGACACCGTTACCCGCACCCGACCTCCTCCTGTCGCGTTGATTTGCAATCCGTGCCTATACCCCAATGGGCGCCAGTAGTTGAACGCGCCTGCATGTTGCCCGTCCAGCGCGAAGTTCAACACCTGTCCGTATGTGCCGACCCAAGTACGGGTGGTTATGTCGCTGTAATCGCCGCCGTCCAAAGCGATGCCGTCAATCACGATGTTCGTATTCAGCATCTCCCGGACAAAAATGTTGTTGTTGGCCGCACCGCTGGCATACACCAGCGTCGCCCCATTGCCAAAGAGGGTGACATTATTCGTCACCTGAAGTTCCTGCGACAAGTATCTGCCAGAAGGGAAATACCAGGCTGATCCCGGCTGATTCAGCAGCCGCAGCAAAGCTGCCGTGTTGTCCGTGACTCCATCGTTGACGACACCGGCCTGGAGCACGCTAACGAACGTCGCCACCGCTGAAGTCGGCCAGGCTCCGCTGAAGTTCAAGTTCGTCAGGCCGGCCCCGTTGCCGGCAAATGAACCGCCAAACTGGTTGGCCGCATTGGTCAGCTCAAGAGCGCCGGAATAAGCGCCTGACAAACTGCCGCCGGGAACCAACCCGTTGAAGGAGGCCGCGGAGGCCGCATTCGCGGCGTAAATCGCATAGGGCACCGGGGATAGCGGCTGGGCCGGATTCAAGCTGGTGAACGCGTCGGCGCCGTTCGTCCGCACGGCGATTTGCAGCCAGAAATTGGAACCGTTGAATACAGGCCCGAAGTCCAGCGTGACGGTGAACAGGCCGTTGGTGACGCTGGTGGCGGCATTGGTCAAAGCGCCTGCGATCAGGTTGCCGTTGGTGGCCGCGTCGAACAACGTGAACTCCAAGTCGTAAACTCCATTGGCCGGACTCCCGATGTCCCCAAGTTGACCTTGGTATTTGAAGGCGGTGCCTTGGGCTGCGGCCGGCTTAATGTCGGCCAGTATCAACATGGTCAAGGCTGCGGCCAGACACGGAGTGGTTGTCATTTGGTCCTCGTCAATTGTCATCAGCGAGACAACAAACCACGGAACAAAAAGGGCGCGAACTCAACCGCACCCCCGCTAGAGGCACCGCGAAGCGCCTTGGAAGAAGATGCAATCAAGCCGCGCCCGGCTGGGCGCGTGCTCGACTCAGTCTCTTCCAAGTGAAAATTCGCGGTTTTCTAACGAGACCGTAGCCGAAGCTACGCTAAATTCTATCGGTTCGTTTTACATAAGTGCTCGTGAAGGCGCATTCTTAACCTTAAAGCGGTTCGGTTTTTAACATTTCAAAATTTTGGCTATGCTCCTAAAAGGCCGCCGTGTGACGGAGTTTCAGGACCCCATCTCCAGCGCTCGCATAGGGTTTGCGCGAGGATAGTTTTTTCGCGCCATGCCGGGAGCGTGCCCCATCCCGCCCGCCCTGTCAACCAGGAATGAAGCAGGAATGAAGCAGACATTTCAACGCAAAGCCGCCAAGCCGCCAAGACGCAGCGCGGCCAGCCGCAATCAAAGGGCGGATGGAGGATGGAAAAGGCGGGAGAAAAGTCAGGGGAATGTATGTCTGGGGAATAATCCTGAAAACGCATTTTCCCATTCCCTTGACAATCATTCCCCTGACTTTGCCTTGGACAGTGCGATGAACCGCATGGGCGGCCTGAAAATCCTCGCGAAAATATCTGACACTGAAGGATTGCACCGCAGTGCCAAGCAGGCAATCCCGATTCCGAATCGGGAGCGCCTCTGCGCCTTTGCGCCTTTGCGTTAAATATCAGGCAGCCATCGGGGTGGAATCCTCGGGGAATGGGCGCCTCCGCGTCTCATTTTCACGATCCTTTTTGCCACGGATTTCACGGATGGCAGGGATGGGAAAGAAAAGAGGAAATTCGGGAAGCGGGATGTGTTTATCCGTGTAATCCGTAATCCGTGGTCCAGTTTTGTCGGTTGCGGGTGACGGCGATTTGTTCTTTGCGTTTGAATCCGCATTCCGTATTCTCGACTCCGAAGAGGAACAGAGGAACCACGGATGAACACGGATGAGAAGACTTTCTCTTTATCCGCGTTCATCCGCGTCCATCAGCGGTTCAAATCCGCAATCCGCAATCCGCAATCCGCAATCGAGTCGCGGCTCAGCAGCAGCTTCGCCATACCACAATATATAAGTGTCTGATAATCAGTGACTTACAACAATCGTAAAGAATTTGCGTATTGGGGTTGACATGAGCGCTTTAAGTTCTTATAGTATAGCCAGTGAAAATGGAAAGGACAGGGCGACAAAAGGAGAAAGCGGAAAGCAGAAAGCTGAAATGGGAAGTGCTGTGTCAGCCATGGACGGCGGGGCGAGGCTCTGCCGAGCCGTCACGTTCAGAGGGCAGAGGTCAGCGTTCCGAGGTCCGAGCGAGTCACGGCTCGACAGAGTTTCGCCCTACGGTCATGGAGGGACATCGTTGTGTGCCATTATGTCTCATCTTGCGGCCCCCTCCGGCTCTGGAATTGAGACAAAATGGCACAGTGGGATTCAAAAAGTTAACTAATCATACCCCATTGTGGTTAATTCAATTAAGCTCAAAATTAAGGTTAATTAAGCCTAATTAAGGTTAATTAAGCCTAATTAAGGTTAATTAAGGCTAAAAAAACAGATTTTATGGCTGGACATCGCATGCCCGCAACCCGAACGGGGTGTTGGAGTATTGGAGTGTTGGAGTGTCGGGGTGTTGGGGACTGGGCAATTTTTGCCGGTCACGACTCCACGACTCCATCACTCCATTCCATCACCCCATCCCGCTCCGCCACCACTCCACCACTCCATCACTCCAATACATCAGGGCTGAAAGGTGGCGGCGTCGAGGCCGAAGCGGTTGGTCGCGCCGATTTGCACCTGGGCGGTCACGCGCCAGAATTGGCCGGCGGAGAGGACGTTTTGCAGGGCCTGGCCATTCTGCATGGCCTGGCCGTTTTGGGTGATGTTATTGTTGACGTTGCCGTTGTCAATAAGATTCTGAGATTGGCCGGCCGGGGGCTGCGCCGGCGGCGTCTGCCCGTTTCCCATGTTCGCCGCCGCGCCGTTCCGCGCCTGGGCTTGATTGGACAGATAGAATCCGTTGAAACCGCCGCCGACCATGCCGCCGGCGACCACTTGAAGCGGCACCGCGATGCAGGTTCCAATGACGGTGACGTTCTGGTTGAGCTTCCGGTTCAATCCGCTGACTTGAAAGGCGAAGCCGCTCCCGGCGCCCGCCTGTTGGAGGTTGTCCAATGACCATAACGCCTGCATGCCGGGGGATGAGAACTGAAATTGCACGGCGGCATTATTGGCCATATTGGACGGCAACTCGCCGGCGTTGGCTTGTTCATTGACATAAACGTTGCTTTGCGGCTGGAAATTGCCGTTGGAAACTTCCTGTTGCAATGCGTTTGCCGCGGCGGCGCGGGCGCCCTGATTCGCGGCGGCCTGCCTGAGCGCCTGGCCGGTCTCCTGCAAGCCGGCGAGCAGCCCCGGATCCACCACCTGCCCCTCATAAGCCGAGCCGTCCGCGTCCAAGATGCGCACCTGTTGTCCGGCCCGCTCGATCTGAAATGAAGCCAGGACAGCGACCTGCGGCGACTCTCTATCCTTGACACTGCCTGCCGGCGCCTCTTGGCCCGGCGGCGGGCCGGATCGAACCATCCGTTGGGCGAAGACGGAGGAGGATGGGGAATTGCGGATTGCGGATGGCGGATTGCGGATTGCGGAATCCGGATTGGTGATTGGCGGGGCTGTTGGGGTTGCTTTGGCATCCTCCATTCTCCCGGCCATCGCGCCATAGCTGCCGTTAATGCCGCCAATCACGTCGTAGGCAGGCGGGATGACAGGCGCAACGGCCACGCTTGCGGCTGGCGCGGAGGGGGTGGAAGCGGTTGGCGAGGCCGGACTTGTGCCAGCCGCTGCCGCGGGCGCGGGTGGCATTGCGGTGTCCGCCACCGGTTGCGAAGGCCCGGTTGCGCTGGCAACTCCCGCCCGGCCGCCCCGGCGGCCTCCACCTCGACCGGCTCCGCCGCCGGCCCCGCCGCCGCCGCCCCGGCCTCCCGCGCCGCCAACCATGCCACCGCCACCGCCACCGAAGCCACCGCCGCCTCCGCCGGGTCCGGATGGAACAGCCGCCAGCGCGTTGTAGTCAGCGCCGGACGTCGTGTTGGCGGACGTTGGCGTGGCCGGGCCGTTCGATTGCAATGCGCCGCTGGCAACAGAGGGCGACACGACGGCTGTGGACTCACCGGGGGATGAGGGATTCGGCGTTGCCCCCGGTTGCGCAATGGCGCTATCTGCGGCCATTAAACGTAACCGCTCCATTGGCAGAATATCGTTTGTAGTCGCCCCGGCAAGAGCGCCTGACACGGGTCTGGTTTCCTCACTATATCGTCGGGTTGGCTGCGCGGGCGAAGCAGCCAACGGCGCGGCGCGCTCTGCGCTCGGCGGAGCGGCAGTCGCCGCAACCGGCGTCGCGGGCGCTCGCGCCGGCGCGGTTGCAGGCGCAGCGACGGGGTTGTTGACCGGGTTGGCCGCGACGGGCGCCGCTGTCACTGGCGTCGGCGCGCCAGAGGGCGCTGGAGCGGGCGCGGTGTGCGCGGCGGCCGGCGGCGGGGGTGAAGTAACCCTCCAATTGGATTCCCAAGTTGGAGCTTTGGCGAATTGCCGGGTTGCATTGTGGTTCGATGTATAATTCCAAATCATCGCGACCACCAGCGCGGCGGCCGCTCCCCCCAGGGCCAGCCGCAGCCAGCCGGCCAGAGAGAGTCCCCAGCGCGGCTGGGGCGGGACGGTGGATTTGCCCAGGACGCTGCGAACCTCCTGTTGCAGGCGGGCGCGAACGCGTGGCGCCAGTTGGAAGGGCGCTCCGGCTTGTTCCCGGCGCTTCCGGGCGTAGGCCCGGAGCAGGTCTTCCATTTTCCGATTTGAATCCGGCGTCGGCATAAAGGATTAGACGGTAAAATTGGCGGATTTCCCGTCGCAAAGCATTTTCGTCATAGTTTTCTCCAGTTGGCCGAGGCATTTGCTCAGGCGCGAACTGACGGTTTTGGAATTGAGATTCAATTCGGCCCCAATCTCATCATACCCCAGATCGGCGAAATAGCGCAGTTCAATAATCTCGCGGCAGGGATGGCCCATTTCTTCCAGGGCGCGGGCCACTTGCGCCCCGCGTTCGGCCTGGAGCAGAAGCGCGTCCGGGCCGGGCAACGGGCTGGGTGGATCGGGCGCGAGGCCGGTTTCCGGATTGGCCTCGTGGAGAGAAAGGAGCGGGCGCCCGCCGCCGCGTTTGGCGGCCTGCTGGCGCTGGCGGTAATCGCGCGCCTTGTTGGCGGCAATGCGGAAGACCCAGGTTTGCAGACGGCTGCCCCCCTTGAAGGAACGGATGTTCTTAATGACAGCCAGGAAGGTCTCCTGGCAGATTTCCTCCACGTCCTCGCGGGACAAGCCGGGCGAGAGCTGGAAGACAAACCGCCCGGACGCTCCGTAGTGGAGGTCGAAGAGCCTGTCCCAAGCCTCCTCGTCGCCGTGGCGGCAACGGGCGATCAACTCTGTTTCAGTTTCCAAACTCATGCTCACTTGGATGCCATGTCATTGACACTCCGGCGGCGCGGATTGCTCAATGGCGGCCCGCCGCTCCGTGAGATTGCGCCACACCGAATGAATATGCCAGCACAACACAATTCCATTATTATTTCCTTGCCGCCTGCATGGTGAATGAGCCATTCTCTTTCCCACTATTTTCATTTCAATTGGGCATGAAAACTAAGCGCGCCAAAAATCGTCGCAAGGGCCGCCTCAAGGGCCGGCTCAAGGCATGCCGCCCGGCCCCCCCGCCAAAGAAGCGGCGCCGGGTCGTCGCGCCCGCGCCGCCCGCGCTGGTGGAATTGGAACCGACGCCCGCGCCGGAGGCGGAGGAGCCGTTGCTGGCGGCGGACAGGGAACCGCAGACTTACGACGGCGAGACGGCGATCAAGCTCTACTTGCGCGAGATCGGGCAGGTCAAGCTCCTGAGCCAGGAGGAGGAGGTCGTGCTGGCGGCCCGCATTAAGAAAGGCGACAAGCGGGCGCGCGAACTTATGATCAAGGCCAATTTGCGCCTCGTGGTCAAGATCGCCCACGATTACGAGAACTTCGGCCTGCCCCTGCTCGATTTGATCAGCGAGGGCAACATCGGGCTGATGAAGGCGGTGGAACGATTCGACCCGGCCAAGGGAGGCAAACTTTCCACCTACGGCTCCTGGTGGATCAAGCAATCCATCAAGCGCGCCTTGGCCAACCAATCCAAGACGATCCGTCTCCCGGTGCATTTGGTGGACAAGATTTCGCGCATGCGCCGGACGGCCTTGAAGTTGCAGGAGATTTTCGGACGCGAACCGACGGACGAGGAATTGGCCGACGAAATGGGCCTTTCGGTTTCCCGCGTGGCCCAGATGCGCACGGCGGCCATCCGCCCCGCTTCGCTGGACGCCCCCATAGGCGAAGATGACTCGAACAGTTTTGCCGAGGTGGTCCAGGACGAAGCCGCCAGCACGCCCTACGAAAATCTGGAGGAGAAAACTGTAACCGGCATGCTGCAGGAGATGGTCAAGACCCTGGACGAGCGCGAATCCACCATCCTCCGCTACCGTTTCGGCCTGGACGGCGGCAGTGAAAAAACGCTGGAGGAAGTGGGCGCCAAGTTCGGTGTCACCCGCGAGCGGGTGCGCCAGATCCAGAACATCGCCCTCATCAAGCTGCGGAAAATGATCGAGAAACTTGAGGCTGTCAAATCCTAGGCCCTTTGCTATTCTGGCCCGGCATGACAAACCGCATTGCGACCATTGACGAGTTGGCGCGCGCCATCCGCGACGTGCCGGACTTTCCCAAGCCCGGCATCCTGTTCAAAGACATCACCCCCGTTCTGGCCGACGCCCGGCTGTTCGCCAGTTCCATCGAGAGGCTCACCGGGCATTTCAAGCCCGGCGGCGTGGACGCGGTGGTGGGGATTGACGCGCGCGGCTTTATTTTTGCCGCCGCCGCCGCCTACCGGCTGCAATGCGGTTTCGTCCCCGTCCGCAAGAAAGGCAAGCTGCCCTACCAGTCTTACGAGGAGAGTTACGAATTGGAATACGGCTCCAACACCATCGCCGTTCACACCGACGCCGTGCGGCCCGGCAGCCGGGTGTTGTTGATTGACGATTTGCTGGCCACGGGCGGGACGGCGGCGGCGGCGGCCAATTTGCTGCGGCGGCTGGGCGCGGACATTCTGGAAATCACCTTCCTCATCGAGTTGAGTTTCCTGAAAGGGCGCGAGAAACTGAGGGGTTTTCCCGTGCGCTCATTGGTTGTGTACTGACGTTCAAACAGCGAGGCGAACCCGTAACATTTTCGCGCGCCATGATGATCAAAGAGATTAAAATTTCCGGCTTGCTTTCGTTTGGGCCAGAAGGAGTTGCCCTCCCGCTCAAGGATCTGAATGTCCTGATCGGGCCGAACGGTTCCGGCAAATCCAACCTTCTCGAAATGCTGGCGCTCTTGAAAGCCGCGCCAAAGAACCTATTGGCGCCTGTCAATGAAATGGGGGGCGTGCGGGAATGGCTATGGAAGGGCGAAGGAAAGGTATCTGAGAGTGAGTTGGAGGTTGTGCTCAGCGCGGGCATCGGAAAAGCAAATGGCAAGAAAGACCTGCGACATAAGTTGATCATTGCTGATAAGGGCGGGCTGTTTGCGGTGGTGGAGGAGAGAATTATAGCAAGGGCACCCAATCTGCGTAAATTTAAGGCAGAGTATTATAATTTCCACAGGGGAATCCCTATCTTGATGGACCGCATGAGTCGACGGGTACTGCGGGGAGGGAACATACATCCCGAAGAATCAATTCTCTCACAGATCAGGGATCCCGATCAATACCCGGCACTGACGTTCTTGCAGGAGAAGTATGCCGACATACGACTATTCCGCAACTGGTCATTCGGGCCACACGCGGCATTGCGCCGTGAGCAAAGCGCCCAGGGCAGAAGTGATTTTCTGGCCGACGGTGGAGAGAATCTGGCCCTGGTCTTTTCCAACATCCAAATGCGGGCCAAGCGGGAGCTAATAGAAGCGTTGCGGGAGTTGTACCAAGGCATCACTGATTTCCATCTCCCCGTGCAGAATGGCAACGTGCAACTTTTCCTGGAAGAGGAAGGCGGCAGGCAAATAGCCGCCACCCGGCTTTCGGACGGGACGTTGCGGTATTTGTGCCTGCTGGCAATTTTGCTTCACCCGGAGCCGCCGGGCTTGATTGCGATTGAGGAGCCAGAGCTTGGATTGCATCCCGATGTTCTGCCGTATCTGGGCAAGCTCCTGATGCAAGCGTCCAAGCGGACGCAACTGGTCGTCACCACTCATTCGCCCATGTTGGTGGACGCATTGGGCGACGTACCGGAGTCCGTCGTGGTATGCGAAAAAGTGAACGGCGGCTCCCAATTCACGCGGTTGAACGGCGATAAATTGAAGGAGTGGCTGGAGAAATACTCCCTGGGCACGCTCTGGAGCATGGGCCAGATTGGAGGCAATCGGTGGTAGCAACAATATACGTCGAAGGAGCGGCCCAGAATTCGTACGGCGCCCGAACTCTTTGTCGGAGGTCTTTCAGAACATTTTTTGCCAAGACGGATTTGAAAGGCAAACTTCCACGGATTATCCCCTGCGGCGGACGCAAGAGAACGTACGACGCCTTTGTCACGGCGTTAAGAAATCCCGCGCCAGACGGGTTGCCGCTTCTTCTGGTTGACAGCGAGACCGCCGTGCAAAAAGGCAAGTCGGTTTGGGAACATTTATCAGCGCGGCCCGGCGACAATTGGGACAAACCGGAAGGGGCGAAGGATGGCCAGGCATTCCTGATGGTGCAGGTGATGGAGACTTGGTTCCTGGCCGACCGCGAGACATTGAAGTCCTTCTTAGGCCGGCATTTTCGCGCGCAGGCGATCCCAAAGTGGCCGCAACTGGAGGATGTTCCGAAAGACACCGTGATAAAGGCGCTCGAAAAGGCCACCGCCGCTTGCGGGCCAAACCGGTATGCGAAGGGCAATTTGTCATTCTCCCTGCTGGCCGAAATATCGCCGGCCGAAGTGGAGAAAGCATGCCCGGCCGCGAAGGCTTTGTTTGAATGTTTGAGAAATCTGTGAGGCGCCTGTCGTGCCGCGCCAAACAAACTTGTGATACCCATGCCATCAAATCCCGCGAAACGCGCCGCGCCCCATGATTGACTGGCTCCAGTCGGGCGACGACGCGCTGTTCCGGTTTGTCAACCACACGTTGAGCAACCGGGTGTTGGACACGCTCATGCCGATGGCCAGCGACATGCCGGGGTTTGTACCCCTGGTCCTGCTCGTGCTGGTCCTGCTGATATGGAAGGGGGGCGCGCGCGGGCGTCTCTGCGCCGTCATGCTGGTTTTGGGTTTGTGCGCGGGCGATTGGATCATAGCCGACGCGATGAAACACGGGGTGGCGCGCCTCCGTCCCTTTAACCGGTTTCCCGACGCGCATGTTCTGGTGGGCAGGAGTGACGGGTTCAGCATGCCGTCCTCTCATGTGCTGAACTGGTTTTCCGCGGCCATCATCGCGTTCATTTATTACCGGAAGAGCATTTATTACATGCTTCCGCTGGCGGCGGCCGTCGGCTTCTCCCGGATTTACAACGGGGTCCATTATCCCAGCGACGTGCTGGCCGGCGCGATTTTCGGCGCGGGTTGCGGCGCCGCCGTCGTCGGCTCGGCCAGCGCCCTCTGGCCCTGGGCCGGCCGCCGCTGGTTCCCCATCTGGCACGCCCAGTTGCCCTCGCTCATGCGGCCCGAATTGAAAACTCCATCTTCGCTTGGCCGGCAGTTCCCTGCCGCCGCGCTCGAAAAACAGTGGCTCAACCTCGGCTTCGCCCTGACCGCCCTTCTCCTGCTCGTCCGCCTCGCCTGGCTGGCCTCGGGAAATATCGAGTTGAGCGAGGACGAGGCTTATCAGTGGATTTGGTCCAAACACCTGGCGCTTTCCTACTACAGCAAGCCGCTGCTCATCGTTTGCGTGCAATTCCTCGGCACGCATCTTTGGGGCGACAACGAATTTGGCGTCCGTTTCTTTTCACCGGTTATTTCCGCCGTGTTGTCGCTGGTGCTGCTGCGGTTTATGGCCCGGGAAGTCCGCGGCCGGACGGCGTTTATCGTCGTGGCCATCCTCAATGTCACGCCGCTCATGGCGCTGGGTTCCGTGTTGATGACGATTGATCCGCTGTCGGTGTTATTCTGGACGGCGGCGATGGTGGCGGGCTGGCGCGCCGTCCAGCCGGGCGGCTCCACGCGGCAATGGCTCTGGGCGGGACTCTGGATGGGCTTGGGATCCCTGAGCAAATACACCAACCTGTTCCAGTGGATTTCCTGGGGCGTCTTCTTCGCGGCCTGGCCGCCCGCGCGGCCGCATCTCCGGCGGCGCGGCCCCTGGCTGGCGCTGCTGATCGCGGCGGTTTGCCTGTTGCCCATCGTGATTTGGAACGCGCAGCACGGCTGGATCACGGTGGAGCATGTGAAGAGCGACGGCCGTTTGGGGCAGCCGTGGGAGCGCGCTTTCATATTGGATTTTCTGTGGCAGGAATCGCTCGTGCTGCATCCGGTCTTTTTTGCGGGCGCGCTCTGGGCGGCGGCGGCGTTTTGGCGGGTGAAACCACGGAACACTTTCGCGCTTTTCTTGTTCTGCATGGGCGCGCCGCTGTTTTTGATGTATCTGGCGCTGAGTTTCCACAGCCGCATCGAGCTGAACTGGATCGCGCCCTCCGTCGTGCCGCTGTTTTGTCTGATGGCGGTTTATTGGGAGGCGCGATGGGCTGCGGCGAGGCGCGCGCTCAACGCGCTGCTGGGAATCGGCCTCGGCCTCGGGTTGTTCGCCACGGTGCTGGCGCTGGATGCGAACTTGCTGACAAAGGTCTTTTCCCGCACGCCGCCGCCCGATTTCGACCCCTTGCGCCGCGTTCTCGGCTGGAAGGAACTGGCCCAAATCACCGGCCAGGAGCGCCGCACCTTGGAAATTCTCACCGGCAAACCGGTTTTCATCATCGGCGAGCATTACGGGTTCACCTCGGAAATCACCTTTTATCTGCCGGAGGCCAAAAGCCGCGTGGGCGTTGAGCCATTGGTCTTTTGCTACGCCAGCCGCCAGCCGCGCAACCAATTCTATTTCTGGCCGGATTACCTCGGACGCGCCGGCCAGGACGCCATTTTTGTGCGCGAAGTCAACCGCCCCAAGTTGCGCCCCGGCTGGTTTTCGGGCTGGTGGCATGGGAGCAACACTCTTTACCTCCCCGCCCCCGCGGCCACGCAGGCCCTGCCGCCCGAACTTCTTTCTCAATTTGAGACGATCACCAATTTGGGTGTCAAAGACGTCATCTATCCCGGCAAAGGCATGCTGCGCCGTGTCCAATTCTTCGCCTGCCACAACCTGCGTTCCTCCCCCGCTCCCGCAAAATAATATAATCCGCGAACACCATGAAAACGAGGATGCCGGTGGCGACAAAGACGATTCGCGGATAGTTTTTCTGACCCCATCTTTCTGACTTGGAACATGCCCGGCCCGGGAATTGCTTTTGGAGAAATTCTGAAAATAAATTCTGAAAATAAAGTCGCGACAATTCTGAAAATAACTCCCCGCAATCGTGCTTGTCCCTGCCTGCTCTTTCCGCTAAACTCGCCGGACCAATGAAAATCAATGCTCCGCTCTCAAACGCCAAAGGCAAACCGTCTCCCCGCGCCCATTCCGCCATCGTCCTGGATGGCCCGGAACGCGCCCCCAGCCGCTCCATGCTCTACGCCGTCGGATTCAAAAAGGAGGATTTCAGCAAGCCGCTCATCGGCATCGCCTCCACTTGGAGCATGGTCACACCCTGCAACGCGCACATTGATCAATTGGCCCGCGAAGCCGAAAGCGGCGTCAACCGCGCCGGCGGCAAGGCCATCATTTTTGGCACCATCACCGTTTCCGACGGCATTTCCATGGGATCGGAAGGGATGAAATACTCCCTGGTCTCCCGCGAGGTGATTGCCGATTCCATCGAAACGGTCGTGGGCTGCGAAGGTCTGGACGGTTTCGTTGCCATCGGCGGCTGCGACAAGAACATGCCGGGGTCGCTGATCGCGATGGCGCGGCTGAACCGGCCGGCGGTCTTTGTCTATGGCGGCACCATTTTGCCCGGATGCATCACCGGCGATTCCCGCAAGCTGGACATTGTCTCGGTCTTTGAAGCGGTGGGCGCGCACGCCAACCGGAAAATTGGCGACGCCGAACTGGAACAAATCGAGTCCTGCGCCATTCCCGGCCCCGGCTCCTGCGGCGGCATGTACACCGCCAACACCATGGCCAGCGCCATCGAAGCCCTGGGCATGAGCCTGCCCAACAGTTCCGCCCAAAACGCCGTTTCCAAGGCAAAAAAGGAAGATTGCCAGCGCGCCGGGGCGGCTGTCCTCGCCATGCTCCAGCAAGGCATCCGGCCCTTGGACATCATGACCCGTCCCGCCTTTGAAAACGCCATCACCGTCGCCATCGCCCTGGGCGGTTCGACCAACTGCGTCCTCCACCTGCTCGCCATTGCCAATGCCGCCGGCGTCAAACTCGCCCTGGATGATTTCACCAAAATCGGACGGCGCGTCCCCGTCCTGGCCGATCTCAAGCCGAGCGGCAAGTATCTCATGTCGGAACTGGTCGCCATCGGCGGCATCCAGCCGATGATGGAGACCCTTTTGGACGCCGGATTGCTCCATGGCGATTGCCTCACCGTCACCGGCCGCACCCTGGCCGAAAATCTGGCCGGCGTCCAACCCTACCCGGACACCCAACAGATCATCCGCCCTCTCAGCGATCCCATTAAGAAGGACAGCCACCTGGTCATCCTCTACGGCAACCTCGCCCCGGAGGGCGCCGTCGCGAAAATCACGGGCAAGGAAGGCGTCCGCTTTGAGGGCCGGGCGCGCGTCTATGACTCGGAGGAGCAGGCGCTGAAAAAGATACTTGACGGAACAATTGTCAAGGGCGACGTCGTCGTGATTCGTTTTGAAGGGCCGCGGGGCGGTCCCGGCATGAGGGAGATGCTCGCCCCCACCAGCGCCATTTCGGGCAAGGGCCTGGGCAACGAGGTCGCCCTGATCACCGACGGCCGATTTTCCGGCGGCACGCACGGTTTCGTGGTGGGCCACATCACGCCGGAGGCCTATGTGGGCGGCCCGATTGCGCTGGTGAAGAACGGCGATAAAATTCTGATTGACGCCGAACAGCGCCAGATCAATCTCCTGATCTCCGCCACCGAAATGAAAGCGCGCCGCCGCGCCTGGAAACCTATGAAGCCGCGTTACACCCGCGGCGTGCTGGCCAAATACGCCAGCGCCGTGACCAGCGCCTCCCTCGGCGCGGTGACCGACGCGGGGTTGAAGCTGTAAATGAGCGGATGCAAAATGAACTGGACATCGTGCGTGACGTTTCCCGGCGGCTGGAATCCGCCGGAATCTCCTATATGCTGACCGGTTCCATGGCGATGAATTATTATGCCCAACCGCGAATGACGCGCGACATTGACATCGTTGTCGCGCTTGGGCCGGGCGACGTTGACCGGGTGGTTGGACTTTTCAGCCCCGACTATTATGTTTCGCGCGAAGCTGTGGACAGTTCCATCGCGCACCAATCGCTGTTCAATCTTATTCATCAGGAGAGTGTCATCAAAGTGGATTGCATCCTCCGCAAACAAAGTGAATATGGCCTTACTGAATTTGAGCACCGGCAGCGCATAAAAATTGAAGACTTCGAAACCTGGATTGTCAGCAAGGAAGACCTAATCCTCTCCAAACTTTTTTGGGCGAAAGATTCGCGGTCCGAAGTACAGTTGGGCGACGTGAAGAATCTTGTTTCCACCGGCTGCGATCGCCCCTATATCGTCCACTGGGCGAAAGAGCTTGGCTTGAGCAATTTGTGGGAGGGAGTTTCGCATGAATGATACGCCGCTAGAAATGGTCGAACTTGTCCGGCAAATGCTGATGTCGCGTTCCGGCTCGGAACGGTTCGTCATGGGGGCGCGGATGTTCGACGCCGCCCGCGCGATGGTTCTGGCGTCCTTGCCAGCCGGATTAAAACCGGAGGACTTGAAGCGCCAACTCTTTGAAAGGATCTATGGCAAGTCTGCGCCATTTTGAAAGTCGCTTCACCAGTGCGCTTGGCGTATGCGGATTTGAAATTGCAATCAGTTTTGAATTTGATTATTGACAAATTATGACTCCGGAAGCGGCATTGGCCAAACAGATTGAAATGTATCGCCAGATGACCGGCGAGCAACGGCTGGCGATTGCATTGGGACTGCACGAACTGTCCTGCGAAGTGGCGCGCGCAGGCATCCGCCATCAACATCCCGAGGCGGATGCAGCGGAAGTTGAACGTCTGTTGCGCCGCCGCATTGAACTTGGTCGCTCCGGGACTAACCGTTCTGTAACCGGGCTGGAAGAACTTCGTCTGGATTCATCTGAGCAAGCGGTCAAATCAACGATTGCGGCGGAAGTCAAGGCGAAGAAATGAAGTCACCGAAAGAGATGCCCGACACCTGGCCCAAATATGTAACGGGGCGAGCTATTTGTCGTTGGACACATCCTGACGGAAAGGAGCGTATCTACTTGATCGCCCGCACTGATGGTTGGTATAGCCTTGGGGGAATGCAATTCAGTGATGCAGAATTTGAAAGGTGCTGGATTCCACAAGGGGAGGGCGGCAGCTTCTTTGATTGCGAAGAGACAGCGGTTCGGGAAATTCATGCCGAATGGCCATGGTCACGGAGTGTAAATCGGGAAAATCGTCCGAATAAAGCAAATTAGGACATTACCAAACCATGACCGAGCTTGATCTGTAGGGGATTTCCCGGCAAGATCGTTCGATATGTTTTCTCCAACTATGAAACTCGCACTGCTGCAAATCCGTAGCGCGCTGCTCCTGCTGGCCGCCGCCTCCAACTCGCACGCCGCCGACAGCGGCTACGTCCGCCTTTTCCCCAACGATGGCAACAATGTCGTTCCCGCGACCAACCTGCTTCGGCAATGGCCCGCCCAAGGCCCCACGGAACTCTGGCGCGCCACCATCGGCGACGGCAAGACCGCCATCATTGTGGCCGGCGGGCGTGCCTTCACCTCCACGCAGACTGACGGCAAGCAATGGGCGTTGTGCCTCGACCCCGCCACCGGCAGAATCCTCTGGAAAACCATGCTCGCCGCCAACGAGAACCACCATCAGGTTGTCGGGCCGGTCACCACTCCCATCGTGGATGGCGACCGCGTTTATTTCATCCCTTACAAGAACCTCAACGGCGACATGTACAAGATCATCTGCCCCGTCTTCTGCCTGCGCGCCGGCGACGGCAGCGTCTTATGGAGCGAAGGCGAGAAGTTCGTTGCCACGGAAGGTTCCATGCCGCTGATCGTGAGCAACACGCTCTACATTTCCTCCGCAACACGCGACTCCGTCCTGGTTGCGGTGGACAAGATGACCGGCAACCTGCTGTGGAAAACTCCCGAGCCTGCGAACCCGGGCGGCAGTGCCGTTTATGGCGCCGGCTCCTCGCTCACCTGGCAGGTCGTTGGGGGCATTCCGCAAATTATCATCAGCATCTACCGCAACGACAATATGGGCGTCAACGCCGACACAGGCCAGATCCTTTGGCACTGGCAGTTTCCGACCCCGCCGGCTTCCTCCGGCATGGTCAGCACGCCGGTCGCGCTGGGTTCGCGCCTCTTTCTGTCGGAATTCCAAGCGCCCGGCTCCTGGGGCGTCTGCCTGGACATGCAAGTCAAGGACGGCAAAATCGAACCGGTGGTCCGTTCGCAAAGCAACAAGCTGCAATGCAACGCCTACCACACCGTTTCGATTGTTGACGGCGCTGTCTATGGCTTCGGCTTGGGCGCGGAACAGGAAAGCCTGCAATGCACCGACTTTGAAACCGGCAAATTGCTCTGGGAACAGTCCGGGCCGGACTGGAGCCGCAAATGCAACCTCACTGTCGCCGACGGCCTGATTTTCGCCGTGACGAAAAAGGATGAGCTTGTGCTGGCGGAAGCCAACAAGACCGGCTACAAGGAATTGGGCCGCGTGAATCCGGGCATCAAGCTGGGCATCCCGCAACAGCCGACCATCTTCAACGGCCGACTCTACCTGCGCGGCAACGACACCGTCGTTTGCTATCAGGCAGCCGCCGAAGTTCAATAACACACAATCTTATGACGTACCACAATGTCAAACTGGCCCTCCGGCAAGTCCTAGCCCGGATATTTCAGAGTCTGGTAGGGCGAAGCTGCTGCTTCGCCCTAATTCAGGGCGGCTCCCGATTCGGAATCGGGACGCCCTACCGTTCAGGGTGTGGCATGTTCCGCGAGCGATATGAAATATGCGGTCTAGGCGCGCTCCTCCTGCTGGCCGCCGCCTCCAACTCGGGCGCCGCCGATGGCGCCTATGTCCGCCTCCTGCCCAACGACGGCAACAATGTCTATCCCGCCACCAATCTGCTCCGCCAGTGGCCCGCCCAAGGCCCAAAGGAACTCTGGCGCGCCACCATCGGCGACGGCAAGACCGCCGTCATTGAAGCCGCCGGGCGCGCCTTCACCTCCACGCAGACCGACGGCAAACAGTGGGCGTTGTGCCTGGACCCCGCTACCGGCAAAACCCTCTGGAAAACCATGATCGAGACCAACGAGAACCACCACCAGGTTGTTGGACCCGTCACCACTCCCGTCGTTGATGGCAACCGCGTTTATTTCATCCCTTACGAGAGCATCAACGGCGACTTCTACAAAATAGTCTGCCCGATCCTGTGCCTGCGCGCCAGTGACGGCGGCGTCTTATGGAGCGAAGGCGAGAAGTTTGTTTCCACCGAAGGCGCCATGCCGCTCATCGTTAGCAACACGCTCTATATCTCCTCCTGCAGCCGCGACTGCGTCCTGGCCGCGGTGGACAAAATGACCGGCAAGCTGCTCTGGAAAACCGGGGACCCTGACGACGTGGGGCACCCGTCCGTTTTTGGCGCCGGCTCCTCGCTTACTTATCAGGTGGTTGGGGGCATTCCGCAAATCATCATCAGCGTTCACCGTAACGACAACATGGGCGTGAATGCGGAAACCGGCCAGGCCCTCTGGCACTGGAAGCTTCCGACCCCGGTTGGCTCCGGCATGGTCAGCACGCCGGTCGCCGTGGGTTCCCGCGTGTTCATGTCGGCCTTCGAGGCGGCCAGTTCCTGGGGCATCTGCCTGGACATGCAAGTCAAGGACGGCAAAATCGAACCCGTGGTCCTCAATCAAAGCAGCAAGCTCCAATGCAACGCCTATCACACCGTTTCGATTGTGGACGGCGCTGTCTATGGCTTCGGCTTGGGCGCGCAGCAGGAAAGCCTGCAATGCACCGACTTGGAAACCGGCAAGCTGCTCTGGGAGCAGGCCGGGCCGGACTGGAGCCGCAAGAACAACCTCACTGTCGCCGACGGCCTGATTTTCGCCCTGACGAAAAAGGACGAGCTGGTGCTCGCGGAGGCCAACAAGACCGGATACAAGGAGTTGGGCCGCGTGAACCCCGGCATCAAGCTGGGCGTCCAGCAACAGCCGACGATTTTCAACGGCCGCCTCTACCTGCGCGGCAACAACACCGTCGTTTGCTATCAGGCCGCCGCCGATTCAAGTGTCAAATGAAAAACATTGCTATATTATCGGGATTGCTGCTCTGCGCCGTTGCGGCACAGGCGCAAACAAACAAAACTCAACCGTTGACCCTGGAAGAAGCCATCCAGATGGCCGTCGAGCACAATCTCAATCTGAAAATCCAGCGCTTCGTCCCCGCGCTGGATCAATTCGCACTCGGCGCCGTCTATGGCGCCGCCTACGAACCGGCCTTCATGGCCGGCGGCAAGGACAGCTTCAACGCCAATCCGGGCGGCGTCTTCAATGGCAACCCGACCCCGGTCCAACATGTGGACGACCAACATTACCAGTTCGGCATCGGCGGCGCCAACGGCGGCAATGCCCTCACCCCGTGGGGATTGCAATACAGCCTCACCACCACCCTGGACAAATCCACCTACACAACATTCAACACCACCAACGGCCAGCCCGAGCCGGCTTACACGCTGGACACCTCCACCGCCGGCGTCACCCTCCTCCAGCCGCTGCTAAAGAACTTTTGGATTGACAGCGCCCGCGCCTCCATCCTGGTCGCCAAGAAAACCATCCAATACGATGAAGCCGGCTTTTACCTCGCGGTCATGACCAACATCAGCGCCGCCGAGCAGGCCTATTACGAACTGAATTACGCCTTTGAAAATGTCCGCGTGCAGGAGGATGCCGTTCGCCTGGCCGAGCAACTGGTGGCGGAAAACAGACGGAAAGTCCAGGCCGGCACCCTCACCGATCTCGATGTGGCGCAATCGCTCTCCCAACTGGCTTCCAGCCAGGCCGCCTTGCTCGCGGCGCAGCAACTGGTCATCCAGGACGAGAACAACTTGAAAGCCCTCGTCACTGACAAGTACAGGGATGTGTTCGACGTCCAACTCATGCCCTCGGAAAAACTCCTCGCCCTCCCGGAGATGTTCGACTTGGAACAGAGCTGGCAAACCGCCATGGACAAGCGCCCCGACCTCTTGCAGGCCAAAGTCGCCGTCGAGCGCCTGGATGTCAACCGGCGCTTCCAGAAGAACCAGCTTCTTCCCGAACTGGACCTGACCGGAAGCTATGGCCGCACCGGATTGGCGCCAACCCTGGGCGGATCTTATGCCGACATTCCCGGCAACAAATATCCCGATTACTCCTACGGCGCGGTCCTGACCGTTCCGCTCGGCAACCGGGCCGCGCGCGACAATTACAAAGCCGCCCAGGCCTCCGTCGAACAGGCCCAAGCCGTCTATCAAGCCGTCGAGCAGAGCATCCTCATCCAAATCCAAAACACCATCGAAAAAGCCAAGAGCGACTTCGCCCAAACCAAAGCCACTCACGACGCCTGGTACTACGCCGACCAGGCCCTCCAGGCCGAGCAAAAGAAATTGCAAGTCGGCACCAGCACCTCCTTCATCGTCCTTCAATTGCAAAGCAACCTGACCGCCGCCCGCTCCGCCGAAATCCGGGCCGTGGCCAATTACAACGAGGACCTGTCCCAACTGGCCCAATTTGAAGGCACCATCCTCGAAAAACACCACTTGACCGTGAAAATCTATTGAGTCCCAATCCATGAGACAATACCTCGATCTCCTACAGCGAATCCTCGATCATGGCGTCGAGCGCGGAGACCGCACGGGAACCGGGACCAGGAGCCTCTTTGGGGTGCAGTTGCGTTTTGACCTGTCGCAAGGCTTCCCGCTGGTGACTACGCGAAAAGTCTTCTACAAAGGCGTCATCCGCGAACTCCTCTGGTTTCTCGCCGGCGACACCAACATCAAATACCTCACCGATCATAATGTCCATATATGGGATGCCTGGGCCGATGAAAAAGGAGACCTCGGCCCCGTGTACGGCGCGCAATGGCGGGCCTGGCAAACCCCGGACGGCCGGAAAATAGACCAAATCAGCCAGATCATCCGCCAGATTCGGACCAAGCCCGAATCGCGCCGCCATATCGTCACCGCCTGGAATCCCGCGGTGCTCCCGGACGAAAACAAGAGTCCCAAGGATAACGTCCGCGATGGAAAAGCCGCGTTGTCCTCCTGCCACGCCCTCTTCCAATTCTACGTTGCCGGCGGCCGCCTCTCCTGTCAACTCTACCAACGCTCCGTGGACTGCCCGGTCGGCATGGTCTTCAACGTCCCGCAGTATTCCCTGCTGACCCACCTCATCGCCCAGCAATGCGGCCTGGAACCCGGCGACTTCGTCTGGACCGGCGGCGACTGCCACATCTACCTCAACCAGATAGAAGGCGTCCGCGAGCAACTAACGCGCTCCCCCCGCCCCCTTCCAAAACTAATCCTCCACCGCAAACCCCCAACCATCTTCGACTACCAATTCGAGGATATCGAAATCGCCGCCTACGACCCCCACCCCCCAATCAAATACCCAGTGGCGGTGTGACCCTGATATAATTGTGCAGCGGCGGATTTGGAATTCAACAAGCGAGCCTCAATGAGGGAGCCGAGTCTTCCCGGAGATGTCGGCACCCCGTCCGCCATAGGCCCCGCGAAGGCGGATAGTCTTGCAAGCGGAGTCAAATTAGCCGAAATTTCATGGTTGAGGGGTGGGCGGTAGCGTAAGTCGTTGATTTGCAAGGCAACGATCCAAAAGGTCGCCACTACATTTTTGAGTTCGTCTCGGGGTCTTTTGGGGGAGTTGGAA
>Ga0181518_10000341_pt1 | contig 53161 bp, 35 predicted proteins | sample PEATcosm2014_Bin_28_FD_119751 | JGI IMG/M metagenome (GOLD analysis project Ga0181518, IMG submission 119751) | Peatland microbial communities from MTU Mesocosm Facility, Houghton, MI, USA - PEATcosm2014_Bin01_60_metaG | ecosystem: Environmental > Terrestrial > Soil > Wetlands > Peat | place...
GAGCTGAAAGCCGGACGAATGATCGTCCTGACGGACGATGAAGACCGGGAAAACGAGGGGGACCTGGTGATGGCGGCGGAGAAGGTGACGGCGGCGGCGATCAACTTCATGGTGACGCATGCGCGCGGGCTGATCTGTCTGCCGCTGACGTCGGAGCGGTGCGATCGTTTGCAGCTTCATCCGCAATCGGATCGGAACACGGCTCGGCTGGGGACGGCGTTCACGGTGACGATCGATGGGCATCCGCGGTTTGGGGTGACGACGGGAGTTTCGGCGAAGGACCGGGCCAAGACAATCGAGGTGGCGATCGCCGAAGATGCACAGCCGCAGGACCTGCTGCGGCCGGGGCACGTCAATCCGCTGCGGTCGCGGGACGGAGGCGTGCTGGTGCGCGCCGGGCAGACGGAAGGATCGGTGGACTTGGTTCGGCTGGCGGGGATGAAGCCGGCGGCGGTGATCTGCGAAATCATGCGCGAGGACGGCGAGATGGCTCGCCGGCCGGAGCTGATTGCCTACTGTCAGAAACACGGGCTGAAGATGTGCTCGATCGCGGAGCTGATCAGCCATCGGTTGAAGCGCGAGCAGTTTGTGCGGCGGATCGAAAGCGTGACGTTGCCGACGCGATGGGGAGTGTTTCAGCTTCATGCGTATCAGAGCGTGATCGATCCGCAGCCGCATTTGGCGCTGTGCAAGGGTGGGGTCGGAGACCTGGATAAAGAGGGCAAGCCGATCGTGCACGAGGAGCCGGTGCTGGTGCGGGTGCACAGCGAGTGTTTGACGGGGGACATTTTCGGCAGCGAGCGATGCGATTGCGGCCCGCAGCTTTCGACGGCGATGCAGATGATCGAGAAGGAAGGCAAAGGCGCGCTGGTATATCTGCGTCAGGAAGGCCGGGGAATCGGGCTGGCCAACAAGTTGCACGCCTACGCCTTGCAGGAGAAGGGATTGGACACGGTGGAGGCGAACCAGCGATTGGGGTTGCCGGTGGACAAGCGCGATTACGGAATCGGAAGCCAGATTCTGCGCGACCTGGGATTGCGGAAGATTCGGATCATGACGAATAATCCGAAGAAGATTTATGGCATCGAGGGGTATGGGCTGAGCGTGGTGGAAGAGGTGCCGATCAGGATCGAGCCGGGAGAACATAATCGGGGTTATCTGGAGACGAAGAAGGCGAAGATGGGGCATCGGCTATAGAAAGCCGAAATTCGAAACTCGAAATTCGGATGACGAATCAAATTCGAAGTCTGAATTTCTGACCTTCGAATTTGATTCGATTTTCGAGTTTCGCGTTTATCCCATCCGCCTTCTTTCGCGCCTCTGGCCGGGCTATAGTTTGTCGGTGCCCTCAACCTCTCCTCCACCCGACTCCCTCCTCGACGGCCTCACCGAGCCTCAGCGCCGGGCCGTCACTCACGTCGATGGCCCATTGCTGATCGTCGCCGCCGCCGGCAGTGGCAAAACCCGCGTCATCACCCGCCGCGTCGGCTATCTCATCAGCCTCGGCTTCGACCCGCGGTCCATCCTCGCCATCACCTTCACCAACAAGGCCGCCGGCGAAATGAAGCAACGCATTTCCGACGCCTCTCCCAAACCCATCCGCGATTGGGGCCGCCTCGATCAGCCCTGGCCCATCATCTGCACATTCCACTCGCTCTGCCTGCGGATTCTCAAGCATTACGCCCCGGCCATCGGCCTTGCTCCCAACTTCAGCGTTTATGATGCCTCGGATCAATTGAAGGTCATCAAGGAGGCGATCAAATCGCTGGACGTCCCCTTGGGCAACGCCACGCCCGGCATGATTCACGGAACCATCAGCAACGCCAAGAACCGCCTCATCGACGCCGATCAATATGCCCAATCCGCCATGGACCGTTACATGCAACTGGTCGCCCAAATCTTTCGGAAATATCAGCTGCTCCTCACGACCGCCAACGCCCTCGATTTCGACGACCTGCTCCTCCACGCCGTCCGCGCCATGCAGCAGCATCCGACGATCCTGGCCGAGCTTCAGGACCGTTTCAAATACATCCTCATCGACGAATACCAGGACACCAACCACGCCCAATACGTTCTGGTTCACGCCCTGGCGATGAAGCATCGCAACATCTGCGTCGTTGGCGATCCGGACCAATCCATCTACGCCTGGCGTGGCGCCGACATCGCCAACATCCTGGACTTCGAAAAGGATTATCCCGACGCCACCGTCATCCGCCTCGAGCAGAATTACCGCTCGACCAAGGTGATCCTGGCCATCGCCGAACGTCTGATCTCCCACAATCATCGCCGCAAGGAAAAACGGCTCTGGACCGAAAACGACGCCGGCGAAAAGGCCCTGGTTTTGCTCTGTCGCGACGAACACGATGAGGCTTATGCCGTCGCCGAGGAATTCTCCCGCCTCCACGATCAGGGAACCGATTGGAACCGCATGGCCATCTTCTATCGCATGAATTCACTCTCGCGCGTGATGGAAGACGCCCTGCGGCGCAAGCGGATTCCCTACCAGATCGCCCGCGGCGTGGAATTCTACAACCGCAAGGAAATCAAGGACGTCCTGGCCTACCTCCGCCTCATCGCCAACCCCGCCGACGAGGTCAGCCTCACGCGCATCGTCAACGTCCCCACTCGCGGCATTGGTGACGCCAGCGTCAAACTCATGCATGCCCACGCCGTCGGCGCCAGCCAAACCCTCTGGCAAATCATGCACCAAGCCGGCCAAATCCCCGGCCTCTCCGCCCGCGCCGTCAATTCCATCGCCAAATTCGTCGCGCTCATCGAATCCTTCCGCGCTCCCCGCGACGGCGTCACCCACAACCTCCGCTCACTCATGGAGCAAGTCCTTCAGCGCAGCGGCATCGAGCAAATGCTTCGCAAGGAGGACCCCGATGCCGAAGACCAACTCGCCAACGTCGCCGAGTTGATCTCCGCCGCCGCCGAGTACGACAAAGAGAATCCCGAAGGCTCCCTCGACGATTATCTCGCCCAGGTCAGCCTCGTCAGCGACGCCGATCACATGGAAGGCGCCGGCGGCGCCGTCACCCTGATGACCCTCCACTCCGCCAAGGGCCTGGAATTCCCGGTTGTCGCCATCATCGGCCTGGAGGAAGGCTGTCTCCCCCATTCCCGGGCCATGGAAAGCGCCGACCAACTCGAAGAAGAGCGCCGCCTATGTTTCGTCGGCATCACCCGCGCCCAGCAGCACCTGATTTTCTCCAAAGCCGCCCGCCGAATGATCCGCGGCTATTCCACTTCCACCGCCACCAGCCAATTCCTCGCCCAGATGCCCCGCGACATGCTCAAGATCGTCACCCCCGAACCCGCCGAGACTCACGACCCCGACCCCTCGCATTCCGACCTGTACATCGGCCAGTCCGTAAGACATCCCACATTCGGCATCGGTCGGATCGTCGATCTCTCCCACACCCGCGTGATCGTGGATTTCCCCATATCCGGCCGAAAGACCCTGCTGCTCGATTTCGTCCAGCCCGTCTCGTGATCCTTACCCATCCTCCCCCTCACCTGGTACTCCGGGAGAGGGTTGGGGTGAGGGTCTTCCTCCTATTGCCCCAAATCCCGCCGCAAAAACAGAAATACTCCAAAATGATCGACTGCTGCCTTATGGACTCCCCCCTGCGACAATTTGCCACATCATTTGCGGAAAAATAGGACCGGCAGCTAACGACGTCGCGTCGCGCGGGTCTATGGTGAGAAGGCAACGTCATCTCAGTACGCTGGCCCGATCATGCCGATACATTATCTCTTGGACTGGAAAGGAGCATTGTATGAAGCGAGAAGAGAGGGTTGATTCAAGAGCCGTCAATCTTGGCTGGATGTGCGCCATGCTGTTGGGCATCGGCGCACTGGCAAGTCTGGGCGGGTGTGTCATTGAGGTCGGCCAGCCCGGAGTGGCTTATTACCCACCTCCCGCACCGCCAGCGCAAGAGCCAGCTCCCGCACCGGCGGCCGACGCGGACATGGAACAACTGGTCGCCCCGATTGCTTTGTATCCCGATCCTTTGCTGGCCGTCGTTTTGCCGGCCTCCACGTACCCCGATCAAATCCAGGCCGCCGCGCAATGGCTGAGCTACAATCCCTCGCCCGATAACTATCAGATTGACCAGCAACCCTGGGACCCGTCCGTCAAAGCGTTGGTCCATTATCCTTCTGTTTTGAACTATATGAACAACGACATCGATTGGACGCGGTCCTTGGGATCGGCCATCGCCGAACAACAGCCCGCGGTCACCGCCGCGGTTCAGGACCTGCGCAACCAAGCCTACGAAGCTGGAAACCTCCGCGACACGCCCGAGCAGCGCGTGGTCGTGGAAGGCGACCCCATCATCTACATCCTTCCAGCCGATCCGGACTTCGTCTATGTGCCGATTTATGACCCCGCGGTCGTTTACGTTCAACCCTTTCCGATCATCTTCGGCCCGAGGTTCGTGACGGGAGTCTGGTTCGTCAATACGTTCGATTGGGAGCATCATTATTTCTACGCGGGCGATTGGCACGGCGGCTGGGTCCGCGGCGACGGCGGATGGCGCCGCGACCCCTATTGGCATCGCCCCTATTATCATGCCTGGGCGCGCGACGGCCGCTGGGGACCGCCGCCCCGCGTGGCGCGCGATCACTGGGCCGTTCGCCATGAGCTGGCGCGGCCGGGCCACGAATTCCATCCGGCGCCGACCCACGTCAGGCCGTTCACGCGTGGCCCGAACGGGACGATCAAACACCCCCCGACGGCCCGCCAGCCGCCAGGACACGGGCAATTCCAGCAGCCGGCAAATAAGCCGCAACCACAACAGCCCAAGGTCAAACCAAAAAACGACAATAAGAACGGCAAGTCTTCTTAACGCTGCATGGCCAACGCAACTCGGCAGCCCTGGGTCAAAACTCAGGGCTGCTTTCTTCAATGGACGGGCCGATCAAATTTCATTGGCCGTTGAATTCCGATGAATGGAACGAAGTGGCCGGGTCAGGACCCCACGGGCATCAACAATGCTGAGGATATTGTGGAATCACCTCCCCGATCTCGCCCGCTCGTTCATTGCCGCCAGCAAATCCTGTCGCGCCATCGCGTTGTTCGGGTCGATCTTCAGCGCCTTTCGCAACATCTCGATCCCCTCCTCAACGTGCCCCTGCTGGGCCAGGATCGCCCCGATGCTGGCCATCGCGGCGACATTTTCCGGCTCCAATTCCAACACACTTTGATATTCTTGCAAAGCCAGATCGAGCCGGCCCTCTTCGTAATATGCCGTTCCCAGATTCGTATGCGCGCTGACCGATTCGGGATTCTGTTCCAGGATCGCCCGGCATTGTTCGATGGCTTCCGGATATCGCTTTTGATCGGTGAACACGATGGCCAGATTTTTTCTCGCGTCCTCGTATTCCGGAAACAGATCGATCGCCCGCCGATAGGCTTCCTCGGCCTTGGCGAGATACTCACCGGCCAATCCCTGGTACGCCGTCCCCAATTGAAAATATCGCCCCGCGAGCATCCGCCGGAAAACCGGCTCGCTGGAAACCGGCGTCGCGTCGAGGGCTTTGAGATACATGTCCCGCGCGGTCGAAAAATCTCCCTGCATGGCGAAGCACTGCCCCAGCCCCACCCAGTCCCCCGCGTCATTCCCCAGCCGCATTGCCTGGCGATACTGAGCCTTGGCCGCCTCCAGTTCTCCCGCATCCCTGAGCGCGGCCGCGTAATTATTGCGAACCACCCGCGATTCGGGATTTTTCGCCAGAGTATCCGTCCACAGCGTCCGGCGGTCGACGAACACGCGAGCTCGCACATTGCTCGCGGCGCACATCGTCACAATGACCAAACCCGCCAACACCCGCCAAGCACCGGATGTACATCCGGTGCTAAGTATGCCAACGATCAACGCGATCGGCCCGATGCAGGCGAGATATTGGAAATGATCCGCCACATACGAATACCGCATCGGAAACACGTTCACGAACCCCAGCGCCGGCACAAGCGTCCCGGCGAAGAAAAGCATCGCCGCCGCCGGCCCGCGCCCGATCCGACGCCGCAGCAGCCAGCAGCCAATCAACAATCCCATCGCCGTCATGGGATACAGAATCCACATCGGCCGCCGCGCCGGATCGACCTGCCAATGCGGATAGATGAAGCTCAGGTGTCCCGGCCAGACGAGCTTCACCAGATAAAACCAAAACGCCCGGCCCGCGATGCAGAGGCGATCCAGCGGAGTGAGAAAATCGAAGTCCGGCCCGATCGCGCCGACAACGTGCTTCTCCATCCATCCCGTCAAAAACCCCATCGCCGTCCCCGCGATGAGCATCGGCGTCACCGGCCACACGTCGCCGGCGCGGATTTTCCCCCGCTTCCACCAGCACAAAACCAAGATCGCCGCCGGCAGCGTGGCCGTGACCGATTTGCTCAGTAATGCCGCCGCGAACAACAGCAGGCTCAGAAAATACCATCCCGCCCCAAATCCGCCGCTTTCTTGCCGGTCCCAAATTCGCCGGCCCCATTTCGTTTGCAGATATGCCCACAGCGAAAGGAAATAAAAAAATCCGCTGAGTACATTCTTCCGCTCCGTGGCCCAGGCGACCGATTCCACTTGCAGCGGATGCACCGCAAAAACAATCGCCGCCGCCCATGCCCCGCGCACGTTCAGCCGCCGCAGGATCCGCCACAGCATCACCGCTCCCGCCGCGTGCAGCCCAAAATTGTCCAGGTGGTATCCGAGCGCGCGCAGGCGCCAGAAATGAAATTCAACCCACAGCGTCGTATGCGTCAGCGGATAATACTGCGGCTCGGCCTTCAACGGCTCCAGCCAGATTCGCTCTAGCCCCTTGGGTGTGCGAAGCTGATAATTCCGCTCGATGTACCGGTCGTCGTCCCAGATGAATCCATTACGCAGCGCCGGATAATACGCGGCAAATGTCACAGCGATCAGCGCCAAAAGCTGCAACGCTTGCCGGCACGATGGTTTCGCATGGGCCGATGAAACGTCGCTCTTCTCTTCATCTAGCTTTTGTTGCACTTGGGAGCCTCAAGTGCAGATTACCGCGAAGACGCGAAGAAGCGAAGGAACGCGAAGTTAAATCAGAGTATTCCTTCGCGCAGCTTCGCGTCCTTCGTTGATATCCTGCAATTTCTTGTTTTTACGACAAGATTTTCCGAGATCACGCAGCTTCCGGGGTGCCGCGCTTACTTGTAGTCCGGCTCGAATCGATTTGAAATCCATTGAAGAAAGATCTCACGCAGAGGCGCAAAGGCGCAGAGAAGCAATGGCCTGACCTAGACCCAGCTTCGCGCAACTTCGCGAGCTTCGCGCCTTCGCGGTAAAATTCCTTGGGTTGCGGCCGAAGGCTGCGCTGGGCATCTTCGCGGTAATATTTTTTGGTTGCGGCCATGCCGCGCTGGGCGCCTTCGCGGTAAATCCCGCGGAAAATGCCTAAAGAGGAATGGATCACGGCATCGTCGCCGGCTGCGTGGCGGGTCGCGTCGTCGGCTTCATGCTCGCCTTCATCTGCAACGCCAACTCCAGGTTCTTCTGTGCGCCGGTCAGGGTCGGATCGATCTGGTACGCATCCTTGAACGACTGGACCGCCGCATCGAAGTCGGCCATGTCCGTCGGCTTGGACGCCAGGATCACCCGTCCGATTTCGTTGTACGCCAGGGCGTAACGAGGGTCCAGATCGCGCAGGATTATCATCAACTGCTGCCTGGCCCCGGCCAGATTGCCCGCGTTTTCCAGCAACAATGCCAGCCGGAACCGGGCGTCTTTGTTCCGCGGATCCAGACCCACCGTACGCGTGTAATCCATCGCCGCGGCCCGGCTATATTTATTCTCCGAATTCACGTCGCCGTGCTCCCGCGAAAAATCCGCCAACGTCCAGTCAATGTTCCCGCACTGAAACACCGCGAGCGGCAACACCCGCGCCGCCTCCGGACCCACCGTCGGCGATTTCAGACCCGCCTCCGCAAGCTCCCCGGATTTCTCAAAATCCTCCCGCGCCTCCAGGCATACATCGACAAACCGCTGCTCCTCGGCCGTGTTCGGCCTCGTCGTCGCCGGCGCCTCCCCCGGCCGCGCCGGACGCGCAAATTGCTTGTGAATCTGTTGCCCCCGATTCAAATCCACGATCCCCAACGTGTAATACGGCAGCGGATCCTTGCCGGCGGCGCTGAACGCCAGCGCGATCTTCAATTCCCGTGACGCATGCTCCAGAAGGGCGCCCGAATCCGAATCCGGCGAACGCATCCGGGTGATGTCGTTCTGCGCCCATTGATCGTGCGCCTTGTAGCGCACGTCATCCGGCGTCGCGGGATTCTGCAAGACCAGCTTCAGCAGCCGATCCGAATCGTCCAGCAGCCTCAGCGCATCCGCCGCCGACGATTTCGACGAATCCGCGTCTCCGCCGGTGTAAAATCGGTCCGCCTCGTCGAACGCCGTGCTCGCTTCGCCCTGCCTGATCCGCCCCAGGTTGTACGCCGCCAGCCAGCTCCGCGGGTTCTTGTCATCCTGAAGCACGTCCTGCCATAGCCGCGACGACGTTGTGAAAACGTCGGCGCGCAGCCACGCCGCGGTCCCAAGTACCACCAGCAACGTCGAAACCAGCGCGGCGATGGCCGCCGAGTTCCCCGGCGCCGCCTGATCCCCCGGCGCGGCTCGCCGGTTCCAAAGCGGGCCTAGAATCCGCGCCGCCATGGCAACGAAAAGAACGATCAGCCCAATCCCCGCCAGATATTGAAAATGATCCGCCACGAACGAGAACCGGAACGGATAAACGTCAAAGAATCCCAACGCCGGGAAGAGCAGGGCGAGATAGCAAATCACCGCCGCCAGCGGCCCGCGACCGAGAATGCGGATGCCCGCCGCCAACCCAACCAGCACGATTCCCGCCGCGATCAGATACCCCCATTGCCCCGCCTCCCCCGCGTCGGGAACAATCCGCGGATACACGAACGATTGGTGGATCGGCAATGCCAGCTTGCCGAGGTAGAACCACACGTCTCTTCCCGAGATCAAAAGCCGCTGGACGAAGCTCAGTTGCCAGTCCGGCCCGGACGCCCCGACCGGGCCGTTGGGATCGGTCTCCAGCCGCGAGGTCTCCATCGCCAGCGCCGCCCCGATGACCAGCATCGGCAGCGCCCCCACGATCCGCCAAACCGAAAGCCGGCGCTTCCACCACAGCACCGCCAGCACCGCGATCGGCACAAAAACCACCACCGTCTTGGCCAGCATTGCCAGCAGGAACAGCCCCGCGCTGATTAAATACGCCTGCCAATCCTCCCGCACCTTCCACGCCCGGTGGTTGGAATCGGGATCGCGCATGCCCGCGAATTCAAAATAAAACAGCGCCGATCCAATCGCCAGAATTCCGCTCAGGACGTTCTTGCACTCGCTGATCCAGCAGACGGACTCCGCCTGGAGCGGGTGCACCGCCCATATCGCCGCCGCCGCCCATGCGCCCGGGATCGACAGCCGCCGCAGCAGCCGCCACAGCACCACCGCCGCCCCCGCGTGCATCAGTAGGTTCACCACCCGATATCCCAGCGAGTTGTTTCCCCAGAATTGATGCTCCACCCACAACGCCGTGAAACTTAGCGGATAATACTGGATCGTCCCCGGCGGAATTTTCCAAATCTCTTTCAGCCCCGACGCGTCCTGCAACGCCTTGTTCTGCGTGACGTATTGGTCGTCATCCCATAAAAACGTCCCGTTGATCGCCGGCCAGAACGCCACCAGCGCGATCAAACCCAGCACCGCTGCCCACAGATACCAGTCCTTCCCCGATGCCGGATCGTCCGGCATCGTAATCACGAACGGCTGCATTTCTTCGCCCCCGGTCGTTTCGGGGGATGGATCGGTCGGTTGCGTCGGTTGGCTCATCGGTTTCCTCGTCCGGGGTCAAGTTGGCGACTATCTCGGCTTGCCTCTTTCCCCCTCCCCTGATACTTCGGGGGAGGGTTGGGGTGGGGGTCTTCGTTGCACAAGCCATGAACAATCGCTGCACCAGCATCTCTCTCGTCGGCGTGACTTTGTCAACCGATTATAATTACATAACGTCCCCCATCAGGCAACTACGCACCGTGTCCATTGATTGTTGCCCAACACCCGCCAAGGAAGAATAATGTCCGAACGGAAATTAACTACGCCCATGAGCACCGCAACTCTCCCCAACTCCCTGAACGATCCCATCAACGCCCGAATCCTTGCCGTATCCGAGGACCAAATCTGCGGGTTTTCCCGCGATCCCATCGGCCAGATCGCCGAGCAATCGGGCCTTGAACCGGCCGTCGTCATCGAACGCATCACCGCCTTGCTCCGCGCCGGAGTCATTCGCCGCGTCCGCCAGACCCTCCTGGCAACCAATCTCGCCCAAGGCTCGCTGGTCGCTTGGGTGGTTCCGCCGGACCAGCTCAACTCCGCTTTCGACTGGATGTTCCAGAACGATCCTTTTTCCGGCCACGTCGTGATTCGCAGCACCGACTCCACCGTCGCCGCAAGCAAGTACCGGCTGTGGACCACCCTCAAGATTCCGCAGGGCTTCTCGATGCAGAAGCATTGCCGCCATCTCTGCTCCCGCACCGGCGCCGAGCAGTTCAAGCTTATGCCCGCCAAACGGCTTTTCGTGCTTGGCGTCGGCCACGTCCGCCGCCGCGGCCTCGAACCCGGCAGCAAGGCCGACCAGCCCGCCGACGTCCTTGACAACGGAATCGTCGAATTGAGCGATCTCGATTGGCGCGTGCTCGCCGCCCTCAAACGCGAGTTCACCCCCGAGGAGATTTCCCAGGACCTCTGGGCCAACCGCGCCCGCCAGGCCGGTGTCTCGCTCGACGAATTTTGCCGCGTCGCCGAGGATTTGAATCGCCGCGGCGTCATCGGCCGGTTCTCCACCTTCCTCGAGCACGTCAAGCCGCTGGCCGACGGCCAGCGCGTCACCCGCTTCAACGCACTTTTCCATTGGGCCGTCCCAGCCGGCCGCGAAATCGACGCTGGCCGGCAGGTCGGTCGGTTCCACGTAATGACCCACGCCTATTGGCGCGAAGGCGGACCGGAATTCAATCACGTCAACATCATGGGCGTCGCCCACGGCTCCGACAAGGATTTGCTTCTCGCCCACAAACATGCCATCGACCAACACCTCGCCGCCGAGGGGCTGGCCGTCTCCTACACGAACGTCTTTTGGGGCGGCCGAAGCGAAATCAAGCCCAGCGAAATCTCTCCTTTCGAATACCAGCGCTGGTGTCACGAACAGGCCCTGGACCCCGACGCGATGCGAGTGTAGCCGGCGAGCTTGCTCGCCGTATTGATCCAAGTTTCTCCGCAAAAACAGAAATATCTCAAAATGACCCACTTCCGATCGTTTCCGATAGCTCTTGGAACCAGCAAATTCAAAGCGCCAGCGTCGCCGCCACTCGTCCGGCAAGATAGAATGTCACGGATGATCAGGTCCGCGGGAATCATGTTTCGGATCCTTCTGGCCGCGGGATTGCCGGCCATTCTATCCGCTTGCGATTCAGACAAGGCCCAGCCCGTTTCGGCTCAGGATTTCTACGCGCGCCGCAATCCCGCCGGGTCTCCGATTTCCCCGTTGGACCGGCCCGGAATCCTTCGCCTGCCCGACTCCCACGCCCAGCCGTCCACACCCGCTCCGCCGCCCGGCTCAGGTGAACCCGGGCCTCTCTTCAACGAGCATGACGTTCCCCCTCTGTCCACCTCAATACCCTCGACTTTGCCTGCCGCCGCGTTAGCCGGCCCGGCCACAAATCCCGCCACCCAGCCTTCCCTGGCCACGGATGAATACACCACCCTCGGCGGCGTCGTCATGGTCGTCAACGGACATCCGATTTACGCCGACAAGGTCCTGCGGCTCTCCGCGCCCGCCCTTCGCAAGCACGCCAAGGAGATGAACTTCAATCAATTCGAGATTGCCGCCCGCGTCGAGATCGAGCGCACGATCAACAACCTCAGGAACGACGAGTTGGCCGCCGCCGCCGCCGAGCAATCCCTCGATCCCAAGGACATTCAGTTGGCCAGATCGCTGACGCGCCTTTGGAGCCAGCAGCAGGTCGCCGAAGCCGGCGGCGCCGAGCAGGCGGCACGACTTCGCGCCCAGGAATCCGGCGAGGATTTCCAGGACCAGGAGCAGGACCAATATCACCGGTTCCTTTACGACCTCTATCTATTTCGAAAAATCTATCCCCAGATCGACATCACCGGCGAAGACGAGCGGCGATATTACAACGCCCACCTCGACGATTTCACCACGCCCACGCAGGCTACGATCATCCTGATCGAAGCCAACCCCGACAAACTCAGCGGCGATCCCGCCGCCGCCAAGGCCAAGTTGCTCAATATCCGCAAGCGAGTCCTTGCCGGTGAAGATTTCGCCGCCTACGGCCGCGACCAGAACGATCTTCCCAGCTCCACCGGCGCCGAAGGCAACGCCGGCCAGATGGTCGTCAAGCCCAACACCCTGCTTCTTACCCAGGTCGAGGCCCAGGTCTGGAAAACCCCACCCGGACAGATCAGCGACCTGATCGAGGACCACGATGCCTTTTTCATCTTCAAAGTCCTCAGCCGCGATTATGGCGGAACCAAATCCTTCGCCGACATGGCCGTGCAGAATGCGATCAGAAGACGCCTGACAGACTTAAAGATCCAGCAAAGCCGCATTGAGGAGGAACGAAAGCTGGAAATGGCCGGCATCGTTCAGCCGCCCGATCCTCGCATGATCGACACCGCCGTCGAAATGGCGCTCCAGAACTATCCCCAATGGTCGAAAAAGTAGTATAGCCGGCGAGCTTGCTCGCCGTATTGACCCCAATCTCACGCCAGCGTCGGCGGCCCAATCGTCTGCACGATCCGCGCCGCCACCTCCACCGCGTCCAATCCGTCCTGGGCCGTAACGATCGGCTTCGTTCCGTTGCTCACCGCATCCACGAATGCGTCCAGCTCCGCCCGCAGCGGCTCCACGTCGTCGATCGACAATTCCTCCATTTGCACCAGGTCCTTGTAATTCAATTGTGAAAGGTCTTCGATTTCCCCGCTGCGAATCCTGGCCACGGCCTGCCGTACCGCCTCGACGTTCCCCCCGCGCCGGATCACGATCCCATGCCGCTTCTGGTAGTCGATCGATACGTACGCGTCCGGGCTGAACACTCGCAAATGCCGGTCGGTCCGCATCGCCAACCGGCTCGCCGTCAGGTTCGCCACGCACCCATTGGCGAACGTCAGCCGCGCGTTGCAGATGTCCTCCACTTCCCCGATCACGCTCACCCCGATCGCCTCCACCTTCGACACCGTAGAATTCGCCAGCCACAGCACGATGTCGATGTCGTGGATCATCATGTCCAGCACCACCCCCACGTCTATGCTGCGGAACGTCATCGGGCTGATGCGGGTGACTTCCAGGAACTTCGGCTCGATTTTCAGCCGCGACATCGCCCGGATCGCCGGATTGAACCGCTCGATATGCCCCACCTGCACCGTCGTCTTGTTCTGGCTTGCCAGGTCCACGATCCGCCGCCCCTCGGCCACGTCCTTGGCCAGCGGCTTCTCGATTAGGCATGCGATTCTTCGCTTCAGGCATTCCTGGGCGATGCTCAAATGAGACTTCGTCGGCGCCGCGATAGTCACGGCATCCACGTTCGCCAGCAGCTCCTCCAGACTCTTTCGCGCCGGCACGGCAAACTCGTCCGCCACCGCCGCCGCCGTATCCGCCGCCACGTCAAACACCCCCATTAGCTTGACTTGCCCCATCTGCGAATAGACCCGCGCATGCAGCCGCCCCATCCTCCCGCATCCGATGACTCCCACGCGCAGCGCCTTGCCCGATTCTTCCGATGTAGTATTTGCCACGTCCCCATCCTACCAAACCCCCCTCCGCCCGGCACGCGCCGCGCCGGTTGCATTAGCCACTTTTGGGAGCTCTTAGGTTGCGATCTTCACGCTCATTCGCGCCGAGTCGTCCACACGCGTCAGGAGGAGTTTAAGCTGATGCTCCTCTATATATCGGTCCACGGCCTTCCGGGCTCCCTGCCAGTAACCGTAGTCGTCCACGATCAGGACTCCGCCGGGACTCAAGCGAGGGTACAGGTGCGTCAACTCGTGGTACGTCGATTCGAACCAATCCGTATCCAGCCGCAAAAGGGCGATCTGCCGCGGCGCGGACGCGGGAATCGTCTCTTCGACTTTGCCCTTGACCAACGCCATCTTCGCCGCCGGGTAGCCGGTGGATAGCAGGTTCGCCCTCGCTTCTTCCATCGTGCAGCACTCCCATGTCTTGCCGGGTTCCGGCGCCAATTCAGCCAGTAGCTCGGCGGCGGTTTTGCCGGTCACCGTGCGGTCCACCGCCGTTGGCTCTGACATCTGGGCGAAGGTATCAAACAGGTGCAATGTCCGCTCGGTGCTTTTCGATTCAAGCAGCGTTCGGGCGACGGCCATCATGCTGCCTCCCTTCCAAACCCCGCATTCGACGATATCGCCGGGAATACCGCTGTCGACGATATATCGCACCGCCAGGCGCAGCGCATATACCGCGTATTTCGAAGTCATCGTGTACGGCGCCACGAACCGGCACAATTCGATAGTTGCGGCGTCGAAATCAGGCGGAAATTGCGTCATTCAATTACCTTTTGGCCTTCCTCTGCGGCTTGGTAGTGGGTCAATTTCATTCCCGAAAGCCCACGGATGGCCATCCGTCGGTTCTTTTGCCCTTCGAATTCCCGAATTGAACGAACACCTGCTGTATCCCACAGCTTTTATAGCACATTGCGACCTTCTCCACCCAAGAATCAGCGGCGGACGGCCATCCCTGCGTTTTCAATGCCCCAAGCAATATTGTTAAAAATCATTGCACTTTGCAACCCGCATCCTTGACAACCCCGCCCGGCGGTTTATCCTTCCCCCCTTCGTAAAACCGCCTAAGCCCTGGGAGACAACCCGGGGCGCGGGGAACCCAGCGCGGGGCGAGTGTCCCGCGCAGCTTGATGGGACCGTCGGTCGGAAATAGGCAGCGGCGCCGAGCGGTTCGGATGTCCGCCATCCCCTTTTTCCGCCGGCCTATCTCATCTTGCAGGGGCGAATCGGCCTGTTTGGCCGAGGGCGACTTTCAACGCCCAGCCCGTCAGCTAACTCCGCCGGCGCCTGAAAGGGAATTTACGCTTGGGCACGTTCGGCCGTTCAGGCCAACCCACTTGAAGCGTTCCCCCCTTTGATTCAGTTCGCTCGCTCGCTTCTCACGGCACGGCCGTTACGCCGGTCTGCCGGAGCGCGCATTTTGCGTTTTGCTCTGCGCGCCCGACGGGAGTTTGCAACACTATGGCCTCAGTTCCCTCTTCCAGCAGCGGTTTTGACGTGGCCCAGCTTCCCGACGTCCTTCCCCGACGGGCCGTCAATGTCCTGGTCGTCAGCAGCGTCGCCCTTGCCTTCATCAGCTTCTGGCGCGCCGCCGCCATCGTCTTGTGCGACCTCGCCAGCACCGCCTATTACATCGGCGGAATCTCCGAGCAGGCCATTGGCAAGGCCGCCCCTTGGTTCATCCTCGGCGTTATGCTCTTCAGCTACGCCGTCCGCGCCGTCTATGTCGAAAGCTGCACCATGTTCACCCGCGGCGGCGTCTACCGCGTCGTCAAGGGCGCCATCGGCGGGGGGCTGGCAAAGCTTTCCGTCAGCGCCCTGATGTTCGATTACATCCTCACCGGACCCATCAGCGCCGTCTCCGCAGGCCAATACATGGTCGGACTCTTCGTCCACACCCTCAACCTCGCCCTCCGCCATTTTGGACATCCTCCCATCGACCCCACCATCTCGGAGATCAAACACCTCACCAACGCCGCAACCGTCCTCCTGGCCATCTTCACCACCGCCTATTTCTGGCGGCTCAACATCGTCGGAATCCACGAATCCAGCGACAAAGCCCTCCGAATCATGCAGCTCACCACCGTCATGGGCGTGCTCATCATCGGCTGGAGCATCTTCACCATCTTCATCCGCCATCTCGCCATCCAGGCCCCGCCCCTCCATCCGGTCTTCACGGATTCCGGCATCGGCGGCAATGAATCCTCCAAGGGCTGGCTCGAAAATTTCCCCCGCATCCTCGGCGCCCTCGGTATCCTCGTCGCCTTCGGACATACCCTTCTGGCCATGAGCGGTGAGGAATCGCTTGCCCAGGTCAACCGCGAGATCGAGGCCCCCAAGCTCAAAAACCTCCTCCGCGCCGGCTTCGTCATCTTCCTCTATTCAATGCTCCTCACCAGCCTTATCAGTTTCTTCGCCATCATCATCATCCCGGATGGTAAGCGCGTCATGACGATGGTCGTTGCAAACGGTCATCCCGCCAAAGTCCAGGGCGCCGATTATGTCGAGGTCGATTACCTCCGCCAGCACGACGCCGATCACCCCCACGATTGGGGCTACCGCCTCGCCCGCTGGTCCGATGACAAGGGCGAGGAGCATCTCGACAGGACCGATCAGACCGTCCTTCTCGACGCCCAGCATCACGTCCAGCGCGATGACGGCGGATACCGCGATAATCTCATCAACGGACTGGTCCAATACCTCGCCGGGCCCGCGATCCTCAAAATCATCATGGAATGCTTTGTCGTGATCGTCGGGTTCTTCATTCTTGCCGGCGCCGTCAATACCAGCATCGTCGGCTCCAACGGCGTCCTGAACCGCCTCGCCGAAGACGGCGTCCTCACCCCGTGGTTCCAGCATCCCCACAAGCGATTCGGAACCACTCACCGCCTCATCAATCTCATCGCCATCCTTCAAGTCATCGTCATCGTCGCCAGCTTCGGCGACGTGGATACTCTCGGCGAGGCCTACGCCTTCGGCGTGATCTGGTCGTTCGTCTTCATGACCATGTCCATGGCCTTCCTCCGCCTCAAGGATCGCTCGCCCCGGCAGTACCGCGTGCCGCTCAACATCCACAAGCGAACCAAAAAAGGCGAAATCGACCTCCCCATCGGAATCTTCACCGTATTCCTGATCCTGCTCAGCACCGCCCTGATCAACCTCATCACCAAGAAAACCGCGACGATCTGGGGCGTCGGATTTACCGTCACGTTCCTGGCCGTCTTTATCATCGTCGAACGCATTTCCCATCGCCGCCACGGAGGAAAGCACGAGCATCTCGAACAATTCAACGAACGCTCCGCCGACGGGCTTTCGATCGAGGCCCTCGGCCTGAAGCATCCCAAGCCCGTCCTTGTCGCCGCGCGCGGACCTCGAAGCCTTCCCGTCCTTCAGCGCATCCTACAGGAGATCGACACCGATCAACGCGACGTGGTCGTCGTCACCTGCAAGGTCCTCCCGGCGCGAACCGCCGGCATCACCCCCGAGGAAACCAGCATTGATGAAGGCGACCGCGATCTCCTCACCAAGATCGTGACCGTCGCCGAGCAGGTCGGCAAGGAGGTCCACCCCGTCGTTTTGCCGACCAACAATCCCTTGTTTGCCATTGCCACGGCCGCCCGCGATTTGAAGGCCAACGAGGTGGTCCTGGGCGTCAGCGAAAAAATGCACGCCGAGACCCAGCTCGAGCAATTCGCCCTCGCCTGGGGCAGCGCCACCGCCGACCCGATGTACGCGGATATCGCACACGATATGACGGTGAGGGTCGTCGGACCCCAGGTGGAGATGAGATATCAGATGGAATGATGGGGAAAATTCGAAACTCGAAATCCGAATGACGAATCAAACTCGAAATTCGAATTTCGAATTTCGAGTTTCGAATTTGATTCGAATTTCGAATTTCGGGTTTCGAGTTTTTCCAATTACTATTCCCCCTGCCCATGCCTCGCATCAACCTTAGCTCGACGCCGGATTCCAAAGATCCGTGGATCACCGGTTTCTTGACGCCGGTATGCACGATTCGTTGCGAATCGAAGACACTGCAAACCGTTGCCCGCGTCGGAAACAGCACGATCCGTCAATGGGACGATCCGTTGGAAGCATTACAGTGGATGTCGCGGACGTTCTGGCCGGGGGAGGGACGGTGGATCGGATATCTGGGCTACGATTTGGGGCGATTGTTTGAGAAGTTGCCGGCGAAAGCGGCGGATGATTTGGGGTTGCCGTTGTTTGTTTTTGCGTATTGCCGGCCTACGGGTGATCGGCCGGGTGGGAAGGATACGGATTACGGGAAGAGCGAAGAAGCGGCGGTCTCGGATTTTTTGCGTAGCCAGTACGAGTCGGCGGTGCGAAAGGCACTTGAATATATCGGAGCCGGGGACGTGTTTCAGGTGAATTTGTCGCAGCGGTTCACGGCGGGTTTGAAATCGCATCCGGTGGAAATCTATCAGCGTCTGGTGCGTCAGTCGCCGGCGGCGTATGGGGCGTATCTGGGTTACGACGATTTCGCGATCATTTCCAATTCGCCGGAACTGTTTTTGCGGGTGACGCCGGATCGGCGGATCGTCACCCGGCCGATCAAGGGGACTCGGCCTTTTGGGGGGGGGATGGATTTGGAATTGCGAGATTCGATCAAGGACCAGGCGGAATTGAACATGATCGTGGACCTGGAACGAAACGATCTGGGCCGGGTTTGCCGGGTGGGAAGCGTCGAGGTGGCCGAGCGGCGGGCGATCGAGGCGCATCCGACGGTGTACCACGGCGTGGCGACGATTCGGGGCATCTTGCGGGAGGACGTGACGTTCGTGGACCTGTTGCGGGCGACGTTTCCGGGTGGAAGCGTCACGGGGGCGCCGAAAATCCGGGCGATGGAAATCATCGACGAGTTGGAACCGGTGCGCCGGGGGCCGTATTGCGGGGCGATCGGATATCTCGACGCGGCGGGGAACGTGCAGTTCAACGTGGCTATCCGCACGATGATCGCCAAGGAAGGCCGGATATACGTTCCCGTGGGCGGCGGGATCGTGGCGGATTCCGATCCGGCGGAGGAATATGAGGAGACGCTGGTAAAAGCGAAGGCGATGTTCGCGGCGGCGCAGGTCCAATGGCGTGGGGCGAGCTTTTGACGCGCTATCTCGGCGGCAAGGGAAGGTTGGCGAACTCAAAGCCAATGTCCTGATTGCGCGTCTCAGTAACGATGTCCCAGACCAACGAGAACGGCGCCTTGGGCGGCGCGCCGGGCTGAAAATTCAAATTCCACGTCCATTCAACGCGGGTTTCCGGCCCACCGCCGCCGCCGTTGCTTTGGATCTCGTTTCCATCGGCATCCAGGATTTTTATGCGTCGAAGGTCTGCCCACAATTGGGGAAAGCCTTGCACCTTTCCGTCGGCCGGTTGAGTAATGGTGGCATGCAGTTGGCCGTTGCCATTGGCGAAATTGAAGCTGTTGATGCGCACCGTCTTGCCGGCTTCCGTCACGTCGGCGCCGATTGCCTTGGCCAAATCCGGGATGCGAAGCGTTTTGGTTTGTGTAACCAGGCAGACCGGCAGGACGCCTTTGCAGTGCACCAGTTTCCGGCCGACTTTTTCCGGGTATTCAAGGCGAACAGTCGTCTGAAGCATCCAATTGCAAAACGGCGGCGTTTGGCCTTGAGGCTGGATCGATTGGGTCCCCGGCAAAAGCGACACGTTGTTTTCATCAACGGCCTGCGTCAGCCGCGGCTCCCAGTAACGTTCAAGCTGGGCCCGGGGATCGATCAGGATCGTCAGCGAAATCGAATCGCTGTTATTCGCGGAGTTGTCGTTCAAATAGATGGTGCGCTCGTGCTGGATGCTTCCGGCAACGAAGGAGAATTGGCCTTGATGAAACAACACCCCATCCATGCTTCTGTCGCTGCCCTGCATGATCGTGATTTGGTTTGGCTGGTTCATGTACCAAGGGCGCGCGTTGGCGGCTTTGCAGAATTGGAGCATGGCCGGCCAGAATGCCTCGTGATCCAGGTCCAACGTGATCCGCGGCGCCCTTGCCCATTGCGAGCTCCACATCTGCGGCGGCCACGCCTGTATCGGGATTCTTGACTGCTGAACGAATTCCCGGAGAACGGCGTTGGGATTGGCATCGGCGACGTGGATGGTGACGTAGGTCGGCGAATCAGGCTGATTGTCGTTGATCTGCCGCAGGGCATGGGCGGCCCGGCTGCGAACTTCCGGGCTGTTGTCGCTACGAGCCGCCTGCTCCAGGGCCGGCTTGGCCGCCAAATCCAGCTTGATCAGTTCGTCCTGTGCGTGTTGGCGCGTTTCGTAACTGTCGGAGCCCATTAGCTGAATCAGCGCCGCGATGTCGTCCGATGGCGCGGTGGTCGGCGCCGTCGTGGCATTCGGTTCCGCTCTCAGCACCGCGGCCAACGCCAACACCATCGCCGTCCACGTCCACACATTCGCCCGCATCGATCCTCCCGCGTGATTGTCGCGTCGCGGGGGAGTATACGCCTGGCGCCAGCGTCTTCCAATTTCTGGCCGAGCGGATTGGGCGGTATCATTGCCGGACGATGCAACTTTCAACCATCATCGCGGCGATGGAACGGATCGCCCCGCCGTCTTTGGCCGAGGCGTGGGACAACGTCGGTTTGTTGGCTGGCGATCCGAATCAGGACGTTTCGCGGATTCTGCTGACGATTGATTATTCGGCGGCGGTGGCGGAGGAGACCAGGGGGAATCAGTGCGATCTGGTGATCGCGTATCATCCGCCGATCTTTCAGCCGCTGAAGCGCGTGGTGGCGGGGAGCGCGATTTTTGACGCCGTTCGCCGGGGGGTGGCGATTTATTCGCCGCATACGGCGCTGGACATGGCGGAGGGGGGCACGAACGACATGCTGGCGGACGTGGTGGGGATGGTGGATCGGCGGGCGCTGAAGTCGGGGGAAGCGAAGGGGAGGGAATATAAGCTGGTGACGTTCGTGCCGATCGAGGCGGTGGACAAGGTTGGCCGGGCGATGTTCGACGCGGGGGCGGGGCGGATTGGGAATTATTCATCGTGCAGTTTCAGGGTGCCGGGGACGGGGACTTTCTTCGGCGGCGAGGGCGCTCGGCCGGCCGTCGGACAGACCGGGCGGCTGGAAAAGGTTGACGAAGTCCGGCTGGAAACGGTGGTCCCGATCGGCAGCGCCGAGGCGGTCATCCGGGCGCTTCGGGCCAATCATCCATACGAGGAGCCGGCATTTGATTTGAACGTTCTGGCTCCCGTGCCAGGAGACCGTGGGCAGGGACGAATCGGGTCCATCCCCCCCACCGCTCGCGGCGAGTTGTTCGATCGAATCAAACGCGGATTGGAAATCGATCATCTGCTGATCGCCGGTCCCGTGGAGGGAACGGTTGCGCGGGCGGCGGTTTGCGCGGGGTCGTGCGGGAACATGCTGGACGATGCGATCGAGGCGGGGGCGGAGGTTTATTTGACGGGTGAAGTGCGGCATCACGATGCGGTGAAGGCGGCCGAGGCGGGGATGACGGTCGTTTGCACGCTGCATTCCAACAGCGAACGAGCGGTGCTGAAACGGCTGGGGAAGCGGCTGGCGGAGACGCCGGGGATGCCGGGGATTCGGATTAGCGCGGCGGATAGGGACCCGTTTGTAATCCGGTGAAATTCCCGCGGGAGAAATCTCCCGCGGCTTTGGTTACAGATCGAGGAGCCGATCGCTTGGGGGAGGGGGCAAGGGTTCTGTTTGCGGCGGCGCTGGGATGGGCGGCGCTGGGGGCGGCGGCGCGGCGGGCAATGGGACGGGCGGGGGCGCGGGGGCGGCGGGCTTGGCCTGGAGGCGAGCCAGGTCCGAGGCGGCCAAGAGCAGCTTGTCGATGATCGTGCGGCGGGTTTTGCGAGTTCGGCCGCGCTTGTCGCGAGCCACGATGATCCGGGTGACGCTCAAGGCGTTGAATTCCTTGCAGGCGGGGCATTGATAGTATTCCCAGGCGAGATATTCGCCGGCGATGCCGCCGTAACGGGGGAGTTGGGGGACGAAATCGTACTGTCGGGATTCCAGTCGCTGCTTCAGGTCCGCGGCATCGAGGACGGAGGTGGAGGCGATGGTAAGGGGTCCGGCGGCCCATTGGCGGCAGGTTTCGCAGAAGGGGCGCTTGCGGGCGATTCTTCGAGATATGGCCGCGGCGGTGGTGAAAATGATGACGGCCTCGATGAGCCAGACTGCCCAGAGAAGATCGCCCTTGACGGGCGAGCCGCGCTCCATGCCCCACACGCCGAACTCGTTGAGGTGGAGAATGATCCGATACATCCATTGCGGCGAGGCAAGCAGGCGGGTCACGGAAATCGGGACGTTCAGATCCTGATAGAGCGCGCAGAGCCAGGCGATCCAGGCAACGTAATACCCGGCCAAAGCGGTGAGAAAAGAGAGCATGACAATCGCGCCGGTATTGCGGACGCTGGCCGTGAGCATGGCCCGGGCGGGCGCCCAGCCCAACAGTGCGCCGAAGGCGAAAGTCATGACGATGTGAAGGTAGAGGAATCGGAGGTAGTGGTCGGCGTAGCCGTAAGCCACGCCGCCGACGATCGCCGCGACGGCGCCGACAAGGACGCCGGCAAACAAACCTGCCGGGGGGACCTGGCCGCTGTGGGAGTAGTATTGATTGGAGGAGGATAGAGCGGTGGATTGCGTCACGGCGCCTCCGGTCATTGTGCGTAAGGCCCTTCGACGACGTCCCAATCCGGGGGAACGGGGGGTTGGGCGAAATCCTTGTCGGTTGCTCCGGCATTGATTTTCACGTCGGAGAGGTCGGTGGTGCGGGTCGTGGTCTGATTGATGTCATCGGTTTGAATGCGCCGGGGCATGGCGGTGACGGTGTCCACCCAGACATCGATCGTCTTGAATCGGCTGGCAAATTGGGTGCCGTCCTTGGGAGTAAGACGGACGTGAACTGTGCCGGGCGGATCGTCTTTGGCGGGATCGATTTTGGCCACGTCGAATAGTTTCAGGACATCTTCCTTCTTTTGCCCGAGCGGCAAAGGGAACGGGCCTTCGCCGAGCTTGAAAAGATCGAGCTTTTGGCCGGGCTTGAGAACCTGGGTGCGGTTCTCGTGTTTCTTCAGGTAGTCGCGGTCGTCGAGGATGCCGTTGTCCAAAGTGTATTGGTGGTCGGCGTGGAAGATTTTGTCGCCGACCTGCCGTTTAGTGAACGCGACGCGGATTCGGGCGTCGTCGGGGCCTTTGCGCTGGAGGACGACGGAGCCGGTGTTGACGGTGGAGTCGCCGGAGCTGTCATCGGTATCGGTGAGGATGACCTTGGCGGAGAAATCCTGGAGGTTTTCGCCGCGGGCGTCGAGGGCGTCGAGGATTTGATCGACGCTGGATTTGGGGGATAGGGATGCGGATTGAGTGGATGGGCCCGAGGCCACGGATGCGGCGCAGCCCACGGGCAAAGACAAAAACAAAAAGAATATTGGCCACAGATATAAATCAGATGGGCACAGATAAGAGGAAAGAAGGATTTCACGCAGAGGCGCAAAGGCGCAGAGTTTTTCCTTTGTGCCTTTGCCACGGAGGCGAAGCCTTCCGTACCTCTGCGTGAGCTCTTCTCTTATGTATTTCATCTGTGTCCATCTGATTTTCATCTGTGGCGAAAATTTATTTTTTTGAATCATGATTTGCGTCCTTGCTTCAGAATTTCGGTCAATTCGGGCAGGCCGGTCACGGTGAGCCAGGGTTCGGCGGGGAAGGGGCGCGGCTTGCCGTGGCTGATCCAGACCGACTGGACCTGGGCCGCGCGGGCGGCTTCAATATCATACTGCCCATCGCCTACCATCCACACCTCATCAAAGTTCATCCGCAGCCGCCGGCAGGCCCATTGCAGCGGGATCGGACTGGGCTTGATGGGGCCGTCCTCGCGGGTGATCAGGACGTCGATGCTGAGATTGTGTTGTCGCATGACGGTGTCGGCGCTGAGCCGACTGTTGCGCGTGATGACGGCGCTGAGGATTGTCTCGGCCGCCAGCCAGTCCAGCAATTCCCGGCAGCCGGCGTTGAGCCGGGAATGGCGGGCGGCGATCTCCTCGTGGCGAAGAAGGATGGCTTCGGCCTGGCGGCGCCGGGGTTCGTCCATTTGGGCAAGGGATTCGAGGATGGGACCTTCCGCAATGCCCATGTCGGCCCGGATGCGGGGGAAATCGAGCATGGGTTCGGTGAGCGTACCGTCCATGTCGAACAGGATGGCGCGGGGAAGATGGAAAGGTGGGTCGATCATTGGGCGGAGGGCGCGTCGTCGGGCTCGCCCGGTTTTGGCGGAGCGGTCAGGTCATATACGTCAATCGAGTCGCCGACTTGAGCGATTGGGTGATAGTGAGACAGCCACGGCAGGCGGCGGTCCATGAGACGGACATTTTTGCTAATGAAAAGAAGCCTGCCATGCGGAGAGGCGACGAGGGAGTCGGGGTTCAATCGCAATTGGCCCAGCGGCGGCGCGTTGCGTTGGCCGGTGAGGCGGAAGGCGCAGGGTCGGTCGGGGGCGTTGGCGTGGATCCAATCGGCGAGGCGGTAGAGGTCCTGGTTCCAATCGAGGTTGCTGTCGAGGGCAAATCGGTCTCCGCGCGACGGGCCGCCGGCGGCGAAATTGAAATAGCTGAGATAGTCCGGATGAACCGCGGCGGTTTCAATGGCGGAGCAAAGCATGAGACAGGCGAGAAGCCAAACCCAGCCGGGCCGCGCCAATTGGATCGCGGCGAAGAGATAGAGGAAGGGAATGGCCGGGAGGACGTAACGGATACCGATGTCGATATTGCTGGTCATGGCGGCGGCGAGGAAAACGGCGGCGGGAAGAAGGACGTAGCGCATCCGCCAATCGCGCCATTGCCGGCGGATGAGAAAGAGGCCCAGAGCGATGAGGAAGGCGGCCAGGAATCCGATCGGGCTTTTGAGGGCAAGAACTTCGGGGAAATAGTACCACCATCCCTGGGAACTGACGTGGCCGTTGAGATAGGCGAGATGTCCGAAGCGGTTATGAACGGACTGGCGGGCGAGGGCGAGGAAAAAGCTGGGCATGGGGATGGGCGTTTGGCGAATCCAGCGGGGAAGGCGCTGCCATTTTTGGCGCATGGATTGGGCCTGAGGGTCGGCGGCGGCATCGTGTTGGGCGGGAGGATTGAGGCCGTCCTGATCGCTGAGGGGGCCGACGTTGAAGAAATAGGTGGCCCACAGCGTGGTGAATGCGATCAGCGCCATCAGGGGCAATTGCATGATGAGGGTTCGCCAGGGGGAAATTCTGGTAAGGGCAACCAGTGCGATGGCGGGGATGACAACCAGGCAGGAGAATTTGTTGGAGATGGCCAACCCGCAGACGGCGGCGGCGAGGGCGGCCCGCGGCCAGGTGGGTTTGTCGAGCCATAGGAATGCGTAATAAGTTGCGGCGAGATAACCGGCGCAGGCGGCGGCGTCGTTTCCGATCCAGAATCCGTGGCCGAGGAGCGTGGGATCGAAGCTGAAGAAGGCGACGGCGGCGGCGGCGGCCGGCGGACCGGCGAGCCAGCGGGCCAGGCGATACAGGTAAAACAGCGAAATCGCCGGGAAAAGGAGCATCACGAGCCGGGCGTGGGTGAGCAGAGTGCCGGTCGGTTTGAGGCTGTGGTAAAGGACCTCGGTGCCGAGGGAGTATCCGAGGTCCTCGGTTCCGATGGTGGTTTGTCCGCGGCATTGGGGAAGGCGCGCGCCGTCGAGCCACAGGGGGATGACGGCGAGGAGCCTGGCGAGCGGCGGATGGCCGCCGGGTGCGATGAGCTTGTGGGCTTCGATCATGGAAACAGCCGCGCCGATGTGGGAAGGTTCGTCGGTTGCGGGGCTGAAAACTCTGACGGAAAGAGCGAGGCGGAGGATCATGACGACGCCGGCGGCCAGCGCCAGCCAGGGATAGATGCGACGATGAGTTGATGGAGCTTGGTCGCGGTCGTTCATTAAATGCTCGACTGGCGAGTATAACATTGCGGATATGGGACAGATAACCGATTGGCGGCGGTTGCACGGTTCGGCATTCGAGGGGCGCGCGGTGCTGGTAACGGGCGGGGCGGGATTTATCGGGTCGCATTTGGCGATGGCGTTGCATGAGTTGGGCGCGAAGGTGACGGTGCTGGACGATCTGTCGGGCGGGGGCGATCCGAAAGTGTTGCCGAAAGACGTGGAGTTTGTGCGGGAGTCGATTCTGGACGTGATAATCTTGGACAAATGCACTCGGGGGCGGGGGCTGGTGTTTCATCAGGCGGCGTTGGGGTCGGTTCCGCGAAGTTTGAAGGAGCCGCGGAAATACCAAATGGTGAATACCGGCGGGACGCTGAACGTGCTGGAGGCGGCCAGGTTGTGCGGAGTTGGGCGGGTGATGTTCGCGGCGAGCAGCAGTGCGTATGGGGATGCGCCGGAGCTGCCAAAGGTTGAAACGATGGCGGTCGCCCCGCGAAGCCCGTATGCGGCGACGAAGGTGGCGGGCGAGGCGATGGCGGCGGCGTACAGCGCGGGGATGGGGCTGGATACGGTGAGTTTGCGGTATTTCAACGTCTTCGGGCCCAGGCAGTCGGCGCGCAACGCATACGCGGCGGTGATGGCGGCGTTCGCCAAGGCGATGCTGGCGGGCAAGCCGCCAACGGTTTATGGCGACGGCGAGCAATCGCGGGATTTCACGTACGTGGACAACGTGGTTCACGCGAATCTTCTGGCGGCCCGGCGGGAGCAACGGTTGGACGGGGTGGCGATCAACATCGCGTGCGGATCGCGCATCACGATAGCCGAATTGGCCAAGCGCATGGCGCGATGGCTGGGGAGGGACGACCTGAAGCCGATTCACGCGCCCGAGCGGGCGGGAGACGTGAAGCATTCGCTGGCGGATCTGAGACGGGCGAAAGAGGTTCTGGGATATGAGCCGATCGTGGGTTTTGACGCGGGGTTGGATGCGACGATGAAGTGGTATCGCGGGTCGATGGGCGGGTAAGATGCGCGGGGCGAATTTCGGTAGTCGGTTGCTTTCGCAATCCAAAGCCCTGGGAGCTTGCTCCCTGGGCATGCCAAATCGCCTCAACGTTCAAATTGACCCACCATCCGTATTCCGCGGCAGTTTCGATCTTGGCGATGCGGGGGTATGATTGGATGCACAAGGAGCGTGACGTTGGCCAAGAGATCGCCGCTGGCGGAAAAGCTGGATGAGATTCGGGAGCGGATCGCCGCGGCCGCCCGGAAGGCGAAGCGCGAACCGTCGGAAATCACGCTGATAGCGGTGACCAAGACGGCGGGTCCGGAGCAGATTCGGGAGATTCTGCAATTGGGGGTAACGGACCTGGGGGAAAGCCGGGTGCAGGTGCTGGCGCAACGGGCGGGGCAACTGAACGAATTTTTGCAGAGGCGGGCGATTCATGGGGACGGAGCGCCGGCGCAGAAAATCCGCTGGCACATGGTCGGGCACTTGCAGCGGAACAAGGTGAAGACCGTATTGCCGCTGGTGCACGTGATCCACAGCGTGGACAGCTTGCGGCTGGCGGAAGAGCTGGACAATCAGGGGGTGAAAATGGGGCGGAAGGTGGCGGTGTTGCTACAGGTGAACACGTCGGAGGAGACGACGAAATTCGGCGTGGCGGTGGGTGCGGCGGTGCACCTGGCGGAGCAGATGGATTCGATGCCGGGGCTACAGATGACCGGGCTGATGACGATGGCGCCGCTGGACGCTGCGGAGGAGAAGGTCCGGCACGCGTTTGCGCGGGCGCGGGAGATTTTCGAGGAGCTGAAGTGGCACAAGATCGGGGGGCCGGGGCTGCGGCACCTGAGCATGGGGATGAGCCATGACTTCGAGGCGGCGATCGCGGAGGGTTCGACGATGGTGAGGATCGGCACGGCGCTGTTCGGAGGAAAGGTATTCGAGCCGGATGAGATGGGAGAATGAGCGGCAGTTGAGAGGTTTGAATGAGTAAGTCCCCTGCCGACTGAAGTCGGCAGGCCGCGAAACCGGTCGGCATGCACATTGATTTCTTCAATTTCTTCCGGTGGGTGCTGGGGACGGTGGTGACGATTTACGCCACGGTGGTGACGTGGCAGTCGTTGTACGGATGGTGGGTGTATTTCGGAGGCGAGGGACGTTACCTGTCGCTGATGCGGCGGTACGTGATGGTGCAGGGGCTTCGGCTGAGGATCAAGACGTTCGGGGGGGACGTGCTGGTGTGTGTTTTGTTGCTGGTGGTCTGGATCCTGATTTTGCGGGCACACCAACAGTTCGCGGAGATCGATTCAATATATCACGGCGATGGGCGACATCATTCCACAATCCGATGAGGGCGGCGCGGGCCGGGAGATCGTGCTGGCGGAACCGGAAACGGTTTCGGGGCAGGCGCCGGACCGGCAGCTTTCGGAATTGCCGAAGGACGAGTTGGCGAACCTGGCGGAAGGGCTGGGTCTGGACTGGACGCGATACAAGACGCAACAGCTTTTGGTGAGCGCGGTGCACGAGAGGCGGCAACTGATCGCGGGTCTGGACCGGCAGGCGATGCTGGACGTGGTGAGGTGGGGAAGAAGGCCGGTGACGCTCAACGCGGGGAAGGAGCAGATCGCGCAGGAGATCGCGCGGATTCGAGCGATGAAATTCGCGGGTCTATCGCATCGGGGCTTGCTGGCGTTGGCGCGGCTGCGGGGCGTGGAGGCGATGGAGGGCGACCCGGTGCCGCTGCTGGTTCGCAGGCTCAGGAAACAGGAGGGGTTTTTCAGCCGGCTGAACCGCAAGCGGCGGGCGATGCTGGGCGGGATCGTGGCGACGATCGTGGGGGAAAGCAATTCGGCGACGGATTACAAATATCTTCCCGAGCCTGGGAATGACGCGAATGCCGCGGCGGGTCCGGCGAAGCCGGCTTCTCTCAGGGACGAAATCGAGGAATCGGGACTGTTCGGGGGGATCAGCAACCGGCTGAAAAAGAGCGCGGACACGTATCTGAACCAGAAGTTGGACGAGATCGAGGCGCGGCTCGACCGGAAACTGGACGAAATCGACCGGCGGCTGGCGGAATGGCGGGACAAGGAAATCGCCAACCGGATCAAGATTCTGAAGATCACGCTGTGGGCGAGCGTGATCGTGGGCATCGTGTCGCTGATTTATGCGTACGTGACGGAGTATCTGATGCCGCCGCGGTAGCGCATAAAAAAAAGCCCCGGCATGGCCATGCCGGGGCTTTGGCTGCCAATTCACTTCTTCATTTGATGAAGAGCATTTCACGATAGGTCGGAAGGGGCCAAAGATCGTCGGGGACGATGGTCTCGATCTTGTCGGCGATCTTGCGGAGCTCGGCCATGGCGGGGAGAACGGAGACTCGCATGTGCTTGGCATGAGCGAAGGCGTCGCCGTCGCCGTGATGGGCCAGGGATTTTTCCAGCGTGGCGGTGGCGCGGGAGAAATCGGAGAAGGAGCCGACGACGGTGGAGAGCAGTTCGACGCCGGCGGGGTTGGCCGCGCCGGCCGCCTTGGCGGCGGCGATGGATTCGCCGACTTCCTTCTGGAAGCGAAGAACCGCCGGGGCGATGAAGGTCTTGGCCATCAACAGGGCGGTCTGGCCCTCGATGTTGACGGCCTTGACGTAGGCTTCGGAAAGGATGTTGAATCGGCTGTTGAGTTCCTTTTCGGTGTAGACCTTGTACTTGGTGAACAGGTCGATGGTGTCCTTGCGAACGACAACGGGGAGCACGTCCACGGTGCTCTTGAGGTTGGGCAGGCCGCGTTTTTCGGCCTCGGCGTGCCAGTCCTCGGCGTAGCCGTTGCCGTTGAACAGGATCTTCTTGTGTTCCTTGATGATGGAAGGGAGCAGTTCCTGAACGGCCTTGTTGAGGTCCTTGCCGGCCTTGACGTCGGCTTCGAGCTTGGTGGCGATGTAATCGAGGCTTTCAGCGACGATGGTGTTGAGGACGGTGTTGGCGCCGGAGACGTTGGCGCTGGACCCGACGGCGCGGAATTCGAACTTGTTGCCGGTGAAGGCAAACGGGCTGGTGCGGTTGCGGTCGCCGGCGTCCTTGGGAAGCTTGGGAAGGATGGAGACGCCGGTTTCGAAGAGGCCGCCCTGCTTGCTGCTGCGTGCGGGTCCCTTTTCGATCTGCTCGAAGATGTCGGTGAGTTGCTCGCCGAGGAAGATGGAAATGATGGCGGGCGGGGCTTCGTTGGCGCCGAGGCGGTGATCGTTATGTGCGCTGGCGATGGAGAGGCGGAGGATCTCGCTGTATTTGCTGACGGCGCGGATGACGGCGGCGCAGAAGACCAGGAACTGGGCGTTGTCATGGGGCGTATCGCCGGGATTGAGCAGGTTTTCGCCCTTGTCGGTGGACATGGACCAGTTGTTGTGTTTGCCGCTGCCGTTGATGCCGGCGAAGGGCTTCTCGTGGAGGAGACAGACCAAGCCGTACTTGTCTGCGACGCGGCGCATGATCTCCATGACCATGTTCTGGTGATCGGTGGCCAGGTTGCTGTTTTCAAACAGGGGCGCCAGTTCGTACTGGCTGGGCGCCACTTCGTTGTGGCGGGTTTTGACGGGGACGCCGAGCTTGATGAGTTCGTTTTCGGAGTCGGCCATGAACGCCAACACGCGTTCGGGAATGACGCCGAAATAATGGTCTTCCAGTTCCTGACCCTTGGGTGGCATGGCGCCGTAAAGGGTGCGGCCGCAGGCAATGAGGTCGGGCCTGGCGTAGTAGAAATGCTTGTCGATGAGGAAGTATTCCTGTTCCGCGCCGACGGTGGTGAAGACCTTGTGAACGTTGGGGGCGCCAAAGAGTTTCAGAATTCGGATGGCCTGGGCGCTGAGGGCATCCATGCTCTTGAGGAGAGGGGTTTTCTTGTCGAGGGCTTCGCCGGTCCAACTGAGGAATGCGGTGGGGATGACCAGGGTGGAGCCGTTGGGATGCTCCATGATGTAAGCGGGACTGGTGGGGTCCCAGGCGGTGTAGCCGCGCGCCTCGAAGGTGGCGCGAAGACCACCGGAGGGAAAGCTGCTGGCATCCGGTTCGCCCTTGACCAGTTCCTTACCGCTGAAGACGGCCAGGGCGCCGGACCCTTCGGGGGTAAGGAAGCTGTCGTGCTTCTCGGCGGTAATGCCGGTCATCGGCTGGAACAAATGGGTATAGTGGGTGGCGCCATGTTCCAAAGCCCAATCGCGCATGGCGGCGGCAACCGCATCGGCAACGGCGGGATCGAAAGACGCTCCCTCGTGAATGGTCTTCATGAGGCTCTTGTAGGCCGTCTTGGGGAGACGGGCCTGCATTTCGGCCTCACTGAAAACGTTGGACCCGAAAACGTCCTTCAAATGGATGGTTTTGAAGTCCACGTGGGCAAGCTTGTGCTTGGTCAGGGCGATCGCCTTGATCGCCTCTTGGCGAGCATTCGACATGGAAGGTCTCCAGTTGTAAAAAGCGGTTGGTTACACCCGAAAACGGTTGGTTCTACCGTGAAGGCGGCAGATCATTGCAAAATGTCGGCCGGTTGTCCAGTGAGAAATTGAAAAAATTGAAGGAGACCGGGCCGGGGACTCCCCCGGCTCAGGCGAAAGGTTGAATGCGGGGCTGTATGAGCGCAAAAACGGAGCTTTTTGAGGGCATTTTGCGGCACACCGGCGGGATTGATCCTGGCGCTGTCGCGGGATTCCTTGGGAGAGTCGAAGCGGAATATCTGGAAACTTTCGAGCCGGCGGCGCTGGCGCGGCATCTGAAGGCGCTGACCAAGCTGTCGGCGCAGAATCCGGCGGAGGTGCTGCTGGAGAGCGGGCGGGACGGGCTGATCGATTGCGTGGTGCTGGCGTTCGATCATCCGTTCGAGTTTTCCAGCCTGACGGGAGTAATGGCGGGAACGGGGTACAGCATTGAGCGCAGCGACGCATTCACGTTGCGGCGCGTGAAATCGGCGCAGAAGAAGGAAAAGTTGGATCGGCGGCAGTTGCTCCCGCGCCGGCGCGATCCGATGAGCGATGCGGTGATCCTGGATTATTTTCAGGGAAGATTGCTGGGACCGCTGGAGAATTTCTCGGCGTGGGCGAAGGCCTTCAAGCCGATCATCGTGGAAACCATGGGTCTGCTGGATCAGGAGCAGGAGGAATCGACGGACCGCGCCAAGCGGCTGGTAAACGAGCGGGTGACGCAATGGCTGAAGGCGCGGCGGAAGGCCGATCCGCGGTTGCCGGCGCTGGTGTCGCTGGAGGTGGAGGTGGAGCAACTGGCGGGGGCGACGCGCCTGCGGCTGCGTGCGCCAAACACGCCGGCGTTTCTCTATGCGCTGAGCACGGCGCTGTCGCTGCACGGGTTGCAGATCGACAAGACGCGGGCGCGAATGGTGGAGGGGAATGCGGTCAACGAGATCGACGTGGTGGACGAGGATGGGAAGCCGGTGGTCGATGCGGATGCGGTGCGGGAGCTTCAGAGGTCGGTGTTGCTGACGTTGCAGTTCTCGTATTTTCTGGACCGCGCGCCCGATCCGTTCACGGCATTGCAGAGGTTCGAGGAATTGTCGCGGCAGATCGTGCGCATTCCGGAGGCGGGGCAATGGCTGGAATTGCTGGTGAATCCATCGAGCATGGCGGATTTGGCGAAAATGCTGGGGGCGAGCAACTTTCTCTGGGAGGATTTCATTCGCTTCAACGCCGACGCGCTGTTGCCGGTGCTTCAGCGGCGCGTGCGCGGCGAGGACCTTTGCCCGCCGCGCGGAAGTCTGCCGCGGAGACTGGAAGAGGCGCTGGCGGGCGCCGAGGACTTCGAGGAAGAGCGGAAGCGGCTGAACCAATTCAAGGACCGCGAGCTTTTCCTGATCGATCTGGATCACATCCTGGCGGAGGAGAACGCGGATGCGGCGTTCCAAATCCTGTCGGAGCGGCTGGTGTTTCTGGCGGAGAACCTGGTGTCGGCGGCGTGCCGGCTGGCGCATGCGGAGTTGGTGCGGCTGTACGGCCGGCCGCGGGACGAGAAGGGGCGAAACACGGGATTCGCGGTGTTCGGGCTGGGCAAGCTCGGGGGCGTGGCGCTGGGATATGCATCCGACATCGAGCTATTGTTCCTGTTCGACGAGGATGGCCAGACCAGCGGGGGAAGCCGGGGATCGCTGAGGAACGGGGAATTCTTCGCGATCCTTGCGCGGGAAAGCTGCGGATACATCCAAGCCAAGCGGGAGGGGATTTTTCAAGTCGACTTGCGTCTCAGACCATTCGGCAAGGGCGGCCCGCTGGCGAACAGCCGGAATGATTTCGCGGCGTATTACGGGGCGACGGGCCAGGCGCATGCGTTTGAGCGGTTGGCGCTGGCGAGGCTGCGATGGATCGCCGGCGATTCGAAACTGGGCTACGAAATCGAGCGGATGCGGGATGAGATGCTGTACGAAGGCGCGCCGCTGGATTTTGCGGCGATATGGGAGATTTCCGGGAAGATGCGCGCCCAGCATGCCAAGGGCGACGCCTTCAACTCGAAGCACGGCGAAGGGGCGCTGGCGGATCTGGAGCAGACCGTGCAGTTGTTGCAGGTGATGCATGCCAAGGAAGCGCCGCAGTTGCGGACGCCGAGATTGCACGATGCGATGGACAGCCTGCGGCGTGCGGGAATCCTTTCGGCGGAGGAATTCGAAGACCTGATGGGGGCGTATCAGTTCATGCGCCGGCTGATCAACGCGCAGCGGGTGTTGCGGGGATCGGCGAAGGATTTATTCCTGCCGGCGAAGGGATCGGATGAACTGGTGCATTTGTCGCGGCGGATGCGATATCCGTCGGACGATGCGGGGGCAACGCTGGAGAGCGATTTCCGGCGGCATACGGAGCGGGTGCGGAAGTTCATCAAGCGGCGGTTTGGGAAGGAGAGGTAAAAAAGAACCCCCGGATGAACATCCGGGGGCTTTGGTTTTGCAGAAGCGGAATTTCGATCAGATGTCGTAATAGAGCATGAACTCGTACGGATGCGGACGAAGCCGCAGAGCATCCACTTCGTTGGTGGTCTTGTATTCGATCCAGGTCTCGATGACGTCGGAAGTGAAGACGTCGCCCTTGAGCAGGAAGGAATGGTCCTTCTTGAGTGCCGCGAGGGATTCCGCCAGGGCGCCGGGGGTTTGGGCGACCTTTTTAGCCTCCTCGGGCTCGAGATCGTAAATATTGACGTCCAGCGGTTTGCCGGGGTCGGTTTTGCTTTGGATACCGTCGATGGCGGCCATGAGAATGGCGGCGAAGGTGAGGTAGGGATTGCAGCTTGGATCGGGACAGCGGAATTCCAGGCGTTTGGCCTTGGGATTGTTGGTGTACATGGGGATTCGGATGGCCGCGGAGCGATTGCGCTGGCTGTAGGCGAGATTGACGGGCGCTTCGTAGCCGGGGACCAATCGCTTGTAGCTGTTGGTGGTTGGGGCGGCGAAGGCGAGGATGGCCGGGGCGTGCTTGAGGATTCCGCCGGCGGCGTTCTGGGCCATATCACTGAGCCCGGCGTAGCCCTTGCCGGCGAAGAGGGGCTTATCGCCCTTCCAAAGGCTGACGTGCGTGTGCATGCCGGAGCCGTTGTCCTGGAAGAGGGGCTTGGGCATGAAGCAGGCGGTCTTGCCGTAGCGGCGGGCGACCATCTTGATGATGTATTTGTACAGCGTCACCTTGTCGGCCATCTGAACCAGCGGCGAGAACTTCATGTCGATCTCGCACTGACCGGCGGTGGCGACTTCGTGGTGCTGGGCTTCGATTTCGATTCCGCATTCCTCCATGAGCAGCATGCACTCGGTGCGGATATCCTGAAGCGAATCATTCGGCGGGATCGGGAAATACCCTTCCTTGTACCGCAGCTTGTTCCCCAGGTTTGGCCCGTCGCCGTCACATTCCCGCCCGGAATTCCAAATGCCCTCGGCCGAGTCGATGTGGTAGTACCCTTCGTGCTGGTTTTGGTCATAACGGATCGAGTCGAAGATGAAGAACTCCAACTCCGGGCCCATATAGGCCGTGTCCGCCAGTCCCAGACTTTGCAGGTACTTCACGGCCTTCCGGGCGATATTGCGCGGATCGCGCGTATAGTCCTCCTTGGTCACCGGGTCCTGAATATTACATATCATCACCAGCGTCGGCTCCTTGGCGAAGGGATCGACGAATGCGGTCTCGGGGGCGGGAATGACGAGCATGTCGGATTCGTTGATGGCCTGCCAGCCGCGGATGGACGATCCGTCGAAACCGAGGCCGTCCTTGAAAGTATCCGCCTCGATGCAATGGACGGGCACGGTGAAGTGCTGTTGCATGCCGGGGAAATCCATGAACCGGAGGTCCACGGCTTTGATTTTCTTGTCCTTGATAAGCTTCAGTACGTCCGCGGGGGTTTTTGCCGCATTCATCGGAGTTTCCTCTTTCTTGTAGTTAGCGGTTTGGTTTAGGAGCATTTATCCAGAAAACTACGCGGAGTCAACTCAACTGGGCGCAATAAACAGCTGGCCGCAGTCGGTTTTGACGCTTGTGGGGCCGATGGTTAGCATACCCCGCTCACCCAAAACGACCGACGGGTTTATACAGAGGAGAATTTCCATGTCCCCTGCCGACGTACTGAAGCTTTGCAAAGAAAAGAAAGTCGAATTTGTCGATCTGCGTTTCATGGACTTTCCGGGGCTTTGGCAACATACCACCTGTCCAATCAACGAGTTAACGCTGGAGAGCTTCGATCATGGTTTTGGATTCGACGGCTCTTCGATCCGGGGCTGGCAGGCGATCAACGAATCGGACATGCTGCTGGTTCCGGTGGCGAACACCGGCAAGATCGACCCGTTCATGGCGCACACCACGCTGTCGATCATCTGCGACGTGCGGGACCCAATCACCAAGAAGGAATACTCTCGCGATCCGCGTTCGATCGCGCGGAAGGCGGCGGCGTATTTGAAGAAGACCAAGATCGCCGACACGGCGTATTTCGGACCGGAGCTGGAATTCTTCGTCTTCGATCAGGCGTTTTACGATCAGGGGATCAATTTCGGGAAATATTACGTGGGAAGCCGGGAGGGAATTTGGGACCGGGGAAGCGAAGACCCGAGCAACCTGGGATACAAGGTGCGTTTGAAGGAGGGATATTTCCCGACGCCGCCGATGGACACGATGCAGAACATTCGCAGCGAAATGGTGGCGACGCTGATCGAGCTTGGGATTCCGGTGGAGGCGCACCACCACGAAGTGGCAACCGGCGGACAATGCGAAATCGACATGCGGTATCAGGACCTGGTGACGATGTCGGACAACGTGATGATGTACAAATACGTGTGCAAGAACGTGGCGGCGCGGCATGGGAAGGTGGTGACGTTCATGCCCAAGCCGCTGTTCCAGGACAACGGATCGGGCATGCACGTGCATTTCAGCTTGTGGAAAGGGGACAAGCCGATGTTCGCGGGGAACAAGTATTCGGGATTGAGCGAGATGGGATTGCACGCGATCGGCGGGGTCCTGAAACACGCCAAGGCGCTTTGCGCGCTGTGCAATCCGACGACCAACAGCTACAAGCGGCTGGTGCCGGGATACGAAGCGCCGGTGAACCTGGTTTACAGCAGCCGGAACCGCTCGGCGGCGGTCCGCATCCCGATGTACAGCGAGAATCCGAAAACCAAGCGGATAGAATTCCGCTGCCCGGACAGCTCGTGCAATCCGTACCTGGCGTTCAGCGGGATCGTGATGGCGGCGATCGACGGGATCGAAAACAAGATCGATCCGGGCGAGCCGCTGGACAAAAACATGTATCACCTGACGACGGAGGAATACGAGCAGATCGACTCGGCGCCGGGTTCGCTGGAGGAGGCGTTGGCGGCATTGGAAGAGGACCACGAATTCCTGCTGAAGGGGGACGTATTCACCGCGGACGTGGTTCACTATTGGGTGAAATATAAGAGGGAAAACGAGGTGGACGCCATCCGGCAGCGGCCGCATCCGTATGAGTTCTGCATGTATTTTGATATTTGAGGAGGGAATACGGCGAGCAAGCTCGCCGGCTACACGAAGAAGACGATGGTACGGTGGTATCACCTCATTATCAGCGCGTATGGGTTTTGGCTGCCTAACGATCCTCGCGGATCGTGGTCTGATTTCGTCGGAGCGTGGGAATTGCTCAAATTCGGGGGGCCGACAACGGTCAATGGGAAACGCTCGTATGCGCATGATGCGCACGATCGCTCAAGACGATTGGAAGCAAAACAATCGCTGAAATATCCGCCGGTGCGATTCAACGAAGAACAGCGTGGCGCCATCGGCCAAGGGTTTGGGCGGGGGGCTCAGGAGGGTAATTACGTCGTTCACGCGTGCTGCATTGGATACGACCATGCGCATCTGGTGACGGCGCGGCATGAGCGAAGCATCGAAGCAATCGCGCGACACTTGAAATCCAAGGCGTCCATGGCGCTGCGCGCGGCGGGATGTCATCCGCTGGCCAGGTTTTCGGTTGGGGGTGTGGTTCATACGCCTTGGGCGGAGGGATGTTGGAGCGTGTTCATTAATGATGTTGAGCAGGCGAATATGGCAATCGATTACGTGCGGCGGCATCCGATGAAGGAGGGGTTGAAGCCGCAGGAATGGGATTTTGTGCGGGAGTTTTCCGTGTAGCCGGCGAGCTTGCTCGCCGTATTTGGGTTTGCGCGATACCAGAGAATACGGCGAGCAAGCTCGCCGGCTACACGGGGAGGCTACACGGGGGATTCTCTTTCCGCTATCGTCAATAGCCATGCTTCACGCGTTGTCGCTGATTCACTATCCGCAAATTGATCCGGTCATGTTCCAGATCGGGCCGGTGAGGATCCGCTGGTATGGGATGGCGTATCTGACGGGATTCGTGCTGGCGTATTTGGTGTTGGGCCGGCTGGTACGGAAAAACGTGCTGCGAATCTCGAAAGAGGCGCTGTCCGATCTGGTGGGCTGGCTGGCGCTGGGCGTGGTGGCCGGGGGACGAACGGGTTGGTGGATATTCTATCATCGCGACATCCTCGGCCAGCAGGAGCGGTGGTGGGAACCGATAGCCATCTGGCATGGTGGCATGTCGTTCCATGGCGGATTGGCGGGGGTGCTGGTGGTGCTGTGGATTTGGTGCCAGGTGCAACGCGCGGGTTGGTTGAATGTCGCGGATTGCCTGGCACTGGTGACGCCGATCGGATTATTTCTGGGCCGGATCGCCAATTTCATCAACGGGGAATTGGTCGGCCGCGTCAGCCACGTTCCGTGGGCCATGATTTTCCCGGGCGATACCCAGCCGCGGCATCCCTCGCAGATTTACGAAGCGATCCTGGAAGGCCCGGTGCTGCTGGGGGTGGTTTGGGCGGTGAAGGCGCGGAAGCGCCGCCGCGAGGGGCAGATCGCCGCGGCGTTCGTGATCGCCTATGCGATCATCCGGTTCCTCGTGGAGTTCACGCGCGAGCCGGATTCGCAACTCGGCTACCTCGCATTCGGCTGGCTGACGATGGGGCAATTGTTGAGTTTCGCGATCGGCCTGGCGGGCGCCGCGTGGTGGGTGGCGCTGAATGTTTCCAAGCGGCGTGAGACGCCTCTGTCGAGAGCGGAGAAAAAGCCGAAAGGATGACGAGAAATCCATCGAAGGCGGGCGAAAACGATATCCTTCAGCGGTTCGCGGCGTCGAGGGGTTGGATTGGACAGACACGCGGAAACAAGAGGATATGAACGACGACGCGGGGGAATGGGTGCTAAACCGCGATAGCGATGACGCATTTCGGTATATTAAGATTTCGTATAACTATTGATTTTGCAATTGCTTATGACTGCGGTCGGCGTACAGTTGGTCCACAGGTTCGCGGGTTCAGGCAGTTCGTTCCATTTTGAAGACCAGCGGGAGAGGAACCATGTTGGTCTGCATATCCAAGCGGATTGGCAAGCACCAGCGCGCGCGGAGCATTTTGGCGGTCGCGGCGTGGAGTGTGCTGGGCGCGGGAGCCATGTGGGCCAGGGCGGATACGACGGCGACGTGGATGTCGGAGACCAGCGCGGACTGGACCGATACGTCGATGTGGTCCAATTCGCCTAGCTATCCGAACAACGGATCGCCTGCCAATGTGAATTATCAGGCGATCATCAACGCGGTTGGGGGAAATCCGTATACGGTGACGCTCGATTCTGACGTCAACCTCAATGATCTCACGATCGATTCGGCCGACGCAACGTTGGATCAAACGTCCGGGACGCTGCAAGCGGGAACGGTCAATATCAATAATGGAACTTACCAGATGGATGGGGGGACGATTGCCAATAGCACCATTAACCTCGCTGGCGGGAGCATTAGTTTGAACAGCGGCACGCTGAACGGTGTGAGCGTCACGGGTGGAAACCTGTACGGAGGAAATCTTCTCATCCAAAATGGCCTCACTTTGGGCGGCAACACGCTCACTCTTGCGTCCGCCACAACGCTCATTTTTGACGGTCCGAGCCAAACAATCGACCAGGGGCGTATCTACGACAATTCCGGAAACTATATGTATCCGGACGACGGGGGAACGCTCGTTTTGGGCGGCCCAAACTCCAGCGGATCGGTGACGCTGACGCTAGGCAGCGGAGCAATTCTGGAAGGAACGCTCACTATTGCCGATGCCCCAAATTCCAGCAATGCGATGATCAACCAAGGGATCATCAATGCGGACGTCGGACCTGACTGGTACACTCGCCCGCTGTCGATCAACACCGCGACCTTCGTCAACGACGGCCTGGCGGAGTCAAGCAACGGCCAATCGTTGAACATCCAAGCTAACAAGTCGATCAACTTCGGTACGGTTGAGGCGAGTAACAGCGGAGCCATTACTTTCACCGGCGACACGCTGATCAACGAGGGAACGATCATCGCCTCGTCCTACTCGGGCGTGTTGGTCGACACCGCGAATTTCATCAACGAAGGCCTTGTGGAGTCAAATAATGGTTACGCGTTGAACATCAATGCCCGCTATTGGGTCAACGCCGGTACGATTGAGGCGATAAACGGCGGGACCATGTATCTGACTGTGAATTTCCCCACGTCGCAAATGGGAACCATCACCGCCGATGCCACAAGCTCGATCAATATATCAGGAACACTGATGAACTCTGGCAGAAACCTGGCGCTGGGGGGCACCGGATTGTACATACTCAACGGCGCGGAAATCGACGGTGGAACAATGGACCTGAGTTCCGGCAGCAACTTGAGCGTCGTCCTTGCAACGATGGATGACGTCTGCGTGACCGGCGGAAATGTCACTGTCGGAGGCGGCTGGTATGGCTTGGGGACTCTATATCTGCGGAACGGACTGACGTTGGACAGTGGACGCCAGGTAATTCTGACCAACTCTGGAACTTTGGTTTTCGACGGTCCCAGCCAGACCGTCGACAATTTGACCGTTCAGGGTACCTCCAGCTACGCGACGGTCGAGCTCAGTGGCCCCACCTCCGCGGGATCAGTGACGCTAACCCTCGGCGCAAATTCCGTATTCCATGGGGCATTGAACGTGAATGATGGGACCTTCTCGGGTTCCACTCTTATAAACAACGGAACGATCAACGCGGACAATCCCTCCGCGGCGCTCTCAATTAACGTTACCAATCTAGTAAATAATAATATCCTCGAGGCAACGGGAGGGGGCACGTTGAACATCGTCGCCTCGAACTGGACTAATAGCGGCACGATCAGCGCCCGCTCCGGGGGCACCGTGGCGATCAACGGCAACCTTACAGTTGCCGACATCCAAAACATCGAAGTGGACCCCACAGCCACGTTAGATATAGCCGGTACGCTGGCAAATACGTCATCCGTATTTTCCGTACCCGCGACGGGAACCTTCAATCTGACGGGCGGTTCAGTTGTTGGGGGAGTTATTGACGAAAGTTCGGGTAATCTTTTCAACATGGCTGGAGGCACGCTCGACGGCGTATCGATCACGGGGGGGGACCTGAACCTCGTTCAGCCACCGGGCCAGTGGCTGGGAAGCTCCACTCTGGTGATCAAGGGCGCGTTGTCCATGGACCCTGGGCGTCAGATCCATCTCAACGGCAACGCGTTGACACTCGACGGTCCCAGCCAAACGATCGAGGGATTAACAATCTCTGATTTTCCCGGCTACAACGAGAATGAGGGCATTATTAACGTAAGCGGCACGGACTCTCCCGGACCCGTGACGCTGACATTGAACGCCAACACTACTCTCGAAGGCGGCATGAGAATCTGCACGGGCTCGCAGCCGGGCAGTACGCTCGTCAACAATGGCACAATCAACGCGGACTACTCCTCCAACCAGTTCACTAACGCCCTCGGTGTCAACGTGGACAACTTCACAAACGACAATATTGCCGAGGCAACCGATGGCGGGATTCTCTACATTGTCGGCGTGAACTTCACGAACACTGGTTATGTCTTGGCCAATAGCGCTTCGCAAGCTTATATCAGCGAACAGAACATCACGAACGAGGGACTGATCAAGGTGACGGGCAGGGCAACCCTGGGCATCCAGGGCAATTGGAACAACGGCGATGCCGGTCTTATCTACGCGACGGATTCAAGCACGCTGGCATTGGGAGGCAGTTTAACCACCGCGGGACTTGGGCGAGTCACCGTAGACTCGACCAGTTCAATCTGCCTTACCGGAACCCTCATCAACACGGGGGCAACTTTCATCACCGGCAATTTCGCGGGCAGTTGCTGTTTGGAGAGCGGTACAATCACCGGGGGCACGGTGGACGCCAGCGCCGGCAATTTCTCCATTGGCAGCGGCACGCTCGATGGCGTGACAATCACCGGCGGTGACGTGAGCGGCACCACGTTGACCGTCTTAAACGGCCTGACGATGAACGACCACACGCTGACCATGCAAACCGTGACGTTTGATGGCGCCAGTCAGGCGGTCGATCACGTCAACATCAATGCCCTGGTCTTTGTCGGCGGCCCCAATTCCAATGGTCCCGTGACGCTGACAGTCGGACCAAACGCGACGATACAGGGGTTTATCCTCGAAGGGCCACAATCAGGTGACACGCTGCTTAATAACGGAACCATCCTCGCAGCTTCACCATCCTTTGTAGTGAATATAATTCCCCCATTTGAGCTTCCTTACTATATGACATGGTCAACGTCATTAAACGTTTCCAACGTTGTTAATAACGGCCTGCTACAAGCGATCCAAGGTTCAACACTCACGATCAATTCGGCAAATTTGGTCAACACGTCCACGGGAATCTTAAGCGCCAACGGATCGACGATGAACCTTAACGGCACGTGGATGAACTCGGGGGTCATATCGGCAACGAACGGTGGAGTGGTCAACCTCGGCGGCAGTTTTGCGACAGCCGACATCGGCACCTTGCAGGTGGATTCCACAAGCACGGTCAGCATCGCGGGAACGTTGACTAATACCGGCAGCACTCTAGCCACTGCGAGCACGGGAACATTGAGTTTAAACGGCGGCACGATTATCGGCGGAACGGTGGATGAAACTTCGGGTAGCGCCCTTTGCGGCAAGGGAACTTTGGATGGGGTCTATGTCAAGGGCGGGAATCTCAATGCCACCGGCCAAATCCTGATTCGCAACGGCCTGACGATGGATCCCGGGCATCAAATCGAGATTGCAACATCCGGTGGGTTGGCGTTCGATGATTCCGGCCAAACCACCGTGGACAATCTCACCATCCGGGGAGATTTCGTATGGAATTGGGGCTTGGGGAGCCCCGTGGGCATTGGCGCCAGCGGGCCGGATTCCGGAGGCCCGGTCACCCTAACCCTAGGGCCGCATATGCTCCTTCAGGGCAACTTTGAGCTTTACGACGGCACCCAGTCCGGATGCACGGTAATTAACAATGGAACCATCATCAGTTCCCCGCCCGCAAGTCAACCGTCAAGCGGCCTCTTTTCTTCTTCTGAATCACTGATCAGTCCTTCCTATTTCACGAATAACGGCCTGTTGGAGGCGGAAGGATCCGGCCTTCAGATCGGGGCGACGTCCCTGTTTGGACAGACCAGTTGGACCAACGGCCCGAGCGGCGTGATATCGGCCGATAACGGAGGATGGCTGGAATTGGCCGGGAATTGGACAAATGCAGGGACGATCCGCGTGAGCAATGGTTCCAGAATTCAATTCGACGGTAACCTCGCAACCTCGCAAATCGGCACCATCAGCATTGATGCGACCAGCGCAATCGTCCTTAATGGAACGCTGTCAAATACGGGCAGTACCTTCGTGGTTCCGGGGTCTTTGCAACTGGGATACAGCAATGGGCCATACAGCGGTTGGGTGGTATCATTCAGCCAACCGGTCGTTGCCGAGGTTGACGGCGGTACGATCAACGTGACATCGGGCACGCCTGTTCAGGTCTGGGACGCGACTCTTAATGGCGTTCACGTGGCGGGTGCTGACCTCTGGGTGGGCACCGGAGTCAACGGCAACGCCAGCTTGACCGTGGAAAACGGGCTTGTGATGGATCCAGGGCATCAAATTGTCCTCAACTCGCACTACTTCGCCACGGCGGAGTTGACCTTTTCAGGCTTGAGCCAGACGGTGGACAATCTCACGATAACGGGCGTGTCCAACGCGTATTTGAACGTCGTAAACAACGGATGGCTCACCCCACCCACGGACACGCTTATCCTCGGCCCCAATACGCTAGTACAAGGCGCAATGACAATTGCCGACAATTCATCCACCGTGGGAACGCTTATTAATAATGGCACGATCGACGCCAACTCCGCCGGCAACAGCCTTTGGATCAACATCACAAACTTCGTGAATAACGGCAATCTTGAGGCTTCCAGCGGCGGAGTGCTGCAAATCGTGTCATCGGGTCTTGTCAATAACGGAGCAATCGCCCTGCACGGCGGCACGGTGAACGTCTATCCCGCTAAGTATGATTATCAAACGGGCGATTTGAACGTAGCCGATGGCACGCTCGCGGGGTCGGGCATCATCGACGCTAACATCATCCTCTGTTCCGACCCCTCCACCCTCGCCTTCGAGTTGCGAAGCGACAGCGATTACGACCTGCTGACGGTCAACGGCAGCGTGACGCTGGCGGGAAACCTGGAAATTTCTCTGGCCGATGGTTTCGAGCCATCCGGCAGCGACGTGTTTACGGTGCTGACGGTTGATTCGAGCGATACCCTGAGCGGCGAATTCACGGACGTGGCGGATGGCGGACGGCTGGAGACGGCCGATGGGTCGGGGTCATTCCTGGTGAATTATGAGTCCGGGGCTTACGCCAATGAGATTGTGCTTAGCGATTTCGAGGCGTCGAACGTGCCGGAACCCGCGGCGGCGGGAATTGTCGGAATGGGAGCATTGAGCATGCTTGCGCGGCGACGGAGAAGGCCCGCGATATTTCGATAGGCGGTCGAAACCTACGGCCCGCTGGGGGCGGTGGTGCCGGCGTCGGCGTTGTGGGGCTTGTCCTGCAGATCGTCGATGAGAGTATTGGTGGCCTCAACCTCGACGCGGCGATTGAGCGTTTGGGAATCGGCGGTGTATTCGCGCTGCGTGAGCGGCTCGAAGGTCGAACAACCCTGAACGCGGATCATGTCGGGCTCGACGCCTTTGTGGGTGAGATAATCGGCGGCGGCCTGGGCGCGGCGAATGGACAGGTCCATCTTCTGCAGGTCGGTGGCGCCGTTGGGCAGATCGTCCAGCGAAGTGTGGCCCTTGACCATGACGATGTTGCGGTGGCCGCGAATCACCTCCGCGAGCTGATCGAGGTCGGACTTGGTTTGATCGGTCAGATCGGCGCTGGCGCGATCGAAGAGCATCTTGCCGCCCTCGGTGGCATGATTGGAGGGCCGGATGTTGGTGACCTCCGGCTCGGTGCCGACGGCGCCCTTGGGCTCATTGTCGGTTTTGCCGCGTTTGCCCGGCCCCGGCGGGTGGATTTTCGACAACCCGTTGACGATCATCTGCATGTCCACCGGATCGCGGCTCTGGGGGCTGGGAATATATCCGAAACCCGCGCGGATGGAGGCGGCGATTTTGACGACATAGTCGTCGCTGTCGGCCTGGCCCTTCTTTCCAGGTTGGGGTTTGAGGACCCAGAGGATCACGAAGAACCCCATCATGAGCATGACGAGGTCGGCGAAGGTGAAGATCCACTCGGGGCATTCCTCACATTCGACCTTCTTGCATTTGCAGGCTTTTTTTTCCGCCATGTGGGAAATCCCAGTTAGGCGGCCTTGGGAATGGCGGCCTGTTGCTTGCTGCTGAGGAAGCTCATGAGCTGCATTTCGACGACGCGGGGGTTGTTGCCCGCCTGAATGCTGAGGACGCCCTGGAGCATGATTTCCTTGGCGAAAGCTTCCTCGTGGCTTCGCATGCCGAGTTTTTCGGCAACGGGGCCTGCGACCAGGTTCTGAAGGATGCAGCCGTACAACGTTCCGGTGAGGGCGATGGCCAGGGCATTCCCGATGACGGCGGCGTCACCGGCGAGGCTGCGGAACATGGCGACTTGGGCGATCAGGGTCGCCATCAAGCCAAACCCGGGGCCGAACTTCGCCAGGGTGTGGAAAAAATGCTTGCCGTGCAGGTGGCGTTCGCTCATGGATTCGATTTCGATGCGGAGGATTCGTTCGATGATTTCGGGATCGGTTCCGTCGATCGTGAGCTGCAAACCACGGCGGAGGAAGGGATCGGGCGCCTCCCGGGCGACGGATTCCAGCGCCAGCACGCCATCGCGGCGGGCGGTCTCGGCATACTGGACCATTTCCTTGATGATGTTCTCGATATGGGATTCCTTGTTCAGAACCCATTTCTTGACATAGGAGATGACGCCAGTGACGGCGTGCAGGGGCATCGACATCATGGCCGCGCCCACGGAGCCCCCCAGCACCAACAGGATTTCGTTGGGCTTGGCATAGGCCCCTATCGCCCCTTCCGAGGCGTGGAACATCGACCAGAGCACGGCACCCCAAGCCAGAACCAGACCGATCACCGTTGCCAGGTCCATATTGCCCTATTTCGGCAGAAATGGGCCGGCACGATGAGGGTTATTGGACGGAAGCGTGATTTGCGCTACGCATGACTAATGCTGGTGCATGGATGCGGCCAAGGTCGGCGGGGCAAGGGCGCGAATCAACTTTAGCAGACGGGCCTTGCCATCCGGGCCGGCTTGCGACATGGCATCGGTGAGGACGGGGATGGCCTTGGGACCCATTTCGAGCAGGGCATGCTCGGCCTGGACTTCCTCGGTGTCGTCGGCGGCATTAATCATGGTCTGAGCCTGCATCTTTGCGTCATCGGCGCTGAACTGCGCCTCGGCGGCACGGGCGGAAGTAACGGTGTATTTCGCATCTTCCAGCCCGTCGGCGCCCAGGTCGCTGGCCAATTCCAGGTGGACGACCACAAGCGCCTTCATGGCATGGAGTTGGGGCGTCCTTGGATCGGGCTGGTCGGCTCGGTCGCTCCAGCGCAGATCGGCTTCGGGCCGAAGCAGGAGCAAGAACGATTTTCCGATCTGTTTGTCGGTGAATGCTTGTCCGCAGATCGAGCTTTTTTGCGTGTCCGGGCCCAAGGTGAAGCGAATCACGTGAATCTGATCGCCGGCTTTGCCGGCGCCGTCGATGGTGCTGGTGATTTCAAAATCATAAATCTGGTACCCGGCACCGGGGCCGAGGTCGACAGACGGCTGGGTGGAGGATGCGACCATCGGCTGGGGGTCTTGCACCGCGGTCAACTTTGCCATGACGATCGAAGTGGACCATTGGACCGCCCGATCATCCAACGCATCCCTCAAACAGGCCCTGGCATGGGTTGCAACCACGGCGAGCAGCAACAGGACGATGTTGGCGACAACCCGCAAATTAAGATTTGATGGCATGTTAAGCGCCTATTTTACATGGAGTAATGCACACATTGAGAAACGGCTGAGATAGAAACTTATTGATTTTAACTCATAAAATTAGGTAACTTAGCGGCGTCCTGTCTGTCAGGGAACTTCAAATGGAAAGCACAAATCAGCCCGCATCCGGTGGGTCGGCCGTTGCCATGCCGCAAAAAGCCGCACCTTCCAAGAAGCCAAGACCGGCCCAGATGCCTCCGTATCATGTAATTTTGCTGAACGACGATGATCATACTTACGAATACGTGATTGAGATGCTCAAGGTATTGTTTGCCTACCCGGATGAAAAGGGGTTTCAGTTGGCCAAGGAGGTGGATCGGGAGGGCCGGGTGATTCTGATGACGACGCACAGGGAGCGGGCGGAATTTAAGCGGGATCAGATTCATGCCTATGGGGTGGATCCGCGCGTGGCCACTTGCAAAGGCTCGATGTCGGCGACAATCGAGCCGGCTGAGGGGTAACCGCCCCGCCACTACCATACCATGAGAAGATGGATCGCGGCGGTTGCGGCGGCGGCTTTGGCGGCGGCGGGGTTGAACCGGGTTGGCGGCGGCGCGGGCGCGGCCGGTTCGGAAGAACCCTGGAATTCCTCATCCGCGGCTTGCACGAAATCGCCATTGACGAGGACATCCGTGTTGGGTGCATTCGAATGCAGATTGGCAGCCGGGGACCGTTCGGGGGCTTGCCTGGGCGTTGATCCACCGGCGACGGGTTTGTGGTTGGTGGTCAGCAGCACCAGAAATCCGAGCCAGATCGTCACCACGATGACGTGCAGAGAGGGCCTGAAGCCGGTCTTGCGGCGGGGTTGGGGAGCGGCGATGGCAACGGCCGGCGGGAGCGAAGCCGGATTGACCTGAAGCGACAGATCAGTTGGAGAGGAGGGCCGGACGCGGCGGCGCGACTGGGCATCTTCATCCGATTCAATGCCCTGGCCGCCGCGGAGCGGCTGGCGGGCTTCGGCGTAAACCGAATCCCAACTGCTGGATGCAATGGCGGTCAGAAGCTGCTGAAGTTCCGCGTGGTCGTAAGCCGGGGGATCTTTGGGCCGAGGCTGGGGACAGGGCATGTCATCGGGGGTTTCGCCCTCGCCGGGAAGCAAGAGCGAAAATCCCGAGAGTGTGCCGGCGAGGGAATCGCCGGGATCGGCCGGGCGGGCGGGCGTCATGAGCCGGTCGGCAAAATCCTCCTCGGGCAGACCGGCATGGAAGATGATTTTCGATCGGCCGAGGCGAATGACGTCGTTGTCGCACAGGAGGCGGGGAACGCGGAGGCGTTCGCCGTCGATGACCGTGCCGTTTTTGCTTTGCAGGTCTTGAACCATCCAGCCGTCATCGCTGGGCTGAAGCCGGCAATGGCGGCGAGACAAGAGAATGTCGCGGACGGACACGTCGCAATCGGGGGCCCGGCCGATGACCACGCCGCGGTCAAGTTCGCGGCGGGCAACTTCCTGGCCGTTGGATTTGATGACGATGTAGGGCACAACGACATTATCGAACAGGCGGGGGTGGAAGGCCCAATTTTCGCCGTGGAGAGGAACTTGGCCGGAGTTATACGGATGATAAGATAGAAGTGAGCTAGGTTCGAAGTTCTGTTTTCCGATCGATTGAGAGGGTTACGGCAAAATGAGATACGGAGCAAGCGGCGTTCTGTGCTTTTTTCTTTTCGTCGCAGCGGAAACAAGGGGATCGGCGGGCGACGCGCCGTTTGCGGCGCCGGCGTCGCCGCGGATGACTTATAACTTCGACGCGGATTGGAAATTTATCAGGCAGGATGCAACCGGCGCGGAGGCGCCGCAGTTTGATGATGCGAAATGGGAGACCGTCAGTACGCCGCATACTTACAACGACGTGGACACGTTCAACAAGATCATTTCTCACAGCGGGGGTCAGCGTGGCGCGTACATGGGATTGGCGTGGTATCGGAAGCATTTCGCGCTGCCGGAGAACTTGAGGGGCCGGAAGGTGGTTCTGGAGTTCGAGGGGATGCGGCAAGCGGGGCGAATCTTCGTGAACGGCAAAGAAGTCGGGCTGTCGGAAAACGGGGTGACGGCGTACGGGCTGGACATCAGCGATGCGGTAAACATCGGCGGGGACAACGTCCTGGCGGTGTGCATCGACAACAGCAGCAACTACGCGGAGAAATCGAGCGGCACGGTCTTTGAATGGGAGGCCAAGGATTTCAATCCGAACTATGGCGGGATAAACCGGCACGTTTGGCTGCACGTGATGGGACCGATCCATCAGACGCTGCCGATTTACGATGGGCTTGGGACTACGGGCGTGTACGTGTATCCGTCGAACGTTTCCGTGGGAGACGGCGCGATGGACGTGAACGTCGAATCGCAGGTTGCCAACGAATCGGGCGATCAGGCATCGATCACGCTGTCGGCGGTGGTGGTTGACGCCGGGGGCCGGGTGAAGGCGAAATTCGACGGCGACACGGTCGATCTGGTGAATGGCGAAAAGACGATTCTGCGGGGCGTCGGGCATCTTACGGGCGCCCGGCTGTGGAGCCCGGACGATCCGTATCTTTACGACGTGTACACGGTGCTGAGCGTGGATGGCAAGGCCGTGGACGTGGTGCGGACAATCACCGGATTCCGCAAGGCTGAGTTCCGGGGCGGAGCGGGAAAGGGCGGAGTTTACGTCAACGACAAGTTCGTTTATCTGCGTGGTTATGCGCAGCGGTCCAGCGACGAATGGGAAGGGCTGGGGCAGGCGTATCCGGATTGGATGCACGATTTCACGGCGAGGATGATCCGGGACAGCCATGCCAATTACCTTCGGTGGATGCACATTTCGCCGCAGCGGACGGACGTGGAGTCGTTCGACCGGTTCGGGATCGTGGAGGTTTGCCCGGCGGGCGATAAGGAGAAGGACGTTCAGGGCCGTCAATGGGAGCAGAGATTGGAGGTCATGCGGGATTCGATGATTTACTTCCGAAACAGCCCGAGCATTTTTTTCTGGGAGGCCGGGAACAACGGGATCACCGCCGAGCATCTGAAGCAGATGGTCGATCTGAAGGCGCAGTGGGATCCGACGGGTGGCCGGGTCGTCGGTTGCCGAACGCTTAACGATCCGAAGGCGACGCCCATTGCGGAATATTTCGGCATCATGATCGGACAGGACCCCCGGACCGATGCGCTGAAGAACCCGGGTGACATGTTTCGGGCGTACAGCGCCGAGCGGCGGGACCGGGCGCCCCTGATCGAGACCGAGGACTTCCGCGATGAGGCGGCACGCCGATTCTGGGACGATTTCTCGCCCCCCCACTTCGGGTTCAAGCCGGGGCCGAATGATGTCTATCACTGGAACAGCGAGACGTTCTGCGTGGCGGCGGCGGCGCGGTATTGGGCGTACTGGTCGAACCGCATCTCCAACGCCGATCCGCGGCACGCGAAATGGTCGGGATATGCATCGATCTATTTCTCGGATTCCAACGCCGATGGCCGGCAGGATTCCAGCGAAGTGTGCCGGGTCAGCGGCAAGGTTGACGCCGTGCGGCTGCCGAAGGAGGCGTATTACGCCTATCAGGTGATGCAGGACGATCGGCCGGCGATTCATATCATCGGGCATTGGACGTATCCGCCGGGGACGAAAAAGACGATGTACGTCGTCTCGAACTGCCAGGCCGTGGAGTTGAGCGTGAACGACAAGCCGATCGGCCGGGTGGATCGTCCGACCAACGGATATGTTTTCGCGTTTCCAGGCGTGGTTTGGATGCCGGGCACAATCAAGGCCGTCGGATACGACGGAGGCAAGGCGGCTTGCGAATACGAGTTGACGACCGCCGGGCCGGCGCGGGCGGTGAAACTGACGGCGATCACTGGTCCCGGCGGCCTGCGGGCCGACGGGGCGGACGTGGCGCTGTTCGACGTGGAAGTCGTGGATGCGGCGGGCCGGCGATGCCCGACGGATGAAGGACGCATCGACTTCGCCGTCAGCGGCCCCGGCGTGTGGCGCGGCGGATACAACAGCGGCATCGTGGACTCGACCAACAAACTGTATCTCGACACGGAGTGCGGGATCAACCGCGTATCAATCCGATCAACGCGGACGCCGGGAACGATCACCCTGACCGCCAGGCGGGACGGGCTTTCGCCGGCGAGCGTTGAGGTGACGTCATTGCCGATTGTGGTTGACGGGGGTTTGTCGCCGGCCGAGCCGCGCCGGGGATTAGCCGTGAGCAATGAGAATTGAATAAGTTAGCCCCTTTTCTCGGCGAAAGCGGTCCGATGGTATAAGTTTCGTTGAACCGTCGGCAATTTAGGTGGCGGCGTAACGAAGGCGCCATTTTGACGGCGTCGTGAACGCCGTTACACTCGCTAATTTGGAGCATAAAGAACCATGACGCAAGCCCTCCGCGCGCCGCGAAACCGGACCTTGACTCTGACTGAGGAAGAACAGCGGAAATACCGCTCTCGCCTCCTTCGCCTCGATCATCCGGTCCGGTTGGCGGAGGTATTAGGCCGCACCATTTGCCAAGACACTTTCGAGGCGATGCCCTTTCTGCCGAGCGCGTGCGTCGATCTCCTCTTTGCCGACCCTCCGTACAATCTGAACAAGACATTTAACCAAACGTCTTTCACGACGTTGCCATTGGTGGAGTACGAGAAGTGGCTCGATTCCTGGCTGGGCAAAATCGTGAGACTTCTAAAGCCAAGGGCTTCGGTATACATCTGTGGTGACTGGCGATCATCCAGCGCTATCCATCATGTTTGCGAAAAATACTTCATGGTTCGCAATCGGATTACGTGGGAGCGGGAAAAGGGCCGCGGTGCGGAAACCAACTGGAAGAATTGTTCGGAAGACATTTGGTTCTGCACCGTCGGGCGGGACTATACGTTTCACGTAGACAGCGTAAAACTCAAGCGCCGGGTTATCGCGCCCTATACCGACGCGGAGGGGCGGCCAAAGGGATGGGAAGACGGGGAAAACGGCAAGTATCGGCTGACGTATCCCTCCAATCTGTGGACGGACATTTCCGTTCCATTCTGGTCCATGCCGGAAAACACCGACCATCCCACTCAAAAGCCGGAAAAGCTGCTCGCCAAACTACTCCTTGCTAGCTCGAGTGAATCGGACGTGGTGTTCGATCCGTTTCTTGGCTCGGGCACCTGCTCGGTTGTCGCCAAGAAACTGCGCCGGCGCTTCTTCGCCATCGAGATCGACCCCGATTACTGTTGCCTGGCCGAGAAGCGGCTCGATCGTGCGGATGCCGATCAGACCGTTCAGGGATATACGGAGGGCGTCTTCTGGGAACGAAACACACTCGGCGATCGGCGAACTTCTGAGGCGGAGGCACGAAGTTCTTCGCCCACGCTCTTCGGGAGCGCCCAGGGCAACGGGCTTTAATCAATGCGAAGCGAGATCTTTTACACTGACCGCTATCTGAAAATCCAGGAGAAGGCCAAGGAACTTCTCAACGCACAGGAGGAATTTCTGTCTGCCGCAACGGTCGAGAGTACGCGTGCCGCAGGGGATGCCATTCAGGAAATTCTATCGCAGAGCTTTCAACAATTGCTTGGCGATATCTGCACGGAGTGTTCCACCGATTTTGCCCGACGAGCCATGGCGGACGTAGCGTTCAGCGACCGAGCGGGGATTTACTACGTGGTCGATGTCAAGACCCATCGGACGGACACGCGATTCAACATGCCGAACCTTACTTCCGTTGACCGCCTCGCTCGCTTTTACGAATCCGATTCGAACTGCTTCGTTATCTTGTTCGTCAGTTACACCATTCAGGGAAGGAAGGCGATTGTTTCGGAAGTTCGATTTGTCCCTATCGAGTTCCTGGGTTGGGAGTGCCTCACCATCGGCGCTTTGGGATGGGGGCAGATTCAGATCGCAAATTCGAATTACATTTCGCTGAAACCACAATACTCACGCAAGGCGTGGATGCTGGAATTGTGCGACGCGTTGCTCGAATTTTACCCGAAGGAAATCGCGAAGATTGGAAAACGCATTGAACGTTTCACCCAGGTGAGAGAAACGTGGGAAAGGAAGCCCGATACGTGGGCCGCGCCCCAAATTGAAAATCCGAAGATAATCTCACCGTGAAGTCTGCGCATCCCACGGATTCGGGGGAATCGGCGATTAGAATCCCTGCTGGGCGATCTCGACGGCTTTGAGCATGGCCTTGGCTTTGTTCATCGTTTCTTCGTATTCGTTTTCGGGGACGGAGTCGGCGACGACGCCGGCGCCGGCCTGGACGTCGAAGATGCCGTTGCGCCAAACGATGGTGCGAAGCGCGATGCAGGTGTCCATGTTGCCGGAGAAGTCGAGGTATCCGACGGCCCCGCCGTAGGGGCCGCGACGGGTGGGTTCGAGTTCGTCGATGATCTGCATGGCGCGGATTTTGGGCGCGCCGCTGACGGTGCCGACGGGCAGACTGACGCGCAGGGCGTCCAGGGCGGTCAGGCCGTCGCGGAGTTCGCCGGTGACGTTGCTGGTGATGTGCATGACGTGGCTGTAGCGTTCGACGGTCATGACGTCGCTGATGCGGACGGTTCCGACTTTGGCGACGCGGCCGACGTCGTTGC